>ERZ808240.157-NODE-157-length-92352-cov-13.970097_pt1 | contig 92352 bp, 77 predicted proteins | sample MGYA00521084_ERZ808240 | MGnify/ENA primary metagenome ERZ808240 (study PRJEB31516, sample SAMN03275571) | gut metagenome | biome: mammalia-associated habitat; material: feces | host: Papio cynocephalus | place: Kenya | collected 2012-08-06 ...
CCCCCATGGAAAAAAGTTAGGTCATAATGTTACAAAAATGCTTGACCAGAACATATCTCCTACAAAAATAAATAAGGGAGTTCCACAAATTCCGATTTATAACCAGCCAAATTTTAAGTGGCCCGTTCATTTATTTCTTGAATTTATATTTTCCCTTTCCATGACCGGATACTGGTTCAATAATATCCGCCTGCACCAAATTGGAAAGAAGTTTCGAAGCGCCTGAACTTTTCAGCTCAAGAAGTTCCATAACTGCACTTCTTCCAAATACTCCATCAAAACCAAACTTCTCAAAGAGTCTATGGATATGAACCGTCGTTTTTACTGTGAAATTGTTGCCTTTTGCGGAAAGCACGCTTTCAATATCCACTTTCACACCTTGAATGTCCACTTTCACGCCTTGAATGTCCACTTTTTCTTTGTTCAGAAGTCCGCTTATATGAAGATTTCGATTTTGAAGTTCATTTTGCTCGTTCAAAAGCAGGTTTCTAAGAAACAGTTCCAGATATTCTGTTGTTTCGTGAATACCTTTTTGCAGGTTCGTATAGTTGGCACGGACAAGTGCATTTCTGAAATACCATGCATTTTCCGCAAAAATATCATTGGTTGCAGCAAAGCCCAGTGTTCTCAAATATTTAATAAAAAATACTGCTGTTGTCCTCGTATTGCCTTCCCCGAAGATATGAATTTGCCATAACCTTGAAATAAATACTGCAAGATGATGGATAATCTCATCCATTGAAAGACCTTTATAGCTAAAATCTTTCTCCTGTGAAAAATCATATTCAAGCGTTGCTCTCAGTTCAGAAGCGCTGCCGTACATAATGGTTGCCCCATCAAGGACCCATTCTTTCTTTGTGATGTTATAATCTCTAATCTTTCCAGCATGGTTGTAAATCCCCTGAAAGAGTTTGCGGTGGATAGCAATATACTCATTTGGCGAAAATGAGAACGCAGTTTCTGAAAGGATTTCTGCAATACGTAAAGAAACCTTATCCGCTTCTTCGGTACGCTCATCATCTGATAAATGCTCTGGTCTTTCTTCATAGTAACTGTCAATAAGGTTCTGCGCTTCTTTCATTGTGATTTTGCCTTCAATATTCTGAATGGCAGTATCAATCAGATATTTAGATGGTTTGAGTCCGTCCACCGCCTGAAGTCCGATTGCTGTACTCCAAGCATAACCCTTATGCGCTTTATCCGGTTCAGATTCTCTTAAATATTCCTTAAATGGGTCTTTTTCCATATCCACTACCTCGTTTTCCATAGTTTCATATTTCCTTTGCATTTATCAAATATTATTTTGTTATGTCCCATAGTATTCTAAAAATGATTTGCAAATCATCCCCAACTTGAGGACGATTTGCATCTGTAAGCAATTCGGCCTCAACCGGACGACCAATCGCTGCATCAGGATACATCTCATATAATCCTTTCTAATGTGTCAATTCGATAACTTCCGATTTACCAAACTCTCATCTCAGTTACAAAACAGGATTTTTTAAAAAACCTCTTTTCTGTGCTTCTTGTATCAATTTGGGCTGAATCAATGGATAGGTCCAATCATCCACTAACTCATCTGTAAAAATAATTTTTTCTATTTCACTATGAATTTCTTCAAACGAATAAATATCAGCAACATATAACATTCCGTAGGATTCATCGTTTTCATTTTTATTTACTCTAGTCTTCCCTTTAACAGAATATACGCAAATAGGTTTAATATTAAAATCAATTGCTCCCGTTTCTTCTCTTAATTCGCGCTTTGCAGCGTCTAGGATCAATTCTCCTTCTTCTCTGTGTCCTCCCGGTATTTCATAAGTATCTCTTTCTTTATGTTTACAAAATATCCATTTTCCATCAGCCTTAGAAATAATTACAGCAAATTTTAATAAACTGTCATCTACCTCATCATAAAAATTAACTTCCAGCATTTTCTCCTCCATAACTTCGAGTTTCCATGTCAGAAATCCATTATACCACTACCGACAGTATATATCAACGACATTCCACATTTTTTGATAATTTTTTCCAATTCAATTCTTCTTTGAACAGAAACCTATATTATCCGCCATAGTAATCTGTTATTCCTGTAATTCCATCCAATGCTCCTTGTCTCAACAAACAAACCATGAATCCTTCATCGCCCCATTTTTCTCTGTCTTTATGATAAATTCCACATTTATAAGATGGCTCAAATCCAAATCTAAAATATAACATTGTATTTCCTCCAAGAAATACCGCTCCATAACCCTTGTTTTTTGCTATTTTTAATCCCTCTTCAACAAGCATTCTCATGATACCCTGTTTTCTATATTCCGGCAAAACCGCGCACTGCGATAAAGTCAATTCCGGAATATACGTATCTTTCCGTCTTTCATCAACGAAATGCCGTTTCATAAATTTACCGGTTTCTATGCCGTGTTGTTCGGAAAATGCCTCATAAATCACATTGTCAACTTCGTTGTATTCAAAAGGTGTTTCCGGTCTGATTACTATTTTCATGATTGCAATTACTTCCTACTTTAATTTTTCATATCTATATCAACTATTATACAGCATTTGCAACAATTCATATAAACTGCTAATGCTTCCCTCCGACTTCGTTGTACGTTGTATATGAACAAATTTACAATTTGCATTTCGTGCTGTTTTTCTATCTTTTTCTTCATCTCCCACAAAAACAAATTCCGTAATAGGAACACCATATTTATTGGAAGTCATCTGCAATCCTTTACAATTTGGTTTCCGGCTGGCAGTAAAAACATCATAAGGGCAATTGTAATAGTACAATTTATTACAGATAACACGAACCCCCACATTTTATTTTTGAGTAATCCAATTGCTCCGATCAGTCTAAGAACTCCATACATTGCTCCCATAATCATCATCAAATAAAGATTCTCCTGAAAATATTGAAACTTAAATTCAAAATATTTTCCAATATCAAATTTATCTGTTCCAAACATCAATGCAGGAATCATAGCCAAAATTCCACCGATTTCCATAAATCCACCGTGTATTGCGGCAATCTTGTATATTTCATTGTTTAAATCAGAATACAACATACTTGATTTGACCTTATTTCATCTTTTTTCAATTTGACCAAGCATTTTACGCATCTCTATTGACCTAATATACAAATTTTAAATAAAAGTCAATTTTATCCTCTTAATTTTATGACCCAAAATCATTATTCATAAATTGGGCCAAACATTTAATGATAACCTTTACTCTTTTTTTGACTTATATCACAAATCTCATGTTCCGACCATAAATGACCCTAGAATTTTATGACTCAATTCGCGTTTTTTCATACAAGAGTCAATAACAAGAATTATCACACATTATCGCAAATCAAACATCCACCACAAAAACATAACTCTCCTAGCAAACCAGAATACATCGCCCTTACACTTCCTCCGTCCACGCAAGTGCACACCGCACGGCGCGTTTCCATCCCTCTAATTTCCGACTGCGCTGCTCATCCGTCATATCTGCCTGAAATACATTAGACAACGCCCAGTTTTTACGAATGTCGTCAATATCTTCCCAGTATCCTACTGCAAGTCCCGCCAGGTAGGCAGCTCCTAACGCTGTCGTTTCTACGCATTTTGGACGAAGTACATCCACATTCAGCATATCCGCTTGAAACTGCATCAGGAAATCATTGTTTGAGGCACCGCCGTCCACCTTGAGACTGACAATATCCACACCGGATTCCTGCTCCATTATTTTCAGAATGTCGTATGTCTGATATGCCATCGCTTCTAAGACAGCCCTCACAAAATGTTCCTTTTTACATCCTCTTGTCAAACCGACAACCATTCCACGCGCGTATGGATTCCAATAAGGCGCGCCCAGTCCGGTAAACGCAGGTACGACATAAACTCCGCTTGTATCTTCTACTGCGTCTGCATACGCCTCTGTCTGGGACGCATCTTTCACCAGATCCATTTCGTCACGCAGCCATTGCACGCCTGCTCCCGCCACAAAAATACTTCCTTCCAATGCGTATTGGATCTGATCATCGAAACTCGCCGCAATCGTTGTAAGCAGACCATTTTTCGAATTGACTGCCTGCTTTCCTGTATTCATAAGCAAAAAGCAGCCTGTTCCATAGGTGTTTTTCACTTCGCCTGCGGAAAAACAACATTGTCCAAACAATGCCGCCTGCTGATCTCCCGCTGCACCGGCAATCGGGATTCCGCCACTAAGCACGGCAGAATCGGTAACGCCATAGATACAGCTTGACGGACGCACTTCCGGAAGCATTGATTTTGGAATATGGAAATAGGCAAGAATCTTTTCATCCCAGCATAAATGATGAATATCAAACATCATCGTTCTGGAGGCGTTGGTGTAATCCGTTACATGAACCGCGCCCTTGGTCAGATTCCAGATCAGCCAGGTGTCGATCGTTCCAAAGATCAAATCCCCCGCTTCTGCCTTTTTCCGCGCCCCGTCTACATGATCTAAGATCCATGCAATTTTTGACGCAGAAAAATAAGCATCCGGAATAAGCCCGGTTGTTTTTTGTACATACTCTGACCATCCATTTTTCACCATTTCTTCAATCCGGTCTGCCGTTCTGCGGCATTGCCAGACAATCGCGTTGTACACCGGTTGTCCCGTATGACGATCCCAGACAATCGTCGTCTCTCTTTGGTTCGTGATGCCGATTCCTGCGATTTCTTCTGCAGCGGCACCGATTTTACTAATCGCCTCTGTGGCGACAGACAACTGAGAAGCCCAGATTTCCATCGGGTCATGCTCAACCCAGCCTGCCTGTGGATAGATCTGTTCAAACTCTTTCTGCGCCATACTGCATATATTTCCCTGCTTATCAAACAAAATACAACGGGAACTTGTCGTTCCCTGATCTAACGCTAACATGTATTTTTTCGTCATTTATTTTCCCTCAATATCAATCACTACATATTCCGATTTACACCCTGTCTTAAACTTGATCGCCCAGTCTGAAATACCGGAAGTAACGATAAAGTTTGTCAAATCGCGTGTTTCGAGACCATAGGTTTTGTCATTTTCGCCGGACCACTCTCCCACATAATTGATTGGGAAAAATTGTCCGCCATGCGTATGTCCGGACAATACCAGGTCCACTTTGGCTGCCGCCTGATTGTCATAGTCGTGCGGCTGGTGGTCCAATACAATGCTATATTTCGAGGTATCCAGATTCTCCGTCAATTTTTGCATACTTGCCCGCGAACCTCCCTTTTGCTCTTCGGAGCGGTCCTGACGCCCAATCAGGTAAAAACGATTATCGATCAATTCCACATCGTCCTGCATCACATGGACTCCATTTTTTTCCAATTCTTTTATCAGGTCGTCTCCGTCATATCCGCGGTATTCCGGATCATAATATCCCTTGTCATGATTTCCGAACACAAAATATACCCCATACGTTGGATTCAGTTTTGATAACGCATGACAGGCATCGATCATATCCTGTTTGGAGGTATCGTCATCGACAAAATCTCCGGTAATGACTACAACATCCGGATTCGTCTGCTGCATTTCCTCCACATATTTTTCAAGTCCTTTTCCGTCAAACGTCGTTCCCACATGAGAATCCGCAAACTGAACGACGCGCAATGTTCCGGTCTGTTTTTCCGTATGCAGTGTGTATGGCACTTCCCATACATGATTGGCAAGGAACCATCCACAGATGAGATAACCGGTCGTCATAACAATAGCAAAAAGACCGGCAACTTCCTGTCTGCTCCATTTGGCAGGTTTGCCGGTCTTTTTGTGAAGGAGTGCGGTGACTCCATCACATAAAAGCCAGATGATGACAAGGTGGATCATACATATGAGGGCATTCATCATTCCCATGGTATACCAAAGTACACCAAACACCACAAGAACCAGCGCCAGACTTTCTAAAATCCGAAGCCATTTCTTGCCTTTCGACACCTTTTCCATAAAACGGAATTGAGAAATCCGTCTCGTTACATAGAAAAAGGAACCGAGCACTATGAGAAACATTGCCAGCATAATAAAAAACCACATCTTTTGTCATCACCTCCGCTTTGTATCTTTATGCACGAACACGTTTTACAAGTTCGGCTGCATCTTTTGTCATTTTTTCGATCTCATCAAATTTACCTGCACTTACGAGGTCGCCTTTTACCATCCAGCTTCCACCACAGGCAAGAATACGGTCATATTTGAGATATTCCTCTACATTGCCAAGGTTGATTCCACCGGTAGGCATAAATTTGAGTGTTGTGTAAGGAGCTGCTACTGCCTTGATCATTTTCAATCCGCCAGCTGGTTCTGCCGGGAAAAATTTTACAACATCAAGTCCCATCTCCAATGCTTTTTCCATCTCACTCGGTGTCTGTGTTCCCGGGGTAACTGGGATATTTTTATCGATGCAGTACTGAACTACCTTTGGGTTCAACCCAGGACTTACGATAAATTTAGCACCGGCTGCTACTGCACGGTCAACCTGCTCTGTTGTAAGAACGGTTCCAGCACCTACAAGCATCTCCGGGAATTTCTCCGTCATAATACGGATGGATTCTTCTGCTGCTTCTGTACGGAATGTCACCTCTGCACAAGGAAGTCCACCATTACACAATGCTTTTGCCAAAGGCTCTGCATCTTTTGCATCGTTCAAAACAACAACTGGTACAATACCAATTTTCTCAATTTTTTCTAATACTGCGTTCATACTATATTCTTCCTTTCTTCCGGTAATAACCGGGCATAAAAATCTTCAAACATATTTATTATACCATGTTTCCCTTGATTTTCAACCTTTTCGGGAAAGATTTCGCCTTGCATTTTGTATATTTTTTTCATATTGGGAAATGATGATAAAAAAGCTATAAAGGAGTTATAAAATTATGCAATTAACAGAAAAAGAACAGAGCGTGATCAAAGAGCTGCAGACACAGGAAAAATCCTGCGTGGAAAAATACCGTTTTTATGAATCTTCCGCAAAAGATCCGGAACTGCAGAAATTATTTCATCAGATTGGTGACGAAGAACAGGAACATTTTGACTCTCTTGCCGACGTGTTAAAGGGAAATATTCCCGATGTCAAAGCACAGGAAAGCGGCGCACAAGGCTACACACCATCCGTAACGTATGACAAAAATTGTAATTCAGAAGACAAAAAACACGATGCTTTTTTATGTACCGATTCCATCGCGACAGAAAAACTTGTGTCCTCCACGTACAACAATGACTTGTTCCAATTTGCCGCTTCAAACATCCGCAAATTATTAAATCACATTCAGACCGAAGAACAAAACCACGCAGAGATGATTTACAAATATAAAACCGCAAATAACATGGCTTAATTTATCCTATTAAAGATGCAGCACAGGCGTGATCTCGTCACTTTCCTGTGCTGCCTTTTTTCTATAATACCTCTTCTTTTAATTCGTCTTCCAGTAAAAAATGTCCATCGCCTGTCACTCCTTATTTAATCTTTGCTTTTTTTCCTACCCCTCTGGCACGCAGAATTCTCTTATAAGCAGCCTTTTGTTTCTTGGAAAATCCACCTTTTGGCAGTGTGATCTTTGCTTTTTTATAAATTCCTGCAAATGCTTTCTTTCCGACACGCTTCATCGTCAATTTTTTCGTCTTTATCACAATGGTCTTTAATTTTTTGCAATTATAAAATGCCTTCGGTTTGATTATACGGACATTTTTTCCGATTACCACTTTGGTAAGTTTTTTGCATTTTGCAAACGCATTGCTTTGTATCGAAATAACCGGATATTTCTTACCCTTTATCGTAATATAATCCGGAATGGTAATGGTCGTTTTCTGAGAATCAAAATTTGACACTTCGACACCCTGCACTCCATCGACTACAGTTGTCGTATACAAGTTGGCACTTACCGCAACCTCTAACTCTTCGTCCTTTTCCGAAGCTGTATTTTCACCGCGTTCACTCGGGGAAGCACTCACGCTAGGAGTGGTACCTTTTCCCGTGGTAGCACTTGCACTTGTAGATGGTACGGCACCGGTTCCCGGCGTGGTACTGCCCTCCGGTGCTGCACTCGCACTTGGCGTTGGCACAGCACTTGCTCCCGGCGTTACTCCCGGTGTCTGTCCCGGCTGACTGCTTGAAGCCGGTGGATTGCTCACTCCCGGTGTAGCACTAACGCTTGGATTTGGTGCTTCACTTGCTCCCGGTGTGGCACTCGTACTTGGAGATGGTGCAGCACTGGCGCTTGGTGTAGCACTTGCACTTGGCGTTGGCACGGCACTGGCTCCCGGTGTGGCACTTGCACTTGGTGTTGGCGTTTCGCCACCCCGGCTTCGATACGTATTGATGAGCCATGCTCCGGTCGCACCAAGATCTGCATTGGTAAAGCCATTTACCTTACTACACTCCGGCGAAAGCATCGAAGCACTTTCATCTTTCTTGCTGAGGCTCCAGCAGCAGTAACTGATTCCATTTTCCTCAAAGAAATCGATCCATCGGTCTGCTTCCTCGAGATCAAAGCCTCCGTTTCCTGAGGCATCACAGACACCAAATTCTGTACAAAATACCGGTGTTCCTGCTTTCAGTGCGGTACGTACTTTTTCACGAAGACTTTCCCCATGGCTGCCCGAATAAAAATGAATCGTATACATCACGTTCGGATCATCGAGTTTTCCACCATTTGTCGCCACTTCATCGACATCCTGAGACCAGGTATTGGTTCCCACTACAATGATCGCATCCGGGTCATTGGCACGTATCGTATTTACCACATCTACCGCATACGGACGAATCTGGTTCCACGGTGTTCCCGTAGGTTCATTGCAGATTTCGTAGATGATATTGCTCTGGTCCTTGTACATTTTCGAATAAGTATCAAAAAATTCGATTGCCTGGCTTTTGGTATCATTCGGATTTTCCGCATGAACATGCCAGTCAATGATCGCATACATTCCAAGATCTGTCAGATCCGAAACGCCTTCCTGAATGTGCTTGTCCAGTTTGTCCTTGGATCCCTGGGTATAACCGCCCTGTGTCACATAGCTAACAAGGCGCACCATATTAACGCCCCATTCGTCACGCAGGTTCTGAAATGCGGTCTTATTTAAAAAGGTTTCGCCATCTCCCCAATGCATTCCGTGGGTACTTGCCCCACGAAGCGTAAATGGCTGATTGTTCTTATCCTTAACCTGCGATCCATCGACATGTAATGCTCCGTGTTTACCATATGGTGTATCTTCATATAGCAACTCTTTTGTCTGTCCGGTCAATGTATAATTGCATTGATAGCCTTCCAGATAGGTTGCCCCGGAACCGACACTTCCTTCATTGCCTCCGGTACTCTGGCTGCCGTACTCATAAGTAATTTCCGCTCCGGTAAAAGAAACCTCTCCTCCAAAACAGATTTTAAAATCGCCGTCCACTTTGTATGTGCTTCCAGCGGCAACCACTTTTCCGTTTCCCTGGCCTTTTACTACAAGTTTATCATTTTTCACCGTTGCCTGACATCCAAAACTTTTGCTGTATTTGGAAATATCATTGACAGAAAGAGTCAGCTGCCAGTCACGGATCGATTGGTTCGAATGGTTCGTCACGGCAAGATAATACTCGCACCAATACTCATTTACCTTACTCTCGGTAAGCGTGATCTCCACTTCTCCGTTATCCGAGGAAAAACTTTTACTGCTTTCCGCTTTTACTTCTGCCGCCGGCCATGGACCGAGTCCTGCCATCAAAGCAAACACCAAAATACACGCCCATACTTTTCTTACCTTCTGTCTCATTATCCTTCTCCTTTTCCTTATTTAAGATCTTCGTACTCTTTTCTCGTAAAACGGTGATAGGTCAGTCCAAAATCATCGTCTTCCACACAATACACATAGCGTTCTGTCGTATCTTTGTCAAAATAAAATACCGAACCCAGTCCGTCATGAACCATATTTTCCTGATGTAACACATCCTCTTTTTCTTTGGCAAACTGCTGAAAGCAATTACAAACATCTTCCATATTGCTTGCGGGATTTTGAATTACTTTCAAAAAACGCTCCAAAAATTCAGGATCCGGTATCGTTTCTGCGATATGAATCACACCATCCTCCGGGATTTCGATGCCATATCGTTCTTTTTCTTTCCAAAAATGGAGTTTTCCAAATAAACTCTCATTTTCCTTTTGGAATTCTGTCAATGTCTGCTCCAGCTCTTCCGTCGAAGCCGCCGGTTCCAATTGCAGCAATTCTTTCAATGATTCCAATGGATAAAATAGATCCATTTTCTCCTTCTGCACACCAATTTTACACTGCCATTCCTTTACGGTGTCTACCATATGCTGTGCTAACTCGTTCATTTTCTCTTCCTCCTTTACTGTTCGATGATCTGAAGTGCACGCTGCAACTGCGTATCTTCCTTCTCGGTATCGGTATCTTTTTTCTCATATTCTATCGTCTCATCCGGATTAATTCCCTTTTTATGGATGCACTCGCCATTTGGGAGATAATATTTGGCCGTCGTTAATTTGATTCCGCCGCCACATGCATTTTTCAATGAAAATACCGTCTGAACAATGCCTTTTCCAAAGCTTTTTGTTCCGACCAAAGTCGCTGCGCCGCGTGTTTTCAATGTGCCGGCAAACACTTCCGATGCGCTGGCACTATTTCCATTGATCAAAACGACAATTGGCTTTTTATAACTCTGTTTGTCATCGGAATGATAGGTCTTATCGCCCTCTTTTTTGCTTTTTTCCGTGATCAGATCCCCTTTTGGCAATAACCGGTTCAGCATATTGATAGCAGAATCCAGAGAACCGCCGCCGTTATCGCGCAGATCGATCACAAGTCCTTTGATCTCATCGTTATCATATTTATCGACTGCTTCGGAAAATTGATCATCGGTTTCATTGTCAAATTCTGTCACTTTAATATATCCGGTCTGCCCTATCTGCTTATCTTGTACAGACACGACATTAATCTTTTTGCAGACCAGCTGCAGGGTAACCGTCTCCTGTTGATTATCGTCATTGGTACGAAGCACCTTGATCTCCACCGTCTTTCCATCATTGTCATCCACTTTTATCATGGAAACCACATCGTTCAACGTTTTTCCGGTAAGATCTGTTCCATTTACTTCTTTAAAAATATCACCGACCTTCATTCCTGCTTTTACTGCCGGCCCATCCTCTGTGAGTTCCGACACCTGGATATCTCCATTTTCAAGCTGTTTTAACGTGACACCGATGCCGACGTACGAACCGTCAATCCCCTTCATCACTTCATCGTATTCACTCTGTGTGTAATACGCGGAATATTTATCTCCCAGCGCTGCGACCATCCCTTTGGCCGCGCCGTTCGCCAGGTCTTCGTCGGTGTAGTCTCCCTGATAATAGGAATCAATACACTGCTCAATGTATTTATTTTTCGTATATGCCTGTGTTGCTGCATTCCCTGCCGGCAGGATGCGGATGCCCAAAAACCGCAATACAGACAACACGCACAAGGTAAATACGATCCCGCAGACCGCTCCTTGAAAAAAACTGCTTGATAAAATCTTCTTTAATCGTTTCATCGTGATCTCTCCTATGCTTCTTATTCTCGCAAAACAGCCTGAAACCGCAATTCGTTCAGGCTGTGTTATCTTTTTTGACTATTGACTTACATAATTTAATGGATCTACATAACTTCCATTCACAGTCACTCCAAAATGAAGATGCGGACCGGTCGAGATTCCGGTCGAGCCAACATTTCCAATGACATCTCCCTGATTTACCGTGTCTCCGACCTTGACGCCCAGTTTCGAGCAGTGCATGTAAACGGTATACAAACTGTTTCCATGATAGATCATAATGTAATTTCCCGCCGTAGAACTATATGTCGCCGTAACTACAGTTCCGGCTCCGGATGCCACGATCGCCGTTCCGGAAGAAACGGAAATATCAATTCCTTTGTGGTATGTGCTTGCTCCTGCTGTCGGACTCGTACGGGAACCAAATTTGGAGGAAATTTTTCCGGATACCTTTAACGGCCAGCGCAATTCGCCGGTATTTGCCGCATAGGAATCATTGGAAGAAGCCGGATCTGCACCATCCGTCGAAGTATTTCCACCAGATGCCTGTGCCGCCTGCTGTGCCTTCTTCGCAGCCTCTGCTTCTTTTTTCTGGATTTCCTGCTGTTTTTGAAGCAAAAGTGCCTCTACCTTCTGTTCTTGTTTTGCCACTTCTGCGTTATACGTCTGTACGCGCTTATCTGTCACAGAGATTGCAGAATTCAATTTTTTCACTTCGTCTTTTTTACTTGTTTTCAGCTTTTTCAATGAACTCTGATCAGCAACCGCTTCATCCTGGAGACTGCAGATTTCATCGACTTTGGCTTCCATCAAACTCTGCGAATGTTCGATTTCTGTCATACGCTCCGAATATTCTTTAAAAATGTTCGCATCGTATTCTGAAATTTTTTGCACATACTCTGAGCGGCTCAGAAAATCGGCAAAACTGGCTGCACTGAAAATCGCTTCCACGTAACCTTCTTCGCCATTTTCATACATATATTTTATTCGCTTTTTCATGATTTCATACTGCTCTTTTTGCTTTTTCTGCAGATCCGAGCATTGTTCCTGAATCTTTGCCAGCTCTTTTCGCGAGGTCTCAATCTGCTTTTTCAGACCCGATATGGTATCCGAAATCTTTTCGATCTTTTTATCCACTTTTTTAATATATTTGAGGATATCGCCCTTGCTGTCTTCCAGCTCTTTCAGATCTTTTTCCAGGCTTTCCAGACGGCTTTCCGCCTTCTTTTTCTCTTCTTCCGCCTGACGGATCTGCTGGTCATAGTCTGTCGTCGTACTTTCTTCTGCCTGCGCCGGCGGCTGCTGCAACCCGGACAGACAATAGGCAAATACCAATGAAATCACAAAACCAATCGCAAGAATTTTTCGTTTCATCTCTGCCATCCCCCTTTAAATGTCCAAATGTTTACGTACCGTAAAGAAACTGCCGATAAAACCTACGCCGATTCCGATCAGCAGACACAGCGGAATCAGTGCTTTGAATATCGTTCCGACCGGCAAAAAGGTCATCCAGCTCGAAATCATGTCAAACTTCGTCTTAATGTACTGTATGATAGAGGAATAACTGACCAGAAGAATGACAAGCGGAATCACCGCTCCAATCAATCCGATCACCACGCCTTCCACGATAAACGGCGCACGGATAAAAAAGTCCGACGCTCCCATGAGACGCATAATTCCAATCTCGGCACGGCGTACCGTAATTCCCGTCGAAATCGTCGATTGAATCAGGAATATTGACACCGCAAGCAGGATCACAATGATCGCGATGGAAATATAACTTACCAGACGGCTCGCATTCGTAAGACTTTTCGCGGCATCCGCCGACTGTTTTACCAAACGCACACCTGCTATTTCACGAATATACGATGCCAGTTCATCCTGTTTTGAAATATCTTTTACATAGACCTGATACGAGGCAGAATCTGCCAGCGGATTGTCCCCGGCAAAACTGTCTACCAGATCCGGATTATCCTTAAAATTTTCAGCGGCAAAATCCTTCCATGCCTGCTCTGCCGAAACAAATTCGATATGATCCACTTCCTCCCGGGATTTAATGGCTTCCCCGATGGAATCCATCTGTTCCTGTGAAGCGCCCTCGTCAAAAAACACCGTAAGTCCGACGGAACTCTCCACTTCTTTGATCATATGACTGAAATTTCCAACAATAAAATAGAACATGCCAAATAAAAACAGGCACGCCGCCATCGTACTGATGGACGCGATCGTAAACATCCTGTTTTTCCGCATGCTCTTCAGCCCCTGACGGATACTATATAAAAATACACTAATCCCTCTCATATTCATAGCCACCTTTTTTATCATCACGAACAACGGTTCCTTCGCTTAATGTTACCACTCTTTTCTGCATTACATCCACAATATCATTATTATGGGTTACTACCACTACCGTCGTTCCCATCTTATTTACTTCCTGTAACAACATCATGATCTCCCACGCATTCTGGGGATCCAGATTCCCCGTCGGCTCGTCGGCCAAAAGAATGGTCGGCTGATTTACAAGAGCTCTGGCGATCGCCACACGCTGCTGTTCTCCACCAGATAACTCATTGGGATACGCATCCGCTTTGTCCGTCAGACCGACAATCGTAAGCATCGTCGTCACATTGCGGATCATCTCACGTTTGCTTCTGCCGATGATGCGCTGGGCAAAAGCAATATTTTCAAACACCGTCCGGTCTTTCAACAGACGGAAATCCTGAAATACGACTCCAATATTCCGTCGATACAGGGGAACCTGTTTTCTCTTTAATTTATTTACAAGTCTTCCGGCAATATACAGTTTTCCGGAAGTCGGATCCAGTTCCTTCAGCAGCAGTTTAATAAAGGTTGACTTTCCGGAACCGCTCTTTCCTACGATAAACACAAACTCGCCATTTTCAATCTGCAATGTGACATGCTTTAATGCATCCACACCAGTCTGATACTGCTTGCTTACGTCATCCAGCGCAATAATCGGCAATTGATTTGCTGTCATCTCTTCTCATCCTTTCCCCTGTCACCAGTCTCATACTATGTCGATCAATAATCTATGGTTTCGAGATAGTTCATATACTTCACAACCATAAGGGCAATTTTAAAAGTAATGGCATCATCAAAGATACGCAGATCAAGCCCTGTACTCTTTTCCAGCTTATCCAAACGATATACCAGAGTATTTCTATGAATGTACAACTGTCTTGACGTCTCAGATACATTCAGGTTATTTTCAAAGAACTTATTGATCGTCGTCAATGTTTCTTCATCAAACTGATCCGGTGTCTTTTCTTCAAAGATCTCCTTGATAAACATTTTGCAAAGAGGCATCGGCAGCTGATAGATCAAACGGCCAATTCCCAGATTACTGTAAGCGACAACTTTCTTGTCACTGTAGAAAATCTTTCCGACATCAAGCGCCATCTTCGCTTCTTTGTACGATCTGGAAACTTCTTTGAGTTCTTTTACGATCGTACCAAATGCCACATGAACACGGGACATTGCTTCGGTGTTCAGCATGTCGACGATGACATGTGCTGTCTTTTCGAGATCCTCGATCTGATCCCTCTCTCCAATCTCTTTTACGAGAATAATATTTTTTTCATCCACCGCAGTAATAAAATCCTGCGTCTGTGTTGCAAACATACTTCGCACCGTCTCCAGCGCTCCGGAATCTTTTTCTTTATTCGTCTCAATAATAAAGACAACTCTTCGCGCACTCATCTCAATGTGCAGCTTTTTGGCACGGTTATAGATATCCACCAAAAGAAGATTATCTAACAAAAGGTTTTTGATAAAATTATCTTTGTCATAACGCTCTTTGTAAGCCACCAAAAGTCCCTCGATCTGAAGCACGATCATCTTTCCGATCGTATACGCCTCCTCCGAATCTCCCCGGATCACAATTACATATTCTAACTGTCCTTCATCATATACTTTAAAATAATGGCATCCTTTTACCACCTGGCTGTCTGCCGGTGACTGAACAAAACTCAAGCCATCCTCGTGATTTACCGAAAAATCCTCTGATGTCGTCGCCAGTGTATTCCCCTCTGCATCTGACACACATAGATCATTTTTTATAATCCCCTTAATCCCTTCAATCGTATTTTGCAAAATCTGATTTGATATCATTGCCACACCTCCGAAAATAGTCTACTCTTGTCGCATTATAATTTATTGTACCATTTTTTTAGAAAAAACGCAAGAAATGATTTAAGGGATGCCTGTTTAGGCATCCCTTATTTTCACTCACATATGTAAGTTGAATCCTAGTTTGTAATTGTAACTTCTGTGTCTTTGTCGAAGAGGTGAATCTTCTCAGCATCCAAAGCGATTTTAATCGTATCACCAGGACGAGCTGTTGTACGAGGGTTAACACGTACTGTGATATCTGTATCTTCGATTGTGAAGTACAAGAATACTTCTGCACCAAGCATCTCGTATACTTTAACAGTAGCTTCCAATGTAGTATCAGGAGAACTGCTGATGAACATTTCCTCATCTTTGATGTCTTCTGGACGAATACCAAAGATGATATCTTTGTCTTCATAACCATTCTCGATCAGTTTCTTCGCTTTGCTCTCTGTCAGTTTTACAGAGTTGTTACCGAATACAAGAAGTACATCGGAACCGGAAACAGTTACTCTTGCTTTGATGAAGTTCATCTGAGGAGATCCGATGAATCCAGCAACGAAGAGGTTGTTTGGTCTCATATACAAATCCAATGGGCTGTCTACCTGCTGTACAATACCGTCTTTCATAACAACGATACGAGTACCAAGTGTCAAAGCCTCTGTCTGGTCATGTGTTACGTAGATGATCGTAGTTTCAAGTCTCTGATGAAGTTTAGAGATCTCGATACGCATCTGTACACGAAGTTTTGCATCCAAGTTGGAAAGTGGCTCATCCATAAGGAATACTTTAGGATCACGAACGATCGCACGTCCCATGGCAACACGCTGTCTCTGACCACCGGACAAAGCCTTTGGTTTACGATCAAGCAAATGCTCGATGTCAAGGATCTTAGCTGCTTCATGAACAAGACGTTTGATCTGATCTTTCGGAACTTTTCTCAGTTTCAAACCAAATGCCATATTATCAAATACGGACATATGTGGATACAATGCGTAGTTCTGGAATACCATGGCGATATCACGGTCTTTTGGTTCTACGTCATTTACGAGTTTGTCTCCGATCCAAAGCTCACCGCTTGAAATCTCTTCCAAACCAGCGATCATACGAAGTGTAGTAGATTTACCACATCCGGATGGACCTACGAAAATGATAAATTCTTTATCTTCAATTTCAAGGTTAAAGTCCTTAACAGCGTGAAAGCCGTTTGGATATACTTTGTTAATGTTTTTTAATGATAAACTTGCCATTGCATGTTCCTCCTGGAAATATTTTTTTCATAACATCTGTAGTTAATACTATACACTATTTTCAAGAAAAACTCTATATCCAAAATAGATAAATAATAAAAAAATCTTTGTGAAAATTGCATAAGTTTTTTTACTGCATTTCACGCCAAAAGCCTTCACCAAGGACTTCTTTTGCTTCAGAAAGAATCAAAAACGCTTCTTTATCAGCAGTTTTCACAATATCCTTTAGCAAAACAGCCTCTTTTTTAGACACAACGCACATAAGAACCATTTTGTGTTTTCCAGAGTACATTCCCTGCCCTTCCAAGCCGGTAAGTCCTCTCCCAAGTTCCTGAAAAATATGCTCTGAAATCTCTTCCGGGTGGTCGCTTATGATATAGGCAATTTTTGCAAATTTCAGTCCATCGAGGATCGCATCCGACATCTTTCCGGTAACAAACACCGCAACGACGGCATACAAGCCAATTTCCAGCCCAAAGATAAATACGCCCGCCGCCACGATCAGTGTATCAATGAGGATCAGGCGTTCTGACGCGCTGAGTCCCGGCAGTATTTTGGCGGTCAGCACACTCAGCAGATCACTTCCACCGGTAGAAGCTCCCTGTGAAAATACCAGTCCGATCCCGGCTCCATTCAATAACCCTCCGACCAGTGCCGCCATCAGATAATCCTGTTTGACGATACCAAATGTCGGAACGATCAGCAAAAAAAACGAAAAACAGCTTGCGGCATAAACCGTCTTTTTCACAAAGGCTTTTCCCTTTTGGCAGTACCCCCAGATAAACAATGGGATATTCAGCAAAAGGGTCGTCATTCCGACCGGAATTCCGGACCACTTTGTGGTCTGCGTTAATTTTTTCACAAGGATTCCTATCCCGGAAAATCCTCCTGTCACCATGGACAGTGGCTCATAGATAACATTGATCCCCACTGCCATAAAAAACGTACCTGCCGTCAAAAGCAGGTACGTCATCCACCATTTGTTATTCGTCGTTTTTTTCATCCTCGGACAACTCCTTTTGGGCATCGGACTGCTCCAACTGCTTTTTGGTATTATAGTTGTCCATTTTCTTTCGGAATATTCGTCTGCGCCAGCGCACCGAATACGGAATCCTCGCGATCCAGGTATAAATTTTACCAAGATGCAGTTTCTTTATGGCATCCGGAACGTGAATATTTTCCCGCAGGATCATATCCATCACGCCACTGAGCACAACGCCCATTTTCGCATTGATCATATGGCGCTTGTGTTTCAGAAAACTCTCTGCCTCATGATCTTCCATCGCCATCAGAACAAGATCCGGTACTTTGGTATTGATTTCATTGACCAGTGCTTCTTCCGTCACACCGGTATCCATCGAATACACCCCGACGATATCCAGTTCTTCATAACTACTCTTCAGATAACGGTATACGATCTTTGCCTCTTTTTTGTTTCTCAAAACAAGAAAACATTTTTTTCCTTTTAACAGATCTTTTTTCAAAAGCCGGTGAGCGATCCGATAATCTACCACCATGCCGCCTGTCTCCAAAACATCCACATGATATAAACTAAGAATCGCTTTTTCCCCCGGCAGAACGAGATCTGCTTCTTCTAATACTTCCTGAACGACTGGCTCTTCTTCATATTTGTCAATATAATCCAAAGACACCAAATGCACCACCCGAAATAAATCACCGGAAAGATATTCTGCCATTTTTTCACAAAATGTTTCTTCGGTCAGAAGATCCAGTTCCAAGTCCATAATCTTCAAACTTGTTCCCATGACTACTCCTTTCTCTGTGTTACATTCTGATTCTAATTCAATGCGTCATCCGTTCCCAGAACGATTTCAATATCTGCTCCATTCGTCAACGCATCTGCTTCCTGAATGGTTGGATTTTTAAAGTAATCTTTCAAATAACGTCCCCATTTCTTACGGCGGACATAGATGGTCGTCGTCTTCTGTACTTCACCGGTGAAGTCGCCGACTCCCATAACATATAATCCGTCTTTTTCCAGTTTCTCTTTATACGCGGCCGCCAGACCATTGATCTTGCTTCCATTTGTAATCTGAATGCTGCGCGATTTCAATTTATCCATTCCCGTCTGGGCTGCCGTTCCATCTACCGCTTTCTGTGGCGATGTACGTGCTTCACTTTCCCAAATCTGGTCGATCATTTTCTTTGTCTTCTTGCCGTCCAGCGTCGCACTGCCTTTGATTTCTTCCGCATACGCACGATGTGCATAAATACAGTCTGCTTTTACTTTAACCAGACCGGATGCATACTGCTGTTTCTGGCTCATTGTGATATCAGATATGAGGCTGTCCCATTCGTCCGAAATAAAATCCTTCATCGAATCTTCACTGCCATCCGCCGGAACCGTCGCCAGATATTCTTCATTTGGTCGAAACGCCCCGTCTTTCTTTTCGAAACGTTTGTCAAATTCCACCGAATCAAAAGCTGTAAAATATCCAATATCTACATTAAGTTCTTCCTGCAAAAGCAAAATTCCATATTCATAAGCGACATCTCCTTTGAAATACTGGTTGATATCACGGAGTGTCACGATCTGCGGCATCGCAGGACTGATCTTCTGGTATTCCTCATACGCTTTTGCGTCAAGGGAAATCTGGGTTTTATTGGGAATCGTTACATAATCAAGGTTTCCCGTTTCTTTATCAAACAATTCAAGTACGATTGCCTTTACCGCATTTGTGTCTTTTTCCACACTGTAGATCAGGTTACTGGACTCAGATCCGGCATCCACCGTGATCACGTGATCGTATTGTGTACTTCTTTCTTCTTTTGTCGTTACTTTAAACCATAATGTTGTCAAAAAATAGCTTGCCACGCCAACTCCAACCAGCAATGCCATAATTCCGATGGTTTTTCCAAATACTTTAAAAAATATCTTTGCCATTTTTTATCCCGTCCTTAAAATCTATTTTTTCAAGATTTACATCTTTTTTCTGTATGACATAAATAACAGACCTATTATATCAAAAAACTACACAACTTACAAGTTTTTTTACATTTTTGTTTTTTGCCTTTTCTTTCTTCGGATTTCATGATACACTAAAACCAATTTACAAAATACATTCGGAAAGGAAAATTTCATGACAAAAACTGCAATTATTACGGGTGCTTCCAGGGGAATTGGTGCAGCCATTGCCCTCTCTCTTGCCAAAAGCGGATATGATCTCTTTTTGTGCGGAAATCATTCCACACAGGAGTTGGCGGAAATCTGCCGCCAATGCAGAACGCTGGGAGCACAATGTACTACGTATACCGGTGACTTAAGTAATCCTACAGAAGCAGAAAATATTGTGATGCAGACCCTTTCTCTTTATGAGCATATCGATGTACTTGTTAACAATGCCGGTATCTCCCATATTGGTCTGATGCAGTCTATGTCAGAACAGGACTGGAATCATCTTCTGTCCGTCAATCTGTCTGCTGCATTTTATCTCTGCAAACAGGTCGTCCCTCATATGGTACAGCAAAAGCAGGGAAGGATCCTGAACATTTCTTCCATCTGGGGTGAGCACGGTGCTTCCTGCGAGGTCGCTTATTCTGCTGCAAAGGGCGGGCTAAACACCTTTACGAAGGCCTTGGCAAAAGAACTTGCACCAAGTGGGATCTCCGTGAATGCAATTTCCTGTGGTATGATCGATACACAGATGAATGCCGGATTTACTCCGGATGAAATCGCGGAAATCTGCGAAGAAATCCCCTGTGGACGTATGGCTTCTGCCGAAGAAGTGGGCGATTTTGCCACCCTTTTATTAAAAGCTTCTCCGTATATGACCGGTCAGATCATCGGATTTGACGGTGGCTGGGGTGTCTGATCCCCCAAATTCAGACTGCAAAAAGAGACTGCTCTAAGGCAGTCTCTTTTTATATCATTTTCTATTTTCCGTAGTGTACGTGTAGCAATTCATGGGAACGTTCTTTTAACATTCCGGTTTCGTACATGGAAATCAGGGTTGGATTTTCTTCCGCTCTCTTTACGATCGCCGATTTATCCGCTTTATACATTCCGCTTGCTCGTTCTTCTTTTACATGGCGGTAACCAAACGGCTGTCCGGCTCCTCCGATACATCCATAAGGGCACGCCATTACTTCTACAAAGTCAAGTTTTTCCTCTCCTTTTTGAAGTTTCTCGATCAATTTTTCTGCATTTCCTAAGCCGTTGACAACGCCCACGCGAAGTGTCGTTCCTCCGACTTCTACTTCCGCTACTTTTGTGCCTTCCAGTCCGCGGATTCCGGAATACTGGAGTTCACGCAGTGCTTCATTATTTTTGTCTGCCACATGGCGAAGGGCAGCCTCCATCACACCGCCGGTAACACCAAAGATCACGCCGGCACCGGAGTTAATGGAAAATGGCATATCCGGCGCACTTGGCTCGATTTCATCAAACTGGATTCCCAATTCCTTGATCATCAGAATCAATTCTTTGGTCGTAATGACATAATCGACATCCGGCACTTCATTTCGCTTAAACTCTTCTCTGGCAGCTTCATGCTTTTTCGCTACACATGGCATAACGGCTACAGAAACAGTCTCCATTCCGGCTTCTTCGTCTGCCGGTTTATAATATTCTTTCAATACCGCACCAAACATTTCCATCGGCGATTTGCAGGTAGATACATACGGAAGAAGTTCCGGGTGTTTGGTCTCTACAAAACGTACCCATGCCGGACAGCAGGAAGTAAATAAAGGAAGGCTGTTACCGAGCGGATACTTTTGTTCTCCGTTTTTCAATTTATACAACAGTTCATTTGCCTCTTCAACGACCGTCAGATCGGCGCTGAAACTCGTGTCAAATACCGTATCAAAACCAAGCATGCGAAGGGCAGTAAAAATCTTTCCGATCGTATTTTTTCCTGCGGGAAGACCAAACTCTTCTCCGATCGCCACACGAACCGCCGGTGCAATCTGAGCTACCACTCGTTTTCCCGGTGCATACAGGGCCTGCCACACTTCACGCAGATCATTTTTTATCGTAATGGCTGCCGTCGGACAAACTGCCGCACATTGTCCGCAGTTTACACAGTCCGTTTCTGCAATCTTTTTGCCAAATGCCGGACTTACGATCATATTGGCTCCGCGGAATGCAAAATCAATGGCTCCGACATGCTGTACTTCATTACACATGCGGACGCAGTCACCACAGAGGATACATTTACTTGGATCACGCACGATGGACCGCGAGGAATCATCGATGCATCGTTCCGGATGCGTATTTGGAAAACGCACTTTGGAAAGACGGAATCGCGTCGCAAGCATCTGCAGACGACAGTTGCCATCTTTATCGCAGATTGTACAATCGCGGCAATGCGATGCCAAAAGCAGTTCCAAAATCATCTTTCTATGCTGATGCAGTTTTGATGTATTTGTCTTAATTACCATTTTATCACGCGGCGGTGTCGAACAGGAGGCGATTACGCCGCCCCGCTCATCTTCTACCACACACATACGGCAGGCTCCGTAAATGGACATATCCGAATAATAGCAAAAGGTCGGTACATGAATCCCTGCTTTGCGGATTACCTGCAGAATATTTTTTTCATCCGTAAATTCTGTACGAATTCCGTCAATTATCATATATTTTTTTGACATTCTTTTCACCTGACCTTTCTATACTTCCTGTACGGCACCAAAGTTGCAGCCTTCCTTGCAGGCTCCGCATTTGATGCATTTTGTCGTATCAATGACATGAGGCTCTTTTACCGTTCCGGTAATTGCGCCTACCGGACACATTCTCGCACACTTGGTGCATCCTCGGCAAAGATCAGGATCTATCTGTAATGTCATCAGCGCCTTACACTGGCCCGCCGGACATTTTTTATCAACAACATGAGCAATATACTCGTCACGGAAATATTTGAGCGTACTGATAACCGGTGACGCCGCCGTTTTTCCAAGGCCACACAAGGCTGTCGCCGAAATCGTATCGGCAAGTTTTTCCAGCAGCTCAATGTGCTCCATCGTGCCCCGTCCTTCCGTGATATCCGTGAGAAGTTCAAGCATTCTCTTCGTTCCCTCACGGCAAGGAACGCATTTTCCACACGACTCATTCTGCGTAAAGTTCATAAAGAAGCGCGCAACCTCTACCATGCAGCTCTTATCATTCATAACAACCAGACCACCGGATCCGATCATGGCTCCTACTTTTTTCAAAGAGTCAAAATCCAGCTTCATATCCAGATGATCCTCTGTCGCGCTGATACAGAGACATCCGCCGGAAGGTCCGCCGATCTGAACCGCTTTAAAATCTCCGCCTTTGACACCACCGCCGATGTCAAAAATTACCTCTCGCAGCGTCGTACCCATTGGCACTTCGATCAACCCGGTATTGTTTACGTTTCCGGTAAGAGCAAACGCTTTTGTACCATGATTGTTTTCCGGTCCAAATCCCTGATACCATTTTGCGCCATTTAAAATGATCGGCGGCACATTACAAAATGTCTCAACATTATTCAAAACGGTCGGTTTGTCAAACAATCCATGTTCTACCGTACGTGGTGGTTTGACACGAGGCATGCCTCGGTTTCCTTCAATCGATGTCGTCAACGCACTTCCTTCTCCACATACAAAAGCTCCTGCTCCCTGGCTGATGTGAAGATCAAAATCAAATCCCGAGCCCAAAATATCTTTTCCAAGAAGTCCTTTGTCCATCGCTTTATCAATCGCCGTCTGCAGACGTTCTACGGCAAGCGGGTACTCTGCACGCACATAAATATAGCCGTGATGTGCTCCCGTCGCAATTGCTGCGATCAACATTCCCTCGATCACGCGATGCGGTTCTCCCTCCATCATGGAACGATCCATAAAAGCACCGGGATCTCCTTCATCTCCGTTACAGACAACATACTTTTCTTCCACATCCTGGTCCAGTACTTGCTGCCATTTTCTTCCAGCAGGGAATCCACCGCCTCCACGGCCACGGAGGGATGCCTCACTCACTTCATCTACGATCTGCTGTGGAGTCATGTCAAACAATGCCTTTGCGACAGCACTGTAACCACCGAGTGCTATGTATTCTGCGATGCTCTCCGCATTGATGCGTCCGCAGTATTCCAGCGCAATACGTGTCTGTTGCTTATAAAATGGGATATCTTCCTGTTTTACATAGGATTTCAATGTCTTATCGGTATATACCAGACGGTCTACCACTTCGTCTCCGATAATACTTTTTTCGATGATTTCTTCGCAGTCTTCTACTTTCACTTTTAAGTAAAGCCAGCCCATCGGTTCGATACGCAGCAATGGTCCCATTTCACAGAAACCATGGCAGCCGCTCTTCTTTAATCCGATGCTTTGATCATGTGGCTCTTTTTCCAAAGAAAGAGCACAGCGAAGTCCTTTTGCCTCGATGATCTCTTTCATTTTTGCATAAATTTCCAGGGAACCGCCCGCTACACATCCGGTTCCTGCGCAGATCAGAATCTGTTTTCTCTGACTGTTGAGAGAATCATGGTATTCTTTCTGCTTTGCGATCAGCTGTTCTCTTGTCTCAATTTTCATCGCCTGCACCACCTTTCGCTTCTTCCTGCAGGGATTGAATCAATTCCCGTGCTTTTGCCGGTGTCATCGCCGGATGAACATGGTCGTTTACCGTACACACCGGTGCCAGTCCACAGGCACCCAGACAAGATACGGTCTCTACCGTAAAAAGCATATCCTCCGTGGTGGGCTTTTCTTCACTAACCCCAAGAACTTTACGAAATTCTTCCAGAATCGGAACCGATTTACGCACATGACAAGCTGTCCCATCACATATCTTGATCACATATTTTCCCTTTGGCTCCAGTGAAAAATTCTCATAAAATGTAGCAACCCCATAAATTTTTGCTTCACTTAGTTTCAATTTTTTTGCAATATAACACAATGCCTCCTGTGGCAAATAATGATACTCCTTTTGAATGTCCTGCATGATTGCGATCAAAAGGGTTGGATCATAATCGTGTTTTTGCAAAATTTCATCCAATTTTGCAATTTCCTGGTTTGTCAATTGTCCTTCTCCTTTCAAATAACCTATGGCAAAAAGTGCCTTATTGATAAATTATATCATTTACCGGTTATTTGCGCAATGACTTTTTGTTAAATTTCACCAAAGAAACAGAAAAGATTGCCCCGATTATCGTCAAAATGACACCTATTTTGAGTCCCGGTGTCTCATACATCAGTAAAACCGTATGATTTTCTCCCTTTTCCAGATACGCTCCCACATACATTTTATTGACTTCTTGAATTTCCGTCTCTTTTCCGTCAACCGTAAGCCGGTACCCCTGACGGTAAGGAACCGCCAGACAAAGGATGCCATCCTCTTTATTTGTTACCTTGCCGGAGATGCCGTTTCGCAGTTTTTTCACCTCTATCATCGGATTCTGCATGAGATCCTGTACACTCTCATGGTAATTCTCCATCGATACTTCCACGATCTCGATATCTTGCAGCGTATAAACTGCCGGCCCATTCATACGGAAACGAAGTTCTTTCGTCTGCTCCTCTGTTACACTCCCCAGTGTAACCATATAATTATCACGGTCAAGGTGGAAATCATAGCTCTCATCCGAAATCATAAATTCCCGCACAAGATCTCCCATCGTGACATTCGCCCACAAGGCATTTTTTTTCGATTTTTTGATCTTTAATCCGCGGAATCTCAAATAATATTCATACCCCGGCCGCATCGTGATCTGCGTCCGGAAACTGCCATTTTTCTGTTTGATCTTCAACACGCCCTGATTCCAGTCAAAACTTTTTCGATCTGTCATCGTAAACGGAAGAGACGTCTTTTCCGCTTCCTTTACTTCTTCCTGCAGTCCGGCATCTTCTGCTTTTTTTAACAAACTTGAATCTTCACAAACAATTGCCGCATGAAGAAGCGCATTCTGCAGATCAAGCGCATCCAGCTCATCCGCCGTATTTTCCGTCATATAGGCATGATATACGTATCCGATCGACGTCGGTTCCGTATTTTCATAAAGTGTCTCACTCTTCTTTTCAAATCCGTATGGCACCATAGAAGATTCCCTGCATACGACATAGCGGACTCCTGCCAGCTGGTCTAGTATACTTCTTCCATCCATTCCGATCAGACGGTGGCTGTACATCAAACCGGAAGAATTTTCCAGTGCCAGCATCAGTTTGGAAAATCCGCCGCTCACAACACTATAATACACACTGCATCCCAGATATGGATGTGCCGTCGCCCGCATCGTAACCGCGCGGTTTGGATTATATCCTTTGTCCGTCATTACATCGACTCGCTCCATTTTCGTCGTGTCGCTTGCCTTCGCTGCTTCGCGAACCGACTTCTGGTCATATTGTTTCTGAACGCTTCCTGCCTTCAGATAGGTCTCCTGAATATTGGCTCCAAACGGCTGATACATCAGATTTCCATTAACGGTAACATTGCATACTACCAAAACCAATAACGCAAGACGCAGTTTCTTTTCTTCCTTTACAAACGAAAGCAATGCACACGCCGCGATCAGAAACAGGATCATGCCTGCACTTTGAATCCATGTTTCTTTTCCTGCGGCAATCCCCGCCACAATTCCATACAAAACGGCTCCGATCCAGATTCGTTTCTTCTGCGACGCATTCAGCCGATAGATCTCCGGCAGCATTTTTACCACAAGACAAGCCATAAAAAATGCGGAAATAAACATAAAGCGGTTGGTAATATATCCCATTCCGTTCATAATATAGCCCACAAGTGGCGAACATACTGCAAGTATCGTCAGCCCAAGACCGAGGATCCACCACTTCTTTTTGGCACGCTCTCCCATAAAAACGACCATCACCGCGATAAATACGAGCGCCCCCATACTAAAATACCATACGGTGCTCGCATCGTCTGTGGCTGTCACGGTCAAAAACTGTGTAATCAATTGTTTGTAATACTTCCCGCTGTATACAAAAAGAGAAGAAAGTGGAACTCTCACGGTCCCGCGGCTGCTGGCTAAAAAGCCAAAGATGGAAGGAACGAGAAGGATTGACGACATCATAACACCGGAAAGTGCCGGGAAAAATACCGCCAATAAATCTTTCCCTGCCTTTTTCAAACTACCCGGTTTTCGCTTGATCTCACCCAGTACAAAATACAAAACCGCGGCAAGCACGATCATATAAAAGAAATAATACCCGCTCAAAGCACAAAAGCATGTGGCAAGAATCATAACCCCCGGCTTTCTTTGCTGCCAGATCCGCTCGATTCCAAGCAAAACAAACGGCAGATAGATCATTCCGTTCAAAAAGAACGGGTCTTTGATCGACCACAGTGCAAATCCACAGAACACATAGAGAAATGCTCCCATAAGAGAATCTTTTGTATTCCATTTTTTACCATTTGCGAAGCATAAAAAAGCAATTCCGGAGACATACAGACGCAGTGCCACCAAGACTGCATACAGGATTTCCATACTCTTTTTCCCGGTAAAAAATACCGCAAGCAGAGAAAACGGATCTCCCAATCCATAATTACAAAATGTGGTAATGATATCCTCGCCCTGTCCAATGCTGTAATCCATCATCGGAATCGAGAAATCCAAATGCAGTATCCCTGAGACCAGCGTCCGATAATATCTTCCTAAATACTGCAGGGCCGGATAATATTGGCGAAATCCATCTCCCTGCCAGACAAAACTTTTTCCATTGAGATACAAGCCACAAAAAGTACCCAGAAACACAGGGATAAAAATTAATGTATAGATCAAAAACTGCTTTCTCTTTTTCACTTTGATTTCCTTTCTTATCGTCCCAGATATCGTTCTTTGTCTCTTGCTTCGCGTAATTTATCCTTGGTTGTCAATTTCCATTTGATCTTCCGGCTCTCCTTTTTGCCCACCACAAGGCTTCGAAGGATCACCACAAAGTTGAGTTTCGGGCAGTATTCGCGGATCCAGTCCGTCAAGCCGTCACATACTGCCTCCTTTTCAAACACATACAGCGCCGTGTCTTCTTTTCCCTGAATCTGCGGAAGCCACTTTTGAAACTCCTGAAAATTCTGTATCGACGGCGCATAAAGCCATTCTCTTTTGATACGTCCATTCTTTTTGCGTGAAATGCCCGCCACAAAATTCTGCAGTTTTTGATGCCACTCCGTCGTATCCACTTCCGGATTTGGCTTTTTCACAGCTTTTTCTGCCTGTTCATGAATCCATTCCAAAATTTCATCCAATGTCTCTTTTTGCTCCCACTGCTCTTCTTTCCATGGCTCTGTTTTTCCCTGCGTCCAATCTCTCTCGCAGTCAAACGCAGCATAATGACAGACAGGTTTTCCAAAACTTTCCATAACCGTCATTTCTCTGCCAGTCTCGCCCACTGCAGCATCACAGCCGGCAAGCACTTCATAAGGATCTGCCCCTGTCTTTTCCTGAATGCTTGTAGAAAAACAAATATGCTTCCAGCCTTCGTCTACCAGACGGCGGCGTATCGTACGCGGATAATGTACCAAAATCTTCTCATTGTCGCGCAGATTGGCATCCAGATACAAAAGCTGTCTCTTTAGCTCACTTAAGAACAAGAAGTTTTTGCTGTCTTTCAATCCCGGAAACGCCTTTGGTGCCGGCAGATATGCAGTGACAAATACGTTTTCCTGTTCTTCGCGCACCCTTGAAAACGGAAGGTCTTTTAACGAGACAAAAAATCCCTTCTTTTCACAGAGTTCCCGCATATTGTATGCCTCCAAGCATTTTCCAAATATTTCCTCTTTTCCTTTGGGAAACAAAATCACATCTGCCTGCGCAAGACTGAACTGGATTCCCTGCATATTTTTTGCCGAATACGACGCAAACCGTCCTTCTCCATAATACGCCGGAAGGAAATCCATAAAGACAAACTTCTGTCCTTTGCGCTTGCGGTAATACCCCGGAAATGCCTGATTGTTCATAACAATTTCCGCTGTCGCCAGTTTTTCGATATATTTCTGCGACGTAATCTCGATAACGGAAACCGATTGTCCGAGTTTCTCTTCAAACTGTTTCTGCTTTGCGGCATCGGCAGCGACAACGCAGACTTCATAAGAATCTGACGCACTCAACGCCTTTGCCATATAATATCCGGTCTCAATGCAGTCATTGCCGTGATAACTCTCGATCAAAACCAGTCCTTTTTGAACCGGCTTTTCTGCCATTATTTCTTCAAACACCTGCGCCTTACGGATTTTCTTTGGTGCAGGTTTGCCGCTGTTTTCTTCCTGTTCCGGCATTTCTTCTATCGTTTTTTCCGCAGCCTCTTCTTCTGCCTCTTCGTTTTTCTTTCTGTCCTGATAAGCTTTCGATTCTTTCCATCCTGGGAAATAGGCATCCAACAATGCTTCTGACCGCTCGCGAAACTCTTTTTCAAACGAGAAATCTCCGTATTTTTCCATTTCATCAAAGCGCGCCTGAATATGGCGGATATGGAAAAACAGTAAGATTTCCTGAAACTTCTCAAATGCCCCTTTTTCGATAAACTTCTCATCTACTATTTTCAGGGCATCGAGAATCTGCATATGCCTTTGGTCAAAGGTGCTCATCGTTCCGCCCTTTCGCCCTTTGATATAATAATACAATTTTTCATGAACGCGGCCGACTTTCTTCGCACTCAAAAAAAGCGGAAATACCGCTGCAAGATCTTCAAATATGATTCCTTCCGGAAACGCAAACCCGGCATTTTCCAGCAGTTCTTTCCGATATAACTTATTCCACGGATACGGCGCATTCAAACGCAGGATCTCTGGATTTTCGAAAATACTCTGATCAAATTCCCCGCGGCACCCTGCCTGATAGACCTGAATTTCCCCCGTCTCGTCATCGCAGCCATAATATCCGCATGTAACCAGATCACAATCCTTTTCTTCGGCTTCCTGAATCAAATATTCATACATCCGCGGGCTTACAAAATCGTCCGCATCGACAAACCCGATATAATCCCCGGTCGCATAGGAAATTCCGTTGTTTCTCGCTGCTGCTTGTCCCGCATTTTCCTGCGCATAAAGAAACACTTTCCCTGCAAAGCGGCTGACGTATTCTTCAATGATCCCTCTCGTTCCATCCGTACTTCCATCATCGATCACAAGGATTTCCAGATACGGATATGTCTGATGCACCAGAGAATCCAGACATCGTCTCAAATATTTTTCTACATTATACGCCGGTACAATGATGCTGATTTTCTTATTCATAGCTACCTCCAACACACATTATTCTGCAGCTTCTGCCAGGGAATTATCAAAAAGATCCCCAAAAGCAAACCAATACATAAATGCCGGAAATACCTCAAATGGTAAAAACAGGCATTCTGTCATCGTTGCGATCACGAATCCCACACAAATTGCAGGGATTAAAAACGCATACGTCGCATTTCTTCTCCGGTTTGTCCAGTAAAACTGAATCGACCGGATCACACTCAATATCGTAATGATCAAGTAAAAGAACATCGCCGGCACACCATACGTATACGCAAACTGAAGCCAGTTATTGTGCGCATGTGCCACTTTTTTTCCATTTACTGTCAACGTAATACGGCGGTGTCCCTTCCAGTTTAATTTCTTTAAATACGCCTTATAAATCGTAATTCGTCCATTGGAAATCTTATTCAACGTGGAATTTCCGTCCAAACTTGCGATCAGACGCCCAATGATACTGTTTTCTTTAAATTCTTTCTTTTCCTGGGTTTCCGGAATCTGCACACTTTCAATCTCATCGGACTCTGCCAGCACTTTATCTCCGATTCCTTCTATTTTTTCTCCATTGGACAAATATAATACGTCTTCCTCAAACAAGATCGGATGACCTACTAAATTCGGAATATGGCGCACACCGGCAAAAAATACCGGATAACAAACCACCGTAATCCCTGCCAAAAGAAGAAATCCCTTTATCGTCTCTTTCCACTTATGATTGGCTTTTCCCAGACAGATTCGGAGTACCACCCATAAAATCAAAATTCCACAGACCGCCAGCATTGCGGTACGTGCCTGCGAAACGGAAATGTAAAACAATACCAGTGCCAGCTGGATATAGGTCGGCCATGCTTTCCGGAATTTCTTTCCCGTCTCTACATTCCAGTCAAGGTCGGACATATAGATAGCAAAAATGACATACAAATAAAGTCCAAATGTATTTGGATTCGTAAATATTCCCGCATATCTTCCGCCTTCAAAAAACGGACGGAACAAAAAGGAAATGACTGCCATCAAAAGAAACGATATTTTCACGGCATCTTTTAAACTCTTCCACAATAAGTCTTTCCGGCTGTTATTCTGCCATACAAAAAACACTCCCGGCAGTACAAGGGCCAGTATGATCCCAAGTCCGCAGGCTTTCTTGCTGACGAAAAAGTCGGAGATCGTAAACATGATACACATTCCAAACCATGCAATACTAAGCCCCTTATGCCACTTTCTCCGCTCCAGTTTCTTATCTAATGAAAAAATCGCGATCACTAACATCAGGAAGATACCGCAAACGGTATTATAAAAATAACTCTCTTTCATCAACACATAACGGACAATGCAAAAAAGTACAAGATCCGCCATAAAACAAGCTGTTAAAACCCGGTATCTCGCTTTCGGCTGGATTTTCCGAACAATCGGAATCCACGGAGATAATAAGCGGATAAATAAATCCTGCAGCCAGTTCATTTCATCACTCTCCATTCCTCTTAATGAAGCACAGCAGCCACTGTTTGGATCAAAATTACCAAATCTTTCCAAAAAGAAAAATTGCGTATGTAGTCTAGGTTGTACTTCATTTTCTCCGGTAAAATCTGCTCAATGTAAATTTTATCCGGATCCCCTTCTCCATTTAATAAACGTTCTTCATCCTTATATTCAATGCTCGCCGGTGAAGTCACTCCGGCAGGCATAAGCAGTGTCGCGTACATCTTCTTTGTATACGCGTCCACATATTTTTCTACTTCCGGGCGGGTTCCCACAAAGGACATCTCACCCTTTAAAATGTTGACCAGCTGAGGCAGTTCATCTAACCGGACTTTTCGCAGAAAATGCCCGACTCCTGTCACTCTGCTGTCACCACTGACCGTAACCTGGCTTCCCTTTTGCGGGGCATCCGATACCATCGTACGGAACTTATAGATCTGGAACCGTTTTCCATACGTCGTCACACGGGTCTGGTGAAAAATCACCTCTCCCGGCGATGATGCTTTTACCGCAATGGCAATAATCAACATAAAAGGGCTTAAGACCACAAGAAGAACCATCGACATAACAATATCAAAAACACGCTTTGCCACAAGACTTCCCCGCTTCTGTTTTAAAATATTGTAATATTCTTCCACTTCTTCGCTTCGCATAAAATCCGGAAGATTTTCCCATTTCATGTTATTTGTTCCGTCCTTTCACTGCGTTCAATGCTTCTCTAAAAATCTGAATCACATACTCAATCTGCTCATCCGTCAACTTCGTATGAAGCGGCAGTGAGATCTCATTGACAAACTGCTCCATTGCACGCGGATAATTTTCAATATCAAATCCCATATTTTTATACGCAGTAAGCAATGGCAGCGGTTTATAATGTACATTGGCAGCCACTCCTTTTTCTCCCATATACTGAATAATGTCATTCCGCATCTGCGCTGTAATGCCCTCCACGCGGAGAAGATACAGATGTCCACTGGAAACAGCATTGTCTGTCTTATGTGGCAGATAATGCAATTTGCTTCCTGTTTCTGCGGCAATTTTATCCATTCCCGCATTGTATCTGGCGATAATCTCCTGTCTGCGTTTCAAAAGTCCCTCATAGCGATCTAACTGTGCCAGTCCGATGGCCGCCTGGATGTCTGTCATATTACATTTATATGCTGGGAATAAGATATCATACTCCCAGGCACCTGCTTTCGTCTTTGACAACGCATCTTTCGTCTGACCATGCAGAGAAAGAAGCATATATTCCCGGTAAATCTCTGCCGAATCAATGCCGTCTAACGGTTTCCATACCACGGCACCGCCTTCGGCTGTCGTCAGATTTTTTACCGCATGAAAAGAAAATGAAGTAAAATCTGCCCACTGTCCACTCCTCTTTCCCTCTTTTTCGGCTCCAAATCCATGTGCACAGTCTGCCAGCACCAAAATTCTTCCCAGTGCTTTTTGATAAAAATTTTCTGATGGCTGGTACAAATCTATCTTCTTCTCAACGATCTCATAAATTTTCGAATAATCACACAATACCCCAGCTACATCTACCGGCATAATTGCTTTTGTCGACGATGTGATTGCCTGCTCCAGTTCTTCATAATCCATCTCTAAAGAATCTTTCTGGGTATCCACGATCACTAGTTTTGCCCCGGTATGACAAATAGAACTTGCCGTCGCGGTATATGTATAAGCGGTTGTGATTACTTCATCTCCCGGTCCGATTCCAAACAGGCGCAATGTCATCTCCATACAGGCTGTCGCAGAATTCAGACAGACAGCTCCATCCGTCCCGCAGTAAGCGGCAATCCGCTTTTCAAATTCTTTTGTTTTCGGGCCGGTCGTAATCCAGCCAGACTGGAGCGTATCTACTACTCCTTTGATCTCCTCTTCACTAATATCCGGTGGGGAAAATGGTACGTTCATTTTTTTCTTCCTTTCCAAATGATTCCAAATGCAACAAAAGACTCCTGCTGGGCACAGAGGAATCTTTTGTTTTTATTACTACCTAACAAAATCGTTATTTTATTACTTTATTGCCTTATCTTCGTCACCAGGCATCGCAGTGTCTTCCTCCGAAGAACTTTCTGCCTTGTCATTTTTTATAGACTCCGGTGTTGCTTCCAGCACTTTATTGATTCTCTTTGTAATCTTTGCTACCGAATTGTAATCCGGTACGCAGACATACAATTTTCTTGACTGATAGGAATACGTCGTCTTGCTTGCCCCCTGTCCGGCTGCATTTGCATATTTGATGGTCCACTGTGACATATCATTCAACTGCATTTTAGCAAGTGCCGTAATCTCTTTTGTCGACATGTTCGTCTGGAAATTCTTGGAAGCTGTCTTCAAGAGATCTGCATAATTTGGCAGGATGTCCGGTGACATTGCCTTATTCAAAATTGCCTCAATCATATGCTGGTGATCTCTTCCTCGCTGATAATCACCATTTGCAAAATGATGTCTCTCACGGCAGAAGGCCAATGCCTGTTTTCCATTTACCTGGTTATATCCTTTTTTGAAGCTTGGCCCCCAGTCGGAAGTAAAGTCATAATCGGAATATACTTTAACGCCGCCAAGAAGATCTACGATCTTACGTACACTCGTAAAGTTGACGCGCACATAATAATCAATGTTGATGCCATACAAGTTTTCCAATGTTCCGATGGAACAGTCTACTCCATGGATTCCGGCGTGTGTAAGTTTATCCGGAATTCCGTTTGACACCGACAGCGGTACATAATAGTCACGTGGTGTCGAAGTCAAAAGAATCTGCTTTGTATTTGGATTTACCGTTACGATAACATTCACATCGCTTCGGCTCGTCGTCTTAATGCTTCCATACACATCAATACCGCTCAGGTATACATTAAATGGTGTCTTCGTAATATCATCCAGTTTTTCTTCTTCCTGAATTACTGTTTCCACTTTGTGTGTATTCAATACACGAGTGTCATCTGAAAAAGTCTTATAATATTCTTCAATCGGACTACGGTTTGCCTCATTGATAACGATAACATTGACATCTTTTGCATAAAGCGCATCGATCAATGTGTCATTGTCCTGATATTCTGTCGTCGCCGGCTCTTTGCCAATCGCTGCCTGTACCTCTGCCAGTGCTTTATCTGTATTCTCTCGGTCGTTTGCAGCAAGAATACCAAAGGTATACTCTTTCGTATCATAAATACTCTGCGCCGGATCATCTTTCAATACAATGCAGGAAATCTCATCTACTTTTACCTGCTGACCCGCCATCTCATCAATGGCAGAATACGTATTAACACAATAATATCCGCCTCCGATATAGAAAAAGCATATCAGAGCACACAGTACACGTCCGACTATATAAGTCTTGTCAGTCATCTGGCTGAATATCTCATATGCCAGCAGGAACAAGCATACAACTATAAGTGCCACGATATATTTGAGTGGAATAAAACCTACATAAAATGCAACGCCAATCAATGCCGCACTGATCAAAAACTGCACGATCAGAAAGACAATGCTCAGTTTTCGGCTAAGTAATGTTTTCACGATATACCTCCATTTTATCTACAATTTCGTGTTTTTTGTCTAAAAGTAACTATTCAGGTCCGATGTGCAAACAACAATGGATTGTCGTGCTTGCACGTAAAAGACATTGTTTTTGCACATTGGACCTAATAGGGCTCCCCTCCCCATATGAGCATTTTTAGCCTTGTCAAAGGCGAGAAAGAACACGAAGTGTTCGAAATGCGAATGGGGAGTGAGACCTGAATAGTTACATCAAAAACATAATTATTATATACTATCAGTCTGAAAAAATCAATGCAAAAAGTCGAGAAGTTGCATTTCCGTCTAAAAGCGGAAAATTTTCTCTGACAAAGGATTCTTTTCGCTGATACTTCTGTTCTTTCAGACAAGCAAGCAGTTCCTCTTGTGTCTCAATAACCGGACCGGGCACAAAAGAACGGTAATCCCGGTAAAAACTTCTTCCTGTCTGCTCAAATTCTTTCAGATCATACGCATAAAACAGCATCGGCCGTTCCAGCAGGCAGTATTCAAATACAATCGAAGAATAATCCGTGATCAATACTTCTGCCGCTGCAAGAAGTGTCGCGATCTCCGGATATTCAGACACATTGTAAATGCCTTTTTCCTGCCATCCCACTAATGTCTCTTTTAAATGAGAAGCAATGTGCGGATGAAGGCGAATAAAGAGCACATCCTCTTTTCCTAAACTGTCTGCCACTTTCTGCAGATCCAGATGCAGTTTCGGGTCTGCCACTTCCGCATCTCGAAATGTCGGTGCATATAAAATGCATCGTTTTCTCTTCATCTCCGGATAATCCCTGTAAAACTGTTCTATTTTTTGTGTCAGATATTGTTCATCAAGCATCAGATCCGTACGTGGATTTCCTACCACATAAATCCGGGAAGGATCTACCGCAAAGGCACTCGCATACTCTTTTTTCACGGCTTCGGAATTGACGATCAAATGCGTGATTCTCTGGTTTGCACGGTACTCCAGTTTTTTCAAGGCCCCGGTATTGACATCTTGGCCAAATCGTTTGATCGTGCCTGTTCCATGCCAAAGCTGAACGACTTTTACATTTTTCCCAAAATGCAAGTAAGCCATCGGTAGAAACTCATTATCCAGAAAAACATATGATGCGGTCGCAAGGTGATAAGCCTTTTTCACGAAAAAATCTACCGGTCTGCGGATTGTATTTTTCCTTGTAAACCAGATCTGCTCATATTCCGGCTTTTCCTCTTTCAGCCGTTTGGAAACAATTCCAATATTTCCCTCCGGTCCGGCATCATGTGTCGCCACCAAAAAAATTTTGTTTTCCTTGCGCGGACAAAGCCGGAATAAATGAAAAAACAATGCAAACAACAGATATCCTGCCTGTTTTATCATGCCTCACTCTTCCCCAATCCAAGATCCTGTTTTATTTTCGATGTGGAGATTCCCTCGGTTCTTGGAAGATATACCACTTCACAGTAATCTTTCAGGAAGTCAAATTTTCCTTTCCAGTCGTCTCCCATAACAAAAACATCTACCTTATTATTCACTACATCATCAATTTTCTGTTCCCATGTGTATTCCGGAAGCACTTCGTCTACATATTTAATTGCTTCCAAGATAATTTTGCGGTCTTCATAGGAATGATAGGCTTTTTTGCCTTTGATCGCATTAAATTCATCGCTGGACAATACGACGATCAGATAATCGCCAAGTTCTTTTGCCCGGCGCAGCAGATTGATATGTCCTACATGCAGCAAATCATAAGTTCCGTAAGTAATTACTTTTTTCATCTTTTTTACCCTCCGTAATTAAAAACTTGATTAATCTTCCCGTTCCATCCCCAGCTTCTCATCATACAGATCGACGATATCTTCCACCTCGCCCTGTGCGATCAGACGGCCATGTTCCAGTAAAATTCCTTTGTTACACATTCGCAGTACCTGATCCGTCGAGTGAGATACAAATAAAACGGTAACTCCTTTATCAAACATACTCTGTATTCTCGCTTCGCATTTTTTCCGGAAGCGTTTATCTCCTACACTAAGAACCTCATCCAGTATGAGTATTTCCGGTTCTACTACTGTAGCAATAGAGAATCCAAGTCTTGCTTTCATACCGGACGAATAGTTTTTGATCGGAACATCGATAAATTTCCCAAGTTCCGAAAACTCTACAATATCTTTGTATTTTTTATCGATAAATTCTTTACTGTACCCAAGAACGGCTCCATACAGATAAATATTCTCCGCTCCGGTATACTGTTTATCAAATCCGGCACCCAGTTCCAGAAGCGGAACGATCTTTCCGTTGCATTTTACCGTTCCCTCCGTCGGTTTGAGCACGCCGGCAATGACCTTAAGCAGTGTACTTTTTCCCGCACCATTGAGTCCCATGATTCCCACGCGGTCACCGCGTTTGATCTCAAAATTCACATCTTTCAATGCCCAGAACTCCTGATACATCAATTCTTTTTTCAGCATTTTAATGACATATTCTTTTATATTATCTACTTTCTGCGAGCTCAGATTAAATTTCATACTCACATGTTCCACAGATAATGCGGTCTTCTTACTTGCCATTTTCTTCCATCCTCCATTGACAATTTCAAATTAAATATTAAGTATAAAGGTATCCTGTTTTTTATAAAACATAAACATTCCCAGTAAAAAGGCTACAATACTTACTCCAAAGGTATATCCAAGAAGTACCATATCAAAATGCTGTCCAAACAATGCCCGGCGGAAATTATCGATAATACCATACAAAGGATTGATTTTGATAAGCATACCGCCTGCTCCTTTCAATCTGCTTGCAAAATAGAAAATCGCACTGCAGTACATGATCAGCATCAGCATAACGCTCCATAAATATTCAATATCACGGAAGAATACACAAAGCGTAGCTAAGATCAGCCCGACACCAATTGACAGGATCAAAAGGTTCAAAAGCGGAATCACTGTTAAAAACATATTTGCATTCATCGGAGCCTGATAAGAGCCGGTTGCCATAAAGAACAGCATAACGCCTACCAACACCACCAAAGAGATCAAAAAGATCACGAAATTGGATAAAATCCCCGACAAGGGATACATATATTTCGGAACATACACTTTTTTGATCATCGCACTGTTTGCGCGGATCGACTTCATCGCACTATTCGTCGAGGAAGAGAAAAAGGAATACAGCAGTCGTCCGGTCAGTACATAAACCGGAAATGGAACGCCGGCAAATGCCTTGTCTTGTGCTGTTCTTCCAAGCAAATTTCCAAACACAACGCTCAATACGATCATCGTAAGAAGCGGTTCGATCAGAGTCCACAATATTCCCAGATACGATCTGCGGTATTTTAATTTAATGTTTTTCTTAGCCAGTTCTCCTAATAAATATCGATATCTGTTGAAGTTTTTTAAAACCTGCGACATAGTATCCATACCATCCTTTTTTAATCTTTTATCGTTGCTCATTTATATTTTCAATCATTTGATTATATCACTATTCGTCCTACTTCGTCAACCACATTATTTTTTAATTAACAAAAGATTGACATATTTGACGCGTATGGTATTATTATATTTGTGAATTTATGCATCTTAATGAAAACAAAGAATGGAGAAATGAACATGTATAACATGGAAAAGCAACACAAACTTGGTAAATTACATGCATTAGAGCGGATCTGTCTTCTGCTTGATGAAGATTCTTTCCGCGAAATCGGTTCTAATATTACGAACCTTGAGGATGCCTTCAATATTAAAAAGGGTCAATTCCCATACGATGGTGTAATTACCGGATATGGTACCATTGGTGGAAAAAAAGTCGTTATTTATTCGGAAGACTTTACCGTAATCGGTGGTACTCTTGGAAAGCAGCACGGATTTAAAATTGCAAATGCCATTAAAATGGCGATTGAAAACCGTTGTCCGGTCATCGGCATTAACGATTCCGGCGGTGCCCGTATTCAGGAAGGTGTAAACGCCCTTGCCGGTTATGGTGAAATCTTCTATTACAATACGATGGCTTCCGGTTATATTCCTCAGATTTCGATCATTGCCGGAAACTGTGCCGGCGGTGCAGTATACAGTCCGGGAATCACAGACTTTATCTTTGTGATCGACGACATCAGCCAGATGTTTGTAACCGGACCAAAGGTTATCAAAAGCGTAACCAACGAAGATATTACAGCTTCCGCTCTCGGAGGCGCAAATGTTCACGCACAGCGCAGCGGTGTGGCTCATTTCCACAGTCCTTCCGAAAAAGAATGCTTCAAAAAAGTACGTAAGCTGCTGGATGTAATTCCTCACTGCTATAAAGACGGATGTATTCATACAAAACCACATACTCCTCTTCTTCCTTATAATAAGGGAATGCAGTTCAATGAATCCCTGGCAGATATCATTCCGGAAAAGAGCAACCAGTCCTATGATATCCACGATGTTATCAATGGCATCATTGATGAGAATTCTTTCGTAGAAGTACAGGAAGAATTTGCCAGAAATGTAGTTGTCGGATTTGGACGTTTGAAAGGAATTGCCGTAGGTATCGTATCCAACCAGCCAAATTATATGGCCGGCGTTTTGGACTGCGATTCCAGTGATAAGGCTGCCCGCTTTATCCGCTACTGCGACGCTTACAACATTCCGATCATTACCTTGACTGACGTTCCGGGATTCCTTCCGGGAAAAGACCAGGAATACAAAGGAATCATCCGTCATGGTGCAAAACTGCTCTACGCTTATTCGGAAGCGACAACGATCAAGATCAATGTCATTCTGCGTAAAGCCTACGGTGGTGCGTACATCGCCATGAGCAGCAAACATCTTCGTTCGGATTTTGTTTACGCATGGCCAACTGCCGAAATCGCAGTTATGGGTGCCGATGGTGCCGCTGATATCTTATACGGCAAAAAGATGAAGGGAATGAATCCGGCTGAAAAAGCTGCCTTCCGCCAGGAAAAAATCGATGAATACAATGAGAAATTCATGAATCCTGGAATTGCATCGATGCATGGCTATGTGGATGAGATCATCAAGCCGGAGGCTACGAGAGAACGCTTGTATGGTGATATCCTGATGTTGTCCGATAAACGCTCCGTCGATGGCGTTCATAAAAAACACGGCAACATTCCATTGTAAAATACACATTAACCACGTTGATTTAAGGAGTTTATCATGATTTTTTCAACTTACCAATTTGTACTTATTTTTCTGCCAATTACTTTTTGCGGCTATTTTCTCTTGCAGCACTTTAAGTATCAAACATTGGCAAAGATCTGGCTTGTACTGGCTTCCTTTTACTTCTACGCACAGGGAAGTCCGGATTTCTTCCCGTTCTTTCTGGGAAGTGTAGTCGGTAACTATTTAGTCGGAAATGCACTCAGCAAATTGCAGGGCCAGGAACACCGTATTGAGCGCGGTCTGTTATTTGCTGCCGGTATTCTTGCAAACGTCGGTTTGCTTGGTTACTACAAATACACCGATTTCTTTATCAAGAATGTAAACTTCATTGCAGGAACCCATATTCCTCTGCAGCATATCATTCTTCCAATCGGTATTTCTTTCTTCACGTTCCAGTTGATTGCCTTTTTGGTCGACTCGTTCCGTGGAGAAACAAAGAACTATGATATCATCGATTATCTGCTGTTTATTACCTTTTTCCCACAGTTGATCGTCGGACCGATCATCCACCACGCAGAAATCGTTCCTCAGTTTGAAGATGAGAAAAACCACCGTTTAAATTTTGACAATGTAGCGCTTGGTATCTTCATCTTTTCGATCGGATGTTTCAAAAAAATGATGCTTGCCGATCCCCTTACGACAGACGCGCAGGGATTTTTCAATAATGTAAACAATCATCTGCCGTTTATTCAGTCCTGGTTCCATTCTATCGAGTATACCGTATCCTACTATTTCGACCTTTCCGGATACGCAGATATGGCGATCGGACTTGGCTGGATGTTTAACATCAAGATTCCACAGAACTTTAACTCACCATACAAAGCAAAAGACTTCCAGGAATACTGGCAGAGATGGCACATGACACTCTCCCGTTTCCTGAGTTCTTACATTTTCCGAAATGTGTACCGCCGTGGTGTCAAATACCGTAACTATTATGTCGCTTCCATGTGTACATTCTTTGTTTCCGGTTTCTGGCATGGTGCCGGCTGGACATTCGTTGTATGGGGAATTGTAAATGGTATTTTAGTTTGTATCGCTTCTTACCGTAACAAACACAATATGAAAACACCATTGTGGCTCGGTATTCCACTGACCTTTATCCTCGCTGTTTTTGTCCGTGTGTTGTTTGTATCAAACACCTTTACAGATGCCTGGTATGTGCTTCGTGGAATGTTTAACTTCTCCACCCTGCATTTGTCAGCGATCAAAGATGCTTTAATGGATAACTGGGAAATGTGGCTGTTGAACCTGTTTGGACTTGCCATCTGCTGGTTTGCTCCGACAACAAAGAAAATGACCGAACATTTCAAACCAAACTGGAAATACCTGCTGTATGCTGCTACACTGCTTATCATTTGTCTTCTCAACATGGACAAAGTAGTACAGTTTCTTTACTTCCAGTTCTAATTTAAAAGAAAGGGTTGACGATAATGAATTCAAAAAAATGGACAATCAGTTTTGTCATAATAATCCTCATATGTCTTCTCTTTATTGTAAGTGTCAACTTCTTTGTTGATCCTTATGGTTATTTTAGAGCTCAAAAAGGCGAGAACTACACGATGGATGAAGAAGATTATCTGCGCGAACAAAAAGCAGAGCATATCAAATATCATGGTGATGAATACGATGCCTTTTTGGTGGGCGGTTCCAAAGCAGGAGCTATCCACAGTGACAAATTATCCGAGATTGATGGCTACAAGTATTATAACTGCTGGCTTTTGTCCGGAAATTTTGAAGATTATTACAATTATTGTAAATACATTATCAATACGGCGCATCCAAAAAAGATCCTTCTTCACATCTCTACTTCTGAGATTGCGCAGTTTGACCGTGAAGCCAAGGGAGACATTTATGAGATTCCTGCCGTTATGAGTGGAAATTCCAAAGTGGCAGAGGTTACAAAATTCTTATTCAAAAACCTCTCTGTCAGCTGGGATACCATTACCAAAAAAGAGGATTCTTACCCGGTTGAAAAGACCGGCGAGAGAAATCTTACCAAATACTATGCGTACTACCGTGATCACAAAGATACGACCACCTATTATGACTATTTGATGAAAGCCCAGGTGGATCCTTATCTTCCTCGTCTGATCAACGGGACAAAAGATAAGACCGATTTGGTAAATTCCAATATTTCGTATTTGAAAAAGATCAAACAGCTTTGTGATAAAAACAACGTAGAATTAAATGTATTTCTTGGTTCCCTTTTCATCGGCGAAATGGTTGGATATGAAGGAAACAGTTTTTACAACTGGCTTACACAAATGGTAGAGATTACCGGCGGTCTCTGGTGCTTTAATAATTACAATGACCTTGTATACAATCCATTTAATTATTATAATGCCAGACATTATTATTACGAGATGGGAGATCTTATGATTGACCGTATGAGCGGCAAACAGACCGGATACAATGATTTTGGTGTCTATCTCACACCGGATAATATCGCTTCCGAGATTGCCACCCGCCGTGCAAAAACCGACGAAATCCGCGAGTATTATAAGAAAACCGGAACTATCCCTCTTCGTGATTATGATGATGCATCGAATATCACAAGAGACAGCCAGTACCTGAACAACTAATACAGAAAGGTTAGATCTTTTATGACAACAAAAAAATGGTGTATCAGCTTTATCTGTATCATCCTTGCTGCTCTTCTGTTTATTATGGGCGTCAACTATTTTTATGACCCTTACGGATATTTCCGAAGCCAGAGCGGTGATTGTTATGACTTAGATGAAAATGATTATCTGAGAGAACAAAAAGCAGAGCATATCAAGCATTTCTCCGACCAATACGATGCGTACCTGATCGGAGGATCGAAAGCCGGTGCTCTCCGTACTGACAAGTTAAAAGAGCTGGACGGCTATAATTACTATAACTGCTGGGTTCTCTCCGGTAATTTTCAGGATTATGAAGCTTATACCAAATACATTGTAGAACACACAAAGGCAAAAAAAGTGCTTCTGCAGATATCTACTTCCGAGATCAAACAGTTTGACCGTGAATCCCGCGGTGCGATTTACGAAACTCCGGCTATGTTAAGTGGGTCTTCCAAAACCGAAGAAGTTTTTCAGTTTTTGTTTAAAAACCTCAAAGTCTCTTTTGAAGAGTTTTTTGATAAAAGTGAAAAATATCCATGCATGGCGACAGGCGAACGTAATTTGACAAAATATTATAATTACTTCAATGAAAATAAGGGAACCGATGAATATTACAATTTCCTTATGAAAAAGAAAGTAGACGAATTTTACAAATACCTTGAAAAAGGCACTCCTGACCGCTCTTCGGTAGTCAGTCAGTGCGTTGCTTCCATCAAACGGATGAAAAAGATGTGCGATAAAAAAGGCATCGAATTCCAGATTTTTTTCGGTTCTGTCTTTGCCGGTCAGATGATTGGTTACGAGGGCGACAGTTTTTACGAATTTCTTCGTGAAGTCGTTCAAGTCGGCGGAAATGTATGGTGCTTTAATACCTTTAATGACGTTGCTTTGAACATTTATAACTACTACGACATTTCTCATTATTATTATGAAGTCGGCGACCTGATGATCGATACGATGGCAGGTAAAAACACTTCACATAACGGATTTGGCATCCTTCTCACACCGGACAATGTCGATTCCGAGATTGAACACAGACGGACAGCGCTTGCCCAATGGAAAGCTTATTATGAAGCTAACGGCACTCTCCCATTCCAAGGAATGGAGGATACCGGCAGTCTGATCCCTAAAATTTACGGATAACAAAAATCCCATCCAAGGAATTACTGTGCTGACACAGATCTCCTTGGATGGGGTTTTCTTATATGGGTTGATCTTTCCCTATTTGGTAACATCATCGACGGCATCTTCTACACCATCAACCGTATCCTTGACGCCATCACCAACACCATCTACGATATCATCTACCGCATTTCCTGCGTTATCGCCGTCATTAGTGGTTCCTGCAGAGGCAGATGGCTCTGATGTACCCTCTGCCTCTGCAGACGCTTCTGGAGTGTTTTTTGGCGTTTCTGTAGCATTGTCTGTGGAAGCTGCCGGTGCCGGAGAGGTTGTTGTACCGTTTTTATTTCCACCACATCCGGTCAGCATCGCAGCGGTCAGACAAAGAGTTACTGCAAACATACTAATTTTACGTTTCATGAGATTACTCCTTTCCGTTTCAAGTCCCTCATTTCCCTCTTAGTATGTCTGTTTGCTTATTCTTTATTCGCAATTTCACAAATTTCGTATACAATCTCACGAATGGATTTTCCATCGCAGTCAATCGTATCTTCTGCATATTTCTCATACAGCGGAAGACGTTCTTCGTAAAGAGAACGAAGTGTCTGTCCTTCTTTCATGGACACGCCACGCTCTTCCAGATCTCCCAGACGGTTTTCCAGTTCTTCATACGAAATTTTGAGATATACAATTTTCCCCAGTTCTTTCATATTCTGCATTGCTTCTTTGCCATAAACAGCACTTCCACCGGTAGCAATCACACTATTTTTTGCAAAAATTTCAGAAAGAACGGCATTTTCCACCTCATTAAATCCATCCTGTCCATACTCTTCCAATATTTCATGCAAAAGCATTTTCTGCTTTTCCTGAATAACAAGATCGGTATCCAAAAAAGAAAAACCGAGCCGTTTGGCAAGCACAACTCCGATCGTACTTTTTCCCGCTCCCGGCATTCCTATTAATATAATGTTTGAAATCATCTGTCTTTTCCTCACTATTTCTTCCATGTACTTGCTGAAAACAATAAGAGCAACGGGAACAATTCCAAACGCCCGGCTATCATATCCACTATTAATACAACTTTGGACAATGGCGAGAAAAAGGAAAAATTTGAAGCCGGTCCAGCCAAATGAAATCCCGGTCCAACATTGTTGATCGTCGTAGCAACGCTGGTAAAATTTGTCTCGAAATCATGCCCATTTATGCTCACTATTAACAGCGATACTGAAAAAAGCAAAATATAAGCTACGAGGTATACATTGACAGAACGTACCGTCTCATGCTCTACTTTTCTTCCATCCATGCTGATCTTATATATATTTCGTGGATGGATCATCACCTTTAATTCTTTAAAAAAAGTCTTTGCCCAAATGATAAAGCGGGATACTTTCATACCACCGCCGGTACTTCCGGCGCAAGCCCCGATAAACATCAGACCGATCATGATCGTCTTGGAAAACTCCGGCCACTGATTAAAGTCCACCGTCGAATATCCGGTCGTCGTAATGATCGATGCCACTTGGAAAAAAGCGTGTTTTGCCGCATTTGGATACGATCCCATCTGTCCCTGGATATTGAACATGATCAAAAGAGATGCCACGATAATAATACCGATATATACACGTACTTCGGACAATTTCAGTGCGTCTTTCCATGCCTTTTTCAAAATAAGCAGATAATAAAAGGAAAAGTTAATTCCAAAAGCAATCATAAAAATGGTCACGACAATCTGGGTATAATTGGAAAATCCACCCATACTGTCATTCATAATACCAAACCCACCGGTTCCGGCTGTACCAAATGTCGTCGTAATGGCTTGAAATACGTCCATATCACCAAACATAAGGAAAATAAACTCGAGCACCGACAATCCGATATACAAACCATATAAGATCTTTGCTGTCGATTTCACATGGGGAACCAGCTTACTTACGGAAGGCCCCGGGCTTTCCGCTTTCATCAGATACATATTTCTGCCATCTGCCAACGATACAACTGCCATCATAAAAACCAGCACTCCCATACCACCAATCCAGTGAGTAAAAGTACGCCAAAAATTAATGCAGAACGGAAGGCTCTCTACTTCCTGAAAAATCGTCGCTCCGGTCGTCGTAAAACCGGATGCAGTTTCAAATACCGCATCAATATACGAAGGAACCACATTACATAGCACAAAAGGAAGCGCTCCAAATAAGCTAAGGAGTACCCAACTAAGTGCGGTAATTACAAATCCCTCTCTTGCATACATCGTTTTGTCTTTCGGCTTCCATCTTGTTATAACAAATCCAAGACAGAGGCAGACAAGCGCTACGATAGCGAACCAGACAGCCTCCACTTCCTGATATATCAATCCCACAAGGCATGGAAGCATCAGAAAAAATCCTTCAAATACAAGAAGCCATCCAAGTATGTAGACTACAATTCTCTTCTTCACCTTAATCCTCCTTCTCCCTGATGTGAATTACATCGCTGATATCTTTGATTCCGAGCATCGCCGTAACGACAACAACGGAATCGCCAACCTGCATCACATCTTTACCACGGGGAAGAATCATTTTGCGGTTTCGGATAATACAGGCAACCAGCGTATTCTCATCAATCTGAAGTTCCTCCAGTGGAATCCCCAAAAGGCTGGAATTATTTTTTACAACAAATTCCAACGCCTCTGCCTTCTCATCCAGAATTCGATACATCGTCTCGACATTACAGCCGATGGAATTTTTCATCGCACGTACAAATCGAAGAATGTTCTGCGCCGTGATTTTTTTTGGATAAACCGTCGTATCCAGATCTAATTCACGGATGACCTGATCAAATTCCATACGATTGATCTTTGTTGCAATCTTTCCCTTTGTCTTTGTTCTCGCAAACAACGACAGCATTACATTTTCTTCATCGTAGTTGGTAAGTGTCACAAATGCCTCCGCACTTTCCACACCTTCTTCGATCAAAAGCCTCTGATCCGTTCCTTTTCCCTGTATGATCTGCGCCTTGGGAAGCTTTTCTGCCAATTCTTCACAACGGTCCTTTTTCTGCTCAATCAATTTGATATCGATTCCCATCTGCATAAGCATTTTCGCCAGATAAAACGCCGTCGTATCGCCGCCAATAATCATCGCATCCTTTACCTGATGTGTTTCAATCCCTATCTTTTTGAAAAAATTACTTGCTGTCTTCGGATCCGTTATCATCGACACAACGTCTTTTTGCTGCAGGGCAAAATCTCCTTTTGGAATATAAATTTCTCCATCACGCTCTACCGCACAGATCATGACATCCACTTTCAATTTGGGACCGATTTCCAACATCGTCATTCCTGTCAAACTGGAGTTTTCCGGTATTTTAAATTTCAGCATCTCCACTCTGCCTTTGGCAAATGTGTTGATCTTGATAGCCGATGGAAAACGCAGTACACGGGCAATTTCTGCTGCGGTAGCATATTCTGGATTAATCGTCATCGCAAGCCCCAAAGCTTCTTTTATCATTCCAACTTCCTGACTGTATTCCGGATTACATACACGGGCGATTGTCTGACAATTTCCCGCATGTTTTGCGATCAGACAGCAAAGATAATTTAATTCATCCGAATCTGTCACAGCGATAAGCAGATCTGCCCGCTCAATCCCTGCTTCTTTCTGTACCTGGTAACTGGCTCCATTTCCAACGACTCCCATAACATCGTATTTATTGGAAATTTCTTCCACCACTGCATACCGCCGGTCAATGATCGTTACCTCATTGTCCTCCCGGTTCAGTTCGTCTGCCAGTGTTCGTCCAACCTGACCACACCCCACAATAATAATCTTCATTTCTAGTCCTCTTTTCTGCTGATTACGTTCTGAACCGCTATGTATAATTTCAGCCATTCAGACCTCCCCACCGCATAATCAAATTATATTCTCATACCATCAAAGTGTCAAGTGAGAGTACGAATCTTAACTAACTTTTAAGTGGATTTTTTGAAAAAGAAAAGAAAGCCGGCATTCCCTTGAAAACGGTTATACCGGCTCTCTTTCCAAACACATTTTGTTTTTCTATTACAGGGAAACTTTCTCCAGTTTCCAGATTTCTTTTGCATATTCTTCGATCGTACGGTCGGAAGAGAATTTTCCACTTTTTGCCACATTCAAAAGTGCCATCTTCGCCCAAGCCTCACGGTCACGGTAAGCAGCATCCACTTTCTTCTGAGCTTCTGCATAAGAGCGGAAGTCTTTCAAAATAAAGTACTGGTCTGCACGCTCATACCCATTGGAATCCAGCAGAGACGAATACAATTCGCGGAACAATTCCGGATCGCCGTATGTGCCATCGATCAACTGATCTACCACTTTGCGAATATCGGCATCGCTGTTGTAAATCTGGCGTGGATCATACTGATTATTGTGCTCAAAGTCAATGACTTCCTGAGAAGAAAGACCGAAGATAAACGCATTTTCTTCTCCTACTTCTTCTACGATCTCAACATTAGCGCCATCCATCGTACCAAGCGTCGGTGCACCATTGAGCATGAATTTCATGTTTCCGGTTCCGGATGCTTCTTTACTTGCCGTAGAAATTTGCTCGGACACATCTGCTGCGGCAAAGATAATCTCTGCATTACTTACGCGGTAGTTTTCAATAAATACCACTTTGATCTTTCCACCAATGCTGGCATCGTTATTTACTACATCTGCCACACTGTTGATCAATTTAATGATTGCTTTTGCACGGCGGTATCCGGCAGAAGCCTTTGCTCCAAAGATAAAGGTATGTTTCATCATATCCATCTCCGGATGCTCTTTTAACTGATTATACAGATACATTACATGCAAAATGTTAAGAAGCTGACGTTTGTATTCATGAAGACGTTTTACCTGTACATCAAAGATGGAATTTGGATCCACTTCAATGCCATTGTGCTTCTTGATATAATCCGCCAGACGAACTTTATTCTGATATTTGATATCCATAAACTCTTTCAAAGCACGTTCGTCCTCTGCATAAGGGGCAAGTTTGCTAATTTCTGCCAGATTTGTAATCCAGCCTTTTCCAATTCGGCTTGATACATAATTTGCCAAGAGCGGATTGGCATGAAGAAGAAATCTTCTCTGTGTGATACCATTTGTTTTATTGTTAAATTTCTCCGGCATCATCTCATAAAAGTCTTTCAATTCCTGATTTTTCAAGATCTCTGTATGCAGTCTTGCCACACCATTGACAGAGAATCCTGCTGCGATGGCAAGATGTGCCATCTTCACCTGACCATCATAAATGATTGCCATTTTCTTAACTTTATCAAAATTACCAGGATATTTCTCTGCAATCTCGTTCTGGAAACGACGATTGATCTCTTCTGTAATCTGGTAAATTCTAGGAAGCAGACGGGAGAACAAATCGATCGGCCATTTCTCCAATGCTTCTGACATGATCGTATGGTTTGTGTAAGCACAGCATTTTGTCGTGATTTCCCATGCCTCGTCCCATTCGAGGAAGTATTCATCCAAAAGAATACGCATAAGTTCCGGCACCGTTACGGTCGGATGCGTATCATTTAACTGAAAGCATACTTTCTCCGGAAGACCATGAATATCATCATGATTTGCCATATATTTTGCTACCGCACGCTGAACGCTGGCAGATACAAAGAAATACTGCTGTTTCAGACGAAGTTCTTTTCCTGCGGTATGATTATCGTTTGGATAAAGCACCTCACAGATCGTACGTGCAAGGTTCTGCTGCTCTACCGCCTTCTGATAATCTCCTTTATCAAAGGAATCCAGATTAAAGGTGTTGATTGCTTCGGCATCCCAGATACAAAGTGTATTTACGATGCGGTTGCCATATCCAACTACCGGAATATCATATGGTACAGCCTTTACGGACTGGTAGTTTTCCTGTACATACTCATCTCTTCCATTTTCTGTTTTACGGACGGCTACATATCCTCCGAATTTTACTTCTACGGCATACTCCGGACGTTTCATCTCAAATGGGTTTCCATCTTTCAGCCAGTCATCCGGTGCTTCTACCTGGAAACCATTCTCGATTTTCTGCTTAAACATACCATATTTGTAACGGATTCCGCATCCATATGCCGGATATCCCAACGTTGACAGGGAATCTAAAAAGCATGCTGCCAAACGGCCAAGACCACCATTTCCAAGTGCTGCATCCGGCTCTTCATCCTCGATCACATCGAGATCTACACCGAGTTCGTCTAACACTTCACGCACCACTTCATCCTGTTTCAGGTTGATGATCATATTACCAAGCGCACGGCCCATCAAAAATTCCATGGAAAGGTAGTAAACTGTCTTTACATCCTTCTCTTCGTATTCTTTGTGTGTATCAAACCAGTCATCGACAACGATATCTTTTACCGCATAGGATACGGCCTGAAACAATTGCTGGTTTGTCGCCTGTTCTACCGGTTTACGAAACAACAGTTTCATGTAATTTTCGATGTCTTTTTTCAAATGAGCCTTTTTCTCAGCCTTTGTCAGATACTTTACTCTTTCTTCCATCTTTCATCCTCCATATTCATACTGTTACTCTGCAGTCACGGTTTCCTTCTTGTAAAATATTGGATATTTTTAGAAAGAAACTTTTGCAACACCAAGTGTTACATCTTCCCCATTGATCTTCCATTCAGCAGTATGTCCCTGCATGGAACCAATGATGATTTTCTGTGCGAGAACCTCCTCTTTGATCTGATCGGCGTTCTTCGCAATGATGTCAGTAATCTTATCGTTACCAACTTCATAAACCTCTATGTGATCCATAACCTCGAATCCAGCATCTTTACGCATTGTCTGGATCTTGCTTATGATTTCACGCACAAATCCTTCCTCGATCAGTTCCGCGGTAAGATTGGTATCGATCACTACTGTGATTCCGCGGTCTGCCTGAGAAACATAGCCTTCCTTCTGTGTAGATTCGATCAAAAGATCTTCGGAAGAAAGCACTTCATCGACACCCTCTACCTGAATCGTGATCTCACCTTTTTCGCCAAGTTCTGCTACTACGGCATTGCCATCGAGATTTGCAAGAACCTCTTTCAAGGCATTCAGACGGCTTCCGAAGCGGCGTCCCAATGTACGAAGCTGTGGCTTGATCGTAAAGGCCGTAAAGTCACTTACATCCTTGGTAAAGATAACTTTCTTTACATTCAACTCATCGGCGATGATTTCCTGATAGAAATCCGACAATTCTTCATTCTTTTCATCTTTTACATACAACGTACCGATTGGCTGACGGTTTTTGATATTTGCTTCGTTTCGGCAGGCACGGCCAAGCACTACGATCTGAAGAAGCACATCCATCTTTGCTTCCAGATCTTTGTCAATCCATTCCTCTTTGACTTTCGGGAAGTCGCACAAATGAATACTTTCCGGTGCCGACTTGTCAAGACTGCATACCAGATTCTGGTAAATGCTCTCGGTCATAAACGGAACCATCGGTGCAGCGGCTTTACTGATCGTCACCAGAGCGGTGTACAATGTCATATACGCATTGATCTTATCCTGCTCCATTCCTTTTGCCCAGAAACGGTCACGGCAGCGGCGCACATACCAGTTACTCATATCGTCTACAAATTCCTGAAGTGCACGTGCTGTCTCCGGAATACGGTAATTTTCAAGATTGTTATCCACTTCTTTTACTACCGAATTCAACTTACTGAGCAGCCATTTATCCATAACACTTAGTTTATCATATTCGAGAGAATACTTTGTGGCATCAAATTCATCGATATTTGCATACAGTACAAAGAATGCATACGTATTCCACAACGTACTCATAAACTTACGCTGACCTTCGACAACAGCTTTCCCATGGAAACGGTTTGGCAGCCATGGCGCACTGTTTACATAGAAATACCAGCGGATCGCATCGGCTCCATACTGATCCAATGCTTCAAACGGATCTACAGCATTTCCTTTACTCTTACTCATCTTCTGTCCATTTTCATCCTGAACATGTCCCAGTACGATGACATTTTCATATGGTGCTTTGTTGAAAAGCAGGGTAGATTCTGCCATCAGAGAATGGAACCATCCACGGGTCTGATCCACCGCCTCGGAAATGAACTGTGCCGGGAACTGGGATTCAAACAATTCTTTGTTTTCAAATGGATAGTGATACTGTGCAAAAGGCATTGCTCCGGAATCAAACCAACAGTCAATGACTTCCGGCACACGTTTCATCTGCTTGCCACAATCCGGGCAGGTAAATGTCACACCATCAATATATGGGCGGTGAAGTTCCAATTTTTCTGCAGAAGCATCTCCGGAACGCTCTGCCAGTTCTTTGCGGCTTCCGATACATTCCTGGTGTCCACAGCCTTCACATTCCCAGATATTGAGCGGAGTTCCCCAGTAACGGTTACGGGAGATCGCCCAGTCCTGAATATTCTCTAACCAGTTTCCAAATCGGCCTTTTCCGATGGATTCCGGAATCCAGTTTACCGTATTGTTATTGCGGATCAAGTCATCTTTTACTGCGGTCTCACGGATATACCAGGACTCTCTTGCATAATAGATAAGCGGGGTATCGCATCGCCAGCAGTGTGGATATTCATGTTCAAATTTCGGTGCCGCAAACAGCTGTCCGCGTGCATCCAGATCTTTTAATACTTCCGGATCTGCTTTTTTAACAAAAATTCCGGCAAAAGGAGTTTCTTCCGTTAATTCTCCTTTTTCATTTACAAACTGTACAAACGGCAGGTCATAATTACGTCCTACGTTGGCATCGTCTTCACCAAATGCCGGTGCGATATGAACGATACCGGTACCATCTGTCATCGTAACATACGTATCACAAGTTACAAAAAATCCTTTTTTATTCTGCTTGTCGGCACATTCTTTCGCGCACGCAAACAATGGCTCGTATTCTTTGTGCTCCAGTGTGGTTCCCGGGAAGGAATCCAATACTTCATATGCTTTCTCGCCTTCTTCTTTGGCAAGGGAGCCAAGTACACTATCCAGTAGATCTTCTGCCATATAATAAACGTAACCGTCTGCTGCTTTTACTTTACAGTAAGTGTCATTTGGGTTTACACAAAGTGCTACGTTACTTGGAAGGGTCCAAGGCGTCGTCGTCCAAGCAAGGAAATACGCATCCTCTCCTGTCACTTTAAAGCGCACGATCGCAGAACGCTCTTTGACGGTCTTATATCCCTGTGCAACTTCCTGTGCAGAAAGCGGAGTACCGCAGCGAGGACAGTAAGGAACGATCTTAAATCCTTTATATAACAAATCTTTGTTCCAGATCTCTTTCAACGCCCACCACTCGGACTCAATAAAATCATCGTCATAGGTTACATACGGATGATCCATATCTGCCCAGAAACCAACGGTATCGGAGAAATCTTCCCACATTCCTTTGTATTTCCATACAGATTCTTTACATTTTTTGATAAACGGCTCTATTCCATATTCTTCAATCTGCTCTTTTCCATCCAGACCGAGAAGTTTTTCTACTTCCAATTCCACCGGAAGTCCATGAGTATCCCATCCGGCTTTTCTAGGTACGCGGTATCCTTTCATTGTACGGTATCTTGGAATCATATCTTTGATGACACGTGTCAAAACGTGGCCAATGTGTGGTTTTCCATTGGCGGTCGGTGGTCCGTCATAAAACATATACGTCGGGCATCCCTCACGCAATTCAATACTCTTCTGAAAAATATCATGATCTTTCCAAAATTTTTCTACTTCTTTTTCGCGGTCAACAAAGTTTAATCCTGTTGAAACTTTCTCGTACATAAATAACCTCTTTTCTGCAACAATATCGTCGTTTCGCTGCTTTTATTCTTAATTTTTAAAGAAAACAGCTTCCATCCTCATAAAAAGGACGAAAGCCGTATCGCTGTCATCACATCGCTATCGAAAACTAATCGTCTCTCACTTATCTTTGATTTTCTATTAACTATAATAAAGAGTTTCCCCGAAATTGTCAATGGACAATTGTAATAAAAAACCAAAAGAATCTATCACTCCGATTGTGAATACTGTTTTAACAGATCCGGATCCAGTTTAATACGATTATCCATCGTCTTCATGATATCAATGAGGGAGAGATTTCCACTCGTCTGTGGATTGGACAGATCATAAATCTTATTGTCACGGAAACTAAGTACCCACGGTTTGAAAATGTCATTGTCATTTTCATGCAGTACCAGTCCCTGTACATGATCGGTAAGCTGTACGCAGACCCCAGGATACAAAACATTGATTCCGGCGATCAGCGCCTGTACAACGACCGGATCAAATCGTCCCGGATCGTCTAACAGTTCCCGCAGAGCCTTCACTTCGCTCGTTGGCTCTTCAAAAGATTTCATCGCTGTCCGGCGGTCATACGCATCAGCAACAAATAAAATGGACGCCTCAACATTGCTTTTTACGGCTTCTGGCACACCATCACCGTTGTTTACATATAATTCCTGCATATGAATGATCGTCCGAAGAACATTTTCGTCCATTCCACTGTAATTTTTCAAAATCTCAATCGTTCTCGTTCTGGCTGCCGCACGAAGCTGCAAATCCTCTTCTGCCGCTGTCGCAGGCACCATTCCTACCGCTCCGCAGTCATGCAGAAGTGCCGCTTTTACAAGAGCATTCATCCGCGTCGGCGTCATATTCATCCTTCCGGCGATCACTGCACAAAGAATCGCAACATTGATGCTGTGTTTATAGGTAAAATCATCATTGCTTCGCAGATTCTGTATAAAATTAATCTTCTTCGGAAGATTGGCATAATTTTTGATCACCAGACTGCACAGCCAGTCCAGTCCCTTGTCCTTTTTGTCCGCAATGATCAATTGCAAATCTTCTTTTATACTGAATACTGCCATTGTCTGAAAACGCTCAAAATTGATATCCTCTTCTGACATCGGAGGCAGCGGCTCTGCCGGCTCCAATATGTACAATCCCATCAACCCGAAATTACGGATACCATATATTGCCTGCATCGTAAGTTTCGTGTCACGGTCATAAAGCAGCACTCCATTTTTATTATAAATCGGTTTGCCAAGACGCATTCCCGGTTTCAGATCATCGACTTTAATAAATAGCATATTTTCTTCCTCCTCGCTTTATTTCATCTTTTCGACACAAATCTATATTACTATAATCATAACAGTTATGAGAAAAGAATACAATAAATATTTCATTTTTTTATCGTTTTTTTGAATGGAGGTTTTTTTATGTTAAAACGCTTGACTTCTGTCTTATGTATATGCGGTCTGCTGCTTGCGGGCACTGCTCCGGGCTCCCTGTATGCCGCACAATCCACGGATTCTTCATCCGGTTCTTCCGCTGCGATCACAGGAGAATACGCCGATGGACGCGTCCTTTTGTCGCTGGTTGCGCCTTCGGAAACTTCCCTTACCAAAGAGGGCACGACTTCCTTTGACAAAGAAATCCGTATCGAGCAATCCGATTCTCTTGGAAATGCCGGTAAACTTTTTGGCACTTCTCCAAGTTCAGACGAATCCAAATTTTTAAAAGATAAAACCTTTTATATCACAGAGGCTGTATCCGATACCTATTCCACCAAAGAGCTTATCCGGAAACTGGAAAACAAAGCCTATGTAGTAGAAGTTTCACCGGATTATAAACAATATTTAGCCTCAGATGACCCTTATGAAGCCGAACAATGGTACCTAGACGGCGAAGGTTCCTATCAGTCTGCCGGAACCGGCATCTCGCTTTCATCCAAACCGGAAACCGCTTCTACGGATAATCCGGTTATTGCCATTATGGACACCGGCATCAATGCCTCCCACGAAGATCTTGTCGACCATTTATGGACCAATCCGACATCCTCACTGAAAGGTACCTATGGCTACGATTTTTCTACCGATTCCGAAGACTGCAGCGACACTTCCGGGCATGGAACCCACTGTGCCGGTGTGATTGCCGCCACCACAGATAACCAAAAGGGAATCCGCGGAATATCGGATGCAAAACTGATGGCTTTAAAAATATTTGATGCCAATGAAGAATGCTATGACTCTTATATCATCAACGCCTTAACCTATCTACAGCAAGCAAAAGAAGCCGGGGTTCCGGTGGCTGCCGTAAATTGTTCCTGGGGCGGAGGTGCTTCCAGCACGGCAATGAAAACACTGATCCGTTCTCTCGGACAGTCCGGTGTCTTGTTTGTCTTTGCTGCCGGAAACGATGGCAAAAATCAGGATATTGCACAAACAGAATGTCCTTATGACCTTTACAATACTGCGGCATATTCAGATCTTCGCAATTATATCCTGACTGTTGGTGCTTCCGACACCAATGACAGTGCGGCCACGTTTTCCGACTATGGAAAATCTTCCGTCGATCTGTTTGCACCCGGCGAAAATATCATTTCGACTTATAATGTAGATACTTATTTTCCGGAACTTTATGAAACAGACGACACAAAAGGCGATGTTCTGACCAATTATTACCAGTCTTTTGACACTTCCGCTACTTCCGGTGAATGCTACACCGATTCGGACGTCGGATATCCGACTTCGATCTCCGGTGAACTGACTCAGGATTCTTCCGTGGATTATTATGGGCAGGAAAATGGTGGATGCCTTCGCTGGGATCTTCAGATGGGACTGCCCTCTTTTCACCGCAAACAAGCTTACGTATATGTTGATGTAACAGACTATGACCTGGATCCGTCAAAGAATTATTATGTCTCTATGATGTTTGGTGAAAAAAGCAGCAGTTCGAATACCATCCAATGGGAACATGTCACCAAACTCTCTTCTGGAAAACTTGGCTCGGAAGACAACCGTTTTTACCAGTCTCTCAACGGCCACTTGTATTTTCGTGTAATTGGGCTTAACGCCCCTGCCACTTCTTCGGGAACAACGACACTTTATCTCGATAACATCGGTATCTCGACCGCTGATCCGGACACATCAGAATTTGGTCAATACGAACTTCTCAGCGGTACTTCCATGGCGGCTCCTATGGTAACCGGTGCTGCTGCTCTCTGTGCAGCCTATGCCCCGGAGGAAGATGCGTATAACCGCAGGAATCGTCTGCTAACCAGTGTTCGCTCTGTCGAATCGCTTGCGAATCTGTGTATTACCGGTGGTATTTTGGATGTCAGTAAAATTTCTTCCTATACCACGGTAGAGACACCGAATCTTACCCCGGCACAAATACCGGAAAACATATCGCAGACAACACCATCAGCAGGCAGCACTTCCGGGTCTTCCACTGTGACAGCGAGCAGTCCTGCTTCAGAAGCAGCCTCTTCTCAGTCTGTCGTAAAAGTAAAAAAATTGAAATTTAAAAAGAAAATCAAGACACTTCGCGCCGGCCGGACGTACCGATTAAAAGTGGTCTATACCCCTTCCCGCGTGTCCAATAAAAAGATCAAATGGACCAGTTCGCGGAAAAAATGGGCCAGCGTTTCAAGTTCGGGTGTTGTACGGGCAAAAAAGAAAGGTATCGGACATACTGTACGCATTACTGCAACTGCAAGAGATGGCAGTCGGAAAAAGGTCAGCCTCCGCATAAAAATCAGGAAGTAGTTTTTTCCCTTGATTTTTCTCTGTTTTTTTCATATACTATTATATACTTAGAAAATGTGGAGGAATATTGATGGCTGATTTTAGAAAAGCATGTAAAAACATAAAGAACATGTTTGTAGAGAACACCATATCCATTTATGCTTCGAATGTGGTATTCTTTATTATGCTATCTTTTTTTCCGTTTGCCATGTTCTTTTTTACGATATTAAAATACATTCCCGGCATCACACAGGAAAACCTCATTCCTATGATTGGTTCTGTTGTTCCTGGGGAACTCGGCGAAACCCTCGTGTCCTGGATTCAGGAAGCCTACCGCCACAGTTCCGGAACCGTGCTTTCCCTCTCCGCGCTTACCGCTTTGTGGGCAGGCTCCAAGGGATTTATGGGAATTACCTACGGACTAAACCGGATTGGTGGCACAAAACAGCAGGGAAACTGGTTTCTTAATCGTTTTCTCTCTTTTTTGTATACATTAATCTTTGCCGCTATGCTGGTTTTGTCACTGATCGTCATCGTATTTGGCAACCAGATCCTGCTTATTATCGACTCCTTTTTCTCCATTGACACCCCTCTGTTTATCGGGATTTTTTCCCTTCGTTCGATCGCCGGTTTTGCAATCTTTTTCTGCTACTTTTTGCTTATGTATACCTTTGTTCCTCATCACGATGAACGCCCACATTTACGAAATCATGTATCCGGTGCTCTATTTACTTCCATTACATGGATCTTATTCAGTAACCTTTACTCGATCTATATCGATTCTTTTTCGAATTACTCTTCCCTTTATGGAAGTTTTACTTCGATCGCACTCTTTATGCTGTGGCTGTACGTCTGTGTTACATTGCTGTTTATCGGTGCTTTGATCAACAAGTTCCATCTGGACGGCTTTTCCCTGTTTTCCCGGAAAGCCAAAAACAAGATCAAGAACCAATTTGAGACATTGAAAGAATCGATACTCCCGGAAAATAATGACAAATGATTTCCTGTTCATTTTTCCCCATATTGGCAAGCTGCCTTGCCCCCGTCTGACTCATGCCGACTCCGTGTCCATATCCTCCTCCCTGTATCTCATACGCTCCTCCGATACGTTTCAATGTAAAAAAGCCGCTTGGCAGCATAGATAAGCCGGTCACTTCTTTTCCATCTTTTCGACGGATCACAGCCTGCCCGGAAAACAAAAGCATTCGGATATTATATTCAGAAGTCACTCGTATCGTCGCTTCACTCCCTACAATAACTGCCGTCTGTGCTACGCCGCCGCAACCACGTTTTTTTATGACCACTCGTTTTAATTTTCCTATATTTTCCACTCGCTCTTTTTCATAAATTCCCTCTCCCTTTCGAACCTCGATCCGATCCGGTGTTTTTTCACAGCGGTCAGCCAGCCGTTCATTGATATTTTTCTCCATCTGTTCCAAGGATATCGTCGTGTTCCACCGAAACCATGGCTCCTCTTTTTCTAATAAATCCTGATCTTTTTCAAAAAACTCACAGAACAAGTCATCTTCTGCATACATATCCGCCGCCATTCGGTCTCTTTCTCCCTTTTTCTCATCTGAAATATCGGTGCTCTGCACTTGTCCCGCAAGATAAGAGATCTCTTTATCGGTAAACAATACACTGTCAGAAGACGTTGTCACACCACAGGAAGTTGCAAAAAAATACGTCGAGGCCAAAGTATTTCCACTGTATACCACCAGTCCCTTTGTATCATCCACCGCTTTATTTGCCCTCTCATCCTCTGGCTGGCTCTGGTAGACCTGATAGGATACACTATCATCAACCTGTGCATCGTATTCTTTCAGACGGTTATTTTGTTTCTGTTTCTCCGCATAACTTCTGGCACAGACTGCCTGCGCACGAAGTGCCGCCTCTGGATATTCTGCAGGCATTTCGCTTGGCAGAACTCCGTATAAATACTGTTCCAATGGCAGTTCATTGATGACACGTATCTTCTCGCCGCTTTTTTTCAATTCCAATGTTCCGCGGTAGGAAGGGGTCCACTCACCCCTTTTTATGGAAGTTATTTCCAGTTTTGCTTCTTCTGTGGAATGAATGGTTATTATTTCTGCGCTCATATCCGCCGCACGGATGCACAATTCTTCTCCCCCTTCGCATCGTTTTTCCGATTCTCCTGTCTTTACCACAAATGGCTTTTCCGACCGCACCTTTACTTCATCATGTTCTTTGGCGGCAAAATCTGTCGTTGTCAAAAGCACACGTATCGTTTCGAGCGTCTCTTCCTTTTGTTCCACTACTTTCGCTTTATCCGGCTTGCAGACAATCTTTCGCACACATTTCCCACGCACTTCAAGATCTGCGATCCCTTCATATGATTTCTCCTTTACCGCTCCTTTTACTGTATATTCCGTCCTTTCTTGTCCATTTATTACCCATAGGGTATCTCCTTTCGGTTTTTCTATGTATACCTCTTTCAATGTGGTCGTTTTCCATTTTCCGGACTGCACAAACCACATTGCCCCCGCCGCCAGGCCAAAGATAAGAAAAATTCCCAATACACGTAATATTCGTTTCAAAAAAACAGCCCCTCTCGCATTTTTTACTACCATATGCGAGACAGGCTGTTGTTATTCCTTTGTTTTTATGGAATTTTATTCTTCTTCCATGATATCTACATTTTCACCGCGGAGAATCTTGTTGATGTTACGTACGGCACACATTTTTCCGCACATCGTACAAGTATCTTCCTTTTCCGGTTTGCTTTCCGCACGATAACGACGAGCTTTTTCCGGATCGATAGCAAGATCAAACTGCTTCTCCCAATCCAGATTTCTTCTTGCTTCGCTCATCTCGTAATCCCAGTCTTTTGCTCCCGGAAGTCCTTTTGCCACGTCAGCGGCATGAGCAGCAATCTTGGAAGCAATGATACCTTCTTTTACATCATCTACGGTTGGCAGGCGAAGATGTTCTGCCGGTGTTACATAGCAGAGGAATGACGCACCATACGTAGCGGCAATAGCTCCTCCGATGGCACTTGTAATGTGGTCATATCCCGGCGCGATATCCGTAACCAATGGTCCAAGTACATAGAATGGAGCCCCTTTACATACGGTCTGCTGAATCTCCATGTTCGCACGGATCTGATTCAAAGGCATATGTCCCGGTCCTTCAACCATAACCTGTACATTATGGTTCCATGCACGCTGGGTTAATTCTCCAAGTGCTACCAATTCAGAAATCTGGGAAAGGTCTCCCGCATCCTCGATACTTCCCGGACGGCAGGCATCTCCAAGACTAATCGTAACATCGTATTTTTCACAGATGTCAAGAATTTCGTCGTATCTCTCATAAAATGGGTTTTCATTTCCGGTAAGTTCCATCCATGCAAAGATGATCGAACCACCACGGGAAACGATATTGGTATGACGAAGATGCTGTTTAAAGCGGTCTGCTGTCTGACGGTTGATACCGCAATGAATGGTCATGAAATCCACACCATCTTCTGCATGCATACGAACGATATCAATCCACTCATCTGTCGTAATAGCTTTCAATGCCTTATTGTAATACACAACGGCATCGTAAATCGGAACAGTACCCAGTACCGCCGGACATTCTGCTGTCAATTTGCGGCGAAATTTTTTCGTATCACCATAGGAACTCAGATCCATGATCGCTTCGGCTCCCATATTGATTGCTGCATTTACTTTTTCCATCTCGACATCCAGATCCAGACAATCTTTACTTGTTCCCAGATTGACATTAATCTTCGTCTTCAATTTACTTCCGATACCAAATGGTTTGAGGCATTTATGATTTTTATTGGCAGGAATTGCCACCTGTCCTTTTGCCACAAGATCCATCAACTCATCTTTCCGAATATTTTCATATTCACACACGCGCTGCATTTCTTCAGTAAAAATACCCTTTCGTGCGGCATCCATCTGTGTCGTATAGTTCATTCAGTTTTCCTCCGTTATTCTTTCTTATATTACATGCGATCCAATGTATCGCGAATTGCCTTAATAAAGTTCTCGCTGTTCAATACCGTGACATCTTTTAATTCTGTGATAAGCGCAAGGTCTTTTGTCATCTTTCCTTCTTCAATCGTCTGCAATGTTGCCTTTTCAAGCTTGTCTGCAAATTCCTGAAGTTCTTTAATACCATCCATCTCTCCGCGTTTTCTAAGCGCTCCGGTCCATGCAAAAATCGTAGCTACTGAGTTTGTAGAAGTCTCTTCGCCTTTGAGATGTTTGTAATAATGTCTCTGAACAGTTCCGTGTGCCGCCTCATACTCATATACACCACTTGGTGAAACAAGTACGGATGTCATCATTGCCAAAGAACCGCAGGCAGAAGAAACCATATCGCTCATAACGTCGCCGTCGTAGTTCTTGCAGGCCCAAATAAATCCACCCTCTGTCTTCATAACACGGGCTACCGCATCATCGATCAAAGTATAGAAATACTCCAATCCGGCCTCTTCGAATTTATCCTTATATTCTTTTTCATAAACTTCTGCAAAAATATCTTTAAAGTTATGGTCATATTTTTTCGAAATGGTATCTTTTGTCGCAAACCAAAGATCCTGTTTGGTATCGAGTGCATAGCTAAAGCAAGCTTTGGCAAAACTTGTGATTGATTTATCCGTATTATGTATGCCTTGGATAATTCCCGGTCCGTCAAATTCATGAATCGTCTCACGCATCTCTGTTCCATCTTCTGCCGTAAATACCAGCTCAGCTTTTCCTTTACCCGGAACTTTGATCTCTACATTTTTATACACATCGCCATAGGCATGACGTGCCAACGTGATTGGCTTTTTCCAGTTTTTTACACATGGTTCGATTCCTTTTACCTGAATCGGTGCGCGAAATACCGTTCCGTCAAGCATTGCACGAATGGTTCCGTTTGGAGATTTCCACATCTCTTTCAAATCGTACTCTGTCATACGTGCTGCGTTTGGTGTAATCGTCGCACATTTTACCGCAACACCGTATTTTAATGTTGCATTTGCAGAATCTACCGTCACCTGGTCATTTGTTTCATTACGATATTTCAAACCAAGATCATAGTACTCTGTCTTCAGATCAATATAAGGAAGCAAAAGCTCATCTTTGATCATCTGCCACAGAATACGTGTCATCTCGTCTCCATCCATCTCAACCAATGGGGTCGTCATCTGAATTTTAGCCATTTCTTTTTCTCCTTTACAACATATCTATTATTCCTGTTCTCCATCATAACATAATCCGGAGCATATTTCAAATAGATTATCCAAAATATACAACTTCTTCCTGTGGTGGCTGTGCCGGTTCTATCTTTTCTGCATAGAGCACCGGAAATTCTCCGTCATGTTTTCTGCTCTGCTGCGTTTTTACCGTCACCGTTACCATCACCCAGCTGTCATTTTTATATTGATCCACATTTTCGGCATGGCACATATAGCCAATGCGCGCAATATCGTCTGCGCAGCAGGTCATCGCCTTACGAGACGGAACAAACGCCCCGGCCGGGAATGTCTTATTGCGGTATACCTGGCCTTTGAACGTAATTTTCTTACCCATATATTTTCGCGGATTTTCTCCAATATCCAGATACCACAGACCAAAGTCGTCATCTTCCAGCGTAATCTCCGAGGCATTCACATCATATGGCAGTTCTTCATCAATCTTACTTTCCACTGTACCATCTGCCGATTCAAACAATACCTGCGCCTGACGGTTGATGGCTTTGACATTTCGTCTGGCTGCCGGTTTGTCAATATTATCCGATTCACAGCGGTTAAAAATGACAAGATCTGCCATTTTGAAATGTGACATCATCAGGGATTTCATGTTTGCGCTGTAAATCTGAAATGTCTGTGCATTTACCGTTGTAAACGTCTGCACGACAATCCAGTTTTCCGGAAATGTCTCGCGGTACATTTTATCCAGATCCCACATTCCGTTGCACTCAACTACAATGCGGTTTGGTTTATATTTATCCTGTAATTTCTTACAACATTCTTCGGTAAGTTCATCCTCGTCTTCCAACACGACACAGGAAATCCGGTTTTTCATCAAAAGCTGATCGTCGATCTCATGCTCGCCTTCCTCGCACAGGATAAGCAGCGTTTTTGCTCCATCGGAAAAGTTTCCTTCTTCGATTACTTCTTCGATACAGGTACTTTTTCCACTCTCCAAAAAACCGGTAAAAAGATAAACCGGAATTTCTTTTTTCCCAAACATATCTGACGTCCTCCTTTATTTTCCGGCAAACAGATCACGAAGACCGGCTTCGTCCAATTTTGATCCGATCACGCAAATTCTTCCGGTGTAATCTGCTGCACCACGGCGTACTTCATATTCTCCCGGAACAAGGTCAAAGTGATACCATTCGCCCTCTTCCGAAGCTACGATACCTTTAGAACGAAGAATGGTTCCCATCTGTACTTTGTCATTGGCAAGCTTGTCCAAAATGTCTTTCAGTTCTGCTTCCGTATATTTGTGTGCTGTCTCAATACCAATACTTGAGAACACTTCATCTGCATGATGATGGTGATGATGATGGTCGTGATCATGGTCATGGCAGCCACAAGTGCAGTTTTCATCATGTTCATGATGGTGCTCATGATCGTGGTCGTGATCATGGTCATGGCAGCCACAAATGCAGTTTTCATCATGTTCATGATGGTGCTCATGATCGTGGTCGTGATCATGGTGATGCTCGTGATGGTGCTCGTGCTCGTGGTCACACTCTTCGCCATGCTCATGATGATGTCCGCATTCCGGACAAACCTCCTCTTCTTCAAGCAGTTCCTTCACAAGATCATTTTTCTTTTCCATCGCATCCAAAATCTGCTTTCCGTTGATTTGATCCCATGGAGTCGTAATAATCGACGCCTCTGTATTCTGTGTACGGATCAGATCGATGCACGCCTGCAATTTGTCTTCTTTCATATTGCCGGTACGGCTGAGTACGATGGTTCCTGCATGCTCTACCTGGTTATTGTAAAACTCGCCAAAGTTCTTCATATACATTTTACACTTTGTTGCATCGGCAACGGTCGTAAAACTATTGAGTACCACACTATCCTCTGCCACTTTTTCCTTCACACCGAGAACGGCTTTGATGACATCGGAAAGTTTTCCAACTCCTGATGGCTCGATGATGATACGGTCCGGCGCATATTTTTCAAGCACTTCTGCCAATGCGGTACCAAAATCTCCTACGAGCGAACAGCAGATACAACCGGAATTCATCTCTGTAATATTGATTCCGGAATCTTTCAAAAATCCTCCGTCGATTCCGATTTCTCCAAATTCATTTTCAATTAATACAAGTTTTTCTCCTGTAAATGCTTCTTCAATTAATTTTTTGATCAATGTTGTCTTTCCGGCTCCTAAGAAGCCTGAAATAATGTCAATTTTTGTCATTTTAATATTCTCCTTTCAACTGATAATTGTTTCCATGTATATCGGTAAAACAACAACGAAATAATTGCTGATATACTCCATCCAACCGGCCAGGACATCCAGATCCCGGTGCTTCCAAATATGCCGGCAAAAACATAAGCAAGGATCACGCGCAGAATCAGATCGGTAAAGGTAGAAACCATAAATCCGATCATTGCACTGCTTCCACGCAGCATTCCGTCTGCCAGCAGTTTTAATGAAATAATAAAATAAAACGGCGATACGATCTTCAAAAATTCCATTCCCGCTTTCATCGCACCACCGGTCGGATTTTCCATAAAGATCCGAAGCATCTCATTTCCAAAAAAGAAAAATAAGACGAAAAACGGTACCGCAATGATCCAGGCAAGCATCGTACCTGCCCGAAACCCTTTCCGCACACGATCTATTTTTGCCGCGCCGATATTTTGGGCAGAAAAACTCGATAGCGCATTGCCTAAGGTCGAAAAGGATGTGATCGTAAACGTATTTAACTTAATCGCCGCCGAATATCCGGCGATTACTGCAGATCCAAAGGAATTTACAAGGCTTTGGATAAAAATATTTCCTACCGAGACAAAACTCTGCTGTAAGATGCTCGGCACCGCAATTTTCGCGATACGGCGAAGCATGGATTTCGAATACAGCATTACTTTTCCATGCCCGGTCGGCAGTTTTGCCACCCGCCTTAACAGCGTGATCACTGCCAGAACACCGGCAATTCCCTGTGCAAGAAATGTCGCCCAGCCGACACCGGATACCCCGAAATGAAATACTGCCACAAACAAATAATCGAGCACCACATTTCCGACGGAAGAACCGATCAGAAAATAAAGCGGTGTTTTCGAATCTCCAAGTGCCGTAAAGATTCCGGTCGCCACATTGTAGCAGAAAAGGAATACCATGCCTCCGATATATATTTTAAGATAAATATCCCCCGCATCAAATATATTATGCGGTGTATTCATCATCTGCATCAAATAAGAAGATGTCAGCAATCCAAATATTGTCAAAGCCACCGCAAGCACCGTACTTGCGATCAGCGTCGTGGATATGGCGGTTTTCATCCGTCGGATGTCTCCGGCTCCAAAATACGATGAGATTACAACCGCACAACCGACATTGCAGCCGATGGCAATTGCCATAAAGATCATTGTGATCGGATACGACGCTCCAACAGCCGCCAGCGCATCTTCTCCCGCAAACCGGCCGGCGATCGCGCTGTCCGCAATATTATATAACTGCTGAAATACAACACTAATAAACATCGGTATCGTAAAACTCCACAATACCGGTCGAACGTTTCCTTTGGTAAGATCTTTTACCACAAGGATACACCTTCTTTCTAAAACTTCCTATCTTTCAAAATGCTGGTAATCTTTGGAATATTTCCAATCGCCGCCCCAGGAGAAACCATTCTTTTTAAAAATACGGTATACCTCATCTCCCCGGTGTATCATATAATCCCTGTATTTGCCACGGCATGTCGCCGCATCCCTGTTCCGGTACACCTTACTGTTTGCCGGCGCAATACCATACTTCGTAATGTACGGATTGATTCTTGGATTGATGTCGATTGCAAGTCCCTGACTGTGCTTCGACATTTTGGAAGAATTTGCTACTTTACGGTAATTAAAAGAAGACGTATTGTTTGCTGCCATAGACTCCTCATCGTCCGCATCGTATTCATCCACCAGCTGCATTCCGGCAATCGGATATTTTATCCGGTACAATTCATAAAACACTTTACATGTCCGTTTGGCAATCTTTTTATGAACTACCATTTCCCCTTCCTGCTCTCTTCCATCGAAATCAATGTAGCGGAGTCGAAGGTAACGAAGCTGGCTAAGCGGAATTTTTGCCCCTTTTTTATAGGATTTTCCACGCATCCGCGCGATCGTTTCCGAATCCAGTTTCTGGTATGTAAATCCTTCTTTATAGGTATGCACTTTCGTCGTTTTCGCTGCCGTCTTTGCGTGGCAGATCTCACTGCAGAAAAAGATCGAACAACTGACACAGACAACGGCAACCGTAAACGCTCTCTGCATCCATCGTTTTGAAATCATATCCCAATCCTTCCTTTCCCAGGCTTTGTGTTACAAAAAGAGAAGCCAATCGGCAGCTGATGTGACATCTGCCGCTTCGTAGCTTCTCCTTCCTAATCATCGGGGTAACAGGATTCGAACCTGCGACCTCATCGTCCCGAACGATGCGCTCTAGCCAAGCTGAGCCATACCCCGTCTCTTATCCTCCATCCAGTCAAAATCAATAACAGGCGTTACATCTCGTCATCGTCTTTCAATGAATCTTTTGCAGCAGCTACAATCGCAGAAACTGCCCCAACAACAATTACCACTGCTATAATCGCGACACCTACGCCGACTCCAAGTAATACCATGCCCCTCATCCTTTCTCTTGGATTTTGAACTTGCACTATTTATTATATCGCATTTTCAAAAAAAATCAAGACCTTTTCCACGAAAATATCACTGCATGCACTCCGGTCGTTTCAAACTTCCCTTTTCAAACGTATACTCCGGTGTCTGGAGCGGATAGGTAAGTTCATCCACATAATACCACGGATCCTCTTCATGCAGCGGATTTTTCAGCACATGAAACTGCTGTGCCGGCATAAATCCCTGTCCAAGCAAAAATGCTTTCCGTCCGCTGTCGTCTGTACACACATCCAATACCATAACAGCATGTCCCGGACTTCCGCCTTGTACAAAGATATCTCCTGCCTGAATCTCTGCTTTCTTTATCTTCTTTGACTCATCACTCAATGAAATCGTGCTGGCATACGCAAAGACAAAACGAAGATATTTTTCAAACACTGTCTCGTCGTCATTGGCAGCCGCACTCTGCGTCCATGTCGTCGAAGAGCCGGAAACCGATACACGCATCCCCTCTGCCCATTTGCTGAACTCACAGGAAAATCCGTTGACAAGATGGAAATTCATCTTATCGTACATTTTATTCTGATAAAAATATTCTGCATATAAACGGAGGATTGAATCGGCACACTGCTGTAAATCGCCCTCTACGAGTTTCATCTTTAATACCGCAACGTGTGCATCCTGATTTTGCTTCAATGACTTATCATATAACTTGACTTTTTTTCCATCTTTATACAAGGCATAGTTTTCCATAAACGCCGCAAAACTGTCCGCTTCCACTTCTTCCCGATGGAATCCCTCCGGTGTATGAATGCGTTCTTTTAAGGTCATTGCTTCCGTATCATAAAATCCGGTAAACGGCTCTTCGGTCGGTTTTGGTGTCGCTGTCTGCGTCGGCTGCGGTGTCGCCTGTTCTTTCGCCGTCTCAAAACTGCTGCGGTAGCCTTCCGGTGCCGGATTCATATGCCGCATCCCGGCTATCGCTGTGATCAGAAGCACCGCGCCGAGCGCAATGGATAAAAATACTGTGGTTTTATAATTCATAGGTAATAGTCCCCTTTTTTCGTCGTTTTCCTACTTGTGATTATACCTATTTGGGGAGGAAAAGTCAATGGGGTTTGCAGGTTTCGCAAACTTACTGACTGCATACACCGGATATACCAAAATATTATCATATTTCGAAAAATTTTCCAAAGACACCCGAATCCCTTGAGATGCTAATTCATGCGTATCCAGGAAACGGTATAGACTCTGCATTCTTCCTTTTCCAGAAGCCTTTACCTCAATCGGCACAATTTTATTTTTTAGATTAATAACATAATCCACTTCGGCACTCGCACCACCTCGATACCAATAATACAAAGCAGCTTCGCTATAAGGGCTTGTATATTTGATCAATTCAAGTCCAGTTTGCATTTCCACCACATCGCCCTTATTTATATCATCAAATACCTGTGCAGAAATCAATTCTCCTACATCAAGCCCACATTCTGTAAGATATACTCCTGTATCGAACACAATCAGTTTCTTATTGCTCTCTTTTTCCGTAACTCCAAGTGGAAGCACAGTACACCCGGATGCTTTTACCGGATATACCAATCCTGCCCTATGAAGTAATTCGATACTTTCCTCAAAATAGTATGCACTAACTCCTGAAATTGCTGATGATGCTTTCGTCTGACCACATACATTGTGAATCGAATATTCAAATACTTTGCGAATAATGTCTGCTGAAACATTTTTACTGTATTTATTAAAATCATCCATAAAATTGAATATAATATCACGATGCACCTGTTGGCATTCAAGCAGACTTCCTGTGGTCATATAAGTTAATACAGCTTCCGGCATACCTCCAACTACCAAAAAGGTTTTATACGTTTCTATCAATCGATCATGTGCTGTATTTTCTTGATGCCCCACTTGAAATTTTTCAAGATAATCTGCGATCATCTCTCCTTCCACTGCACGCAAATATTCCATAAAGGAAAATGGATACATATAAATACTTCTCACTCGTCCTACCGGAAAATCTACTTCCGATCCTTTTCCATGCAAAACAAACTCCAGCAGTGAACCAGCTGCAATCACGTGAAGATTTGGCATTTCTTCATAAAAATATCGCAAAGCCGTAACTGCTCTAGGACATTCTTGAATCTCATCAATAAATAACAGAGTTTCCCCAACTACAATTTTCTGAGAAAACTGTAATTCTAACTGCATAATTATTCTTTTTATATCAATATCGCCCTCAAACATAGCACATAATTTCGGTTGCTTTTCAAAATTAATCTCAATAAAACTTTTAAATTTTGTTGAAAGATTTCGAATTGCTGAAGTCTTACCACACTGCCGAATCCCTCGCAAAAGAACAGGTTTTCTTCGCTCAGCCTCTTTCCAATTTAAAAGAACTTTATCGATATCGCGTTTTAAATACATTTCAAACACCTACCTTCTTCTCTTTTTTATGTATTTTAGCACGATATTTTGATTTTGCCAACCAAAAATCAAATATTTTTTAGAAATTGCCAAGCGAAAAACCGTGTTTTTTTAAAAATTGCCAAGCGGAAACAGTTTTTTTATTTAATTATTTTTTTCAAATACCTTGATAGAAAATTTTTGCTCTTTAGATTTCATGCTATACAATTACATTTTCAATAGGTTTTGTAAACAAGGACATAATATTAGAAATTCTATAATCTGTATATTCATCCTCTACATCAGCAGGTCTTAATACTAATTGCTCATACAAGTATTCAATGCCGCCTCGAGCATATGAATTAAATAATTCCATATTAGTTTTATATATCTCGTAGTCTTCCGGAATCATAAAAGCACTTTCAAGTTTTTGTTGTATAGTCATACCACGGCTATCATCTAAAATCAACACAAGCCTCATTATTGGTAATAATGTCTGAATATTATCTATTAATTGCTTCATCTGAACAGTTCTTTTCAAATCAGTCTCATCTCTTACTTCGTCACTGCGCCTACCTAGTTTCAAACCTATGATGGTTGCAACAGCATATAAATCCACTAATTTTTTAAAATAGCTTTCCTGTATTTTATTTAATACCCATAGTTTTTCTACATACTCTCTATGTTTTCCAACAAAAGACATTTCATCAACTTTAAAATATTCATAAACGGTTTTATTTTGTTTTTGCATTTTTAATCTCCTTCCATTAGTTGTTTTCTAACATTGAACTATTTGAGTTTATTTCTTTTATAACTCGATAGCAATATTCAGGTAATGTATAATCATTTAGTCCTGATGCTTCCCAATCTTTGTCTAACATGAAAATAATAACCTGCTCTGCAAATTGAGGTAATCGTTTTGCAATCAGAGAAGTATTTTCATTACTCAACGCTGAAAATGGACCATCCAAAACTAAAGGTAATCCTAAAATTGCATTTTCCATTCCATATTCTGCATTTTCCTTTTCTATTTCTTTATATTTTTTTGCCAATTCTAAAATACTAACAATAAAAACAAAATTAATTGCGATAGTTTCTCCATTCGATAAATGTTCTTCTTCATAATTTGTTATATTACCTACTTTGTGATAATACACATGAATCTTATAATCTTCCTCTAACTTAGCATATTTTTCTTTATCATTAAACATTTGTTGGAAATTTTCTCCTATAATTTTATTTAAATCCGCTAATATGTTCTTTTTACGGCCATCCGCAATAATACTCACCTTATTATATATGGCTTCTACATATTCTAATGCTCTGTAAATTTTCGCATTTATTTCATCATATTTTGCGACATTATCTAATTCTTGCTCTTTTTGTAATTTTGCCTTTTTAGCTTCATCTATTTTAATTTCAAGTCTGCTTATCTCTATTTGAAACTTTCTCAAATTATCTTTTGCTTGTTTATTCTGTATTCTCACTGGTCCTAGATTAGTTTTTCTATCCATTCTAGATTCAAGCCTTTCTTTTGCATCAATTTTATCATCCAAAGTTGACGTAGCAATTTCAAAATTTTCAGCTTTATTTGTAATATCTTCTACCAAAGAACTGGTGTCTCTTTTCCATTCCTCAAGCATTTTCTGCAATTTGCCTGCCGCTCCTCCCAACATTTCTGGTGGAACCAGTTTTTTTAATTTTATAATATAATCATACGCATTTCTATTCTGCGAAAACTTTGTTCCACAAATACACTCATCATGTTCAACTAAATAATCAATCGTATCCACAGTTATCCCTGGAATATCCTTTCCTTCCAAATCAACTTGATTTAATAAATTCGTTAGTTCTGGCAACAATTGAGCTGCAAAATACTTTGATGAATTAGATAACAATTTTACTATATCCGCGTAGTATTCATTTTGAAATCGCTTGTACTGATTAATATCTTGTTCTATTCTTGCACACTCCTTTTGATCTTCTTCAATTTTCCGATTATCATTTAATGTTTTTTCTGTAGAATCAATTGTTCTTTGGATTGTATCAATTGATAACCTTTTTTCATTAAGTAATTCACTATTATGAGATATAAAATTTTCAAGTGAAATAATATCTGCTTGTAATCTTTCATATTCTCCCGAAGTCCCCTTTAATTTCCCTCTTAAAAGCGATTTAACATTATTACGCGGTTTGTCCTTTAAGTGATTTTTCATCTCCATTAATCCGCTTATTCCTAAAATTGTATCTACCGAAGACTTTATATCCTCTGTTTTACTTTTTAAATCATTCCAACGTTCTCCATCAAAGAAGAAATAGTTAGACAAACTTTCAGGAAACATATTTTCAATTGATTCTTGAACGCAGCCTCTTACATATTGTTTAGAACTATTGCTACCATCATTTGAGATAACATCTCCCCAAATTCCATCTTCACATATTTGCATTGTTAACATTGTTTCACCAACTTGTCGTACTGTCATATCCGACAAATTATCTGACTTTTTTTTAAAATAAGCTCTTCGAATATACTTAATTTCTTCCCCGTCATTTTCAATAACTATTTCTACTGAAACATATTCAGTAGATGTAGTTGCTTTCATATCTGCAATCACTTCATTGTTCAATAGTACAATATCTTTTTTCTTTGTATAACTTGTGTCGTTAAATGTTTCATACAATCCCCAACGAAATGCTTGCGCAACGGTTGTTTTCCCAAATGTATTATCACCTAAAATAACTGTAACGTTTTTTTCAGTATCCGTTGAAAATCTCAATTCATTATCTCCTTTATATCTCATAAAATTATGTAATTTTATACTTTTAATTTTCATCTTGTATCTCCTTTTCTACCTGCTTTACAATATAGTTCATGATGGACTTTGCCATTTTTTTGTCATCGTTCTTTTTTGTCTTTACGTTTTTAATTTCTGCTTTTCTAATTGTATTAAACATCTCTCTAGTTAAATGTGAATTTAACTCTTTCTTTTCATCCATAATATTCCTCCAATTTTTCTATTTCTTCATCAACATCAAAAAAAGTATCATATGCAGTCATAATATCATTAATGAGTGCATCTGCTTGTTCTCGGTTATCTGCTAATTCTCCGAATTCTTTTATTCTTGCAACTTCACTTATAAGTATAGATCTATCTTGTTCATAGTCTTTTGAAACAACATTATCTAGATTTTGAGGCAAAGTTACAAAATCATAAATTACTGCTCTCTGTTTATTAGGACTTTTTCTTAGTAATCTCCCCCTTCTTTGTACAAATTCCCTTGGATTTCTTGAGCTGCTCAATATAAATGCAGTCTTTATTCCTGGAATGTTTACACCTTCATCTAAACACTTTATTGCTGTAACAACTTGATACAGCCCTTGTGAAAAATATTTTTTAATATTTTCTCTTTCTTTTAGATTTTCTTCTGCAGTAAATCTTCTTACAGACATTCCATATTCTTTTTGAAGTTTCTTGGTAATAAGATCAACCTGTCTCATTTCTACACCAGTCTCTTCATTCTCTACAGATGCTGCCCCACAATAAACAAGAATGCCATCTTCATTAATGTAGGCTTTAATTAAGTTCATTAATAAATCAACTTTATTAATCGCTCCAGCTAAAAGCCTAGTTCTCTCATACATTATTGGTTTGCCGGCATCACAAATTATCATTTTTCCGTTCTTTTTAATTATGTATTTCTTTAATTCCACAGATAATTTTCTATACTTATAGTTTTCACTTTGGGTAAGATAGACCGGAATTGGATGATACAAATAATGAACCAATTTATTATCACTTATCGCCTCTTCCAAACTATACTGTACACATTTTTCACCAAAATAGTTTTCTAAACTTTTTGTTCCTGTTTTATCCATATAACGTTTTATCGTTGCTGACAAAGCAATTCGATATTGAACATTCCAAGGCATCACATTTTGCATATTAATACTTCCAAAATTATGCGCCTCATCCACAATCAACAAAACATTTTGTTTATTACTAAATCGAGTAACATATTGTTGAATATCTTGCCTTGAAAATGTATCATTAGTTGTGATACAAATAAACGGTGTATTTTCTTTTTTAAACCTTTTATATGCCTTAAAAAGATTTTCTCTCCACATTGAATCTGGAGATTTTGAATGAGCAATAATTAGTTTTGCTGATGTCCATTTGATGACGTCTTCCTCCCATTGACTTACCAAATGAATATAAGGACAAACAATAAACACGCATATTTTTTCATCTTTCAATTCAGATAGTCGCACTGTCGCTGCCAATGCCGTATAAGTTTTCCCAGCTCCAGTACACATATCAAAAATTCCCTTAAATCCATTTTCCTGCCATTTATTTATTGCATCAAGTTGGTATTCAAACAATTTTATACCGTTTGGTATAAAGAATTTCATTTCCCTTTTCAAAAAGTTTTTGTAATTATATTGTTTTCGATCAATTTCCCAATCAATCTTATCTTTTTTAAATTGCAAAAGTCGTTTTATAACAATTTCCGGGAAAGAACAAACATGAAGTTTATTTGTACGATTTTCCCACATATTGTCAAAATCCGATTCTGCCAAAATAACAGCATCCTTTTGGCTCTGATCTTTCCAATTTGAAAATGTATATATAGATTCAAAGTTTCCATCTAAACCATTTTCTGATTCATTTGCTGATCCTGCATAACTAATCTTATTACCTTCCGCATCAATAAATATAGCAATTTTTTCATGATAGAGTCTAAAACCATTTTCATCTTCTAAAAATGCTATTTTTATATCTAACATTCCTTCTGATATTAAATTTGCAATAAGATTTAATCTTTCTTCTTCAAAATAATTTATAGGTTCTCTTATAGACCGAAGCATTGTTTGATCAATCACTTCTTGCCTTGTTTTGTATCCCATATCAATTGCCCTCACATCATTAGCATCTAAATAAGGCGAACACACAAGTTGAATATGCCCCTCATTTTTTACCATCTCAAACAATCCTGTAGATAACTGTATCAATGATGTCGTACTAAAATATCCCGTTCCTCTTTTATACAGTTTAGTTTCTTTCAACACCGGTATTAAAAAATCCCGGGGAAAATTATGTACTTCTGAGCGATACCTTAATTGAATATCCAAATCCTGAAATCCCATATCCTATTCCTCCATAAGTTCCTTTACTGCTTCTACCAACGCCTGCACTTCCGTCTCGGACGTAAACCGTCCCATGCTTACCCGCACCGTACCACCATACTCCTCGCTTCCGATAAGATCATGAACAAGCGGTGCGCAATGATATCCGGTTCGCACTGCAATATCAAAATCTTCGTCTAAGATCATTCCCAGTTCCTCCGACCGGTATCTGTCACAGACAAAAGACAAGATTCCCGCGCTCTTTTCCATAGGCTGCGCTCCCAAAATCCTGACACCTTCGATATCCGAAAGACCGCATCGGAGTTTTTCCAATAATTGCCTTTCATGCAGCAAATCTTTTTTGGCACGAGACTTGGTCAGTTCAATGGCCTTTCCCAAAGCCGCGATGGATGCCGTGTCCGGGCTTCCCACTTCGAAACGGCTGCTTCCTTTCTCCGGGAGTGACAGATTACGCGAATCACTTCCGGTACCACCGTAGTACAGTGGCTGCAAGGGAAACTGGCTGACATTCACAAATCCACCGGTTCCAAACATTCCGTACAAGTTTTTGTGACTGGCAAAGATCAGAAAATCAATTTCCTCTTCGATCACATGAACCGGACAGATGCCAAGCCCCTGAGCGCTGTCTAAAAAGGTCATTGCCCCTGCTTGTTTTGCCAGATGAAAAATATCCGCATAGGGAAGCAGATAGCCTGTCACATTGCTTACCTGTGTCACACAGACAAAGCGAGGAGATTCTGCCATAAATTGATTTCCTGTTTTTTCCAGATCCATCTGTCCGTCTGACTGAACAGGAAGAACTTTTATCTGTATTCCCTTTTGCTCTTCCATTGCGTGAAGCGTGCGCATGACCGCATTGTGCTCGTATGGCGAAGCAAATACAATATCGCCTTTTTCCCAGGGAAATCCTTGTAAGATCACATTCGCCGCCATCGTCGCCGATGCCGTAAAATACACATCCTCATCCGAAAGAGCATGGACATATTGCGCCATTTTTCTACGAGTTTCCCGAATCTGCTGCTCCGCCTGTGCTGCCAGGTGGTAACTTCCTCTACCGGCATTGACCGGCTTTTCACATCCCCACTGCGTAAAGACATCCGTTACCTCTTTCGGCTTCGGAAATGTCGTCGCTGCATTATCCAGATATATCAAATGATCACTCCAATTCCTGCTGCAATAAATCCAGCAAAATCTTTGCCTTCTGTTCCTTTTCGAGACTGTCTCCAAATTCCGAAATCGCCTCTTCTACCGCCGCCTTGGCAAATACCATAACAGAATCCGTCTCAACCGCTTTTAAGTATTTATCCATCTGGATTCCCTGTGGATCTGTGTAGATAAGATGGCAGGCTTCTTCCGGCGTTGTCTGCTCCGCAGCACTTTCCAATTCCTTACAGATATCCTGCAATGCCTTTTTGTATTCCTGCACCGTATCCTGACGAAAATCTTCCGGATATCTCCCTGTGATCTGCTTGGCAACCCCGGCGATCACTTCCTCTTCTGACTCCTCTGACAGTGACAGCATATACTCTAACAACGAAGCTGCTGACGCAGATAAAACACTGGTCTTTGTCTGCGTGCGTTTCTTTCGCGCCCATTCTTTCAGTGCCGGCTTTATCGTCTCGTCGGTGACTTCCAGGCAGGTTATGGTGACCTGACGAAGTTCCTCCATCAGATTTTCATAAAAGGAATCGATCTCCTGCTTTGCCTGTACCAATTTTTTACAAAAGAGAACATAATTAACATTGGTTTTCTTTTGTGGAATCAAAAATGGCAATTTTTCAAATATAAGCTCCCTTGGATTTTCATCGTTGCGTGCCAGCAGTTTACACAATTTTTCATTTATTTCTTCCGGATAGGTCGCCATGCGGCTGGAAGCTGGCAGATGGGCAAACCAGTATTGCAGGCCGTTCACAATTTTTTCCAGTCTGGTGGATGGTTGTCCCGGATTTTGATATTCCTTGGGAAGCGGAAAAACTTTTTCCAGTTTCTTTAAATACTCTTCTTTTTTAAAACTGCCTCGTTCTATATACAGATCGTATTTTTCCGGATGCTCATTGACAAGTTCCACCGTTTCTGCCTGAAAGGGAATTTCCTTCTTTCCCTCATAGAAAACAGCGCTGATTCCCCAGCCTATGATACAATGAGCAAGGTAAATCGGCACCACCCCTTCGCGAAGTCCAATCTCCGTTCCCCGCAGTTTTTCGTACAGCGATGTCATTGGCACCCTTTTTCCCGCTGCTTCAAACATTGTGTTGTAGATGACGGACAGCATATGATTGACGCCGGGTTTACTGTCACCAGTCATAATGCCGGTGTGAAATAACGTGGCACGGCAGATCGTCGCCTCGGCACTGTTTCCTTCCGCCATTTCATACAGATCCCCTCGTTCAAGAATACAGCGGACCACTTCTTTTCGTGCTTTTTTGATCTGCGCGGATACAAAACGGCGATTGATCAGCTCATGGTTAATCCTTGGCACCTTACCGTAACATTGCTCGCAGATTTCACTCAAAAGCTGGTTAAAGGTAAGGGATTTGCTTTTGTTATTGGTAAATACTTGGCAGTTTGCCCGTCCGGGTACAAAGTGCGTCTCAAACATCCAATTGAGCTTATACAGGCAGTCTTCTTCCATCATCAAAAGTTCTTCCACAAGCACATCGTCATGGTTCAGATAATCTTCCTGCTGAAGAATCATGCGGATACCTCGGATCCGACGCAGCAGCCCTTCTGCCTCAAATGGTTTTTCCGGATAGATCACTACCACCTTTTCGTCTTTCAGTGCATTGAGATGTTGTCTCACACTCTTTTTATATTTAACATAAGGGTCAATCAGCAAAAGAATCTTTCCATCTGCAAATGTCCCGCCCTGAGCTTCTTCATACAGACCGTCCGTAGATTTCATCTCCAAAAAACGCTCTGTCTCCATAAAAACGGTATCGAAAAAACGAGTCATCCCATGAACATGATTGTATTTTTTTGGCAGTTCATAACGATGTCCCATCACATGATCCAATTCTTTCGTCAGCGAAAAATTTGTGATCTCCTGCTCGCATTGTGCCAGTTTTTCCTCCAAATCCACATCGATCTTCTGTCGCAGTACATATGAATTCAATTTATCGCGGAATAACACGGCTTCCTTTTTCTCGAGGGCACACAAGCTTTCTTCTACCTCATTCCGTTTTCGGCCGGTTGCCAGTGAAAGAGTCTGTGCCGTCGCCTCCATTTTCTCGGAAAGACCGACGATCCGCATCAGACAGATGGTTTTCACAATCTCTTCCTCTTCTTCCGTCAGATCTTTTTCAAGTACCATCATTGCCTTGCTCCACTCCAGATGACTTCGACGGTTCCAGAGATCCCGCTTTAACAATGGCGAAAAATAATCAAACACTCTGCCCGGTGTCATGCATTGTTTCACATCCCGCTCGGAATTTACATAATCTGACAATGTTCCTTTTTCGTTTCCGGCGAGAAATGTCACAAGCGACCTCTCATTCTGACCTACGCGTTCACTGACTTTTAAAAGGAGAAACGTCGTTAAAGGGCGCATGGGATAACATCCCTTTACAATAATTTCTTCAAACTCTTCCTTCGTAAAATCCCGGTCAAAACCGGCTGCGCCATAATTTGCCGAGGCAATTTCCTTCCAGTCCAGCGGAATTTTTTCAAATGACTCCTTTTGGATCATATTCTTGATCAATTCGTAATTGTCCTTTTGCGTCGTAACAAAATACCGCTCGGAAAGCCGTCCTTCTACGCCGGTAAACGTGTTAATTACCTCTTTGGACAAATATCCGCTATACTCTTTGATACTTTTGTGCGCCACGAAAATCTGAATCATCCGCGCAGCATCCGACGACTGGTTTGACAGTTCACACATCTGCTGCACCAGATTCATATCTTTGGAAACACTTTCTTTCGTCTCGCTTTCCATGAACTTGCTAAATTCATCAAAAATGACTACCATTCCCGCGTAGTGATAAGGTTTCCGGCAGATTCGCGCAAGAATTTCCTCGTACAATGTAGCAATGTCGGTCTGAATCATTGGCATAAACTGACTTCCAGCTGTCAAGGAAGGATAAATTTCCTGAAACCGCCGCATCGTCAATTCATTTTCTTCCCGCAGTTCTTTTAAAAATGACCGCGCCTTGCTTTTTCCGATTTTCCCCAAAAACTTTTCATACGTTTCCGGATACTCTTTTTCCCATGTCTGTATCGTGTGAACCGCTTCCGTATAATAGCTGTCCGGAATACAGTCCTCCAGCCCAAACCGCTTTAAGGCACTCAACAGCCCTCTTCGATAAGACTGTTCCAGGGACTCGCTGCCAAAGGACACTACCACCGGCAGATATTTCTTTCCCTGCTCCATATATTCCTGTATTTTCTTTCCCGTTTTTTCCTCTGCCTGCCTAAAGTGCTCCACCAAACAGGCACTCAATTTCTCATCAAATGGGTTCAGCAGATACATCAAAACAAGAAGCAAATGAGATTTTCCCTTTCCATAGGGACCGATCAGCATCGTAGATGCCTCTTTTTTCTTTCCGGTTAATTCTTCCAGATATTCACAAAGAATCTTCATGGATGCCTGCGTCGGAATATAATTTTCAATTGGCTCCTTCCGCATCTGATCCAATTTTAGATTGATCGAATGCTGAAATTTTTCATCAATTCGGATTACTTCCTGTAATTTCATACTGTCCTCCCCTGGGTACTCTGTTCCTGTCTTTTTTCATAATACTGCCGCATGATTTCCAGTTCGTCCGGCACTTCTTCTGAAAGATATACCATGTCCAATCCCGCGGTGCGGTTAATTCGTAAATATCCATTATTTTCCAACTCATCCAAATATTCATTGAGCAGAATGCGGTCCAATGACAATAATTTTCCCGGACCATCTTCACACGTCAGCAGATTTTCAATACTTTCTCCCTGCTTTCCACGGATTTTCCGACGCAGCACCAAAAGAACGATTTCTTTCGGAAGTCTTTCCGGCACGATGCGCTCTCTGCGGTATCCCCGGTAATTTGGCTGGATCAGACGAAGTCTGGCAAACACACTGCGTTTTTTGTCTTCCGGATCTTCCTTCTCTTCTTTCGAATCCACGTACATCTGCAAAAAAGTATTGCAGTCGTCCGTAAAAGAACGTTCGGAAACTTCGCTTTCGCCACTGTATCGAAGCAGTTCCTCATATAATTTTTCCTGCATCTGCTCTCTGGTAAATTCTCCCAGTGGCATCGTTTCAAAAAACAAATACCATATTGTCGCTTTTTCCGCATTAGATGCAGCATGGATATGCAGAAGCCAAATGGAAAACAGATCCTCCAGATACAGATCCTCCCTGGCGATCAATTGTCCCATCTCGGTAAGAACGGTCCCGGTTCCTCTGACTTCTTTGATCAGGCCACATACACCCATCCAGTACCGGATTGCCTTTGCCATCGCACTTCCGACTCCCAGAGCATCGGCTCCCGAATAATATTCCTTTGTAAATAAACGCGGATTTTCTGACACTTCTGTCATGCCTTTGGCAAACCAGCCTTCGCGCATAAAAAATCCACCATGTCCTTTTAAACGATATTTACGCATTCGTTGTTCCTTCCTTATCTTCCCGCTTGATCGTCAGCACTTTCCGCATATAACATCCCACGGAAAAATGACTGACGCACTCGGTACATTTCACACATTTCGCTTCATTAATTGTATAGGATGTCGATTTATCCGGCATCTCCTTAACCGTAATTGCATTAAACCGGCATACACTCTCACAAGCCTTGCATCCCATGCACATTTGATATTTCGTAATCTGGCAGTCAATCTTTTCACGGACTTTTGACATCCCCTTTACGTGAAAGGCTGTCTCCCTATGCACAATGACCTTACACCGGGTCTGTCCCGGTCTTCCCTGCAATACCAAAACGACATTGTTATCTGCATCCGTAAAATAAGCTTCTCCCAGTCTTTTATTGCCAAGTTCCGGCTGATACGTGCCAAATGGCTTGAACAATTCATACAGTTCTTCTGTAATCGGCCTGGTCAAGTCATAATTGAAAGCATTTTCTTCTTTTACACAAGGTTCATAAGAAACGATCGATTTTCGCGCATAGTCTAACCCGTTTCCTCCCTGTCTTGCCTTCCATTTTCCTTCTTTCACATACACTTCGGCATCTTTTTTTCCCACTTTTTTTGCAAAACCAATTAACAGATTTTGGAAATCATTGTATCTGTCTGGGATAAAAATGCTGGATAAAAATTCAGACCATAAACTATTGTTTGGACAGCAATAACATCCCACTCGTGCATAACCAAGACGGTACGCCGAATTAAAAGCGATACCCGTCGTCATCAGATACAGCCACACATCAAAATCAAACCAGTCAATGATCGGGCACAATGTCAGCTGCTTCGCAATCTTGGAATTGGTACTCGTTCTTTCATATTTACTGCGGCTCGCCGATTCACTGTGGCGGATTCCCTGAAAGGCTACGATCCGCTTTTTCCCTCGGAATAAAGCCGATATCTTCTGATTGATCGCACCGGTCTTAAATATCGTACAACACCAGCGCATTACCCGGCTTGGCGGTCCTACGATTTCACAAAGTTCTTCAAAATTCTTTTCTTTATTGCGAGATGAGATCATCGGCGTCTTCGGATTTTCCTTTTTATACTGCGCAACATATTGTTCCGTCATCGGAAATTCCAATGTTGTGTCTCCAAAGATATGAAGGATCTTCTTTCCCGGTCCGTCCAACGCACGCTTGCAAAGATCTGCCACCACCGTCGAATCCTTTCCTCCGCTGAACGAGACAAACATATCGCCAATCTCCATTCCCTGTGTTTCCTCCCAGATGTAGGACAAGGCTTCCTGTGAAATCTCCTGATACCGATTTACATTTGCCTTTACAAACCGTTCTATCATCTGTTTGAAAAAGGTATCATCCATATTTTTCCTATTTTTGTCGTATGTTTTCCGGATTTTTCCGGCGTCCATTTCCCGTAGCCGCTGAATAGACAATGGCATGCGGACTCCGTCGAGATAGTACACATTTCCGGCCGCGTTCCATAAGGATTTCTCATTTAATTCTCCCGCCTTCAATCCCAGCAGAATCTCAAGAAGCACTTTTTCTTCCGGAAATACCACGCGGACGTCTTTTACAAATCGTCTTCCTTTTGCACCACAGCACCCACACACCGGCTCATACAGCGGAATCTTACACTCTTCGCACCAATACAGCTGCGATTCAGAACAATGTATCATCTTTTGCAATCTCCTCCGGCTGAATTTTTAGATATGCACATACCTCGCAAAGTTCCGTAGCGTTTAGTGGCCGAACCGGCTGCTTTTGAAAAATTTTCCGGTCAATTCCGGTCTCTTTTGAAACTTTCTGTATGTCAATCTGATGTATTTTCATATAACAATATATCTTCTTTGTCATTTTCATATCCTTCATCCCCTCATTCTCGCTTTTTAAGAAATTTGTCGTACTATTTTTATTTTATTCTTTGAAACTCATAATGTCAATTTATTTTTCTCTTTTTCTCTTTTTTTCTTCTTGACACGTATGTTGTCATTCTTTATGATGGTATTAGATATCGTGAATTGGAGGTTTTACAAATCTTATGAAGAACCCTAACATTGCACGCGCACTGCGTTATTATCGGAAGTTGAACAACCTCTCCGTCGACGAAGTGAGCGACTATTTGAATGCCCAGAATATTCCGGCAAAATCAAAGACAATCTATGGCTGGGAAAATGGAAACAGTCAGCCAAATGCTGACACACTGATGACCTTATGCGGCTATTATCACATTGAAAATATACTTGAGACGTTCGGCTACTGTCCTGCTCCATCTAAGGATCCTGACGCTGCGTCGATTCTGACCAAAGAAGAACGGATGCTCTTGGACGCTTATCACGCGCATCCGGACATGAAAAAAGCAGTCTTTCGACTGCTTGAGTTAGAATATAAAGATATATGATTTCTGCTTTTATCCAAGCAGTTTACGAATTCCATCTATAATACGGTTTACAAGGGCCACCCGGTGAAATGGCGTCATAAGATAAAAACCATCCGCCACTTCCAGCAGTTGTTCTGCTACTTCCATGGAAATCTTCACGGCCACTTCTTCGGCATCCTGTTTTGACATATCCGGCTGGTATTGACTTACAATCTCATCAGATACATGGATTCCCGGCATCTCATTTTTCATAAACATCGCGTTGCGGTAACTTACAAGCGGCATGATTCCACAGAGGATTCTTGCTCCTGTCAGCTCCTTTAATTCCCGAATACGGTCAATGTCTTCCGCAGTAAAAATCGGCTGTGTTAAAAAATACTCACATCCGGCTTCCATTTTCTTTTTCATCCGCCCCGCGATCGCCGCGGGATTGACGCCCGCATAATTGAGCGCACCGCCATAATAAACCGGCTCTTCCTGCAATACTTCTTCATTCATATGTCTCAGATATTCCATAAAGCGAATGGAGTTTACATCAAATACACCGGTAATCTTTCCGCGGTCATTGCTTCCGACCGGATCTCCCGTAATTACAAGAAAATCGCGGATTCCATTCACATGCGCTCCCAAAATCTCCGAGCGCAGTCCGATCAGATTGCGGTCCCTCATTGCCACATGTGGCATAATCTCCACATCGGCACATTTTTTTGCATATACAGCAAGAAGGGAAGCATCCGCTCTCGCACGAGCCATCGGGGAATCGGAAACCGTAATGATGTCCACGCCATTTTCCTGCAGTGCGCATACCCCTTTACGGAATTTATCGCTCGAAGCATCAAACGGCGCATCCAGTTCCACGACAAATACTTTTTTTCCTTCCCGCAGTTTTTGGACAAACGGCGTCGGATTGTCTTTGACCTCCTCCGTATTTTCAGTTACTTTTGCCAGTTTCTTTGGCTGCACCTGTTCCTGGTTCTGCACCACTTTTTTCAAAGCACGGATATGCCCTGGTGTCGTTCCGCAGCATCCGCCGACAAGATTGGCTCCCAGGGCCAAAATTTCTTTCATCTGCCCTGCATAATAAGCGGTATCGTGAAACACCAGAGTTCTTCCCTGTATCTCCTGCTGATACCCTGCATTTGGAAATACACTTAACAAAAATTCTTTTGGAAATTTCTGGCTTTGCAAAAGTTTTTTCATATGAAGCGCACCAACTCCGCAGTTAAATCCTACGATATCAAAATTCTCATCAGATGTCAGCTCCTGCAGAATCTCTGTCATTCCAAACCCATGCTGCGTATATCCCATCGGATTCAGTGCCAGCTCAGCAATAACCACTGTTTGTTCTTCCTTATTTTTACAATATTCTGCCAATTTCGGAAGCCAGCGAAGCTCCGAAAATGTTTCAAATAAGAAAACACGGATTTCGAGATTATAAAATACATCCAGCATCTGCGTGTATTCTTTCCAAATTTTCCCATCTTCCTCTTCGGCTGACTGACGGATCGGTCCCACTGACGCAGCGACTACAACTTCTTTTCTGCTCTGGCGTACCGCTTCTCTTGCATTGGCAACCGCCGCCTCAATCACTTCTTTCCGTCTTTCTTTCTCCGCAAACAAACCGTGGTTTACGGCAAACGTGTTGGTTCGAATCAGCTCTGCGCCCGCTTCTATATATTCCTTATGAATGGCAATGATCCGCTCCGGGGTTGCGATATTGGCTTCCTCTGCCTCCATCTCTGTCATATATTTCTGGCTGAAATAGGTCCCCATGGCGCCATCTGCCAATACTACCTTTTTCTTTAACTTTTCTACTAATGAATCGATCACTTGGGTCCTCCATTCTAACTGTCTTTTGTTACTTTTTTCATTGTAAATTTTACCTCGAAAAATGTCAAGAAATACTAAGAATTTTTATGTTTTTTTTATTTGACACCGGGATATAATGCGTATATAATGAGTGAAGTTAGTAACCTTATTGATAAATTTTTAGAAAGAAGCGATTTTTTTGAAATTTGTAAAACAATTTTTAATTATTCTTGGCATTTCTTTTGCCGGTGAAGCACTAAAATTTCTGCTTCCCTTTCCGATTCCTGCAAGTATATATGGAATGCTCATCCTGCTGATCGGCTTATTATCAGGATTTATTCCCCTTTCTTCCGTGAAAGAAGCCGGTACATTTCTCATTGAGATCATGCCTGTTATGTTTATCCCTGCCGGTGTTGGTCTGATGGCCTCCTGGCACATTTTGCAGCCGGTTTTGGTTCCGGTCAGCATTATTACCATCGCTGCTCTGATCACCGTCATGATTGCGACCGGACGCTGTACCCAATGGATTCTGCATAAAGATAGAAAGAAGGCCTCTACCAATGAATGATTTTTTTAATACTTCCCTTTTTGCCGGAGTGACGATCAGTCTGCTCGCCTATCTCCTTGGCATGGTTTTAAAGAAGAAATTTAAGTTAGGGATCTTTAACCCATTACTCATATCGATATGTTTAACAATCGTTGTACTGGTTGTCGCTGACATCGACTATGACACCTACAATCAAGGTGCTGTCTATCTTAGCTGGTTTTTGACTCCGGCGACCGTCTGTCTCGCCATCCCGCTCTACGAACAATGGCAGCTTTTGAAAACCAATTTAAAAGCCGTTCTCCTCGGTATCACCGCCGGCGTTCTCACAAGCCTTTGTACGGTATTTGTGCTGGCCAAGATCTTGCACCTGTCACACAAAGAATATGTAACACTTTTGCCAAAATCGATCACTACCGCGATCGGAATGGGCGTTTCCGAAGAACTTGGCGGTTATGTCACGATTACGGTCGCAGTAATCGTTGTCACCGGAGTGCTTGGCAATATTTTCGGCGAACTCATCTGCAAGATTTTCCGTATCACACACCCGATCGCAAAAGGCCTCGCCCTTGGCTCCTCTTCTCACGCGATCGGAACTGCAAAAGCGATGGAACTCGGCGAAATCGAAGGTGCTATGAGCAGTCTTGCCATCGCCGTCACCGGGATTATGACCGTATTGCTGGCTTCCCTGTTTTCGCCGCTCATCTAATCCCTCTAAAATGCAAAGGTATCTTTGATGCCAAGCCATAACTTATCTTTCTCACTCAGATTCAATGGCGTGCCGTCCGCAAGGGCATATCCTTCATTTGAAGCCGTTCCGTTGTATTCTCCCGTCAATTCCGGCCATTCTACACCGATTTCCGGGTCATTCCATGCCAGACCGCCCTCATCATCCGGATGATAGAAGTCGGTGCATTTATAACAAAATTCTGCCTGCTCTGACAACACCAAAAATCCATGTGCAAATCCTTTGGGGATATAAAACTGTTTAAAATTGTCAGCACTCAATTCCACACCAAACCATTTTCCGTAAGTCTTGCTTTCTTTGCGAAGATCGACTGCCACATCAAACACGCGTCCTCTGGTAACGCGCACAAGTTTTCCCTGCGGATACTGTTTCTGAAAATGCAGTCCGCGGAGAACTCCTTTTGAAGAAGAAGATTGATTATCCTGCACAAATTCCAAATCAAGCCCTTCTTCCAGCATATCATTTTTATTATAAGTCTCTACAAAATATCCGCGGCTGTCACCAAATACTTTTGGTTCGATCACACACAGGCCTTCGATACCGCCGACATTTTTCTGTACTTTGATCTTTCCCATGGGTTCTTTCCTTTCCTGTCATTCTACCGTTACACTTTTGGCCAGATTTCTCGGCTTATCTACATCCAGTCCACGTGCTACCGATACATAATATCCAAGCAGCTGCAATGGAATCACGGCAAGACTTGCTGCAAAATGCGGATCCGTCTTTGGCACATATACAACAAAATCTGCTGTATCTTCGATGGAATAGTTGCCAAAATTTGTAAGTCCCATCAAAGAGGCGCCACGGCTCTTACATTCTACCATGTTACTGATCGTCTTCTCATACAGATTATCCTGCGTCAATGAACCAATCACCAATATATTGTCCTCGATCAAACTGATCGTACCATGCTTCAATTCACCTGCCGCATACGCTTCCGAATGAATATAGCTGATTTCTTTTAATTTCAAACTTCCTTCCAGACAAATGGCATAATCGATACCACGTCCTACAAAGAAAATATCTCTCGCATTTGCCTGCTTTGCGGCAAACCATTGAATCCGCTCTTTATCTTCAATGATCTTATTGATCTTCTCCGGCAATGTCTGCATCTCTGTCAAAAGCGCATCGTACTGCTCTTTCGTTATCTTTTCCCGCACGCGTGCAAATTCGATAGCCAGCAGATATCCGGCGATCAACTGAGCACTATACGCCTTGGTCGTAGCCACGGAAATCTCAGGGCCTGCCATGGTATAAAAGACATTGTCTGCTTCTCTTGCAATCGAGGACCCCACGACATTTACAATACCAAGTGTCTTTACGCCCTGTTCTTTTGCCAGACGAAGTCCCGCCAGTGTGTCTGCCGTCTCGCCAGACTGGCTGACTACGATCACAAGGTCAGTCGGCTGCAAAATCGGATTACGATACCGGAATTCCGATGCCAGTTCCACACGGACCGGCACTCTTGCAAGATCTTCCATCACATACTGCGTTACTACACCGGTATGATAAGCAGAACCACATGCCACGATGTAAATCTGCGTAATCTTTTTTATATCTTCCTCGCTTAATCCCACATCCGACAAATCAATTTTTCCCTCTTTGATCTTCGAATTCATTGTATCCAAAATTGCTTTTGGCTGCTCGTGGATCTCTTTCATCATAAAATGCTCAAAGCCGCCCTTTTCTGCCGCTTCCGCGTCCCATTTGATCTCTACGAGTTCTTTTTGAATCTCATCGCCATCCAGATTGTAAAAGGTCGCTTTTCCATCCGCCAATCTTCCAATCTCCATATTTCCAATATAATAGACATTTCTTGTATACTTAAGAATTGCCGGCACATCGGAGGCAACAAAACAATCTCCGTCTGCCACTCCGATAATCATCGGGCTGTCTTTCCGCGCCACATAAATTTCTTCCGGATATTCTTCAAACATCAATGCCAGTGCGTAAGAACCTCGAATACGCACCATCGCATGGTTGATCGCATCCACCGGTGTATGCTCATATTTTTTATAATAATAGTCCACCAGCTTCACAGCCACTTCGGTATCCGTCGAAGAATAAAATGAATATCCTTTTTTTAAAAGCTTCGCCTTTAATTCCTGGTAGTTTTCAATGATCCCATTGTGAACCCCCACTACATTTCCATCATCACTTACATGTGGGTGCGCATTTACCTCCGATGGTTCGCCATGTGTCGCCCATCTCGTATGTCCGATGCCACAATCTCCCTTAAGGGCACGCCCGTTATCTGTCTTTTCCATCAACCCTTTCAAACGTCCCTTGGCCTTTACTACTTTGACTTCCTGTTTATTATCCCGAACAGCAATTCCTGCTGAGTCATATCCACGATATTCCAACTTTGACAATCCATCCAAAAGGATCGGTGCCGCCTGCTGTTTACCTACAAATCCAACGATTCCGCACATATCATTACCTCGCTTTTTCTAATCATCCTCCAAGGACAGTTGCCACCCGGAGAGAAATAAGTATTCTATCTTATTATATGTGTAATGAGGGAATTTTGCAACTGGTTTTTGCCTTCCATTCCATCAAACTTTTTATAAAAATAGTTTTCTGCATATAACTTTTAGGGAACTTTTCTTGCTTATTTTTCACAAAAAGTTCCCTAAAACATATTGACTTTTCAACAATTCTTAGTTTACTATATAGTATATAGAAAGAAGCATTTCGCTAAGCAAGGAGACAAAGCATGAATACATTAAATCAAATCCAAACACTGTTACAGGAAAAAGCTGATTGCCAAGCCAGAATCAACTTAATTCCCTACGATGGCAATCCTGAAATAAAAGAAAACAAAAGTGGTAAATATCTTTATATCCGAAAAAGAGTAGGCAGCCGATTGACATCAACCTATGTCGATGTTTATTCCGACGATCTATATCAACTTTTGTTACGTAATGCAAAAGAGTTAAAAGAATTAAGAAAAAAAATACGTAAAATAGAAAAAGAGCTGGCAGAATTAGGATACGAATCAAATAAACTTAATAAACGTATACTTCAAAACTTAGACTTTGCCCGAGCAAATATGAAAGCGAATATATATGACCAGGCTGTACTGGAAGGTGTGGCAACCTCCTTTCCACAGACGGAGGATATTATTGATAACGGAACTGTAAACGGTATGACAGCAAATGATATTCAAAAAATATTAAATTTAAAACATGCCTGGGAATTTATTTTGGATTCCGATGTAATTCAAGCCAAAACTGATTATTATTTGCTATGTCATATTGCAAAACTAGTGAATGAGGGGTTCTTTACCGATGGAGGCAGAATCCGAGGCGTACCGGTTACAATTGGGGGCAGTTCCTATAAACCACCTATCCCCATAGAATCCATCGTAAAAGAAAAAATTACAGAAATTCTTGAATCTGGAGCAACTGAAATTGATACGGCAATCAATCTTTGCATGTACAGCATGAAAACTCAGATTTTTATTGATGGCAACAAACGTGCCTCTGTAATATTTGCAAATCACTATCTTATCGCCCATGGACAAGGTTTCTTGGTCATACCGGAAGAACATGTTCCGGAATTCAAAAAGAAACTCGTAGCTTATTATGAAGGTGAAGATCTCGCGGTTATAAGCGAATTTCTAAAGAAATATTGCTGGAAAACCTTTTAATCAAATATTCCTTAACTTATACACACCAAACAATAATTTATGTATTTAGGGAACTTTTTGCACATTTATTTTATAAAAGTTCCCTAAATTTTCTCATTTCCTCTTTAAGATTTAATCACATAAAATTGAAAATGCACAAATGGTATTTTCCACTTACAAGTTTTTAGCAGTTTCATCATACCGTGATGTATTCCCTAAAATTTTTCCTTATAAGTACTTTTTTAATCTAAATTCTGTCTGTTCGCCCTTTTTCTCACTCACAAGTTCAAACAAATTGTCACTCGTTGTAAACAAATTCTTAGGATTTCTTCCTATTATCAAATACTGATTCTTATCATCTAACGAAATATACTTTCTTATTTCATCGTCTAACAAAATATCCGCATTATCAATCACAACCAGCTTGCCTGTCTCAGAGGCAATAAGTTTCTTTATATCCTTCTGATAATCCTGATAATTTATGCACATAATATCCGGATTAACCGCCATACACTCTCTTATAAATGAAAAAGAAGCCGTTTTTCCGGTTGCGGATGCACCTGTAAGAATTGTAATATTATTTGTGAACTCAAAATTTACTATATATGAAGTATGAATCGTTGAAAAATGTTTCATAACAATCGGCTTACTCTTCATTATTCCACCACTCCTTCAATTCTTCATAATCCGAAATTGTCCTTATCCCTCTCCCATCAGTTATTCTAACTTCATCCATATCAAAGGGAATTACTGGATAATCACTATATACGAATCCCCTTTCCAAGTTATACAATATCTCTAACGCATTATCACCACATTCCTTCATACAAAATACCATATTAGGAAAATACATTACGTTTAGTACTGTTTTACAACCTGTTGACAAGCAATCTATATCTAAAGTAACCCCATTAAACTTCGATTCTATCTTATATTTTCCAATCAACTTGGAATCATCTATCCTCTTAATAATGTCACTTGCCCTTTCATCCAACTTGGAGACGGTATTCTGATTAAAAAACACATCATTAAGTTCTACATAATTCATATTACTTGGTATGTCTTTTTTGTTTTTAAATATAGTAATCACGCCAATACCTCCAAGTCAATACTTTCAAAATTTCTATGTATAGATGTTTCGTAATAGATACACTTCATTTTATTATTCAGCGAAAGCCTGGTTGTCTCGAGTCCACAGATATCGTCTTTTTGTCTATCTGTCCACTCACAACAATTCTGCCTCCAGCATACTCCCAAATCCCCTTTTGAAACCTCAAACCCTGTATTCCTAGTAAGATCAAACAGTAATTTTGCCGACAACTGTTCAATATTATGATTCTTCAAACTACGATCGTAATCTATTATTTCCTGAATTGCTTTATAATTCATCTCACCCGAATTGATAATTTGGACCAGTTTTTCCCTTGCAGTAATAACCCCTTTTCGTTTTTCTCTAAACTCATCCTCTGGAGCATAAATCCAGTCAATCAGTTTATTGAATTCCAGCAATGTGTATTCAAAACATATCAGATCCAGTAAAAATACATTATCCTTTTTATCTGCCATATTTTTTAGCATTTTCTGTTCGATGTAAACTTGTTGATTATCAAAAGAATTATCCAATGCAATTATATATCTGTTCTCTTTATCGTTTAATCCCTTAACTGCTTTTACTAGTTCTCGATTATTCGTTTTACTTTCCACAAGCACTTCCGGACATACCTCGTGCATAAATGTTGTCCAAAATTTGTAACTCGCTTTTCCTTCACGATCCTCTATCCATAAATACGTCTTAACTAGCATCTAGTCACCTGCTTTCATTTTTTGTACGTATCTACCTAGGTCATTTTATAAAATAGTAGCACACTTTTTGAAGGAAAGCAAGTGTTGTATGTACGTAAAAATGATCGTTTATACGTGAATTAGGGAACTTTTTTCGTGTATATTGTTGAAAAAGTTCCCTAAAATATCAATTTCTGTTTCATTCCCCACCCCATCAGAAATTAAATTTTCTGTTTTGGTACAAACTCAATCTTAAGCGCCATTCCCATGCCATCGGCTAATCTTTTTAGCAAATTTACAGATGGATTTCTGGTTCCATTTTCAAGTTTGCTAATATCTGCCTGATTAATGCCAGTACGCTCTGCAAGTTCTTTCTGCGTAATGTTTTGAGATGTTCTTGCATTGACAATCGCCTGAATAACGTCCATCTCTGGCTGGATATCATTATATTCCTTCACAAATGCAGGATCCCCCATCTGCTCTTCTTTTAATTTTTTTAAAGTCTTCATGCCTTCCCCATCCTTTCTTTAAAATCAACTCTATATTTTTTGGCTCGTTTAATTTCTTTTAGCGGCGTTTTTTGCGTTTTTTTGACAAACCATTTGTAAGGATTATTTTTCCCTCATAATAGAAAAAATATAATACCCTGCTTATATTATTCCCAATTTTGCATCGGATTTCAAATATTCCGTCATCAATCGCCTTACTATATGGCTTCCTAAGCTGTGTACCCTTTTCTTCCAGCAATTCAAGCAGTCCTAACATTTTAGCCCGCATTTTCACATCAAGTGATAAAATAAATTCTTCCGCAGGACACTCACCATTTTCTTTTTCATAAAAAATAACTTCAAATTCTGTCACCGAATCCCCTTTTCTATATTATATGGCATATATGCCATATAATCAACTGCATATTATCTATTCTTTAATAAATTTCGTATCATATTTTCCTTGTATGATAATTAGGAAGCTGATTACCACACATTTCCTTTCTTTTAATATCGTGGTTTAATACAATTCAGATACTATGGACTTTTGATTTTTTCCTGTAGCTTGACTACTCGA
>ERZ808240.158-NODE-158-length-92155-cov-5.516493_pt1 | contig 92155 bp, 78 predicted proteins | sample MGYA00521084_ERZ808240 | MGnify/ENA primary metagenome ERZ808240 (study PRJEB31516, sample SAMN03275571) | gut metagenome | biome: mammalia-associated habitat; material: feces | host: Papio cynocephalus | place: Kenya | collected 2012-08-06 ...
CAGAAGAAAAGCTTAGTCAAATACTTCATTCAAAATATGTTATGAACAACTAGCATTGCCATATCCCCCGAATCCATCGAATATGAATAATTTCGCTAACAAATATTATGGTTGACTGTTGTAATATTTGTTATGTCACATTGAGAGAATTAGTAGTTTTTGCTAAAATAGTCACTGTGCAGTTGTTGCACAGTAGATAATTACTTCGAACGTTTGTTCGCTATTAATCACCGTTACAACAGACAGGAGCCTAAATGGCCGGCAGAACCAAATCGCGCGGCGGAGAAAAACAGCAGCAATCGCTGTCTTTAGGCCGTGAAACCGTCGAGGAACTCGAGAAGGAAGCGGAACGTCGCGGCCTTAATAAATCGCAGCTTGCCGATTTATTGCTGAACGGGCAGCTAACCCAACCGGCGGACAAGCCAACGATCATCTCGGTTATGAGCTATAAAGGCGGCGTTGCGAAAACGACAACGAGCACGTGCCTTGCGGTATGCCTTTCCCAGTTCGGTTACAAGGTCCTTGTGATTGACATGGATGGCCAGGGAAATGTAAGCCAAAGCCTGGGCGTCTACGATCCGCGATCGGAGCAAACGTGCATCGCTGATGTTTTGTACCAGGCAACGCCAAGTTCGCGCCGCCTTCGCTTGTCGGAAGTAATGCAGCACGCAAAGAGGACCAATGAGAAAGGGGAGATTGAAGAGTACGACAACCTTTTCTGCGTTCCCTCGAATTTTAGATTCGCCGATGCCGACACGCGGCTGAAAGCGGAAATTGCCGGCGGTGTAGACACGCGCTTGATGTACGCAATTGAAGACCTGGTTGAAGATACCAAAAAGGATGGTGAGAAGAAATTCGACTACATCATCATCGACTGCGGCCCGCGCCTGGATATGACCACCACGAACGCAATTGTTGCCCTGGAAGCGGGCAACAATGCATCGCACATCATTATCCCCATCAAAGTAGACGGTTTTGCAATTGCCGGCCTATCACAAACGATTGACACCATTAACCGCACAGCAAAAGAACGTCGTCGCCTGCCGCAGCACTGGAAAATTTTGCAAACGATGATCGAACGCAACACGTCGGCTTATAAATATGGGTGCCAAATGCTAAAGGAAGCTATTCCGAACGCGGAGTACTTCAACACGAAGATCGAGAAAAGCACCGTGGTCCCTGAGGCAAGCTTGGCGATGGAGCCTCTGATTACGTACGACCCGAACAGCAAGCCTGCGATTTCGTATCGACAGCTAGCTCAAGAAATCGAGGACATGAATGCCTAGGAAGAAGTTGCAGGCGGCACTGCAAAACAACGGGGGAGCAATTGCGAACGTAAACCCCCGGCACGAAAAGCTGACCGATGAGCAAATGCGCCTAGCGGCATTTGAGGCCCGCGACAACCAGAGCGCATCCATCACGGACAAGATGGCCAACGAGAACCGCCGCAATACGTTGCTAGCCGAAATGGGCTTTGACTGGTTCGACATTGATAATTTGCAGCCAAACCCCAACAACAGCTATACCATCACAGACGAAGATGTAAAAAACCTTGCAGGCCTCATTTGGAACAGCAAGGAAATCGAACCTTTGATTCTGCGCGAAACAGAAGATGGCATACAAATCATCGACGGCGAACGTAGATGGAGAGCATGCAAGCTTCTGGCGGAAAAGTACGGCGATGCATGGCGCATGGTTCCTGGCCGCTGCCACAAGATGGGAGCCATCTCGGATGAGCAAGCAAATTTCATCATGCATTCCAGCAACATCGGCCAACGCAACATCAAACCTTCAGAGCGCGCGCAAGGTTTCAAGGTGCTTGCAGACAAACTGGTTGAATGGCGCAAGGACGACCCAACGCTCAAGGGCGTAAACACCAAAACGTATCTGGCAGAGCACTTCGGCGTTTCGGAGCGAACTGCACAAACGCTCTTGAACATCGCAAGAAACCTTTCCAAAGAGGGTAACGACCTGCTTGACGAAGGAAGCATTACGCAAACGCAGGCCGAGGCGCTGTCGAAGCTTCCAAGTGCAAAACAGGAAGCAGTTGTGGTAGCAGTACGTCAGGAAAACCTAACGCCTGATGAAATCACAACGCTCATCGAAACGACGAAGCAATACAAAGCAGAACCAGAGCCGCAGCACGTTGCAGAAATCGCTCAAACCATCAAAGCCGAAAAGCCCAAAGAGGCAAAAGCAGCAAAAGACATTAACGGGTATTTAAAGTCGGCTCGAAACGCACTACGTAAAGCAGAACAAGCTGAAGGCGAAGCAGACTTCAAACTGCTAGGCGAAATTAAGGCGCTGGTACGCGAAATAGAAAAGTCATTGGACTAAGCGTACGAAACGCATCAAAACAAACCGAAGCTCAGCATAAGAGCCAAAAAGCACAACAAGAGGGACCCTCTGCGAAGTGACAAAAGTTGCCGAGCAGAGGGTTTTTGTCATAAAGCCATGCAAGGAACGAAGAGACGCCGTCTTGTAAGAAGCAAAGGAAGAACCTGCATCCTGGACAGGATGGGAGTACCCTAGAGACCTGCAGCACTTCAAAGACTCGTATGACAAGAAATTGCATAGTATTGATTGTTTGTTGTTGTACCTGTTTGCAAGAAGCTTGTTATAAATCATTGCTTGCTGCATATGTTGCTTAGTTGTTTTGAGAACGGAAGCAACTGTGCGGACGGAGCAACTGACCGCATTAGCAATTGCAGCTTGGGTAAAGCCTTGAGCATGTAGTTCGACGATACGGCTATTGCGTTCTTTCCTTTTTCGGGCGGTGATGCGCTTTGCTTCTTTACGCTGGATGGTGCGTCGAGATTCGAAGAAATTGACAGCGACTATTTCCTGCGGAGTTAAAGCCAGCAGTTCAGTAAGACGTTGGGCACCAATAAGGTAGTAGCCTTGTTCTCCACGGACATTTACGACCGAATCAACCGAGGAAACAATACCCTCGAGTTCAGATGCGGGGAGCGGCGCGGTGAAACGCGCGTTAAACGCGTGCAAACGCTCGACCGCGTTGGCACGCGGGTAGATTTGCACGGCCGTGTTGTAAAACACGAACGACATGAGTTCGCGAGTGCCTTCGCAGTTGTACTGGCGATGTTTTTGCAGTTCGATGAGCTTACCAAGCCGACTTATCATGAGTGGCTGATACTTTACGATGGTGGCAGCGCGGCCAAACGCACGCTGATTCTTTTGGGTGGAAAGAGCGCGCACTGCAAAACGGGCCGTGAAGCCCGCCAAGTACGAAAGGCTGTAAAAACGATTAGCTGCATGTACGAGCTTTGCGAATCGTTTTGCCTTCGCGTTGTATGTTCCGGGGATGCGTGATACGCGGGAAACGTCAAACGTTGCTTTGTCAACCGCGATGCCGTCAATGTGTTTAATGGCGATGCCAATGACGCTTGCTAGTTGCTTTTGCACGTATTGAAACAGGGTGACGCCCTTTTCATTCACGCTGTTTTGCGCAATGCGGCAGGGTATGGAGCGTTCGAGCACGAAAAACAGTTGTACACCGCGACCGGAGTCGATGAGCATGGTGGGCTCGGGAAGTGTGCCGTTTTGCACAGCGTCTTCGATAGCTTTGATGGTTTTGCTGACGATGTCCCGCGTTTCGGTTTCAGAGCGATCGTGGCAGTCGAGATCGAAGAACAGGGCGTTAAGCTGGCGGGTTTGGTCAGCTTTGCGGCAGCACGAAGTGAACCCGTTGTGGGTCATGTAGAAATTCGCCGTCGCGTTGAAGCCCAACGCGGGGAGCGACTCTTTTTTGACAGCGGTGTCGACCCAGGATCCGGACGCATCGGACGAAACAACATAGTAGCTGTTTCGGTCGTCGTGCGTGATTAGGCGGTAGAAAACCTCCCACTCGGACGCTTCGGCGCATGCAACCGCTGTGCTGAAATGCTGCTGAGGCATAACGCACCCTTCGCGACTTTTGGTAAAGCCACATGCAATCGAATAGATTCAGTTTTCGACAATGAAAAAAGAGTGCGAAAACAGAAACGCCTTGTGAGCGCCTGTTCCAAGTGATAAAATAACAACTGTGAGTGAGTGGTCGTTACCTGATCACTTAGGCAACCCCTAGTTGGCGCTAGGGGTTTTCTTTTTTGTTGCCGTTCGCGCGCTGCTCTGTTTGGCGCAGTCCAACGCGCTTGTTACGCGCTTAGTCTATAACAAGAAACACGACGATGTCCACTGGTAATTGTTATGAAAGTGGGCAAAAAGGTGGTTTCTGGCGCGCTTTGCAGAATGCTGGGTGCATAGCGCGAAAGCGTTGTTGCGACATCAATCTGGTTTGACCTGCCGAAACGTTCCGTAAGAGTCAATATAGCTGGGATGTTTGTTATAACTTGCGTGAATTTTGAGAAAAATTGTTACCGTCTGACGATCTGACGAAGCGCATGGCGGCGAAAACAAAGCGTATGGCGTATGATAGGTAGCTACAGATGCAGGGCCCGAGAGGAGTCTTTATGGAAGAGCTGCGTTTGACCGACGAGCGCTTGTGCGTGCTGGACCATCCGCTCATCGAGCAGAAGCTTACGATTATGCGCGACGAGTCCACCGTTCCCTCGTTGTTTCGCCAGATGGTGCACGACGTGTCGATGCTTGAGGTGTATGAGGCAACGCGTGATTTGCCTACGGAACCGGTGAGCCTGCGCACGCCGATTAAGCCGACGATGGGCAAGCGCGTGCCGAACGACGCGTTGGCGGTTGTTCCGATTTTGCGTGCGGGCATGGGCATGCTCGATGGCGTGCTTTCGGTGGTTCCTTCGGCTGCTGTTGGCGTGCTGGGGATGGAACGCGACCACGAGACGCATAAGCCGCGTGAGTATTACGCCAAGATGCCGAACAGCATTGAGAACCGAACGGTTTTGCTGGTTGACCCCATGCTGGCAACGGGCGGAAGCGCGCTAGCCGCGATTCACTTCCTTCGCGAGCAGGGGGTAAAAGACATTCGCTTGCTGGTGCTGGTGGCCGCCCCCGAGGGTGTGCGTGCTGTGCTGGAAGATGACCCTGACGTGCGTATTTGGACGTGCGCGCTTGACGAGGGGCTCAACGATGATGCGTATATCGTGCCCGGCTTAGGCGATGCGGGGGACAGGATTTTCGGAACGTTTTAATTGCGGCGGCAGGGTGCGCTGCGTTTGCGCGTGTGACCTGCGGCTGGGCTAAACGAAGGGGCGTGATGCCGGTATGCTGGATGTTCGTCGTCCGGTAAGCATCGAGGATATAGCAACAAGGGCTATGGGCGCGTCGCGTCCCGTTATAGGCATCGTGCCGACGTACGACCCCAACGAAGGCGTGCTGCGCATGAACAATCATTATGCGCAGGCGGTGGTTGCGGCAGGCGGGGCGCCGCTGATCATTCCGTTCACGAACGACGTGAGCGTGTACGAATCGCTTCTGCCGCGCATCGATGGCTTCATCTTGTCGGGCGGGCAGGACATCAGCCCCGTTCGCTATGGTGGAGATATCACGTACGGCAAGCTTTCGGAGCTGACGCCTGAGCGCGAAGAGGTTGAGTACTTGCTGCTGAGCTATGCCTACCAGTTTGACTTCCCTCTTTTGGGCATTTGCCGTGGTATGCAGATGATCAACGTGTTTTTCGGTGGGTCTTTGTACCTTGATCTGGAAGAACAGTTTGACGGCGTGGCTGCGATGGATGACGTGCCGGTTGCCGCAGATGGGGTTGCAACGCCTGCGGGCGTGCGTGTGAACCATTGGCAGACGGCGGAATACGGGCACCCGACGCACACGGTTTCGATTATGCGCTCAAGCAAGCTAGGCGAGATTCTGGGTGTTGACCACGCATCGGTGAACTCTATGCACCATCAAGGTGTTCGCACGTTGCCCCCTAATTTGGCTGCTGCGGCGTATGGGCCTGACGGGCTGGTTGAGGGCGTTGAGGCGCGCGATTGCCGGTTTTTGATGGGGGTGCAGTGGCACCCGGAGTATTTCGTTGAAGGCGATGGGCATATGGCGCCGCTGTTCCGCGCGTTGATAGACGAGGCGAAAAACATGCGCTGCCGTGAGGGGCGCTGCCACGATTGCTTGCGCATCGATCGGGAAGAGTGCGACGCGAACGCTATTTGGCCGGTTGTGAAGTTCGCAGATTATATTTAGGTTTGCGGACACGAGGCTGAGGGCTGATCGCGTGATGCAGGTTGGTTGATTTTCGAGGTGCCGAAACGAGAAAACGCCGGGCGGTGTTTTCTCGTTTTGCGTTTACGCGATTGTTTTGATGAAGGAGTAATCCCAGGTGGAAGGCGAAAAGCAAGAGCGTGTGCTTGTTGCCATGAGCGGTGGCGTTGACAGCTCGGTGGCGGCGTTGCTGCTGCGTGATGCGGGTTTTGATGCCGTTGGCGTAACCATGAAACTGTTCGACAACGAGGTTGCCGGCGCGGGCGGCTCGTGCGTGGTAGGCGAGAGCACGTGCTGCAGCCAAAGCGATGTTGAGGATGCTCGGCAGGTTGCGTTTGGCCTGGGGCTTGAGCATTTCACGTTCAACTTCACCGGAACGTTTGGGCATGAGGTTATCGACAGGTTTTGCGATGCGTATTTGCATGGGCGCACTCCGAACCCGTGCATTGACTGCAACCGGTATCTGAAGTTTGCCGCGTTGCAGCAACGTCGCGTGCAGCTGGGGTACGACTATGTGGCCACAGGGCATTATGCGCGGCGGGCGTTTAATCAGCAGACGGGAAGGTTTGAGCTGCGTCGTGGGCTAGACGATGCGAAGGATCAGAGCTATGTGCTGTACCACCTGACGCAGGACGATTTGGCGCACATGTTGTTTCCGCTGGGAGAGTTGACGAAGCCGCAGGTGAGAGAGTTGGCGGAGGCGCATTCGTTTGGAAATGCGCACAAGGCGGAAAGCCAGGATATTTGCTTTGTGCCCGATGGGGATTACGCGTCGTTTATCGAGCGATATTTGGGGTTTGGCGAGGGCGCTGCGGGTGCGGATGTGCCCGAAGCGTTTACGCCAGGCGATATTGTTGATGTGGACGGGAAGGTTTTAGGAAAACATTGCGGTTTGGTGCATTACACCATCGGCCAGCGCAAGGGCATTGGCGTTGCTGCGCGCGAGCCGCTGTACGTTGTTGCGAAGGATGCGGCTCGCAACGCGCTTGTTGTCGGCCCGCGCAGCGTGCTGGGGGTGCGTGAGGTGCGAGCGCGCGATGTGAATTTGATCTCGGTGGCGCAACTGGATGAGCCGATGCGCGTGACGGCGAAGACGCATTATCGACAGCGTGCGCAGGCGGGCGAGGCCGTTATGGAAGAGGGCGAGCTGGTTGTGCGCTTCGATGAGCCGGTGGTTCGCCCGGCGGCCGGGCAGTCGCTGGTGCTGTATGACGGCGACACGGTGGTTGGCGGCGGAACGATTGAGGCTGAGTAAGGGTATGCTGCACGGAAGCGGGATGCGCGTTGCGCATCCCGCTTCTTGTTTCGGACGGCGGCGCGGTTACTTTACGACGCGGACGCGGTGGACGCCCTCGATGGCGGAAAGCTTGTCGATAAGCTCGCTGGTGGCGGGGGCGCTTAGGTCGAGCATGGTGTAGGCGGCGTTGCCGCGAGCCTTGTTGGTGAGGTTGTCGATGTTGGCGCCCACCTGGCCGAACACGCCGGTGATTTGGCTGAGCATGTCGGGAACGTTGGCGTGCAGCACGGCTACGCGACCGCCCGCGGCAGGAGCCGGTCCCATGTCGCAGGCGGGGTAGTTCACGGAGTTTTTGATATTGCCGTTTTCCAAGTAATCCTTGATTTGGCGGGCAGCCATGATGGCGCAGTTGTCCTCAGCCTCGGCGGTGCTGGCTCCTAGGTGAGGCAGCACGATGGTGTGCTGCATGGCCATGACCTCGGGCGTTGCGAAGTCGGTGACGTAGGTGGCGATCTGGCCGGATTCGAGTGCGGACGTCATGGCGGCGTTGTCTACGAGCGTGTCGCGGCTGAAATTCAACACGATGCACCCAGGTTTTGCAACTTCAAGCTCATGTGCGCCGATCATGCCGCGTGTGGAATCCATGGCGGGAACGTGGATGGTGACGTAGTCGCTGCGGTGCAGCACATCGTCGAGGTTCGTGACGTGCTCGACGGCGGGCGAGAGACGCCAGGCTGCCTCGGCGGAAACGTAAGGGTCGTAACCAAGCACGTTCATGCCCAGGTCGATGGCGGCGTTTGCCACAAGCGCGCCAATGGCGCCCAGGCCGATGACGCCGAGCGTTTTGCCGGAAATCTCGTGGCCCGCAAAGGCTTTCTTGGCTTTTTCGGCATCCTTGCCAATGGTGGGAGAGGCGGCGTTTTCGCGGCACCACGCAGCGCCGTCGATGATGCCACGGCTGGCAAGCAGCATGCCGCACAGCACCAGCTCCTTCACAGCATTGGCGTTAGCGCCCGGGGTGTTGAACACAACGATGCCGGCTTCGGCACACGCGTCGAGCGGAATGTTGTTCACGCCCGCGCCGGCGCGGGCGATGGCAAGCAGACTTTCAGGCAGGGCCATGTCGTGCATGGCGGCGCTGCGGACAAGCACGCCATCGGCCTGTGAAAGGTTGTCGGTAAGCTGATAGTCGGCACCGAGCAGGTCGGTACCTTTGGAAGAGATGTTGTTCAGGCAGTGGATGTAGCGCATGCGGCCCCCTTTGAAATGTGCGAATGCGGTTTGCAAACTAAATCTAGGTACATGGTGGGTTTGCGTGTGAAGGGTGTCAATGCTCAGCGCGGTGGCCGGGCGTTTTGCGGCGGCGTTGGTAGCAAATAGGTCGCGGCTGCTCGCACGGGCGAAACATGGGGTGCATTGTGATGACGGCGATTGTTGCCTGCTTATCGAACGTTGGTAGAGGCGGTTGGGCGGTTCCTTCAGTTTGAATATAACGGTTTGTTGACCGAAGCAGCTTGGCGTAGCTTATGCGGACAAATGTGCGATAATAAGCACCTGGGGAAATAGTGGAGGAAAAGGTATGACTCTGTTCCATATGGGCGCGTCGAGCGCTCTTGACGATACGCGAATGACTGCGGGCGGCGTTGCTCGTGGTAGTGCGTACACTTCGGAAGCCGGAGCGGTTTCAAGGCATGAGCGCGTTGCGGCGGGCGCGCAGGCACCGGTTGTTAAGCTTGATTTGTACCACCTTGTGTGGATTTTCGCCGCGTGCAGCGTGCTGGGGCTTATTGGCGAAACCGTTGTGAGCTATTTCGTAGACGGGCGCTGGGAAGACCGCGCCGGGTTTTTATGGGGGCCGTTCAGCCCCATCTACGGCGTGGGCGGTGTGCTGATGACGGTTGCTTTGGCACGTCTGTCTAAGGCTCGCGCCGGCGTGCTGTTCGGCGTGGCGGCGCTTACGGGCGCGGCGTTCGAATGGTTTGCCGGATGGTTTTGGGAAAACGCGTTTGGCATTGTGGCCTGGGATTACTCCTCGCAGCCGTTTAACCTGGGCGGTCATACGTGTCTGGGCATCGCGCTTGTGTGGGGCGCTGCCGGCGTTGCGTGGATGAAGCTTGCATTGCCAGTGATGCAGCGCGCGGCTGACGCCGTTCCCGTTGCGTGGCGCGGGGTGCTGACGTGGGGTTTGCTGGCGTTTTTCCTGGTTGACACGGCCATGACGTTTTTGGCGTTCGATTGTTGGATGAACCGGTTGGCGGGCGTGGAGCCTGCGGGCCCTGTGCAGCTGTTCTTTGCCGACCACTACGGCAACGCGGTGATGGAAAACCGGTTCCAGACTATGTCGATGTATCCCGTTCTGGCTAATTTTCGAGGGTAGGGCGCCCGGGAAAAGAGCTTGTGGAAGGCGTCCGGCATGCCCGCGGTTGAAGGCGCTTGGCACGTTTGTGCGTGCCAAGCGCCTTTTCGTTATTACGTCTAGCGCAGCAGGTTGAACCTGATGGCGGTTTGCAGACGGCTTACCACGGTGTCGCGCGGCACGTTTTGCGCCTCGCTGATGGAGGTTAGAAGAAACTCGGAATTGCGTTTGATGAACGAGAGGTAAAACTCCTTCGGCACGTTCGACCCGCCGTTAAGCGAATTGTGCGCAACGATGCCGATGATGCCGCTGGTGGCGTATTCGATGACGAGCAGCGTTTCGGGAGCTAGGCGATCGTCTTCCTCGCAAAGGATTGCCTGCCACATGTGGATGGCGAGCGATTTTACCTTTGACGAGAGGATGCCGATGCCGCCCTGTTTGATGAGCAGGGCGATTTTGTGCAGGCGCTGCTCGACGATGCTGTCCGGTTCGTTGTCTACGGGCGTGCCGACCATCAGGCCGAACACGTTTTGCATGATGGAGTTGCTTCCGAGCATCTCGCTTTCGATGGCTTGCTCGACAAGAGCGTCTAGGCTATCGAAATGGTAGTAAAACGTGCCGCGGTTCAAACCCGCCTGGTCGGTTATCATGCCTACGGTTATGTCGGTAAGTCGCTTGGTTTCAAGCAGGTCCCACAGCGCGTTGATAAGGCGGGTGCTGGCGGCTTCGCCATCGGTTTTCTTAGGGCGTGCCATTACTGCTCCTGGTTTTCGGACTGTGCGCTGCTTGCGGCGTTGGCCTGGGCTTTCGCGTTCATAATGAGCATTTGCAGGCGATTTTCGATGTTGGCGAAGCTGACATCGGGGTCGTAGTCAAGCGGCAAGATGTTCGCATCGGGGTAGCGTTCTTTCAGCTGCTTGACGATGCCGCGCCCCACCACGTGGTTGGGCAGGCAGCCAAACGGCTGCAGGATGACGAACGCGCGGCAGCCGTGGGCGGCGTGATGCAGAATCTCGCCAGGGATGAGCACGCCTTCGCCGGCGTCGAACGTGTGGTGGATGATGGGATCGGACGCGCGAACAAGCTCGGGCATGCGGCAAGCAGGCTGGTAGAGCGGGTGCGCCTTGGCGATGCGGTCGCACGTGTCGTGAGCGATTTCGAACAGCTGGTTTGCCACGCGGTTGAACGCCTTGGTTTGCGGCGGCTGCGACACGTGGAACTCGCGCGCTTGGGCGTCTTGGTAGAAGTAGGTTTTGCGGATGACGTCGGTCATGCGCGCCTCAATGACTTCCAGACCGTTGTTCTCCAGATAATCCTCGATGTCGTGGTTGGCGCCGGGGTGGAAGTTCAGCAGGTATTCGCCCACGATGAGCACTTGGGGGCGCGGGTTTGAGCGGTCGTAGCGCACCGTGTTCATGATGGCGATGGCCTGCTTGAAGCCATTGATGGCGCCGCGCACGCCGTGGCTGCGCATGCCGTCCATAACGCTGCTGATTGCCTGGTCGAACGCGGCGTTTGCGCTGCCCGGCACAAGCTCGTAGGGGCGCATTTTGCGCAGCAGTTCCTCAAGCGCGTCGATCATGGGCAGGCCGAACGCGATGCGGATGGCGCTGCCAAGCGACATTTTGAAGCCTGGGTGCATGTTGTGCGCGTCTTTGTCGTCGTTGGTGATGATGGGCACGTAGCTGTAGCCGGCGTCGTCAAGGGCCTTGCGCAAAAGCGCTGCGTAATGCGTCAAACGGCAGTCGCCGATGTACTTTCCGGTGCCGATGGCCACGGTGTGCGGGTCCCATTTGCCGCTGTCAAGCGCGGCAAGCGCTTCGCCGATGGTCATTTGAGCCGGGAAGCAAATGTCGTTGTGTACGTAACGTTTCCCCAGTTCAATAGCGTGTTCGCGCCCAATGTCGAGCGAGACGGCCTGCGCGCCTTGGCGTGCGAACGCCGCCGACATAAGCAGCGAGAACGCGTGCGAGGTGTTCGGCACCAGGATGGTTTTGACGCGGCGGTCGGCGCGCGTGTACTTCACCGGGTAGGGGTCGGGAAGCGGGTGTGCGTTGGTTTGCGCGGCCGCTTCGGCGGGCTGGGGCTGCGGTGCGGGCGTGGCGTTTGCCGGAAGGCTCGCGGTTTGGCGGGCAACGGCTTGTAGCGCGCGGCGTTTGTCGACGGTTTCGATGAACGAGCGCACGCGTATGCGCAACGGGCCGGCAACGTCCGATTCATCAAGTTTGAGGATAAGCGGCTGCTTGCCGGAGCGTTCGTGCATGAGGCGCCAGATCTCGTCGGACAGGTAGGCGTCGTGGCCGCAGCCGAAGCTGACAAGCTGCACGTATTCAAGCGCCGGGCTGTCGGCGGCTATAACGGCCGAGCCTAGCATGCGCTGGTGGAAGTTGTTCACGATGTCAAGGCGGCTGTTCGTGAGGTCAACGGTGCTGGTGCCCGGCACTGCATCGGGCGGCAACACGGAATGGCCCAGCTCGGCAAGCATTTTCGGTAATCCGTGGTTTACCAGCGGGTCGTTGTGGTACGGGCGGCTTGCCAAAACGATGGCGTATGTGCCCGCGGCGCGGGCGGTTTCGATGGCGCGCGCGCCGGCCTCGGTGAGCAGCGTTTTGAACGCGTGCTGCGCTTTGTCCGCTTGCTTGATGGCCGCGGCGGTTTGGTCGGCCGGGATGCCGAACGTGCCTTCCAGATACTCGGTAAGCTGGCGGTTGCGGTCTTCTATGGCGTACCAGTGGAACAGCGGCGTGTCGAAGGGGATGCCCCAGCGAGCTTGCGGGTTGTCCGAGCTTTTCACCACCATGGGGTAGCCTTTGACCACGGCGCACATGGAAATGCTGGTGGCGGCTGCGTTTTCGCTGGGCACGGTGGTGATGATGGGCATGAAGATGCGGTCGACGTTGGCGCGGGCCAGGTTGTGGATGTGCCCGTGCACCAGTTTTGCGGGGAAGCAGATGGTGTCGGACGTGACCTGCGGCAGGCCCTCTTCGAACATGGCGCGTGTGGACGGGTGACTTAGGCGGATGGAAAAGCCAAGCGAGCGCAGCAGCACGTTCCAAAACGGCATGGTGTCCCAAAACGCCAACACGCGCGGGATACCGATGGTGATGTTGCGGTTGGGGGCAATTTGCTCGATGGGCCAATCTTGGAACAGGAGCTTCTCGCGCGCTTCGAACAGGTTTTCCCCGGTGTTTGCGTGGGCGTTTGCGGCCTTGAGCGCGGCGCGCGTGGCGGGGCTTTTGGGGTCGCCGACAATCTCGCCGCGTGGGCAGCGGTTGCCTGTGACGAACGAGGCGCCGTCCGTAAACGTGATGACGGTGCGGCTGCAATGGTTGGCGCAAAACGGGCACGTGACGTTTGTCTGCTGGTTGTACGTGAACGCGTCGAGCGCGTCAAGGCCGATGAACGTGCTGGCGGTTTCCGGCTTGTTGGGCGTTTGACCAGCAGATTTGTCGGGATTCGCGTTCTCCATGTGCTCTTTGGTGAGCAGCGCTACGCCGATGGCGCCCATAAGGCCGGGGTAGGGCGCGCGCGTGACGGGGCGGCCGATGTGCTGCTCGAGCGCGCAGAGCACCGCGTCGTTGCGGAATGTGCCGCCCTGCACCACGATGTGCTGGCCGAGGCTGTCGAGGTTGGGCACGCGCACCACTTTCGTGAACACGTTGGCGATGATGGAGCGGCACAAGCCCGCCATGATGTCGGCTGGCGTGCGCCCGTTTTTCTGCTCGCTTACGATGCTGGAGTTCATGAACACGGTGCAGCGGCTGCCGAGCACCGCCGGCTGCGCGCTTGAGAACGCGGCCTCGGCAATGTGCGCGGTGGGGATGTCTAGCGTTTGCGCGAAGTTTTCCAGGAACGATCCGCAGCCCGACGAACAGGCTTCGTTCACCACGATGTTGCTGATGACGCCGTCGTCAAGCCAGATTGCCTTCATGTCTTGGCCGCCGATGTCTAGGATGAAGCTGGCGTTGGGCACGTAGCGCGTGGCGGCGTGCGCGTGGGCGACGGTTTCCACGGTGTGGTAGTCGGCGTGCAGCGCGCGGTTGAACAAAAGCTCGCCGTATCCGGTGGTTCCTACGCCGGCGATGTCGAGCGCGATGCCTGCAGCCGTGTATTGGTTGCGCAGGTCAATGAGCGCGCGGCGCGCCACCTCAAGCGGGTCGCCTTCGTTGTTGGCGTAGAAGCTGTCGATGAGCTGGCCATCGTCGGCCACAAGCGCAAGCTTTGTGGTGGTGCTGCCCGAGTCGATGCCGAGCCACACGCGCAAGTGTCCGTCTTGCGTATGGGTACGTGCGGCCTGGCTTTCGGGGCCGTGGGGCTCTTTGGGCAGCTGGTTGCGGCGTGTGAACTTATCGCGTTGCGCTTCGTTTTCGAAAAAGGGAACGCCGGGGGCGTGCTCGGCATCGTTGCAGGTGAAACCATCAAGGTGCTGTGCGGCGGCCGTGGGGTTGATGGTTGCCGGCGTGTCGGCGAACATGCCCGAAAGCGCGAGCGCCGCCCCGCGCGCCACCATGGTCTCGGGGTGCTCGGGCACGATAGCCTGCGCGCCGGTAAGGCTTAGGCGTTCCTTGAACACGTCCACAAGCGTGGGGTTGAAGGTGAGCGGGCCACCTTCGAAAATGACGGGCGGGCGCACATCGATGCCTTGCGCCAAGCCGCCGAGCGTTTGCTTGGCAATGGCGTGGAAGGCGGAAAGCGCCAGGTCGTCGCGCGATGCGCCCTGGTTGAGCAGGGGCTGGATGTCCGTTTTCGCATACACTCCGCAGCGGCCGGAGATGTCGTACACGGTGCGCCCGCGCGCGGCAGCTGCGTTGAACTGCTCGATGGGCAGGTTGAGCACGGAGGCGATTTCGTCGATGAAGGCGCCCGTGCCGCCGGCGCAGCTGCCGTTCATGCGCATGTCGGCCACGTCGAGGTTGCCGGTGGTTTCGTTGACGCGGAAGAAGATCATCTTCGCGTCTTGGCCGCCTAGCTCGATGGCGCAGCGGGTGGCCGGGTACAGGGCCTGGATGGCGCATGCGTTGGCAACGACTTCCTGCACAAACGGCACGTCAAGCGCGCAAGCTATGGGCGCGGCGCCGGAGCCGGTGAGCGCAAGCCTGATGCTGGCCTGCGGAAACAGCTGCGCAAGCGTGTGCAGCGCCGCGCAAACGCTTTCAGCTTGGCGCGCACCGTGGCGCTTGTAAGATGTGTGCAGCAGGGCGTGCGTTTGCGCGTCGAGCGCGCAGATTTTCGTTGTGGTAGAGCCTACGTCGATGCCGACGTTAATGGCCGAGACGTTTCCCATCATTCACCTCGGGTAGTGCGGGCCGCAAAGCGGCAAGTGTGTCCGAACTAGTATAACCCAACAACGTGTTGGAATAAAATCAACACACAAACCCATTTTGGCGAGTTTGAATTACGGCAACGCGCCCGTGCGTTGCAAGGGACGGTGGCAGCTGGTGGCAGCGATTGCCGAAAAGTTCGTGAATCGAAACAGCCCGGCATGTTTTGGCTCACGGTGCCTGCGCGTTGCGAAGCGTCACGCCGGGCGGCTCGGCTGGCTGTTTGCAGTCCCTATGAATGGTGGGGCGGCGAAAATGCGCAGGTTGACATGAGTGCTAGAATATTCAGCTGGTATTGCAGTATTTTGAAGGGACGTGTTATGTCAGGGCATTCTAAGTGGGCAACCACGAAACATCGCAAGGCTGCGCAGGACGCGAAGCGCTCCGCTTTGTTCTCCAAGCTGTCGCGCAACATCACCGTTGCGGCCAAGGAGGGTGGCGACCCGAACCCCGACAACAATGCGTCGCTGGCCGCCGCTATCGATAAGGCTAAGGGTTATTCTCTGCCGAAGGACAAGATTAAGACCGCTATCGATAAGGCTTTCGGTTCCGGCAAGGACGCCGCGAACTACGAGACGGTTGTGTACGAGGGTTACGGCCCCTGTGGCGTTGCCATTTATTGCGAGGCGCTGACCGACAACCGCAACCGCACCGCAGCTGACGTGCGCGCTGCGTTCACGCACGCGGGCGGCAACCTGGGCACTTCCGGTTCCGTGTCTTACATGTTCGAGCGCAAGGGCCAGATCATGGTTCCCAAGGAAATTGAGACGGGTGACAAGAAACACCCCATGGGCCCGAACGGTGCCGCTGCCGATGCGGAAGAGTTCGAGATGGCCGTTATCGAGGCCGGTGCCGACGATTACGAGGACGCCGACGAGGAATGGATCGTCTACACGCAGCCGTCTGACCTGATGGCCGTGAAGAAGGCCTTGGAAGAGCAGGGCATTCAGATCAAGGGTGCCGAGATGACCATGGAGGCCACTACGCCTGCCGAGGTTTCCGTTAACGACGCCAAGAAGGTTATGCGCCTGGTTGACCGTTTGGAGGAGCTTGAGGACCTGCAGAACGTGTACCACACCATGGACATCACCGAGGAGATTGCTGCCGCGCTGGAAGAGGAATAAGCGCGCTGAACATCCTTTGCGAGAAAACGGCCTCCCATCTGGGAGGCCGTTTTTTGTTGCGTGTGGCTTGGCTTTGGCGACGGGCTGCTGGCGCTTGAGCGCGGGTTATTCCATGCTGGCTAGCTGTAGCAGCCGCGGACCGGCCGTGTATTCGTAGGTGCGTCCGCTGATGCTCATGCGCAGAAACCCGTGTTGCTCGAGGATGAGCAGGTCTTCACGGGCTGTCGAGTAGGTGACGTTGTGACGTTCGCGGTGCGTGGCGATGGTCATGACGGCTTCGGGGTTTTTCAGGAAGAGCAGCAGCACGTCTTTTTGACGGATGTTGAGGGCGTCCATGGCGTTGATGGCCTTGCGCTGCTTCGCGCGATTCTCGACGAATGCGGCTACGCGCCGTTCAAGTGACGTGATGGCCTGGTCATAGGCCTCCGTCATCACCTCGTGAAACCAGGTTGCGTCGACGCCGCACTCTCGATAGTAGCGCGCCATGAGCTGCGTTCGCTCTTCGATACCCATATCTGCATTCGCGAAAGACCGTTCGATGAGCGATGTGGGAATGAATTCAAGCACGAAGCAGTTTTGCTTGTCGTAGTACAGCGTGCGTAGAATCTGGAAAACGCATGCATTGAGCATAGGCAGCGGATGGTAGTCGACGAAGAAGCGCCTCATTTCGAAACCGACGAAAATGGGGTGGATGAAGTCGGGCGAAGCGGTTGCGTTGGCGAAGGCGCAGATGCGGTCTAGCACGTAATCGGGCGTGAAGAGGTTCCAGTTCACCAGCGCGTCGTCGAGGTGACTCGATGGCGTGAACGTCGTTTCGACGTTGTGTGCAAGCCGCCGGTAGAGATCTTCGATAAGCGGGCGGTCGATGGGGCGGCGTTTGAAGCTGTCCAGATCGATGTAGAGTTGTCGCAAGTTGGCCGCCACGTGTTCCTCGGGGGTAAGCGGTGGGCGTCCGTGTAGGAAGACTCGTCGCAGGGCGTCGCGATTAAGCATAATGTTGTCGTCCGCGAACACCGATTGCAGTTCGTCGGCCATAAGCGAAAAGCACAGCGGGAGCCCCTTGAACTTGTTGATGCTCGTTCCCAGATCCGATTCGTTTGCCGTGCGTTGCTGAATGGAGCGGATTCTGTCCTCCATGGATTTCGGCGTGTAGTACCACATGGACTCCTGGGCATCTTTGCTAAACCATGCCGGATGATTCAGCGTGGTGCCTGAGCCTTTCAGCAGGCTGCGCGTGATGGCCCATACGTCGTCGGCGGTAGTGTCAGGCGGCATGGGCATGGTATTGAATTCGCTTCGGGAAACGAAGCGGTCGTTAAGCTGCTTCCAAATAGCGGCGAATTCCGGCGAGGAAACCAGTTGCAGCGTTGCCTGCCCGTTGTCTTGTCGTGCGAGCGTTCGGTTGCACGGCTCTTCTTGCATTTCCGTTTGCAATACAAACCCCCTATCCCCCTACAGCATGCTCATATCCTAGCCGAGCTCAGCGCGTTGATTCGCTGTTCTGCGGCAACTGTCGAAAATCGATACTTGGCGACTGAACCGTTTTCGCCCCTTTTTCAGGCGTTATATTCCGATTTCGTTGAGATGGTGCAAGGAAATTGATAGATAAGCGCCGCACACCGCCGCATCGTTGGCGTGCGGGGCATGAGGAGAAAGGGGGCGCGTGTTGTCTGCAGAAAGCATAGAGGATCACGTGTATTGCCAGCCCTTGCATCGCGAGCTTCTGCTGGAGATTTTGGCGTACTGCACGCAGCGTAGGCGATTGGAAGACGTAGAGGGAAGGGTGATGGCCAGCCCGTTTTACCCGCAGGCCACGCGCAGCCCGTTTTCTTTGATTGCCGAGCTGGAACAACAGGGGGCGCTTGAGCGCTTCGAGGTTGACGCCGAGGGTTGCGAGGTGACCGCCGCACGCAAAGCCGGTCTGTCCGAGGACGAGATCGATGACCTGGTTGCGGATTACGAGTTCGCGGTAACGCCTGATGGCGCGTGCGTGGCGAAGGAATGCGCTGCGAGCGCGCGCATTGAGCGCGTGTGCGATACCGAGGATGTGCGATGCGCCGCAGTGGCGCTGCTTGGGTTTCTTCGGCAGCCGAGAAGCGCGGCGCAGCTGGACGCGTTTTGCCGTAAGGATCCCTATCTGAATTCGCTAGCGAAAGAAGGCCTGCTTGCTTCGCAGCTGCATGACGAGTTGGAAAAAGCCGGCGCAGTGGTGTGGAGCGGCGGGTGGACGCTAACGGATGCGGGAAAGCAATGGTTGGAAGGAAAGGAAGCGTAGCAGCATGAGTCAATTGATGACGCGACGCAACTTTGTCAAGGCGGCGGTCGCAGCCGGTGCTTTGACGGCGGTTTCCGCTGCGCCCGAGCAGGCTTTCGAAAAGAAAAGCCAGGCCTGGGCGGCGGCACCGACGGAGCGAAAGATGTTCGTGTCCACGTGCCACGGGTGCATTCAAGCCTGCCCGTGCCGCGTGTATACCGAAGACGGCGTGGTGACGAAGATCGAGGGTCACCCCATGGCCCCGGTGTCGCAGGGCAGCCTGTGCCTGAAGGGTCTGAACCAGATCCACGCGCTGTATAGCCCGCGACGCGTGCTGTACCCGTTGAAGCGCACGGGCGCGCGCGGTGCTGAAAACGCCGCATGGGAGCGCATCAGCTGGGATGAGGCGCTTGAGCTTGCCGGCACGAAAATCGCAGAGGCCATTGAGAAGTACGGCACGTATGCGTTCTTCACGTCTACGGGCGGAGGTGGTAACTTCGCCGGTCCGCAGGCGGCCACGCTGAATCTGGCGCTGGGCAGCCCGAACGTGTTCGAGCCCGGCTGCGCCCAGTGCTACTTGCCGCGTTGGACCGTCGCGAACCTGATGTACGGCGGGGCCGACCAGTCCATGGCCGATAGCTCCGTGCTGGAGCCGTTCAAGGGTCTTTCGCCATATGAGCAGGCAAAAGGCGTGCAAAACGACACGGAGATGCTTGTGCTGTGGGGCGCTCAGCCCTCTATCAGTCAGACGGCGCAGTCTGGCCGTGGCATGGCAGAGCTGCGTGCGCGTGGCTGCAAGACGGTAGTGGTCGACCCGAACATGTCGCCCGATGCCGTAAAGGCGACGGTGTGGCTGCGCGTGCGTCCCGGCACCGACACGGCACTGGTGCTGTCGTGGTACCGCTACATCATCGAGAACAAGCTTTACGACGAGCAGTTCTCGCAGTTCTTCACGAACTTGCCGTTTGTGATCAACCCCGACACGAACTTGCCGTACAAGGCCACCGACGTGTTTCCCGATTTTGAGCAAACCACGCCTGACGACACGCCGGCGTATGTGTGCTACGACCGCAAAACGGCCTCGTTGCAGCCGCTTGAGTTCGGCGCCATCGAGGATTTGGCCGAGAAGATCGACCCCGAGCTGTTCTGGGAGGGCGATGTGAACGGCGTGCAGGCGTTCACCGCCGGCCAGCTGTACAAGAAGACCGCCGAGCCGTTCACGCTGGAGCATGCTGAACAGCTGACGTGGGTGCCCGCCGAGCAGAACGAGCAAGCCATCCTTTTGTACGCGCAGGCAAAGGCCGCCGGCATCGTGCACGGTGTCGCCTCGGACATGCAGCAGGTGTCCTCGCAGATGCCTTTGGGCCTGCTTGGCCTGGACATGATGATGGGTTACGTGAACAAGCCGGGCTGCACGCTGACGCAAAACGGCGGCGGCAAATACGACGCGCCGGTGGGCGCGCCCATTGAGCGCCCCACGATGTACGTGAACAATTTCTACGGCTGGATGGGCCGCGCCATGGGCATCGGCTACGTTATCGGCATGACCGACGAGCAGAACGCGGCACGCATCGCCGCGCTGCCGAAGCTGCCGGCGGGCGTCGCAGATTTCCCCGGGTCGCAGGGCACGCTGTATATGTTGAACCAAATGCTGCTGGATCGCATTGGCATGAAGAACCACAAGGGTCTGTATTCTTGGGGCTACGCGCACATCCCATCTATGTTGGAGGCCATCAAGACGGGCAAGCCGTACAAGCCGCGCGTGTGCTTCGACAATTCGGGCAACAAGCTGGCCATGCTGGGCAACTCCGCGTCGTGGTACGAAGCGTACAAGGAGCTCGACTTTATCGTGGCGGCCCACCCTATGCTCACCTCGTTCCATATGGAGTTCGCCGACCTGGTGCTTCCTTTGGGCGAATGGCTCGAGCACGCCGACATCGGCGGCACGGCCATGACGTCGCTGGTTCAGACGAACTACACGTTCGGCCACTTCCCCGTGGTGCATCTAGGCGAGACGGTGTCGTGCGCTGTGGCGCCGCAGAAGGTGTGCAACGCCGTGTCCGAGCGGCTGAACGAGTATATGGCGCAGGGCAACGACGTGGTGCTGGGCGCGGTGGGCGCGAACGTGGGCCCGTCGGGTAGCGACGTGACCGTTTCCGTGACCACCGAGGACACCGATCGCGAGGCGCAGACCTCCCCGAACGCTTCCTACCTGCACGAATGCGACACGTCGCAGTTCACCATGAAGTTCCCGCTGTGCACGGGCGTGCAGATGGGCTTGGAGGAGGACTCCACCGAGCGCCAGGCCATCGCCGACTGGTATCTGCAGCAAACCGGTGAAGAGGGTCCGCTGACCTTCGATGAGCTCTACGACAACTTCCAGGAGTGGAGCGACAAGATGGACGCCGCCGTTGCCGACAACAAGGGCTGGTGCGCCATCGATCCGAACGTGTTCTGGGTGTACAACCAGCATCTGGAGACGGCGACCGACGGGCTGCCGCAGGGCTTTGCCACCGAGTCGCGCAAGTGCGAGGTGTACTGCACGGCCATGATCAAGCTGGCGCAAAGCGGCTGGCCGTACTGCTATCCGCGGGCGCAGGAGCCGGTGGATCCGAGCATCGGCGAGGAGATCAAGGCTGTCAATCCCGAGTATCGCTTCGTGGGCACGTACTCGCCGATTTGCCAGTACGTTGAGCCGGCCGAAACGGTCAACCCTGATGCGCCGGGCTACGACGAGGACTATCCGTTGGTGCTGACCAGCGGCCGCGTCCCCTACTTCCACCACGGGACTATGCGCCAGTCTCCGTACGCGCGCGAGCTGTTCCCCACCTCCGAGGTGCGCATGAACAGCCGCACCGCGCAGAAGTACGGCATCGAGCACATGGACTGGGTCGAGATTACCTCGCGTCGTGGATCCACCCACGCGCGTGCCTATATCAACGACGGTATGGCCGATAACGTGCTGTGGATGGAGCGCTTCTGGAACCCCGAGTGCTTCGACAAGACGCAGAAAAAGGTGACGGGCGGCTGGCGCGAGTGCAGCGTGAACGTGCTGACGAAGAACACGGCGCCGTTCAACGAGGTGTTCGGGTCCTACACCAATCGCGGTTTCACGGTGAACATCAAGAAGTCCACCAAGCCTGACGGGGTGTGGGTTGAGCCGAAGGAATTCGCGCCGTTCATGCCTACCAACGCCAACGCGTACGTGCCCGAGGCGGGCGTGGTGCGCGAAGCGGGGCAGACCGATCCGGTTGCGTTCGACGATTGGGACCGCACGGCGACGAGTGCGGCAAATTAACGCGGGGAAGTGATGTGAGCGATGAGCAGAAGATGTTTAGTGGTCGATCTTGACCGCTGCTCGGGTTGCGATAGCTGCTGTGTGGCGTGCAAGTTCGAGAATAAGGTTGAACTGGGGACGTACTGGAACCGCGTGTTCGCGGTGGGCCCGACGGGCGAGTACCCGAATGCGGAGATGTACTGGCTGCCTATGCAATGCCAGCAGTGCCAGAACGCGCCCTGCGCGCAGGTGTGCCCGACAGGGGCGACCTACCGCGACCCGAAAAACGGCGTGGTGCTGATTGACAAGGGAAAATGCATCGGTTGCCGCTACTGCATGTATGCGTGCCCGTTCGATGTGCGCTCGTTTAACGAGGAGCAGGGCGTGGTGGAGAAGTGCACGCTGTGCAACCACCTGACGGCGGAAAGCGACGGCAACGAAAACCCTGATGACACAATGGATCCGCAGCATGCGGTGCCGCCGTGCGTGCACAACTGCCCGGCGAAGGCGCGCTATTTCGGTGACCTGGACGATCCGAACAGCGCTGCCGCGAAGGCTGTAGCCGCAGCTGGCGGCGAAGATTCCCCGCGCGTGCATTCCCTGGGCGATCCGGGCAACGCCAAGCCTTCGGCGCTGTACATCCTGTCGCCTGAGATCGCTTCCTGGAAGGAGTTGAGCCGATGAGCATTCAATGGCCTTTGGTCCTGTTAGGCCTGTTCGCCGGAACAGGCGGATCGCTTTTGGCGTTTGCGGGCGTGGCGGAATTTAGCGGCGCGCAGGCAAAGACGCGCAAGGTCGCCGCTTTGGTTGGCGTGGTGCTGCTGGTCGTCGGCGGCTTGTGCTCGGTGTTTCATCTGGGGCATCCGCTGAACTTTATGGCAGCCGTTGCGCACTTGGGTTCGCTGTCGGGCATTTCCGTCGAGCTGATTTTCCTGGGACTTATGGTGGTGTGCGGCATCGTGTACTGGATTGCGCTACGCCGTGAGCAGACGAAGCTGGCGAAGGCGTTCGGCGTGATCGACGTCGTGCTGGCTGTGCTTTTGGGGTTTGCGTTGGGCCATGGCTACATGATTGAAGCCCGCGCGAACTGGAACACCTGGTTCATCCCGCTGTCGTTTTTGTTCTCGGGTTTGTTGGCCGGCGGCGCGCTGTACCAACTGCTTGCGAGCGTGATGGGCGACGGCGAGGTGGGGAAGGTTCCCCAAATTACGGCGGCGTGCGCGGCGCTGACGCTGCTGGCGTTTGTCGGATACGGCGTTCATGTGGGATTTGGCGAGTCCGATGTGACGACTTGGTGGTGCGTGGCGCTTGCGGCGGGCGCGATTGCGCCGCTGGTTTTGTCTCTGCTTGCCGTCAAGCGTTCGTCGAAGACGTTGCTGATTGCGCTGCTTGTTTGCGCTGCGGTCGGCGCGGTTTCCATCCGTGCGACCATGTTCGTCGCCGGTAGCGGGTTTATCTCGGCGTTCGGCGTTGCGGTGCAGATGCGCGCGTTGATGCCCTTGTAATTAGCCCCTCCCTTTGCGCCTGCACGTCGGTTTCGGCGTGCAGGCGCTGTGTTGTACATTGGTTTGGCTGCTTTGCGCGGCGGGTTGCCGGCGCAGCCAGTTGTTTATCAAGGATGATGTGGTATGAGCGATTGTGCGGATAAGACGTATGCCGGCGACGATGAGGTTCGAGATGCGTTGGTTAACCGTGCGGCTTTTTTTCGCATGCTGGCGGGGTATTATTTTCGCCCGATGAGTCAAGAGGATATCGATGGGGTGGACGTGGCCGCGCTGCTTGAGGCTGCCGCGCAAAGCGATGGCGAGCTGTCCGAGGGTTTCAACGATATGGGGCGCTTCCTTCGCAAGTGCAACACCGGTACGCGCGAGCAGCTGGCAACCGATTATACGAGCGCGTTCGGTGGCGCGGTGACCTGCCATGATAAAGTTGCTGTTCCGTATGCGTCCGTGTTCGCGGACGAGGACGGCAGGCTGAACACAAGCCAGCGCGGCGAGGTGTACAAGGCGTACAAGGCGCATGCGTTCAAGGTGTCGGCCGATGCGGCTATGCCGGAGGACCACCTGTCGTTTCTGCTGACGTTTTTGGCGATTTTGAGCGATGAGGCGCGCCTGGCGTTCGATGCGTGCGATAAGGCGCGCGCAATTGCGCTTCTTGATGAATCTGTGCGTTTTTCCGAGGAGCATATCCTGAGCTGGTTCGATTCGTTCGCTCAGCTGGCCAACGAAATCCTGCAGACGAGGTTTTACCGGGGGCTTTTACGCGTGACGCGCGGCTATCTAGAGCTTGACTTGCAGGTTGTGCGAGATATGCTTGCGGAATGCAAACACGAGGCGGATGCGGCAAGCGTGTAGGGCTAGATGGCGTTTCTCTTGATGGCGAGTTTGGCGTGCGCTATCTCACCTTTTGGCAAGGCTGAGGGTACTGTGTGATTTTGACTTTGCGCTGCGAGGAATACTCTCGAAAAACGGATGCGATATATCTCGAAAACACAGTATGGAAACTCTCGTAAATATAGTATGATATCCCTCGAAAATTGAGTATGGACACTTCAATGAGGTGATTTTAGCATGCCGGAATACGGAACGGAAAAGCCCCAATCATATCGACCTCGTGTTCTTGATGAGCGTCTGCAAAAATTGCTTGAAACCTTCGGAGCTGTTGAGATTCGAGGGGCGAAGTGGTGTGGCAAATCCTGGACGGCGCTTGCATTTGGCGAAAGCGTTATTCACCTTGATGATCCAAATGTAAAGTCGCTGGCCGAGGCCGATCCTTCGCTTGCGCTTCAGGGGTCTTGCCCTCATGTCGTGGATGAGTGGCAGGAAGTTCCGTCGACATGGGATGCCGTTCGTCGCGCGGTTGATGCAGCTGGTGGCAAGAGGGGCTTGTTTGTTCTTACGGGTTCGTCAACTCCGGCAAAAGATGCCGTTACGCATAGTGGAGCTGGCAGAATTGCGCGCCTTGATATGAGCACTATGACGTTGTGGGAGCGTGGTCTATCGACGGGCGCTGTATCACTTTCCGGCCTGTTTAGTGGTCTTTTTGAGCCGTCTGTTTGCAATACTGCGCTGTCGCCGTTAGCGAATGCTATATGCTGCGGAGGGTGGCCGGCACTTGTTGGCGACGACCCGCAAACGGCGGCTGAGGTTGTTGACCAGTATCTCGATGCCATGTACGAGGTGAGTATCCCTAGAAAAGGCGGCACTGCCGCTATGGCACGGCGCGTCGTTTCCTCGCTTGCGCGAAATGTTGCCACGTCGGCAACCCTTCGAACTATCGCCCAGGATGCTGCTTTGGGCGACGATGGGGCTCAGCCTGCGGTTTCGACCATCACTACCTATCTTGAAATGCTTGAGGGCATGTATGTAATCGAGAACTTGTACGGTTGGGATGCACCTGTGCGTGCGAAATCTCGCCTGAGAACCAAGCCTAAACGATACTTTATCGACCCCTCGATTCCTGCCGCCACGCTTGGGATGGGTCCCGAAAGGCTTTTGACGGATGGTCAGACTTTCGGTTTGCTTTTCGAATCACTGTGTATCCACGACTTGCGCGTCTACACATCGTGTTTGTCCGGGGCGTACCCAGGCTCTTTGCATTACTATGGAGATTCAGATGGGCTTGAAGTTGACGCTATCATCGAACTACGCGATGGGCGTTGGGCTGCTTTGGAAATCAAGCTTGGCGAGGAGAAGGTACCCGATGGCATCGAGAGCATAAAGCGCTTGCGTCGTAAGATTGCTTCCAACCCCGCGGCGCGCAATCCAAACCCCGTGTTCTGTGCTGTTGTGACTGCGACCTCGCCTTTCTGCAGATATGACGCCGATAACGACGTTTATGTGTTCCCCATTAGCGCGCTGAGACCTTAAAATCTAATAGATTGCTGCTCTCAGATTGGAGTCGGCGTTACTTGCTTGCTTCGAGTCATGCCGCTTAATGGGGAATTCATGCTGCCCTCAAGGCGAATGGCGCTTGTGCGTGGTGCGGTAGGAGTTGATTTGCGGTCCCGCCTTGGAGCCGCCGTTGAAATTCTGAGGGTAGTTTGCTCACAGTACCTTTTGTTCCATTTTGGTTAGAGCGTCGGAAGAATTATCTCGAAAACGAACATCCGTGTGGTAATATACCTGCGAACAAATGTTTTAGTTAAAAAGAGGCGGCAATGGTGCAGGCGCGGACGATATTGGGAATAGACCCGGGATTGGCGAACACTGGCTGGGGCATTGTTCGGCAGGAAGGGTCGCGGCTTGCTTGTGTTGCTTACGGGTGCGTGTCTACGCCAGCGAAGGCCGAATTGTCGCAGCGTCTGGCGAAGATTCACGAGCAAATCGATGCGGTGATCAGCCGGTTTGAGCCGACGTGCTTGGGGATTGAAACCGTGTGGTTCGGGCAGAACATCACCGCTGCGTTTGCTACGGGGCAAGCTCGCGGAGCCGCGTTGGTGGCCTGTGCGCAGCATGGGCTTTCAGTGGGCGAGTTCACGCCGCGGCAAATTAAAATGGCTGTGGTGGGAACGGGCACTGCGGACAAGGCTCAAGTGCAGTATATGGTAAAGAAACTGCTGAACTTGCAGGTGGAACCGAAGCCCGACCATGCGTCGGATGCTTTGGCTGCCGCAATTTGCTATACCACGCACGAAGGCTTCGGTGGTGCTGGAGGAGCTGATGCGCTGGCTCGACTGGAGGCGCGCGGTCGCGTGATGGCGGGTGCGGGCACGGGTGGCGCCTCAGGTGCCGCGGCGCGTAAGATTTTGGAGGAAGGTGCGCGATGATTGCGTTTCTGAAGGGCGTGCTGGCAGGAAAAACGGCGCAGTGCGCGTATATCGATGTGCAGGGTGTTGGCTACGCGGTTGGCATGTCGCAGGGTGCATTGGCGAAGTTGCCGGCGGTGGGGCAACCGGTGCAGGTGCATACGTATTTGCAGGTGTCCGACAACGGCGTTGCCTTGTATGGCTTTTTGACGCTTGAAGAGAAGGCTTTGTTCGAGCGATTGATTGGAGTGAGCGGTGTGGGACCGAAAGTGGCGCTGGCGGCGCTTTCGTCGTTCATACCGGAAGCTTTGGTGGCAGCCGTTCAGGCGCAGGACGTTGCTGCTGTGCAGAAGATTCCAGGCGTGGGCAAGAAAACCGCGTCGCGCATTATCTTGGAGTTGAAGGGGTCGTTTGACCAGGGCTTAGCCAGCTTGTTCGACGCTTCCGGTGCACCCGCTTCGGCGGTCGCGGCTGCGGCTGAGCGGCTCAAGGGGGCACGTGAAGCATTGCTGGCATTGGGCTTTGCGTCGGCGGAAGCAGATGTTGCGTTGAAGGGCGCACCTGAGGACGCGGACGAGAACGCGCTGATAAAATACGCTTTGAAACGATTGGGCAAATAGCGGTGCTTTGGTGTGTCGCATGCCGAACGGAAGCGGCGGGGCAGTTGAACCCTGAAGCGGTCTAGCTGTGCTTGCAGTCTTTCGTGCTGACCTTATGAACTGACGGAGCTTGTACTGTGGCTGATGGAGTGAAAATAGAGGGAATGGTATTCGAGGCAGGCGCGGGTGCTGGGCCTGCGCCTGCAGGTGCCGATGCGTCGAATGATCCCAGACAACGTGCGGTTACGCCCGATTTGACTGAGGACGATCTTGCGCTTGATCGCAGCTTGCGCCCGAAGCGCTTGGGCGATTATCTTGGCCAGACGAAGATAAAAGAGTCGCTGGCTATTCTTATTCAGGCTGCACAGGAGCGCGGTGACGTTGCCGACCATATCCTGTTTTCGGGCCCTCCGGGTTTGGGCAAGACCACGCTTGCCACGGTGGTGGCAAACGAGCTTGGTGCCAATATCAAGACCACGAGCGGCCCCGCCATTGAACGTACCGGAGACCTTGCGGCCATTTTGACAAATCTTGAAGAGGGCGACGTCCTGTTTATCGACGAGATTCATCGCTTGAACCGCATGGTCGAGGAGGTGCTGTATCCAGCGCTTGAGGATTTTGCGCTGGACATCGTGGTTGGCAAAGGCCCGGCGGCTCGATCGATTCGCCTGGATTTGCCGCGATTCACGCTTATCGGTGCCACCACGCGCACGGGTTTGCTCACGGGTCCTTTGCGCGATCGCTTCGGCATCGCGTTTCGCCTGCAGTATTACACGCCTGAAGAGCTGGCTGCTATCGTTCAGCGCTCGGCGTCTATCTTGGATGTGCCCATTTCCTACGATGGTGCACTTGAAATAGCGCGCCGCAGCCGTGGTACGCCGCGTTTGGCTAACCGCATGCTCAAACGCGTGCGCGACTGGGCGCAGGTGCGTGGCAACGGCATCATCGACGAGGATGTTGCGGCTCAGGCGTTGAGCTTCTTCGAGGTTGACCCGCTGGGGCTTGACGCGGTGGACAATCGCATTCTGGAACTGCTGTGCCTTCAGTTTGGCGGCCGGCCGGTGGGCTTGACCACGCTCGCCTCGGCGCTTGCGGAAGATCCGGACACGCTTGAAGACGTGTACGAGCCGTTTTTGATGCAGCAAGGTTTGCTTATTCGCACGCCGAAAGGGCGTCAGGCAACGGAGCGTGCCTATGAGCACCTGGGCATTTTCCATGAACCGACGAATAGCTAGGAGCAATCGATGTTTGAACAAGATTACTTAATGAAGTTGCTGCTGGCGTTTTATCAGGCAATGTTTAAGAGCCTGCGTCGCGTTATGGACGAAGACGAAGATCCGAAAGAGGCGGCGGATACGCTTGACGAGGTTGTTGGGAATGCTGTCGGAATGGATGGTGCCAGTTTGCTGTCATTGGCTCCAGAATCGATTGCCGGCGTGCTGCAGGTGTCCGGCACTGACCCTCGCGTAACGGAATTCATTGCGCGCAGTCTGTTGCTGTCGTCCGAGTATTTGACGCAGGCGGGACAGACTGCGTTGGCGTCGTTGCGGGCGGAGCAGGCACGGGCAATTGCGGCTGCGTATGGACTCGAACTGCCTGACGACCCAACGAAACTCGATGATTTGAAAGAAATGGCGGAGCAGGCAAACGCTTAAAGCGGTGTGTTTGTTATCGGCTGGTGAGCCGGGTTGAGTGCTTCCCGGCGGCGGCCAAAGGATTGATTGCGGCAAGGAGCGGCGTTATGGCGAAGATCGTGGCGGTTGATACCGATTTTGAAGATAACAACCTTGAGGCCGAGATGGCGCGTGCGGCAGGCGTTGATTTTGAGGCAACGCGGGGCCGTTCAGCCGAGGCGGTGATTAAGAGCCTGCAGGAAACTGGGGCAGACGGCGCTGTCACGTCTTATGCGCTGTTTCCTCGCGAAGTGTTCGAAGCGTGTCCAAATCTGAAAGTGGTCAGCCGCACGGGCGTAGGGTATGACGAGATCGATGTTGAGGCCGCTACCGAACATGGGGTGGCGGTTTGCAATGTGCCTGGTTATGGCACCGAGGTGGTTTCCGACCACGCGATTACCCTGGCGCTTTCGGTACTGCGTCGCATCAACGAACTTGATGCCGACATGCGTCGCGGCGTGTGGGACTATGCCCGCACGCGCCCGCTGGGGCAGTGCCGCGGGCGCGTTTTCGGCGTCGTCGGCATGGGTGAAATTGGCCGCGCGACAGCCAAGAAAGCTGCAGGTCTTGGCTTTGACGTGGTGTGTTGGTCGCGCAGCTTGAAACCGGGCCGTCGCACGCCGGAAGGGCATCCCGTTTTGCGTCTGGAAGAGCTTTTGCAAACAGCCGATGTGGTAAGCCTGCATACCGCGTTGACGCCCGAAACACATCACCTTATCAATGCTGAGCGCTTGGCCCTTATGAAGCCCGATGCGGTACTAGTGAACACCGCTCGCGGAGCCGTGGTCGACACGGTTGCGCTGGCGAAGGCGTTGTCTGAGGGCAAGCTTTGGGGTGCCGGTCTTGATGTGTTCGAGGAAGAGCAGCCGTTCGATTTCAACCATCCCATCATGAAGGCGCCGCATACCGTGCTTTCCGCGCATGCGGCGTATTGGTCGGAAGAATCGGGCCGCGAACTTCGCGAACGCGCCATGCAGGCCGCTATCGATGCGGTGCAGGGGCGCGTGCCGGTTGATTGCTTGAACCCTTGCGTATTCGAATCGCCTGCGAAGTAACGCTTGACGGTGGCGTAACGTCATCCTTTACTGCAATGCTTTTGCGACAAGCAAGAAGTTCGTGTGTGGGGTGATGCAGCATATGAGAGCGGAAGAGCAAGAGAGCCAAGACCTGATGACTGTTGGGGGAATTGGCTTCGCGCATTGGCGTGACGGTGCGAACCATTCAGTACTACGATTAACGCGGACTGTTGCATCCGACGTGCAAAGGCGAACAAAACTTACGTCTCTATTCTTCGTCCGACGTTGACCGCTTCAATCGCATCATCACATTGAAATACTCGGGGCTTTCACTCACTCACATTCAAGAAAGCGAAGGTAGTGACTCGGATGATGAGCTAACTGGTGCCTTATCGAACCGCGAAGCGGAACTTGAACGTGAAAGCGCAAGGATTTTGCGGGACATGAACGCGTTGCAGGGTTTACGTGCCCACCTTGCAGCTGCCGAACATGCGGATTGGAGCGAATTCGCAACTGCCGTCGGTAGTGTGCAAGACCATGAGGACATGTTGTGGTCCGCTATTACCGGCGAGGCGCTGGAGGACTGCCCGATTCCCGAGCTGTCGCGCGAAGAGGTAATTTGCTGGCATCAGCTGATGGGCGATACGATCGAAGCCATGCACGATGGCGTATTGGTGACCGATGAACGGGCGAAGGCGCTTGCTATCCGTTTTCCAGCTTGGGAGGTATGCCTCATGCGCTTGCCGGATTGAAGCGCCTAGCCAACCAGCGCAGTTCGGGTCCGAAGCAATACGGGCGAGATTTCTACGCCGGCATCCAACGGCGAACACTGAGCTTCTTGCAGGATGCGCTTGATTGCCCTCGCTCTTCGACTCGAGAATAGCTTTGCGGCTACGCTCGTCGTTGCATTGACGATGACGTAGAGTCGCTCGATATCGTTTCCCTCGCAATAATGAATCAACGAAGAGGGGGACGATGATCGTATCGCGGATGACCACGAATCGATGCAACTTGAAGTGCACGCGTTGCTACCAGGATGCAAGCGAATGCGACAGCCGAGAGCTGTCGACTGAAGAAGCGCGCACGATAATTTCGAGCATTGTGCGAGCGGGTTTTAAAATCATGATTTTCAGCGGCGGCAAGCCGCTTATGCGCGACAATATTTTTTGACCTGGTCGCTCATGCAGCTTCATGCGGGCTTCGACCGGTGTTTGGCAGCAACGGCACGTTGGTTACGTACGAAGTTGCGCAAAAGCTCAAAGAGCTGGTGCGTGTGCCATGGGCATCAGTATTGATAGCCTCGACGCGAAAAAGCATGACAAGTTTCGTGGCGTTGTCGGAGCGCATGCGGCAAAGCTTGCGGGAATAGAAGCCTGCCAAAGCGTTGGTCTACCGTTTCAAATTCACACTACTGTGGTTGACTGGAATCGCGGCGAGGTGTGTGACATCACTCGATTCGCAAAGGAATTGGGCGCGATGAACCGTTCAGTATTCTTCTTGGTGCCGGTTGGTCGCGGCAAGGACGTCTCGGATGAGAGCATCGACGTCGAGTAAAACGAGCAGCTGCTTGCCGATATTCTGCGTGCTGGACGTGATGCCAGTATCGAGGTCAAGCCTATGTGCGCTTCGCAGTTCATGTGCATCGCGGAACAGATCGGCGTACAGACGCGGTATACCGGGGGTGCTTGGCGGGACTGACGTACTGCGTGGTTGGGGGCGAGGGTACTGTACGGGCCTGCGCTTACATGACCGAAGATGCCGGTGGCGTGCGCAAACAGCCTTTCGAAGAGATTTGGCAAACCTGTCCGGTGTTTCAAAAGCTACGTACGCAGGCGTATAAGGGCGCGTGTGGAACTTGCGACTACAAGGGCGTTTGCGGCGGATGCCGCGCTCGTGCCGCGTGCTACCACGACGGGGACATTTTAGGACAGGACGATTACTGCGCCTGGAGCAGGAAGAACGTCGCAAAGATTGCCTCTGGGGCACCGGTTGCTTAGCGTTTTGGGGATACTCGAAGGGATCGAACAATGAAAAAGATTGCGAAAGGCGCCGTTGTGCTGTCTTGCGTATTGGCGATGGGCGCGGGCTCACTTTCCCTGATGGCGTGCGTGTCGCAAGGGAATTCAGCTGCGTCGGAAGCGGGCCAGCAGGACGCGTCGGTAAGTCAGGGTGCGTATACGTTCACTGACGATCTTGGACGCGACGTAACGGTTACCTCGCATGAACGGGTAGTTGCCGGTATGGGGCAGCTTCGCAAACGTGTAGGAACTGGCCGGCGACACGTTGGTGGTGCATCCGACAACGCGTTTTCCGACTATCGCATTGCTTTGGATGCGCAGAAGGCCGGCGATTTTCATCGCTGGATGCCGAGTCGATTATCGCGCTCAATCCTGATTTCGTGATTCTCGCAGGGTTGAGCAGCGGCCGCGGCGGCGTGGCGCAAACCGAGCTTGCCGACACGCTTTCGGCAGAACGGCCGCGTGGTAGTGCTCGACCCGAAGCTGTTCCAATACAAGCCGAACGCTTATTGGGACCAGGCATATCGGGCTTTGTACGACGCGCTGTGCGATGAATAGGTTGACTCGTGCTCGGCAACCTATTCAAAAACAGCACCACGACGGACGGCACACAGCGACGCTTTCGCATAATGCTTGCGTTTCTGCTTGTGATGCTGGTCGATGTGATGTTCGCCGGCTTGGCGATGGGTTCGACGTCGGTCGGCGCGCGTGACGTGGCGGCGTACATCATCGGCGTAAATGCGGGTTCGGGCTTGTTCGTATTGCTGTTCGCGTGTACGGCCCCGCATGGGCTGGGCGCATCGGCCGCCGGAGCGTTCTTGGGAGCGCTTGCCTCGGCATTGTTGGTGTTCTTCGTCTCGATGTATGCGGGAGCGTCTCGGCTCATCGTCGTGCTTGCCGGCACGGCGTTGACGGCTGTATTCACGGCGGGGATGAGCGCTATCCTTATTTTCAACCTTGATACGTATGTGAATTCGTCGGGCTTTCTGGTTGGTAGCCTCTCGGGCGTAATGCCTTCCGAGCTGATGCTTCCGGGTTGCGTAATCTGCGTTGGCCGGCTGTTGGCCGCAGATCAGGGAACGCGCCTGAACATCTTGTCTCTCGGGGACGAAGGTGCGCATGCGCTGGGGCTGAACGTGGCACGGACGCGGCTTGTGCTGCTTTTGCTTGCTGCTTTGCTGGCAGGTGCTGCGGTTTGCTTTGCTGGGCTCATCGGGTTTGTTGGGCTGGTCGTCCCGCATATCGTCCGTTTCTTCGCTGGGCACGATAACCGCCGCATTCTGCTGCTCTCTCCTGTCGCGGGCGCCGTGCTGGTGTGCGCTTGCGACACCATTGCCCGCACGCTGTTTGCGCCGTTTGAGATCCCCGTGGGAATCTGCATGGCGCTGATAGGCGGCCCGTTCTTCATCTATCTGATTCTTCGTTCGCGGAAAGGGGCGGCCGATGGGCGGGCTTGATTTCGAGGACGTCGTATTCGGCTATGGCGACGCCCGTTTGTTCGACGGCTTTTCCGCGTCGTTCCCAAAAGGGAAGATAAGCTGCATCGTTGGGCCGAACGAGTGCGGGAAATCCACGCTCGCCAAGCTAGCCATGGGACTGGTGAGGCCGGCTTCGGGTCGTGTGCTCATTGCGGCGATGTTGCATCGTTGCCGGCTCGCGAGTGGGCGCGCCTTTTGGGCGTGCTGGTGCAACAGCAGGAGGCGCCGATGATGACCGTGCGCGAACTGGCGGCGCGCGGCAGGTTTCCTTGCTGCGTGCCGTTTGCACGTATGGGCGAAGCGGATGAGCGGTACATTGACAAGGCTCTTTCGCTTGCTGGCGTGTTCGACCTGCGCGATCGCCCGCTGCAAAGTTGGTCGGGCGGGCAGAGGCAACGTGCCCGTATGGCTATGGTGTTGGCGCAGGACACGCCGATTGTGCTGCTAGACGAGCCGACGTCGTTTATGGACGTGGCGGCGTGTTTCGATATGGCGCGGCTGATTCGTCGGGTTCAGGCGCGCGGCAAGACGGTTGTCGCGGTGATTCACGATTTGAATATGACGCTCTCGGTTGGCGATTGCGTGTTCATGATGGAGCGAGGCTGCTTGGCTGCGCAGGGCGAACCGGAGAGCGAATGCGTTTGCGCTGCTGTTGAGCGGTCGTTTGGAGTGCGCTTGGAACGCGCGCAAGCAGCCAGCGGCACAGCCTGGGTCCCCTTCGAACATACGCGCGACTGGCGAGCCCCCACGACGCGAGAAGCGAGCAGGCCCGGCTGTGGTTCGCGGTGATTGACGTGCGAATGGAAAGGCGCCTGATAAGGCGCTTTTCTGTTGCGGTCAGCCTTGCCGAAAGAAGCTATTGCTCGTACAGGCTACGGTTGGTTTATAACGATCGAGATAAATTCGCCGCGCTAACCTTCTGAATAGCTTATTTTTATACTGTCTGGTCTTTCGAAGCAAGAGATTTATGGCATTGGCTGATTTCTTCATCCGCTTAAAAAGGTAAAAATTTGTCTTTACAATCATAATCCCAGGTCAAATATAGAATTGACCTCTATAACTTGTGTTCTGAATATTTAATCCAGACGAGATGCGGTGAGCAGCGATTAGCAATAGGCGGAAACGAAAAAAGTCGAGCCGGGGACAACCCGACTCGACAAGTTGATAGCCGCAACGTTGCACGCTGGACCGAAGCTTAGCCATGGGTAGTCAAGGTTTGCCGACATGCCCTAATACTATGCCCAACCGCAATTGAGCCCTTAGGGTTTGCCGCGCCCCCTTCGTATCGCTAGCTGCTAAAACGTGCACGCCGCATAGAACGCATAGCGAGCAACGCACACGGCAATAACGATTGACGCGCATTGACAGGCCGCAACTGTGTGCGGCTTCGCCTTTTTAGCAGCAAACCCAAGAACCGCCGCGAATAGCGAGAGCGCGCACGCAACAACCTGCGGGGCAGCTCCGATTCCAAGTCCTGCAAACAGCACACCCTCGCAAGCCGACGAAACCGCAAACGCTGCGCTCGCAACGGCGACCGTCAAGCTTAAGGCTCGAGAGGGGCCGTCCCCGTAAGAAAGCGCGGCGCAAAGCCCGGCGCCCATCGCCACATCCCCGACAAGGAACAACAGCACGCTTATCGGGGAGGCCCACGCCGTCACGCCAAAGCTGATGCTGTACGCGTAGCCCATCACAAAGGCGAGCAGCAGCGCCGCAGCGGCTCCAACCGCGCGCAGCCACTTCGGGCAGCTTCCACGAAGCACGCAGCACAGCACATCCGCCACCAACACAACCCCAAGCGCGATGCTGAAATACGCCTCAAGCGTGATACCCGCTGCGGGGTTGAAAAGGGCGTTCAAGAAACGTTCCGGATGCTGTAGGTGCAGCAGACACCCGATAAGCCCGATCGCCAGAAGCGCAAGCATCAGCAACGGGAACGCCCATGGCTTACCTGCCCCATCCCGTCTAACGGGAAAGAACAGCGACACCGCATATGACCCCGCCGCGATGCCGGCAAACGTAGTGAATACGAATAAGGGGAACTCGGAAATCATTCGATCACCTTCACTCTCGTACAGTATGCAAATCTCCCTGATCAGAAAGCCTCTCTGTTTTCAGGAGCTCGCTTAAGAATTCGATATCCTCTCGGACGAACGCATGGACGAACCCGGCCCACAGCTGGTAGAACCCGGAAACCGCCGCCTTTTCGACACGTTGCGCAAACAGCCCGGACCACGCGCCTACGTGCTCGACGAGGAAGCGGCGCTGAGTGGCCAGGCACCCTTGCGCCGACTCGCTGTCGCCGCGCGCGACGGCGTCGGCCTCGCGCGCGCACAGCTCCTTCATAAAGGACAGCTCGAAATACAAGCTGTCCTCGGGAACCTTTCTCCCGCCCTCGATTGCAAAACCGTGCCTCGCGTAAAACTCGCGGACCTGCTCGGTCTGCTCGGTGAACAGGCGACTGGGATAGCCCAGATACACAGATTCGTAATACGGGGCTAGCGGAGGACGGGGACCCACGAACAGCTCGGCGTATTCGGACGCCACGCGCACGCGCACGCGCTCGAAGTCGGCGTCGGCGTAGGATGCCAGCCCATCGAGCAGCGCGCGCTCTGACGCCCTCGCGCACGGAGCCCCCGCCGTCTCATGCGCCGCATCCACAAGCTGCTCAAGCTCACCCGCGCTCGGCGCATCCGAGAACACGGCCGAAGCAAGCTCGTACAGCCCGCCACGGTATCGGGCGAAGCTCGGCGCTTCCTGTTTATTTTGCCTAGCCATCTCATCCCTCCGACTCAAAGTTACGAAATGGGGATAAAGCGCATGTTGGGACCGGTCCGTTCGTACTTGAAGCCAATCCCTTCGGCGACGCCGCCCTGAGCCTCGAGAGCATCGATTGGGCCGTACGTCAAGACCTTCACCGGGCAGGCGGCAACGCACGCGGGCTCGTCGCCCGCATCGAGCCGCGCGGCGCAGAAGTCGCACTTGACCATCGTTCCCGTCTGCTCGTTTTTCTGCGGAGCGCCATAGGGGCACGCCATCTTGCATGCAAAGCAGCCGATGCATACGCTCGGGTCGTGCACGACGATGCCGTCCTCCCTTTTCTGCAGTGCGGTCGTAGGGCACGCCGCCACGCACGCGGGATTGTCGCAATGGTTGCAAGACATCGTCAAAAACGGCCCCAAAACCTCAACTTGGAAGCTTTCTGCATGGCGCGGATACGTTCCCGGCTCCACACCGTGGCGCGCGCGGCACGCATGCTGGCACGTTTGGCAGCCGATGCAGTACTTCTGATCGAAAAGAAATCCCATCTGAGTCATGTCTTGCCCCCTACGCTTTCTCAACCTCGACCAAGCAGCTTTGGAACGAGACGCCTCGGCCGATGTCGGCGCGTGCGTCCGTCGTGACCTCGTTCACCGTTTCCACGCCGGTCACCGTGTCCCACGTGCTTGGATAGGTGTACACCGTGTGCTCGGCGATGCGGCCTTCCAGCACGCGCGCCACGCGGCGAAGCTGGCCGCGCCCGTTGCGCACGATCACGGCGTCCCCGTCGGAGATCCCGCGCTCGTGCGCGTCGTCCTCATCGATGAACAGGTAGTTGTCGCCGAACAGGATGTTGTTGTCGGGCATGTTGCCGAAACAGCCGTTCAGGTATTCCTTAGCACTGGCGGAGATGAGTGCGAGCGGGTATTTTTCCAGCAACGCGGCATCGCCTTGCAGGCTTTCCGGGTCGGCCTCGTAGCGCGGGGCGCGCGTGCCGTGGTCGTGCTCGAGCTCGTCGCTTGCGAACTGGAACTTCTTCGAGGCGGTCGGGAAACCGCTTTCGTACACCGTGTCGAACGACTTAGGGGCAACGTAGATCCAGCCCTTTTCAACGAAATCCTCGTAGGTGAACGTCTTGCCCTTCATGAACAGGTCGCGGAACGTCTGCTCGTTTCGATGGAAGCACTCGTCGCCGTAGCCCATGGCCTGACCGAGCATGTTGCACAGCTCCCAGTTGTTCACGCATTCGCCGAGCGTGTCGATGACAGCCTCGTTGTGAACGGCGTAGTTGTGGCCGTAGCCGCCGTTGAACTCTTCGTACTCGAAGTTCGAAGGTGCCGGCAGCACGATGTCGGCGTAGTCGCACGTGGGCGTCCAGAACATCTCGTGCACGACCGTGAACAGGTCCTCGCGCTCAAGGCCTTTCCGGACAAGGCCCAGATTTGGGTGAGAGACTAGCGGGTTGTTGCCGAACACGAACAGCGACCGGATCGGGTTGTCGGCGAAGTTGTGGTCTTCGCCGAAGTTTTCGCCTGTCAATACTTTTCCCAGGTCAGGTGACGAGTAATTCCTGATTGTCCCGACAGGACTCGCCTCGCTGGGAAGCTTTCCGTTCAACATGGTCGACTGCATCGAAGGGGCGGCGTTGCTGAACAGCTGTAGACCGCCCGAAGAGGTCATGTTGAAGTACATTTCCGGATGCCCCACCAGGCCGGTCAGGCATTTCACCGAGATATGGCTCATGCCTCCGTTGCGGCGACGGCCTAGGCACAAACCCGTTTTGAGGCAGGCCTGCGCGCGGTTCTCCCAAAGCATGTCGGCGAGCTTCGCGATCTGCTCTTCCGGGATCCCGCACGTTTGAGCGACGCGCTTCGCGTCCCACGCCTCGCACTCCTTGGCGTAATCTTCGAAGCCGCTGCCCCACTTCTCGATCCATTCGGCGTCGTACTTGTTGTTGTCGATAAGGTATTTTCCAACGCCGAGCGCCAACGCCACATCGGTGCCGGGCTTCAGCTGTATGTACAGATCCGCCCACATCGTCTCCGGCGTGGCGACGGGGTTGATGACGACGATCTTGCCTCCCTTTTTGTTCATCTCCTTGATGAACTTCATCGTGTGCAGGCTGGTCGCGGCGGGGTTGTGGCCCCACGATACGTACAGTTTCTTCGACGCGATGTCCTCTGCGCGCATGACGGGAACTCCAGCCGTCGTGTACGGCAGCGAGTACACGTACCCGTTGTTGCACATGGAGCCTTCGCAGTACGTTGCGCCCATCTTGAAGAAGAGCGGCTCCAGGCAGCGGCGCATGACGGAGCCTTGGTTCCCTTGGTAGCGCGACCACGTGATGGCCTCACCGCCGTATTTGCTGATGATGCTCTTCCATTTCTCCGTGATGGCTTCGACCGCTTCGTCCCAGCTGATTCGCTCAAACGAGCACCCCGGGCCCTTTTGCCCGTTCGCTTAAGCGGGTACATGATGCGGTCGGGCGCATAGCACCAGTCGACGTAGCTCTGCGTCTTCACGCAAAGCCCGCCCTTCGTGTACGGGTTGTCGTGCGCCCCGCGAACCTCGACTAGACGCCCACCGCACACCTTGGCTTCTATGGAGCAGGTATCGAAGCAGTTTCGCTGGCACGCGCAGTGATGCCACTCCCCCTCCATCTGCTCGTGAGCGTATTGATAACCGGCTGTGGAAACCCCGGACGCGCGAAAGCCCGATTGGCTTCCTCCGTCCGACGAGGCGCACGCGGTCAAGCCGCCCCCGGCCCCTAGCACGATGCCGGCAAGCGCCGACTGCTTCAAGAAACCTCGACGGCTCACACTTCCCTCCGTAGCGAACGCGCTCATTGTTCAACCCCTCTCTCTTGTATCATATCCTCGTCTCGCATGGCATCGCAAAACGTCGCTCATCGCGGCCCCCTGCTGCCATACGTGAATCTTATTGGCACCCCGTCCTGTACAGAACGGACAGATTTGAATATTCTTATACGGACAGTTCGCTCCGAGCGGAAGGCGGCCGCATGGCGAAATCAAATCCCGTCGACTTGACTCTTTACGTCACCAGCGACAGCGGGAAGCCCCTCTACCAGCAGATTTACGAGCAGATACGCTCTCTCGCCCTCTCGGGGAGCATAGAGGAAGGCCGGAAGCTGCCTTCCATAAGAACGCTCTCCTGCGCCCTCGGCGTCTCCCACACAACCGTGGAACAGGCGTATCTGCAGCTTTCGGTGGAGGGCATAGCCCGCAACGTCCCCCGCTCGGGCTACGTCGTCGAGAAGTTCGACACCGAGTTCCTGCAGGAAATCCCCGACGCGGTTGAAGAGCGCTTTCGCGAGGTCGCGGCCATCGCGCACGGCAGAGATCAGGAAGCTTTTTACGCCGAAAACGCAAAAGGTCGTAAGGTGCGCTACGACTTTTCGTACGCAAACCTTCCCCGCGACGCCTTCCCCGCGAAAATATGGAGACAGCTCATCAACGACGTCCTCTACAAAGACGAGATACCTGAGATGTCCCGGTATATGCAGTCCAACGAGCCGAGCGGCCTTTGCGCCGAGATTGCCCGCTACGTCTCGCGAGCGAGGGGAGCCCGCTGCACTGCGGAGCAGGTCGTCCTGCAGCCTGGAACCGACAATGCGCTCAATACGCTTTTCCAGCTGTTCGATCGACGCTGCCACGTCGTCGGCATCGAGGAACCGGGGTACGCGACCGCCATCGAGGCGGCTCGGCGAAACGGGTTCCGGATCGCGCCCCTGACCGTCGTCCACGGCGCCGACGCGTTTCTCCGGGCAATCGATGAGGCAAAACCGAAAATCATATTCGCCACGCCGTCGCACCAGTTCCCGACCGGAAAGGTGCTTTCCCTTGACGCAAGAATCCGCCTGTTGAAGTGGGCCGAGCAAAACAACGCGTATATCATCGAAGACGACAGCTGCAACGAATATCGCTATAACTCGCTTCCCATCCCCTCGCTGCAATCGCTCGACGCTCACAACCGAGTCATATACCTTTGCAACGTTTCGAAAGTGCTGTCGCCCAGCGTTCGAATCGCCTATTTCGTCCTTCCGCCGAAGCTTCTCAGAAGATACCTCATGCTTTTCAACCACACGCACCCCTCCACGCCGTGGCTTGTGCAGGAAGCGCTCGCGCGGTTTTTCTCCCAAGGGCATTGGGATGCGCAGGTCAGGCGAATGGCCCGAAGCCTTCACAAACGCCACGACGTGCTGCTCGAGTGCCTTCAGCTTGAAATGGGGGACCGCGTCGAAGTTTCTGGAGTCTTCTCGGGAATGCATTTCTATTTGAACGTCCGTAACGGCATGTCGCAAGAGCAGCTGCTAGATTCCGCGCGAAAGCACGACGCGCAGGTATACGGGACGTCAAGGATGTGGCAGGACAAGGAAAACGCTGAGAACGCGGTGATGATCGGGTTCTCAGCAATCAGCCCTGAAGAGATACCCGGCGGCGTGAGGGCCTTGAAAGATGCCTGGTTTTGACGCGCGCCCACCCGCTTGGCCGGTCTTTCCGGCTGTCGCCCAACCTTCTCGGCGGCGTCGCGGGCGGGCAGATCGAGTCCTCGGTATCGCCGCTGCCCGCTATTCCGCAGGTTTTTCGGTGAGCAGCACCAGCATCGACCCCAGCACTCCCAGCAAGGTCGAGGAAACCGCCAGCAGAAGCATTTGGGGCAAAGTGCCGGAAGACAACGCGAGGGATCCGAAAGCAAACCCGACCAGCACAGGGGAAAGATAGCACGCAAGACCGATAACCGCGCCGTCTATCAAAACGTTAGCCATTGCGGGCGCTTTGGACGCGAGGCACTGCGCCAGAAGGAAGGCCGCCGCCACCAGGACAAAGCTCGAACCCATCACGACGCTCGTCGCGCCAAGCGCAAGGGCCAGCAAAAAAACGGCGCCCCCGAATTCCCATGCCGCTTTTCCTCGTTTCAGGTGGAGCGTCGCGATTGCGGCAAAGAACGGGGCGGCAAATATGCCGTGCAGTGCATAAATCGATGGGAAGCTAATCGCAGGGATACGCGTAGCTAGCGCAATGATGAACAATGTGGCGAACAGCGAAGTGACTCGCCTGACGCGAGGCAGTACTGTTTTGCCTTCGGTGCTAAACACGGCATAAACCCTTTTCTAATAGCAGATGCTGCTATAAGCCGACAAACCTAACTCAAATCGCTTTTCGATGCGATAGATTTAGCACAATCCGATTTCTTGCGCAAGGATGCCAGCGCAGCTATAAATTGTCGTGCGACAATGGTATTCTTACCGTGTTTAAGGGAGGCAGGCGCATGACATTTAGCGAACTGATAGCGGCGTATTTGTTCCTGGGTGGAACGGCAGCGGGCGCATATGCCGTGTTGGCGTCGCTGGATGTTGTGTGGAGCGTTGCGCTCCGAAGGCGGACTGACGCGTCTGGCGAAAACCCCTACGGGCCAGCAAGATTATGCGAACAAACCTACCAGCGCATACGGCGAATCGTATATGGGGTCACGCTTGGCATTGTGATAATGGGAGTGCTGTGCCTTATTGCGGACTTGGGCCGACCGGATGCGTTTTACTACTTGCTGCTATATCCAACGAACAGCTTGATTTCGATAGGCGCTCTTGCGCTATCGCTGTTGATAGGCAGCTCGCTGGCGGCATTCTGCGACGCGACCTTTTCTCTGAGCGCGCGCACGCGGCGCGTGATGCGGGTCCTCAAAGTCGCAGGCATCCCTGTTGCGTTCGTGGTCATGGCATACACGGGAATGCTACTGAAAAGCGTTGTCGCCGTGAATTTTTGGCAGACGGCATGGCTGCCGGTGCTGTTCGTCCTCTCCGCGCTTTCGTGCGGCTGCGCGGTGGTTCTGCTTGCCGCATGTTCATGCGAGGACCGGCGGGCTGTGCAGCAATGGGATTTCAAATTGCTGCGCTTTGATTTCGCGTTCGTGGTGCTCGAGCTTGTCGTGACGATACTGCTTCTTCTAAGCCTTTCCCAAGTGGCGAGCCCCGATGTGTTGCACGATGTGCTGGCCGGTAGGCATTCGCTGCTGTTTTGGGCTGGCTTTGTCTTGTGTGCGTTACTATTACCGATAGCGATCGAGCTGTTTTCCCTGATAGGTAGGCGACATTTGAGTGTGACGGTAACAGCATTCGCGTCGGTGTTTGTGCTTGTTGGTGGGTTAAGCTTGCGACTGGTAATGGTGGCTGCGGGCGTGCAACCTGTGGTATGAGATGGAAAGATAACGCGTGAAAGCGACAAAGGAAACGCCTTCATTTGAATTCGACGAGAGCAGCGATCTGCCGCTGTGGGTTCAGCTGCGAAATCGTATGGCGTATCTCATAACGTCGGGCTTCTACAAGCCGGGCGACAAGTTACCCACGGTGCGCAAGTACGCCGCTGATTTGCGCATCGCGTACAACACGGTAAGCAAAGCGTATATGGGGCTGGAGCGCGACGGGTATGTGACGACGGTTCGTGGCAGCGGCGTGTTTGTGAACGAACCAGGCAAGATCCAAAAGAGTGACGCCCAGGTGGATGCGCTTGTCGAGGACTTCGTTAAAAGCTGTTTGGAGGAAGGGATGGCGTACGAGGACATCCCGAAACTGGTGTCTGCGTGCGTGAGGAGGATGAAGAGGGACCATGAGAAGCAAAAATAGCAGCGAGCGTCTTGTCCCAGGGCAGAAGGACACGTACCGGCGTTCTGAGATGGAATTCGGCGTTGCCGCGGACGCGTATCGTTCCGACCCGACGAAAAAAGCCACGCGCAATGGTGCGACGATGATAACGATCGTGTTGGCTATCGCGGCATTCGTGCTGGTGCTGGGGGTTTCTACAATCGCGATGCACGGTATGACGCTTACGGGTATCGTGGTTTCGGCGGTTGTAGGCCTTGCCGTGCTTTCGTCGGTGCACGTGTGCATGGACTGGGAGCGCGTGGTGGTTATGCGCCTGGGCCGATTCAGTAGGCTTGCAGGGCCGGGCTTGTTCTTCACCATCCCGCTGTTCGAGTTTTGCACGCTGCGCGTCGATCAACGTATGAACGCGACGCCGTTTGGCGCCGAAGAGGCATTGACCAGCGATTTAGTGCCGCTCGACGTTGATGCGGTGCTGTTTTGGGTGGTGTGGGACCCTGAAAAGGCGTGTACGGAAGTGGAGGATTATCACTTTGCTGTAGCGCTCTCTGCGCAAACGGCGCTGCGCGACGCGATCGGCCGCGCATCGCTGTCGAACGTGGTTATGCGTCGCCATCAGCTTGACCAGGAGTTGCGCGAGGCCGTTGAGGAAAAGGTGTCCGATTGGGGTATCTCCATCGTGTCGGTTGAGGTGCGCGACCTCATCATCCCGAAAGATCTGCAAGGGGTTATGTCTTTGGAAGCCCAGGCCGAGTGCCGCAAGAGTGCGCGTATCACGCTGATGGAAGCAGAACGCGATGTTTCCGAGATTCTTGACGAGGTTGCGCAGACGTACAACCACGACGAAGTGGCGCTTGCCCTGCGTAAGCTGCATCTGACGTACGAGGGAATGCAAGATAACGACAGCACGCTTGTGGTGCCGAGCGCGTATAGCGAGGGTTTCAACGTAAAGCCTGATGAAGCAGCGAAAAAGTAGTCCGATTCGCTATAACATATTCTCAAAATAGAATAACGACACCGAAAAATTGTCGTGCGACACTCTTGATTGTCGCACGACAATTTTGCTATAACGGCTCATGGAGGGTTTCAGCTGATTTCCACAACCGTATTCAGCCGCTTGGTTTCGTGCCGGTAATCGCACATCTGGCAGGGAGGCGAAAGCGGACATAAGGCGCGCGGGCGAGGCGTGCTTTATGGGAGGTGCGCCTTTTTGGCGCAAGGAAATAGAGGAGGGAAACATGGGTCTTGAGTCCCTGTTTGCATTCACGTTGTTGGGGGGTATGGCTGCGGGTGCGTACGTGTTCGAAACGTGCTTCACTCGCAAGCGCACGGACAATCGTCCGTGGCTTTTGCCCCTGGTCGTAGTTGCTTTGTTCGCGGTCGGCATGATTGCCGCATCCACGCATGTGCAGAGCATTCCGCGCGCTTTGGGTTCGCTGACGAGCGGCACTGTTAACTTCGCATCTGGCATGGTGCGCGAGGTTGCCGTTTCCGGCGTGTTCTTCGTTCTGGCGCTGGTTGACTTGATCATCACGTTCGTGAAAAAGGACAGCCCGTTTGTCTTGCGCGTGGTGACGGCTGTGGTTGCCGTGGTGTGCATGGTGCTGATGGGAACCGCGTACACCGACGTGTTCGGCAATGCGGTATGGACGAACGCTCCGGCCACCGTGCTGAGCTTCGTGGCGGGCGACCTGGCCATGGGCCTGGGCCTGTGCGCTGCGCTTGGCGTTGCCAACCTGGCTGAAAAGCCCGTTGCTTACACGATGGTTGCCGTTGACGTGGTGCTGGCCATTGGCCTGGCGCTTGAGGTTGCGGCGTTCTCGGCTGCCGGCGTAAGCCCGGTTATGCAGGTGGCCGGCCTGGTGGTTGCCCCGGTGGCTTCCGCGGCGCTGACGCTGTTCGCTTCCAAATTCGCAAACAAGCAGACGCTGGCGATTATCGTGTGCGCTGCTCTGATCATCGGTGTTGCCGTCGCTCGTTACGCGTTCTACGCGACGTGCGCGCTGTAGGGAACGAAGGGAGATATAACCGTGAATTCCAATAACATTTCCCGTCGTGGTTTCCTGGGTGCTTCCGCTGCCGTTATGGCAGGCGTTGCTGGCCTGACCGCTACCGGTTGCTCTGCGGAATCAAGCCTTGAGGCCGTCGATAAGCATGAGTTGCCCGTCGACCCGGCGAAAGACGGCGAGTGGGTACCGGCGGCATGCTGGCACAACTGCGGCGGCCGCTGCATGAACAAGGTCATGGTCAAAGACGGCGCCGTGGTGCGTCAGAAGACTGACGATACGCATGAGGACTCGTTCGATTACCCGCAGCAGCGCGGCTGCGTGCGTGGTAAGGCTCAACAGCAACAGTGCTTCGGCGCTGACCGTATCAAGTACCCCTTGAAGCGCAAGAACTGGTCCCCGGAAAACCCCAACGGCGACCTGCGCGGCCGTGATGAGTGGGAGCGCATTAGCTGGGACGAGGCCATCAAGTATGTTGGCGACCAGTTCAAGACCATCAAGGAAAAGTACGGCAACGGTGCATTTTTGCTGGGCAGCTACGGCTCGCGTTTGGCTTTTGCCCCGCTTCTGGCATGGGGCGGCCATCTGAACACGGCTGATACCACTTCGCATGGTTCCTATCTTTTGAACACTGCTGACACTATCGGTGTTCCTCGAACCGACGCTGGCGTATGCAACGATCGTACCGACATGTTGAATGCCGACACAATCGTGTTCTACGCTTCTAATCCCGCATGGTCGGCCGCTGGTACGCCAAGCTATCACTACATTCGCGCTAAGGAAGCCGGTGTGAAGTTCATCACCGTCGACCCCATTTACACCGCGTCTGCCCAAATGCTGGATGCCGAGTGGATTCCTATTCGCACGGGTACTGACACCGCGTTTTTGCTGGGCGTTGCGTCTGAGATGGTGCGCCTCGACAAGTCCGAGGGTGGCATCATCGATTGGGACTTCCTGAATAAATACACGGTGGGCTTCGATGCCGATCACAAGCCAGCCGACCTGAAGGAAGACGTGAACTTCCTGGACTACCTGGAAGGCAAGTATGACGGCGTGAAGCACGACGCCGCGTGGGCTTCCGAGATTTGCGGTGTGCCGGTGGAGAAAATCACCTGGTTTGCACGCGAAATCGGCATGAAGAACAACGTGTGGATGTTGCATAACTTCGCCGCCGCTCGCTGCAACGGTTCGGAGAACTTGCCGCAGCTGTTCATGACGATCGGCGCTATGGGCGGTCACTTCGGTAAGCCGGGCAACTGCACAGCAAACAACTACCACGCGAACGCCGGTAATGGCGGTCCGTCGCTGGTGAAGATGGGCAAGAGCGGTTTGCCCAGCTTGAAGAATGTGATCGACGGCGTTATCCCCGGCCCGCAGGTGTGGGAGGCTTGCCTGACGGGCAAATATCGCATGGTGGGCGACTGGTATTCCGGCAAGGGCTCCCAAGCTGGCGAAGACCGTACGTGCGATGTGCACTGCATCATTCACGACGAGAACGCGTACTTGCAGACGGGTCCGAACATGAAACGCGGCATCGAGGCACATCGCAAGATGGACTTCGTGTTGGCGAAGGCGCAATTTATGACCACGCAGGCGAAGTACTCCGACATCGTGCTGCCCGTGACCACGCAGTGGGAGGTGCCCGGCGGCCTGTCTTCGTCAAACCGCGAGTTCCTGTACTGCTTCAGCCAGGTTACCGAGCCGCTGTACGAAGCGAAAACCGATGTCGAGATTAACACGCTGATCATGGAGGCCATTGGCGTAGACCCAAAGACGGTGTATCCCATCAGCGAGAAGCAGGCGTTCTTCAACACCATCGTGTCTTCCACGGTTATCAAGGACGACGATTCGGGCGAGTACGAACCCATTGTCACCGTCACCGAGGCCGACTTGAAGGAATGGGGTGTTGAGGGCAAGACGCAAACGGGTCGCGTGAGTCTGAAGGAGTTTGTCGAAAACGGCGGTTATCAGGTGAAACGTTCCGCGGGCGACAAGTACAGCACGTTCTTGGGTCACGAGGCGTTTATCAAAGATCCCGAGGCCAACCCGCTGAAAACGAAGAGCGGTAAGTTCGAGATCACATGCCAGGCAAAAGCTGATTTGTTCAACAGCTTTGGACTGCGTGATTACGACTACAAGCCGTATCCCGAGTACATCGTGCCGACACTGGGCTACGAGACCACGTTCAAGGACGGCAAGGTTGGCGGCGAAAAGGGCGAGTATCCATACCTGCTGTTCAACCCGCATTACTTCCGTCGTTCTCACTCGGTATTCGATAACTGCCCGTGGCTGCGCGAGGCGTGGGCGAACCCGGTGTTCCTGAACGCTTCCGATGCTGAGGCAAAGGGCATCAAAGACGGCGATACCGTGCGTGTGTGGACGAAGTACGGCGAGGTGCTGCGTCATGCGTGCTGCATGGAGAACATGATGCCCGGCGAAGTGGGCATCCCGCACGGTTCATGGGTGCGCGTGAACGAGAAGACCGGCATTGACGAAGGCGGTGCCGACAACTTCTTGACGGGCAACGATATTTCCGGTGGCGGTGTGACCAGCTACAACAACAATAACTGCAACTTCGAGAAATATGATGGCCCGGCGCTTGAGGCTGACTGCTACACCGATCGTCGCATCATCGAAGTGGGCTAAGGGGGAGCATCATGACTGTTGGTTTTTACTTCGATATGACGCGTTGCATTGGCTGCCGCGCGTGCCAGGTCGTGTGCAAGGACAAGAACCGTCTTGAGGTCGGCACACTGTATCGCGAGGTGCACAGCTTTACCGTGGGCCAGTTCCCCGAGGTGAAGTCGTACAGCCACACGTTTAGCTGCAACCACTGCGAAGACCCTATTTGCCTGAAGAATTGCCCGACGGGCGCCATCTACAAAGCGCCTGACGGCACGGTTATCCAGGATCAAAGCAAGTGCATCGGTTGCCGCATGTGCGTGATGAGCTGCCCGTATGGTCAGCCGAAGTATTTCCCTGAAAAGGGCGTGTCCGGTAAGTGCGACGGTTGTTACGGCCTGCGTCAAGCAGGCGGTGAGCCTGCATGCGTTGCAGGTTGCCCGAACCGTGCGCTGGAGTTCGGCGACTTGGACGAGCTGCGCCGCAAGCACGGCTCCGATTTGGACAATGGCAGTATTGCTGTGCTGCCGAGTCCTGACGATACGCATCCGAACGTGCTGATCAAGGCCAAGGATTGTGCATTTGAGAAGGACTACCGCGAGCTGAACTGGTAATGTTATGGGCCGCCGTCCATGTTTGGCGGCGGCCTTTTTATCTACCGTGCGGCAATGCACGGCGTTTGCAAGGGAGCTGACATGACTGATAAAAATCGCGAAAGTGAGATTGCGCTGTACTTGGCGCGACGCACGTATGCGTATGGCGCGCTGCATGTGGTGTTCGGCACGCAGCCCGTTGCAAATACCGTACAACTGGCAACGGACGAAAACATGGCTGATGCATTGCGGTGCATTCGCGCGATTGCTGAGCTTGATGGGTTATCTGGTGTGGCTCATGAATGCGTGGGACTGCTTGATCGCAATGTGATGGAGTGCCTAAGCGATGCACTTGCCATGCTGGGCGAAATCGAGAAGCGCGGCGTGGATGATTCGCTTATTGAAACGCTTTGTGGCGACTATTCACGTTTGTTTGACATCCCGGGTGATGCGTATGTTCATACATGGGAGTCGCCCTATACGGGTACAGAGGGTGCGCTGTTCCAAGCAAGCACGCTTGATGTTCGGTCCTATTACCATCAGGCGGGTTATAAGCTACAGGCCGAGAAGCATTTTCCCGATGATCATATTGCAGCCATGATGGACTATTTGCGCGTCACTAGCCAAAATGTGTATGAAGCTTATGCCGATGGACGTGATGACGAGGTTGTTCGGTTGTTTGGTGTGCAGCAGCGTTTTCTGAAGCAGCACGTACTTTCGTGGGCGGACGTGTTCGCTCAGAAGGTTGCGGCTAATGATGCGCATGGGTATTATGCTGCGTTTGCGGGTGCAATGGCGGCTTTTGCTCATGTTGATGCTGCTTATAGTAAGGAGCTGGCGGCGGAGCTTTCGGCCGAATAGCGTTTTGCTTCAAGGGGGATTTGTGGATATTCACGAGTACGCGCAGGCGTTTGACCAGGTTGAACGCGATTACGAGAGTGCGGTTGCGGAATTCGGCATCCCCTTTGAGGCGTCCGAATCGTGCCCGCGCGTCCGTCGTGAGCAGGCGGCCGCGGCTTGCGGATGCCGATGCGAAAACGGGGGCGGGTCGCTGTGGCGCGGGTGGATTTCACCTGCGTGCTTGGCGTGCCGCACGGGCGAGCGCACGGCCACGTTTTTCGTTGATTTGCGCTGCACGCGGCACTGTTATTTCTGCTTCAATCCTAATCAGGACCACTACGAGTATTTCTTGTCGCACAAGCGCGACATTGTGAGCGAGCTTGAAAACGCTTATAAAGCCGGCGCGCAATTTGATTGCTTGGCAATAACCGGCGGCGAGCCGCTTTTGCATAAGGAGCAGGTGATTGCATTCGTGCGCCGCGCGAAGCAGCTGTACCCGGGCGTGCACGTGCGGTTGTACACATGCGGCGATTTGCTGGATGATGCGTGTTTGACGCAGCTTGCGGCGGCGGGGCTTGATGAGATTCGTTTCAGCGTCAAACCGGAAGACATGGCGCACATCAACGCGCCGGTGTTTGAGCGCATGGCGGCAGCGGTGGCGGCGTTGCCCGATGTGATGGCGGAAATGCCGGTGATTCCCGGCACGCTTTCCGAGATGCGGGCGATACTCTCGCGTATTGATGCCATAGGGGTTCGCGGTATTAACTTGCTAGAGTTCTGCTTTCCGCTGTGCAACGCCGGCGAGTTTCAGAAGCGCGGTTTTGAACTGCGCAAACGCCCGTTCAATTACTTGTATGACTACTGGTACGGTGGCGGTGTGCCCGTGGCAGGCAGTGAGGCGGAGGCGCTGGCGTTGTTGGAGTATGCTGCACGCGAAGACCTGCAGCTTGGCATGCACTATTGCAGCTCGGACAACAAGAACACAGGGCAGGTGTACCAGCAGAACAAGGCGTTCACCTGCGACGATAACGTGCAGGCGCACTATCCGTGGCTTTCGGCCGATGCGGGCGACCGCTTGCTAAAGTGTGCGAAAGCGTTCGGTCGCGATGCCGCAGCAGTGCGCGATTGGGCGCAAGTAGCTGGCGTGCCGTGCGAGTTCGATGGCGAAATCCCGAGCGCGGCATTTCCGTTGGCGCGCGTTAGCGAAGCGCAGCAGGCGTGCCCCGGCATTTCGCTGGCCGAAAGCGCCAACGTGTTCGAACAACGCGAAAACGGCGAACTATATTTGCGCGAAGTGGGCATACGCAAGCTGTGAGTGACTTGAAGTTATGCCCTTGTTCGTTCCAAGAAAATTGCTGCATATGCATGTTTGTCGCTTGACGATGACGTAACGTCATCCCTCAAAGTAAGCTAGTTGATGCAAATACGTTGTTGCGCGGGACGAGGGAGAACATGGGCGAAGAGGACAGCCAAGGCTTGATGACGGTTGGCGAGCTGGCCGCGCGCGTAGGCGTGACTGTTCGGACTATCCAGTATTACGATCAACGTGGGTTGCTGCATCCGACGTGCAAAGGCGAGCAAAACCTTCGGCTGTACTCGCCAGCTGATGAAGAGCGGCTCAATCGCATTATTACCTTGAAATACCTTGGGCTTTCCCTTGCTCAAATTCAGGAAAGCGAAGGCAGCGATACCGATGCCGAGCTGGGTGGTGCCTTGACCAGGCGTGCAGAGGAGCTTGAACGCGAGAGTGCGAGAATCCTTCGGGATATGAACGTTTTGCAGGGCCTTCGGTCGCATCTTGCGGCTGGCGGCCGCACCGACTGGAACGAACTTGCCGCCACTGTCGGCCGTGTGCAAGACCGTGAAGATATGCTGTGGGCGGCCATTACTGGGGAGTCGCTTGAGGGCTATCCGGTTCCGGAATTATCGCGTGAAGAGGTGATTTGTTGGCATCAACTGATGGGCGACACCATCGAGGCGATGCATGACGGCGTTCTGGTAACCGACGAACGCGCCCAGGCGCTTGCTATTCGCTTTTCTAGCTTAGGCGGCATGCCTCACGCGCTTGCCGGTCTGAAACGTTTGGCGCATCAGCGCAGCTCAGGGCCAAAACAGTATGGACGCGATTTCTATGCGGGCATTCAGCGCCGCACGCTAAGCTTCTTGCAAGATGCGCTTGATTATTCTCGCGCCAACGCGCAGGTGTAAGCTACCCTATTTACCCTGATTGTTGTATTGCCAGCGACGCAACGTCGCTGGCTATCATCGTTTCCCGAAGTTCGTTCGCATACTAAGGGGGAGACGATGATCGTATCGTGGATGGCCACGAACCGATGCAACTTGAAATGCGCCCATTGCTACCAAGATGCAGACGAGTGCGATAGCAGGGAGCTGTCAACCGAAGAAGCGCGTGGGATGATCTCGCAGATTGCGCGCGCGGGGTTCAAAATCATGATTTTCAGCGGCGGCGAACCGCTGATGCGCGATGATATTTTCGATTTGGTCGCGCATGCGGCATCGTGCGGCTTGCGTCCGGTGTTCGGCAGCAACGGCACGCTTCTTACGCCTGATGTTGCGCGTAAGCTTAAGGACGCCGGCGCATGCGCTATGGGCATCAGCATCGATAGTCTTGATGCGGAAAAGCATGATCGTTTTCGCGGGGTGCCCGGTGCTCATGCTGCAACGCTTGCAGGCATCGAGACATGCAAAAGCGTTGGTCTTCCGTTTCAAATTCACACTACCGTGGTGGATTGGAACCGCGACGAGGTGTGCGACATCACGCGTTTCGCGAAGAAATTGGGCGCGGTGAATCATTCGGTGTTCTTCCTGGTACCCGTGGGTCGCGGCAAGGATATTGCGGATGAGAGCCTTGGTATCGAGCAAAACGAGCAGCTGCTTGCCGACATTCTGTGCGCCGGGCGCGATGCCGGTATCGAGGTGAAGCCCACGTGTGCCCCTCAGTTCATGCGCATTGCCGAGCAGATTGGCGTCGAGACGCGCTATACACGCGGCTGCTTGGCGGGCCTGACCTATTGCGTGGTGGGCAGCGAAGGCATTGTGCGCGCGTGCGCATATATGACCGAAAACGCTGGTGACGTGCGCAAACAGCCTTTCGATGAGATTTGGCGCGAAAGTCCCGTGTTCGAAAAACTGCGCACGCAAGCGTACAAAGGGGCGTGCGGAACCTGCGACTTCAAAGGTGTGTGTGGCGGTTGTCGTGCTCGTGCCGCCTATTACCACGATGGCGACATTCTGGGGCAAGACGACTATTGCGCTTGGGGCGGGAAAGGCGCGTCGCGCGCAATGGCTGGCGCACCCGTTGCGTAGCACAAGCAAGCATGGCGAAAAGGAGCATATGATGAAAAGGATTGCAGGAAGCGCGATTGCGGTTTCGTGCGCGCTGGCTTTGGGCGCAGGAGTGTTTTCGCTGGTTGGATGCGCATCGCAGGCGGAATCGGACGCGTTGGGTGTCGAAGGTGCAGCTGCAGAAACGGTGCAGCAAGCTTACACGTTCACTGATGACCTGGGCCGTGAGGTAACGGTTGCCTCGCATGAGCGCGTGGTTGCCGGTATGGGAAGCTTCGCGAACGTTTGGGAACTGGCGGGCGGTGCGCTTGTCGGTGCGTCTGACGATGCGTTCTCCGACTACGGCATCACGTCGGATGCGCAGAAAATCGGCGACTTTTCGTCGCTTGACGCTGAGTCGATTATTGCGTTGAACCCGGATTTCGTGATTCTAACCGGCTCAAGCTCGGGGCGTGGCGGCGGTGTGGCCCAAACCGAGCTTGCCGATACGCTTGCGGCAGCGCATATTCCCGTTGCGTACTTTAAAGTGACCACGTTCGACGATTATCTGCACATGCTGCGCATATGCTGCGACATCACGGGCGACGAGCAAGCGTATGCGGAAAATGGGCAGAAGCCAGCGGATAAGATTGCGGAAATCCGCGCGAAGGCTGAAGATAAGCAGGCTGGTAGTGCGGTGGTTTTGACGACGTATTCAGGTGGCACACGCGTGCAAACGTCGTCAACGCAAACGGGGACTATGCTGGCTGATCTGGGCGTGCAAAACATCACCGACTCCGATAAGGGGTTGCTGTCCGATTACAGTTTAGAGGCACTCATTCAAGATGACCCGCAAACCATTTTCCTGCTTCCCATGGGAAGCTCTGACGAAGCGGCACAGCGGGCTCTTGCCGAGCAGACGACGGCGCAGCCGGCGTGGGCCCAGCTGAGCGCAGTGAAAAACGATCGGGTGGTTGTGCTTGATCCGAAGCTGTTCCAGTACAAGCCCAACAACAACTGGGATCAGGCGTATCAGGTGCTGTTCGATGCGCTATATGGTGAGTAGGCCCGCTGATGGGCGGGATATCTAAATGCGCGGGGGCTCGGAGGCGTGCGAGCCGCCGCTTTCGCTTGGCGTTGCTGGTTTCGTTGCTTATGCTTGCGAGCGCGATACTTGCCGGTTTAGCGCTGGGGTCTTCCTCGATTGGCGCAGGCGACGTGCTGGCCTATGCCACGGGTGGCGCATCCGATATGGCCAGCAACGTGCTGGCGAACGTACGCATTCCGCGCGTGCTAGCAGGCGTTTTGGCGGGAGCGGCGCTGGCCGAGGCAGGGGCGCTTATCCAGGCCACTCTGAACAATCCGCTGGCAAGCCCGAACGTCATCGGCGTGAACGCTGGATCGGGGCTGTTCGTGCTGCTGTTCGCTTGCATGGCGCCGCATGCGTTGAGCGCGTCGGTTGCGGCGGCATTTCTGGGCGCGTTGGCGTCTGTGCTGCTGGTGTTTTTCGTGTCGGTGTACGCAGGTGCCTCGCGGTTGACCATCGTGCTAGCGGGTATGGCGCTTACGGCCATTTTTACGGCGGGCATGAACGCTATCCTTATTTTCAACCCTGATGCATATGTGAACTCGTCGGGCTTTCTGGTGGGAAGCCTTTCGGGTGTGACGATGCCCGAGCTGGCTGTTCCTGGCGTGCTGATTTTTGGGGGCCTTCTGTTGGCGGTGAGTCAGGGTGTGCGTCTGAACATCCTGTCGCTTGGCGACGAAGGCGCGCATGCCTTGGGTTTGAACGTGGTGCGCGCACGGCTGGTTTTGCTATCGCTTGCAGCGCTTTTGGCTGGTGCGGCGGTGTGTTTTGCCGGGCTAATTGGCTTTGTGGGTTTGATTGTTCCGCATGTGGTGCGCTACGTTGTCGGGCACGACAATCGACGCGTGCTGTTGCTTTCGCCAGTTGTTGGTGCCGCGTTAGTGTGCATGTGCGACACCGTTGCGCGCACGTTGTTCGCGCCGTTTGAGGTGCCCGTTGGCATTTGCATGGCGTTGGTGGGCGGACCGTTTTTCATCTACCTGATTCTTCGCTCGCGGAAGGGGGAGGTTGATGGGCGCTCTTGATTTCGAAGACGTGTCGTTTGGCTATAAGGGCAACTTTCTATTCGACGGCTTTTCCGCGTCGTTTCCGAAAGGGCAGGTGAGCTGCATTGTTGGGCCGAACGGCTGCGGAAAGTCGACGTTGGCAAAGCTTGCCATGGGCCTGGTTAAGCCGTTTGCTGGCCGCGTGCTTGTGCAGGGGCGTGACGTTGCGGCGTTGACTGCGCGTGAGCGTGCGCGCCTTTTGGGCGTGTTGGTGCAGCAGCAAGAGGCTCCGGCCATGACGGTGCGGGAATTGGTTGCGTGTGGGAGGTTTCCGCATTGCGGACCGTTTGCTCGGTTGGGCGATACCGATAGGCGGCGCATCGACGAAGCGCTTTCGCTTGCGGGCGTGTACGATTTGCGTGACCGGCAGCTGCGTAGCTTGTCGGGTGGGCAGCGCCAACGGGCACGCATGGCAATGGTGCTGGCTCAGGATGCCCTGCTTGTGTTGCTTGACGAGCCGACGTCGTTTATGGACGTTGCGGCATGCTTTGACATGATGCGCCTGGTACGTCGGGTGCGCGATTGTGGGAAAACGGTTGTTGCTGTTGTGCACGACTTGAATTTGGCGCTCTCGGTTGCCGATGCCGTGTTCGTGATGGAGCGCGGGCGCCTGACAGCCCAAGGTGCGCCTGCGGATGAATGCGTGCGAGTGGCTATCGAGCAATCGTTTGGCGTGTGCTTGGAGCGTGCGGAAACGCCACGCGGGACGGCATGGGTGACGTTCGAACGGCAGTGACGCGCGCTGCACGGTGTCTGCTGTCACGAACTTGCTCGTGTTTGTGTTTTAATGCCCGCTGCTTGAGTAGTCCAGGGAGTGTGATTCTCGTTTTCCCAGGTCAGAGCCTTGTCGAAAATTGCTGTACTTCATTGGTTTTCAGCAAAACACAAACAAGAGCGAGTTCGTGACATGGGTGCTCCCTAGTTACAGCTTTCGCTGCTGGTAGAGGCCGTTGTCGATGAAGCCGCGGGATCGGTAGTAGCCGCGCGTGCCTATGGCGCTGATCACGTTCACGGCGGTGTAGCCGTTTTCGCGGGCGATGGCGCACGCTCGCTCGATAAGCTTCGTGCCCAGGCCGCGATGCTGCGCGTTCTCCCCGCCTTGGTGCAGCCCGGCCACGCGTCCGTACACGTGCACCTCGCGTATCATGGCTTCGCTAGCGCAAATGGGCAGGTCAGCTGCATGTTCGGCAACGTAGCTGGCATTGGGCATGGACAGGCGTAAAAACCCGGCAACGCGGTTGTCGGGCGTTACCCATTGCAGGAACACCTCGCGGGTGTTCGACGTTTCGTAGGGCACTTCGGCAAGCGAAAGCTGGTCGGACGCCGCGGCGCCAAATGCGATTTCGCGCGAGCGGATTTCCTGCACGGGCTCGTTTCGGCGCGAAAGCTCCAGGTCAACAAGCTGTCGTAGGTTCACCTTTTTGTTGCCGGTCATGATGTCGTGTGCCGAAATGTCGCGAATCATGCGCGATATGCGTGTGAACGGCGGCGTTGCCAGCACGTCATCGGCCAGCAGGTTCACCAGCTCGCCTTCGGTGTAGGGACGCCAGCTGTCGTCGCGCCAATGCGCCACCAGGCCCGTGCCGTCCACTAGCGCGCAGGGGTACAGCTTGATTTCGTCGGGCTTGAACGCGGGGTGCCCCACCATGCGAAGATAGTCCGCGGCGTCGGATTCGGGCGTGGCGCCTAGCAGGTTGGTCATGAAATGAGCGTGCGTTTTGAAGCCGAAGATGCGTGCCAGCTCGAAGGCCTGCTGCATGCGTGCGACGTTGATACCACGGTGGTTTGCGCGCAGGATGTGCTCGTCAAGGCTTTGGATGCCCATTTGCAGCTTCGTACAGCCAAGGCGGCGTAGCGTGGTTAGGCGTGCGGGTGTGATAGCGTCGGGTCGCGTTTCGATTACAAGGCCCACGCAGCGGTGTTCGGCGGCCTCGTTGGCGTGTTGTAGGGCCTCTAGCTGGGAAAACGTTGCTGTTTGCCAACGGGCAACGGCGGCCCAGCCGGATGCAGGTGACGTGTTGGCGCTATCTTCCGCGGTGTTCGCGCTGTCGCAGGCGTAAAGCTTACGCACCGTTTGGTTGTAGGTTGCGTTGCCGGCGGTTACGCGGTCTTGCGCGTTGGCGGCCCATGCGGCAAGGTCATCGCGTTCGCAGGCAATGCCGGCTTCGCGATAGCGCTGGCGGCGTGCTTCGGCCTCACGCTCGACGGTACTTTCGCTGGCCATGTCGTTCAGGGCGCGGAACAGCTCGTGCATGTACCATATCTGGTACGCTTCCGGATAGTCGCTCCACGTGCCTCCCAGCACGATTAACTCCACTTTGTCGGTTACGTGGCCCATTTGGTGCAGCGTGCGCAGGCGGGCTGTGACCTGCAGGTATGGGTCAAACCAGTTGCGCTCGGCGCGTTGGCAGGCCGGCTCGTCGTGCAGGTAGCTCTTTGGCATGCGCACGTCGTTGGGGCAGTACAGGCACGCGCTTGAGCAGGGCCACGGCTTTGTGAGCACGGTGACCGTTGCCACGCCGGACGCGGTGCGGCGGGGCTTCACCTGCAGCGTACGTACAAGGCGCGCTTCAAGCTCGGGCGTGATGTCCCATGTGCGCCAGGTTTCGGGCGCGTGTTCCTTTACGTCCTGGTAAAACGGTAGCAGCTTCTTTTTGGCTACATAGCGAACGGGGCCGGCGACCTCGCGATTTCGGGCGCGAATGATGCGATCGAGCGTGTTGGGATCAAGCGGCATGTCGGTGCGGCGCAGCTTGTCGATGATGTTCAGCAGAGTCTTTTCCATAGGCGGTATTTTACGGCATGGAAAGCCTTGCGCGGTGTGTTTGCGGCATGTATTATACGAAGTGCGATGCCCCGGCCTACCGGGCGGCATTGTTACTTAGATTACCCGGCTGGCTTTAGTGGGGCGCAGCCGGGTTCTCTTTTGCTCGAATGCAGTTCGCTAATTCCGGTTGGCTAAGCCAACGATTCCGATAACAACCGTGAAAATTGCGCAGAGCGCAACGACTGTATTCGTATCCATGGCGCCACCTCCAATCAAGAAGACGGCCACCCGGCAAGCAAAGCATCGCCTTGCCACCATGCAACGAAAATCCGCGAAGGAAAAGGCTTGTAAAGCTACGAAGTCGAATACTGCTCTGAAAAAACAATATATTCGTGCAAAAGTCAGTTTTGCAAAAACCATTTGTTTACCTGCGGTTTTGCCGATTGTCGATAATTCAGCACCAAACTGTTGGTGATTTAGTGGCATTGCATTGCGCGGGGTAGAATGAGAGCAATGAGTAGAAACTGCCCGCGTGGCGAAGCGGTGCGAAAATAAGATAGGTGAAGCATCGTATGGAGCAAACCGTTGCGTATTTGGACAACGCGGCCACCACGCAGCCGCTGCCGGAGGTCGTTGCGTGCATGAACGAGGTGCTGGCGCACAGCTGGGGCAATCCCTCGTCGCCGCATGCGGTGGGACGTCGTGCGAAGGACGTGCTCGAGGAAAGCCGCGCGGTTATTGCCGACGCACTTGGCGTGGATGCCGACGAGGTGTATTTCACGTCGGGCTCCACGGAATCGAACAACCTTGCCGTGCGCGGTGCGTGCTTGGCGCGGCGCGACAATCCCGGGCAGATAATCACCTCAACGTTGGAGCATGCGTCGGTTACGCGTTCGGTGCGCGGCATGCGGCGCGATGCGGGATGGACGTGCAGGTACGTTGATGCGCAAAACGGCGCACTTGACCTGGGGCAATTACGTGGGTATTTGCAGGAAGGTCCCACAACGCTTATTACTATGATGCGCGTGCAGAACGAAACGGGCTGGATTTTCCCTATCCCGGAAGTGGCGGCGCTGCGCGATGAGCTGGCGCCTGACGCGGTGCTGCACTGCGACGCCACGCAGTCGTTCGGCAAGCTGCCCACTTGCCCGCGCGAGTGGGGCGTGCAGCTGCTTACGGCGGGGGCACACAAAATCGGCGGCCCGCGCGGCATCGGCATTCTGTATGTGCAGCGTGGCGTGAAGATGTTCACCACGGCGTTTGGCGGCAATCAAGAGCGAGGCCTGCGTTCGGGCACCGAGCCGGTGTTTTTGGCGGCGGGCATGGCCGAAGCGGTGCGCATTGCTATGCGCGATTTGGACGCGAACTTGCAACACACGTCCGACCTGCGAAAACGTGCAATTGGTGGTTTGCGGCGCGAGATTCCCGATGTGGTTATCCACGCGCTTGAAGGCGGTAGCCCCTACATTTTGAGCTTTAGCGTACCGGGCGTGCCAAATGCGAAATCGGTGCAGTATTTGTCGGACCGCGGCGTGTGCGTTTCGCGTGCGTCGGCGTGCGAAGAAAATCATACGACAGTTGCGCCGGGTACGTGGCGCGAAAAGCATCCGCTGTCACTACAGGCGGCGGGCATCCCGTTGCGCGAGGGCAAGGAAACGCTGCGCGTGAGCTTTTTCCATCAGAACACCGCTGATGACGTTGATCGACTGGTGCGCGTCATGGCCGATTGCGTACGCGACGTGCGAGGCGCGTAGAAGTCATGTGCGATTGCAAAGCTGATGATGCGCGCGGCTGGCACGAGGCTTCGGCGGCAGGATGTTCGCTGCAGCTTGATGAGGCGACGGCGCTGCGCCTGTGTGCGTTGACCGGCGAATTTTACCGCGCGAACGCGGAATCGTTTTCGCAAACGCGTCAAGCTCGATGGCAGGGGTGGGCGCGTGTGCTGGCGGCAGCGGGCGTTGCTGGTGATGAGATTTCAGGCGTTCCGGCTGCCTCGGATGCCGTTTCTGCACCCGGAGACGTACAGCGCATGGGCGTGACTAGCAGAATGGAAGGTGCGTGTGGCGAACGCGACGAAGACTCCCTCCGCGTGCTTGATGTGGCGTGCGGGAATTTGCGTTTCGAGCGGTATCTAGCCGAGCGCTTGGGCGCGAACCGGCTAGTGTGCTTTGCGGTGGATAACTGCTACCCGCTAGTTGATCAGGCGCAATCGGTGGCGGGTTTGCCGCAGGTTAGCTTTCAAAACCTCAACGTGATAGATGCGCTTGCAGCCGAGAGCCTGACGTCGGTGCTTGAGGCCCCGGATGCCGCTTGTGATTTGGCAGTTGCGTTCGGCTTTATGCATCACGTGCCGCTGGAGCGCTGGCGCGTGGCGTTGCTGCATGCGCTGGCGGCGAAAGTTCGCTCGGGCGGGGTTGTCGTCGTCAGCTTCTGGCGGTTCCTCAACAGCGAAAAGCTAGCAAAAAAAGCCGCGGTCACAACTAAAGAGGCGCAGGATGCTCTGGGCCTTCCGCAGTTGCCGCCGAACGACTTTCTGCTGGGTTGGCAGGACACGCAGGGGCTGTATCGCTACTGCCATCATTTTGACGAATCGGAAATTGAGCGTCTGACCTGCGCCGTCGCAGACATCGCACAACCTATTGCCCGCTTTGCAGCCGATGGGAAAACTGGCAACCTCAACGAGTATTTGGTCCTGCGCGTGAAGTAATCGGCTCCAATGCATTCCACAGCTGATCGAAGGTACGAAAACAGCCGCAAAAGCCCGCCAGGTGCATTGGCGGACCGAAAAGTGGATACGTTTGTATTTTAATTGCCTTCCGCGAAGTGGGCCTTGATGGTGTGTTTGCGTTTTGCCTGTTCAGAGGCCTGCGCATTCGAGGGCTACTTACCGCAGTCGCATTAAAACACAAACGTATCCGCTTTTTGCTTGCGAGCCTCGTTATGGCTGGCTGCTGCGAGCTTGTCAACCTGCTTTTCCAGCGCGTCGATGAACATCTTCGCTCGTTTGCTCTTTGGGTTGATGGTGGCGAAGGCTGCGTGCTCCATGTCGGAGATAGGTAGGCAAGCGAATGCCGGATCGTCGCGGTATACCGAGGTATTCCGCGACCCATCAGGCAGGACGTAGATCTCGTCCTCGCCGATGTCGATGAGCGCTCCGTCGGCAGGGTGGTAAATGCGCTGGATGTGCGGTGTTGGCTGGAACCCGGCCGCGAGGCAGTTGTCGCGCACCGCGTTCCATGTGTGGTCGAGCAGCTGATGGATGCCCGTCGAGTCGAACAGCACAAGGATGCGAAACGGGTTTGTTTGTTGTGCGACTTTTCTTTGATGCTTATCTTCTTGATAGCGTGCCATTCGTGTACTAATCAAGACTTTGATACCTTGCCAATCGTGTATAATTTGATGATACAGAACCGTGCCATTCGTGTATTTACGACAGTATCCACTGGGGTGGAAGGGGTCGCCGATGTTTAAACGCCGCGCGTATGACGAGCTGCTTCGCTGGAAACGCGAATCGAACGGTGCTCGCGCGTTGCTTTTGGAAGGAGCGCGCCGTGTTGGCAAGAGTACGTTGGCAAAGGAGTTCGCCGAGAAAGAATACGCAGCTCACCTGGTCATAGACTTCTCCGAAGCATCGGAAGACCTGAAAACGCTCTTTTTGGAATACCGTTCGGATACCGATTCCTTTTTCATGTACCTTCAAGCGTTTACGGGCGTGTCCCTGCCGCGGCGCGATTCCCTTGTAGTCTTCGACGAGGTTCAGCGGTTTCCCGCTGCCCGGGAATTCATTAAACAGCTTGTTGCGGACGGTCGTTACGATTACCTTGAAACGGGCTCGCTCATCTCTATTAGACGAAACGTTGCAGATATCGTCATCCCTTCCGAGGAAACCCCGCTTCGCCTGAACCCGTTGAACTTCGAGGAATTCCTTTGGGCGGTTGGAGAAGAGCAGCTCGCCACGGTTGTTCGCGCCTCGTTCGAAGGCAAGGTTGCGCTTCCCGAAGCGATTCACCGCAAGGCCGAGCGGTTGTTTCGCGAGTATATGTTGGTCGGCGGCATGCCGCAGGCTGTCGAGGCATACCTCGATGAAAAGGATTTCGGCAAAGTTGACCAGGTAAAGCGCGACATCATCGCGTTGTATCGTAGTGATATAGAAAAGTTCGGGGGTTCCGACGCACTGCGCATTCGCCGGGTGTTTTCCACATTGCCCGGCCAGTTGACGCGCCATGAAAAGAAGTTCGTGCTGTCCGCGCTTGACCGCAATGCACGAAGTAGGGAATACGCCGATGCCTTTTTTTGGCTAGCTGATGCGTGCATAAGCTCGATGTGCATAGGCGTTGACGACCCATCGGTGGGACTTGCAGCAACCGCCGATGAAGGGACGTTTAAGTGCTACATGGCCGACACGGGGTTGCTGGTTTGCCAGCTCTTCGCTGACAACGCTGCCACGCCTCATCAGGTGTACCGCGATATCCTCTTGGGAAAGCTCGAGGTCAATGAGGGTATGTTCACGGAAAACGTTGTTGCGCAGCAGCTGGCTGCAAGCGGTCATGGGCTGTACTTCTATTCGCGGCGCGATCGTGAAAACAGCGCGAACACTATGGAAATCGACTTCTTGATAACGTCTGGCTACGACGACGCTGCCGGACGTATGCGCGTCTCCCCCATCGAGGTGAAATCGACGAAACGCTACGGTGCGAAGTCGCTTGAGAAGTTCAAGGCGAAGTTCGGATCGCGCGTGGGAACGCGCTATATTTTGCACCCAAAGCCGATGCAGGTGGAAGGAGACCTGGTGCGCCTGCCGCTATACATGGCGCATTTGCTGTAACGGGCAGCAGGTCTGGCTCTAGCTGACCTTGGCTGCGAATTACGATTGCAGCTGAGCATACGGCAGGGTGGGTTGGTGCGTTTCGGGCGAAAGCGGCGGAAGCGGCCCCCGACGGCTATTTTGCTAACTTGCTTGAGGTGATCGAGACGTTGCTGCGGGTTGTAACGCGGTAGGCGTGCGGAAACGAAAGATGATTAGCGTGCTTTGCGGGTTGATTTCTCGCCCTTGGCGCAGCTCGATTTGGCGAATGATGCGCTTTGGATCAAAGTCTTGGTCGAAAATCGCTCGCGCCGATTCGTCGTGCATGAAGTCGATCTTGACGAAGTCTCGATACTCCTGATCGGTGAACTTCTCCATGCGTCATGTTTTCCCTGTTTGGCGAGTACTGCGTAGCAGAAGAGGCTTGCGGTTGGGGCTTGATTTCCATTCGGTCAGGTCGTTCGCTAGCAATCTGCGTAAGATGAAACCTCGCTTCTATTGTGCCGAGTGCTTTGCGGCATAACAACTTCCCTCGAAAAATGGGGGAGAGAGGTAAGCTTGGCTAGTATAATTTCGCAATCGGCAGGTTGAAAACTTCGCAATCGGTGGGTCGGAAACCTCGTAATCGGTTGTTTTCGCAGGCAGCAGATGCGTTATGGGAGACCCTTCGATAACGTTCCTTTCGTTTGTCGTCTGGGTTTGGCCAAGAATGGCGAAAACAAGGCCTTAAAATCGCCAAAGTTGGCGAAAATAAGGCGATACTTCACTTGACTGGTAGATTGAACTGCTGGGTTTGCGAGCGCGCGCAATACGCGTTTCCCTGATATGCGCCTTCCGTTCACCGGCAGAACTTGCGTCGTCGTTGCCATTTCCCGGCTGTGCATGGCTTTGGCCGGAACGCTGGGCGCGGCGTGGCAGGGCTGGCATATGCTTATGCGTGTAAGAAATTGCAACGGCAGCGGTTGCATGGGCTGTGCGAAAGGATGCCGAATGGGAATGAACGTTGTGTGCCTTGACCTGGAAGGCGTGTTGGCGCCGGAGATTTGGATTGCGTTCGCGGACGCGGCGGGCGTGCCCGACCTGCGCCGCACCACGCGCGACGAGCCGGATTACGATAAGCTCATGCAGTTCCGCTTAGACGTGCTGCGCCGCCACGGTTTGGGCCTGCCTCAAATCCAGGAGGTCATTGCCGGCATCGATCCGGTGCCCGGCGCGAAAGAATTCTTGGACGATTTGCGCGCGACCACACAGGTGATCATCATCAGCGACACGTTCGAGCAGTTCGCGCAGCCCATCATGGCAAAACTAGGCTGGCCCACCATTTTCTGCAACACGTTGGAAGTTGCCGACGACGGCACCATCACGGGGTACCGCATGCGCTGCGACCAGACGAAGCTGACCACGGTGCGCGCGCTGCACTCGTGCGGCTTCGAAACCATTGCCTCGGGCGACAGCTACAATGACCTGGGCATGATCAAGGCGTCGAAGGCCGGCTTCCTGTTCCGCAGCACGCTGTCCATCAAGGCCGAGCATCCGGAAATTCCGGCGTACGACACGTTCGAGGACTTGTCGAAGGCTATCAAGGCGGCATTGTAGGGGGCGCTGGCCTTCCGGTACGCGGCGGCGCTGGGCGATTTGGCGAAGCGTGGCGCGCTTGGCAAGGCGTTCCCGGTGCGCTGGCGAATGTCGCACCTTGCCGGTGTGCCCCCCACGGCGTGTTCTGCGTGAAGCCCTTGTGGTTTGTCGAATTGGTTAACAGAGTCGAAACGACAAATGGCGTTAGGGGCGATAAGCTACTGCACAGGTATCAAAACTCCAAGACGAGATAGGGGCGACGGGCATGCCTGCCGCCCCTTCTGAGCACTAGAAGCTTGCTTTTGCGCAGGCGAAACGGGGGAAGAATGACGAAACTATCCATTGCGCCCGCTTCGGCGGACGATGCCCGCATCGGCGGGTTTTTGGATCGACAGAAGCGTCGCGTTGACGCCATGCCGCCGGGTATGTGCCCGCTGGCGCAGCAGTTGACGCTGCTGGAAGAGGGCGCGCTGCAAACGTGCGGCAAGTGCGTGCCGTGTCGCGACGGCCTGCCGCAACTGGTGAGCATGCTGCGCCACTTGGTGGATTGCCAGGCCGACGCCGCCGAGGTCGAGCGCATGCGTCAACTGGCGGAAATGGTGCGCGACACGTCGGATTGTGCCAGCGGTTACGAAGCCGCGGGTGCCCTGCTTGAGGGCTTGGACGCGTTTTCCGCCGAAGTGGAAAGCCATGTGTCCAAGCACGCTTGCCAGCGCGGCGTGGGGCAGTCGGTGCCGTGCGAGACGTTCTGCCCGGCGCACGTGAACGTGCCTGCGTACATCGCGCTGGTGGCGAAGGGCGATTACGCCGGTGCCGTGCAGATGATCCGCAAGGACAACCCGTTCCCCACGGCGTGCGGCCTGGTGTGCGAGCATCCCTGCGAACAACGCTGCCGCCGTACGCTTATCGACGCGCCGCTGAACATCCGCGGCATCAAGGAGTTCGCTTGCGAGCACGCACGCGCAGACCAGGTGCCCGTGCCCGAGCGGTTGCCCGAAACCGGCCGCCGCATTGCGGTGGTAGGTGCTGGCCCTTCGGGTTTGACCTGCGCTTACTTTGCTGCGTTGATGGGGCATTCCGTTGACGTGTTCGAGGAGCGCAAGCAGCTGGGCGGCATGATTCGCTACGGCATCCCGGCGTACCGCTTCCCGCGTGAGCGCCTGGACGAGGATATCCGCGCCATCTTGTCGGTGGGCGGCATAACCGTGCATACCGAAAGCCCCGTGGACGCTGCGCGCATGGCGGAACTTTCTGCAGAATACGATGCCGTGTACGTGGCTATAGGCGCGCAAACGGGCAAGAGCCTGCGCATTGACGGCACGGATGCCGAAGGCGTGTATTCTGCCGTTGATCTGCTAGGACGCATCGGCGATGGCGATTATCCCGACTTCACGGGCAAGAAAGTGGCCGTTATCGGCGGCGGCAACGTTGCCATGGACTGCTGCCGCACGGCTGTGCGTGCCGGCGCCGAGGAGGTGTCGGTAGTGTATCGCCGCCGCATCTCCGACATGACGGCGTTGCCGGCCGAGATTGAATCAGCCGTGGCCGAGGGCGTGGAGATGATCACGCTGCAGGCGCCGGCCGCCATCGAGAAGGACGAACAGGGCCGCTGCACCGCGCTGCTGACGAACCCACAGATGATCGGCCCGGTGAAGCGCGGACGCCCCGCGCCGATGGCTGCGGACAAGCCGCAGATGCGCATTCCGGCCGATGTCATCCTTATTGCCGTGGGCCAGAACATCGTGTCTGCGCCGTTCGAGGAGTTCGGCATGGCCGCCGAATGGGGCGAGTTCAAGGCTGACGAGCAGCTGCATGCCCAGATGAACGCAGAGGCGCTTGAGACCCGCGGCGCCGATGCGGCCACGGGTGCCAACGTGTTCGTGGGTGGCGACTGCCAAACCGGCCCGGCCTCGGCCATCATGGCCATTGCTGCCGGCAAGGTTGCAGCGCGCAACATCGACCATATGCTGGGCTTCAACCATACGCTAGATTGCGGTGCGGAAGCGCCGGCGGCGCAGCCCAACGACCGTGCGGCGTACGGCCGTGTGGAGGTGCTCGAGCGTCCGGCGCGCGAGCGCAAACATGATTTCGATGCCGTGGAGGTGCCCATGAGCACCGAAGAGGCCATGCAGGAATGCGGGCGCTGCCTGCGCTGTGACCACTTCGGCGCCGGCGCCTGCGAAGGGGGGCGCATCCAATATGTTTAACGTCACCATCAACGGCCAGGCGCTTGAGGCGCGCGAAGGCCAAACCATTTTGGAGGTTGCCCGCGCCGCCGGCATCCGCATCCCCACGCTGTGCTACCTCAAGGACCGCAGCGCCATCGGGTCGTGCCGCGTGTGCGTGGTGGACGTGGAGGGCCAGGCGGCCCCCGTGCCGGCGTGCACTACGCGCGTGGTCGACGGCATGCAGGTGCAAACGGACACCGAGCGCGTGCAGAAGTATCGCCGCGTAGCTGTTGACCTGCTGATTTCCAACCATGGGCTTGACTCGACCGACTACTGTTTCAGCTGCGTGAAAAACGGCGCCTGCGAGTTGCAGGCAGTGGCGCGCGAGGTGGGCGTGTCCCATCCCACGTTCCCCGTTTCGCAAACGCGCAAGCCCGTGCTGGACTCCAACCCGTTTTTGCGCTTCGACCCTAACCTGTGCATCGCGTGCCAGCGTTGCGTGGGCGCATGCAACAACGCGGCGGGCAACCATGTGCTGCAAACGCGCAAGCGCGGTGTGCGCACCACCATCCGCGCACCGTTCGGGCCGAACTGGGACCGCACCATCTGCGAGAGCTGCGGTAACTGCGCGCAAGCCTGCCCCACAGGCGCGCTGGTGGAGAAGCGTCGCGGGCTCTACCGCGAATGGGACACGCACACGGTGCGAACCACGTGCCCGCACTGCGGCGTGGGTTGCCAGCTTGACCTGGTGGTGAAGGGCAACCAGATCGTGGACGTGCAGGCAGCAGACGGCCCGTCCAACGTTGGGCTTGTGTGCGTGAAGGGCCGCAGCGGCAGCTTCGACTTCGTGAACTCGCCCGACCGTATCACCACGCCGCTGGTGAAAAACCCCGAAACCGGCGAGTTCGAGCCGGCCGACTGGGATACGGCGCTTGACCTGGTGGCGCGCAAGTTCACCGAGCTGCGCGACGCCCACGGCGGCGAGAGCATCGCGGCGTTCGCGTGCTCGCGTTCCACCAACGAAGACATATACATGCTCCAGAAGATGGCGAGGTGCGCATTCGATAGTCCCAATGTCGACAACTGCGCACGTGTTTGACACGCCCCCACTGTTGCCGGTCTGGCAACTACACTTGGTTCGGGCGCAATGACGAACTCCATCCAGGATGTTTGCGAGGATTCGCAGGTCATCCTGCTTATTGGCAGCAACCCTGAAGAGGCGCACCCTGTTATGGGCATGCGTTTGCGCCAGGCGGTCGAGCGCGGCGCGAAGCTGATTGTGGTGGACCCGCGCGAGATCGGGCTGGCGAAGAAGGCCGACATCCACCTGAAGCTGCGCCCCGGCACGAACGTGGCGTTCGCGAACGGCATGGTGCACGTGCTGATTGAGAAGGGCCTGGTTGACCGCGAATTCGTGGAAAGCCGCACTGAAGGCTTCGACAAGCTGGCGGCTATGGTGGCCGACTATACGCCCGAGCGCGTGGCTGAGATCTGCGGCATCGACGCGCGCGACTTGGTGGCCGCGGCGGAGCTGTACGCAAAGGCCGATCGCGCGCCCATCATTTATTGCCTGGGCGTGGTTGAGCATACTACGGGCACCGAGAGCGTGATGGCGTTGTCCAACCTGGCGCTGGTGTCGGGCAAGCTGGGCCGCCCCGGGTGCGGCATCAACCCGCTGCGTGGCCAGAACAACGTGCAGGGCGCGTGCGACATGGGTGCGGGACCTGCCGATTTCACAGGTTATCAGAAGGTGGCCAACCCCGATGCGCGCGCGAAGTTCGAGGCCGCGTGGGGCGTCACGCTCAACCAGACGCCGGGCTTGAAGGCCACCGAGTGTTTCCCCGCCATGATCGACGGGCGCATCCGTGGCTTGTTCCTGTTCGGCGAAGACCCGGTGCGCACCGACCCCGACACGCACCACGTTATCCGTGCGCTCAAGGCGCTGGACTTCCTGGTGGTCGAAGAGCTGTTCATGACGGAGACGGCGAAGTACGCCGACGTCATCCTGCCTGGCCGCAGCTATGCGGAGAAGGAGGGTACGTTCACGAACACCGAGCGCCGCGTGCAGCGCGTGCGCAAGGCGGTGGACGGCCCTGCCGGTCCGCGTCTGGACACCGAGGTGTTCGCCGACATCATGCGCCGCATGGGCTACGATCAGCCGACGCTTACGGGCGCGCAGATCATGGACGAGGTGGCAAGCCTCACGCCGTCGTACGCGGGCATCAGCCATGCGCGTCTGGACTCCGCCGCCGTGGCGGGGCAAGGCTTGCAATGGCCGTGCACGGGACCGGATCATCCAGGTACGCGCATCATGCACGAGGGGAAGTTCTCGCGCGGTTTGGGCGAGTTCTCGCTGGCGCAGTATCGTCCGTCGGCCGAACTTCCCGATGAGGAATATCCGCTGGTCATGATGACGGGCCGCGTGCTGGCGCAGTACAACGCGCAGGCCATGACGGGCCGCACCGAGGGCCTGAACCGCATCGATGGCACGTCGTTTATTGAGCTGAACACGGCCGATGCCGCCGCGGCGGGCATTGTCGATGGCGATCGTGTGCGCGTGAGCAGCCGCCGTGGCACCATCGAGAGCCAGGCGCGCGTGTCGGGCAAAACCAACCCCGGCGAGGTGTGGATGCCGTTCCACTTCCAGGACGGCAACGCCAACTGGCTGACCAATGCCGCGCTGGACAACATCTCGGCCACGCCAGAGTACAAGGTGTGCGCCGTGAAGGTGGAGAAGGCGTAAAGGGATTTTGCTGCGGAAGCGATTGCTACGGGGGCGTCGGCGCTAGGCCGATGCCCCCGCTGTGTTTTAGGGGGAGAGGATGACACGCATGTCTGAGGCTACATTCGAGGTTATGGATGTTGCGCGGGGCGAGTTCGACCCTTGCGAGTTGTTGGCGCTTTGGGAGCGTTCTGTTCGGGCTACGCATCATTTTGTGAGCGAGGCGGATGTAGTCGCCATGCGCCCCGAGGTGATGGGCGGTTTGGCGTTCGTGGAACATGTTGCGGTTGCGCGCGAGCTGCTGCAAGGCGGCGAACGCGGGCGCGTGCTGGGATTTGCCGAGGCGCATGAGGGCAACCTGGAGATGTTGTTTTGCGATGTTGACGCACGTGGCTATGGCGTCGGACATACGCTTTTGCGGCATGCTGTTGCTACGTGGGGTGTAACCACCGTTGACGTGAACGAGCAAAACGGCCAAGCGGTGGGCTTCTATGAGCACGAAGGCTTTGCGGTAACAGCTCGCGACGCGCTCGACAGCGAAGGCCGCCCCTACCCGATTTTGCACATGGTGCTGAGAGGGTAGTGACCGAGGCGGGTGCTTAGAAATGCGGCTTGCGTGAACGGGGGACGGAGCGGGCGTTCACATATGCGTTTTTGGGATGAGCAAATTCAATCGTGAACACCCGCCCCGTCCCCCGTTCACGGTGGCCCTCGCTCTGAGCATTCTCTCTTTCGTTTGCTATTTCTCGAAAAGTGCAGTTTTCGGCGGTTTCTATTTGCCAAAACGTGCAGAAAATGGCTGATTCTATTTGGCGATTTGTGCAATAATAGGCGTATTCTATTTCCCGATTTGTGCAGTGGAGGTAGTTCATGCTGCGGCGTAAGGTTACAAATCTCCTGGTCAAATGGAAGAATGAATCACAAAAAGCTTTGTTGGTCACTGGTGCTCGTCAGATAGGAAAGAGTTACGCAATCCGCGAATTCGGGAAATCAAGTTTTGCGTGCTATTTCGAGGTGAACCTGCTGCTTGATAAAGTGGCCCGAAACGCATTTGCGGAGGCTGAAAACGCAGTCGATTTCATCAATCGCGTCGCGCTGCTGTCGAAAAACCCGCTGGTTGAAGGGGACACGCTGATATTTATCGACGAGATTCAGGAATACCCGGAAATCGTCACCCTTATGAAGGCGCTGGTTGAAGATGGGCGCTACTCGTTCATCTTCTCGGGCTCTATGCTGGGCACTGAATTCAAAGGCATTTCGTCTTTTCCCGTGGGATATGTTGAGCAGATTGTCATGCGTCCAATGGACTTTGAGGAATTCTGCTGGGCGGTTGGCGTTGATCAGCGGTTTCTTGACCAGATTCGCGAATGTTTGCGCGAAAGGCACGCGGTTGAGCAGTATCTGCACGATATCATGATGCGAAATTTCCGCGCATATGTGGTGGCAGGCGGCATGCCTGAGGTGGTGCAAAAATACGTTGACTCGGGGTATTCGCTTACGGAAACGCGGGCAATGCAATCGACTTTGGTAAAGCAATATGCGCAAGACATCGGGAAATATGCGGGCAATCGGGCGTTTGGGGTTCGTGCGATCTTCGACCAAATTCCCGTGCAGCTTGAGGGCGACACACATCGTTTCAAGTTGGCTTCGTTGCGCAAAGCGGCGCGCATGGAATCGTTTCATCACGACTTCCTGTGGCTGGTCAATGCTGGTGTGGGGCTTCAGGTTTTGCAAACCACCGAGGCGCGTTGCCCGCTGAAGCGCACGGAACAAGCTTCGAAGTTCAAGCTGTACGAATCTGATACGGGCATGTTGGTGTCGCGGTATCCGCAAAGCACGGCGCGTTCGATTTATCTTGACATGAAGGATCCGAATCTTGGCGGCGTATACGAGAACGTGGTGGCGCAGGAATTGGCGGCGCAGGGTATCCCACTGTGGTATTACCAGTCGGAACAAGCCGGTGAAGTGGACTTTCTTATGGAAGGGAAAAGCGGCAAGGTGGTGCCCATCGAAGTGAAATCGGGTAAGAAGGTGCGGGCCCATGCGGCGCTCGACCACCTTTTGGGCATTCGCGATTACAAGATCCCAGAAGCGTTGGTACTTTCGCGCAATAACCTGTCGCAGGAAGGACGTGTCACCTACGCGCCGCTGTATATGACGTTTTGCCTGGATGAGCTGACGGAAGCGGATTCCGACGATTTTGCGTTCGCGCCAGCGCTGCCGTAGGAGAAGGTGCTTGTGGCGGCGCTTGCGTGAACGGGGGACGGAGCGGGTGTTCACGGTTGAGCTTGCTCATCCCAAAAACGCATATGCGAACATCCGCTCCGTCCCCCGTTCACGGCTACCCTTTTGCAGGCATTAGTTCTTTGCTCGTAGATGCTATTTCCCGAAAAGTGCGGTTTTCGGCGGTTTCTATTTGCCAAAACGTGCAGAAAATCTGGGACAGGGGTCGGGTACTGTCCCACTTTCGGAGTCTTACGGAGGGCGTGGCTTATTTCGCTAGTTTGTTGGGCAGGCTCATGAGTTCTTGTTGGGACTTGACCTCGCATTTTTGGAAGATGTTGTGCGCGTGGGTGTGCACGGTGTTCAGCGAGATGATAAGTTCGTCGCGAATGTAGGGGCGGCTGCGGCCGGCTAGCAGCAGGGCGCATACCTGCGTTTCTCGCTCGGTGAGGCCGAATTCGCGTTGCAGCTGGCGCGCCTGGGCATCGAACAGCGCCGCGAGGGCGTCTTGGCTGCTTGCCGCGGAATCCGCCAGCGCGCCATCGTCGCCACGCTCGCTGGCTATTGCGCCATCAGAGGCAGTTTGGTTACTGATGGCGTCGCTTTCCTCAACATGCTCTTTGGCCGCGAACAGGGGGTTTATTGCTTTTGCCGCGAAGAACCATTCCGGTTTGAACCCGACGGACATGGCCGCGAACATGATAAGGCCCGTCAAGGCAAGGGGCAGCAGCGACAGTGTTTCCTCGTGTCCCGCTGCAGGTAGGGCCAGCGTCAGGCCGACCGCCACGCCGGCGCCTTCGGCGGCTAGGAAGCCGCAAAAAGCCAGCACAGGGTTAAACCCCATGCGGCAGATGGTTTTCGGTGTGACCACCCACAGCGTCAGCTGCACGCCGAACATGGCCACGAAATTTGCCGTGTATGCCACGCTGCGGAAGTCGTACCAGCTGTTCGGGCCGGCCAAAAACACGATGCAGCCGAGCATCATAAGCGGGCATGCCCAGCGGTACATCAGCGAATAATTCAAAAACCTGCTGGTGCGCATGCAAATCAAGAACAGCACCAGCGCCACCACCGCAGCGCAGGTGAAGGGCAGCAAGTAGTGCATGAAACGGTCGCCCACCACAGCAGGCGACGAGATAAGTCGAAACGATGAAAACTGCACCCACATGAGAAAGTACAGCAGCAAAATAGGTGCCATGCTGCGCATTTGGCGGCCGAACGTGGCTGCGAGCGGCTTGCCCGGACCGCACGCGCATTCGCCCTCGAACGGGCATGCCCATGTTTCCGCGCGGTGGAATGCTAGCACCATGGAACCTGCGGGCATAAGAATGCATGCAAGCGCGAACAGCGCACCTTTGGCCGACAGCAACACGAAGTACAACGCGAACGCCATGATGAACGCTTGCGGCACGGTGCGTTCAAGCCGCGACACCTCAAATCCGCTGAGTCGCTGACCCCAGATGATGGTCATAAGCACAAGCCCTGCTCCGCCAAGTAACCCGCCTACGGTTGAAAGCGTCGCATTCCACTCGCTTCCCGCAAACGCAAGCCAGATGCAGCACGAACCCACCGCAGCGAATACGGCGCCTGCGGCTCCGGCGATTTTCGATTGCGTGATGGAGCATTTCATGCGCAGCGCTGCGTTAACGAGCGCGCAGGCGACCATCCCTATGCCCACCCACAGCCACACATGCTCTGATGAGCGCAAAACAATGGGGTGGGGAATAAGCCCGCAGGAAAAGAACGCGCAGTACATCCATGCAAGTAGCAGCCCTAAGCCGCCGGATTGCCGCCAAGTGCCGGCTAGCGCGCGTGCAAGCTTCATGAAATTCCCCCGTAAACATGTTTCGAACCTGCGGCGTGGGCGCAACGGATGAGCATCGCGCACCCTTGAGGTTCCCCCTTCGAATCAGAAGTATAGCGCGGCTGCGGTGCGCCTGTGCCGCTTAAGAAAGCTTGAGCGGCTTGAAAATGAAAATGGTCATATTGCAGTGAGGCGTGACCAGGCATTTTGCAAAAGGTCATTACAAATCAACGTGCTGCCGTGATGTACGCCCGCCCGTTACGGGGCAGTATGAGATACAGGTTTTGTCCATCTTCCACGGGCTTGCTCGAGCGTTCGACGAGGCGCGCAATGGCAAACCGTGCGCGGCGCAACGGTGCGTCGCGGGCCCTGAGCGCGCGGCGCGCAAGGACCGATGCAACCAAAAGGAGGAGGGAAAGATGAAACCGATCGACATCGACCGGCGCACGTTCGTCAAGGCTGCAGCAGGCCTCGGCGCGCTGTCGGTTGCGGGGGCGGGCGTGGGCATGCGCGGCGAGGCGCTTGCCGCCACAGTCGAATACCCCGAACAACGCCATGGTCAACCCATCGAGGCTACTGTGGACGCGAAGACCGGCGAGGTGAAGGTTAACGAGGACGTGGTGGTGCGCTATAGCGGATGCTTGGGTTGCTACAGCAGTTGCGGTAATCGCCTGAAGCTCGACCGTGCTACCGGCGAGCTGCTTTCCGTTGGCGGTAACCCGTACAACCCGTCGTGCGCCTATCCGTACCTGAACTTCGAAGAGCCGCTTGAGACGGCGTACCGCTCTATGAGCTTCGCTCCCGGTGCGGGCAATCTGACGCGCGGCACCGTGTGCGGACGCGGTCAGGGTACGCAGACCACGTATAACCAGGCCGATCGCATTACCGTGCCGCTCAAGCGTGCGGGCAAGCGCGGCGAGGGCAAGTGGCGTGCCATCAGCTGGGATACGCTTATCAAGGAAGTTACCGAAGGCGGCAAGCTGTTTGCCGACACCGGCGAGGACCGCGAAGTTGCGGGCTTCAAGGCGCTACACGACACAAAAACGCCCATGAACGCCGATTACCCGGGCCTAGGCCCCGTATCTAACCAGTTCGTGCTGCTTGGTGGCCGCGGCGATGGTCGTACCATCATTGGCACGCGTTTCACCAACTGCTTCGGCTCCATCAACCAATACGGCCACGCGGCCACTTGAGGCGGCTCCCAAGTCAACCGTGCGTTGACCGAATCCGCTACACGCAACACTCAGCCCGACCTGGAGGAAGGCGAGTACGTCCTATGGATGGGCGGCTTCCCCGGCGCTACGGGTAAAAGCTTTCAGGGCATCGCGAAGCGAACCTTGGAGCTGTTGAAATCCGGCAAAGCGAAGATGGACGTCCTAGACCCCGTGCTTGGCAACGGCTGCGTGACGCCTACCGTTCCCAACATCAACTGGATCCCCACGAAAACGGCCACGTCGTCGGCGTTTTCCCTGGCCGTGATCCAATACGCGCTCGATAAGGGCCTTACCACGCCCGAGATCCTCGAGTTCGCTAACTACAAGGCTGCCACCGCTGGCGGCTATGCGGCGTACGCCAACGCCACGCACCTGGTGATCATCGATCCGGCCCATAAGAACCACCGCAAGTTCATGCGCGCCGCTGATGCCGGCCTGGAAGAGCCCGAGGCCGACCCGAAGGCGACCACCATGCCTACGTATTACGCAGTCATCGACAAGGAAACCGGCGAGCCGGCGCTCAACACTGCCGTCACGCACGGCATCTTGGAATTCGAGGGCGAAGTGAACGGCGTGAAGGTGCGCACGAGCTGGATGTTCCTGAAGGAGAACGTCTACGAGCACACCATCGAGGAGTACTCCGAGATTTGCGGCGTGCCCGTTTCCGACATCGAGCGCATCGCGAAGGAGTTCTTCTCGCATGGCACGAAGTCGTCGGCACGCGGCCTGGGCGGGACCGCTTCCGTCAATGGCACCGACGCCACGTTCGCGTTCCGCGTGCTCAAAGCCATGGTGGGTTCCAACCAGATGACCGGCGGCTGCAACGTGTACCGCGTGGGTGCAAAGGCAACGGCAGACGGCGCGCGCTACAAGCTGTCCACCATTGCCGGCAAGCCATCCGTTTCCGCGAAGAACGCCGCGTACATCTGCCGCACCGGTAAGGCGTGGATGGCCACCGATGAGTACAAGGCGCGCGTGGCGGCGGGCGAGAAGGATCCCAAGCCGAAGTTGCCGTGGTTTGCCGGATCGCAGACTTCCGACAACCAGGCGCTCATGTCCATCGTGAACCAGTACCCTTACCAGGCGAAAATCCTTGTGTCGTGGATGAACGACTGCATCCAGGCAACGCCGGGTGCGCTGCGCGACGAGGTCATCGAGCGCTTGTGCGACCCCGAGGTGGTTCCGCTGCACATCGCGTGCGACGTGTTCATGGGCGAGCACGCCACGTTCGCCAACTACATCGTGCCCGACACCACTCCGTTCGAGAGTTTCGGCGTGGTGACGAACGAGGGCTACTGGCGCGGCAAGGGCAACACCGTGCGCTGGCGCGCGAAGGAGCCCGGTTCGCTGAAACTTGACGACGGCCGTTTCGCCAGCTTCGAGGCGTTCGTATGCGACGTGGCGTGCGCCTGCGAGCTGCCCGGTTTCGGCGAGGACGCCATCGAGGACGTCGATGGCAAGAAATGGCCGCTTACCGACGCGCCCGATTACTTCCAGAAGGCCGTGGCGAACCTGGCGTACGAGACCGAGCCGGTGGGCGACGTGTCGGCCGAGGACGTGCGTCTGCAGGCTCTCGATGAGCTGCCCGAGGCGTGGAAGCAAGCCGTTTCCGCAGATGAATGGCCGAAGGTGCAGAACGTGCTTTCTCGCGGCGGGCGTTTCTGGCCTGTCGAGACGAGCCAGAAGAACGGCCGCAGCGCGTTTGCGGCGGAGTACGTGGCATACATTTACAGCGAGCTTAAGGGCTCGAACAAGAACAACTTCACGGGGCAGTATGCCGACGGCGCCATGCGCTGGGTGCCCGAGGACTTTTGCGATCGCACGCCGCTTGCCGGCGCGTACGATGCCAAAGAGTTCCCGTTCGCGTCCACGAACTACAAGCCGCGCTTCCGCTCGGTGTCCATGCAGGCGAACAATCCGATCATGCGCGACCTGTGCTCGTCGAACTACCTGGAGATCAACCTGGAAGATGCCGCTGAGCTGGGCATCAAGGACGGCGACCAGGTGCGCATCACCAACCCGACGGGCGATGTGATGGAGGGCCAGGCCATGGTGCGCGCCGGTATCGCGCGCGGCACGTTCGGCGTTGCGTACGGCTACGGCCATCATGCGTACGGTGCGAAGGGTTACAGCATCGACGGCAAGGCCGCCGAGGGCGACAAAGCCATCGGCGCCGGGGTGCACCTGCAGACCATGCTCGACCCGAAGGTGGGCGAAGGCGTGATTTACCCGCTTGTCGACCACGATGCGGCTTCGCCGGGACGCTCTGGCGGCATGTACAAGATTGAGAAGGCTTAAAGGGGGCGCGAGCGCAATGAGCGAGAAACGATTCGGGATGCTGATCGACCTGTCCACGTGCATCGGCTGCAACGCGTGCGCTGTGGCGTGCAAACAGGAAAACGATGTGCCGCAGGGCTGTTTCAACACGTGGGTGGAAAGCTGGGACGTCGACGCCGATGGCCGCACGCGTCGCGCGAACATGCCCAAGCTGTGCAACCACTGCGCAGATGCGCCGTGCGTGAAGGTGTGCCCGACGGGAGCCAGCTGGCGCACGGATGAGGGCGTGGTGCTGGTGGACGCCGACAAGTGCATCGGTTGCAAGTATTGCATGGCCGCCTGCCCTTACCAGGTGCGTTGGGTCAATGAGGCCGGTGAAGTGGACAAGTGCACGCTCTGCTACCACCGCACGTCGAACGGCCTTCTGCCGGCGTGCGTGTCCACTTGCGTGACGCGCAGCCGCTATTTCGGCGATCTGAACGACCCGGAAAGCGACATCTCGAAGAAGATTGCCGAGGTGGGCGCCGAGGGCCTGTACGCCGATTTGCGGCTGGAGCCGTCGGTGCTGTACGTGGGTCTTTCCGAGGTTGAGGGCATGCCCGTAGCTTCCGCCATCCATCGCGGCGGCAACGTGATCAAGCCGTACGAGGGGTGATGAAGGATGATATGGGATTGGATTATCGCGCTGTACCTATTCTTGGCGGGCTTGGGCGCTGGCGCATTCGTGATGGGTACCATTGCGGGCTGGAAATGCCCCAACGGCAAGAAGCTTAAGCTTACGGCCTTAATCATCGCGCCGGTTGCCGTGGGCGTGGGCACGCTCATGCTTATGGTGGATGCGCGCGCCGGCCTTGCGCACCCGCTGCGCTTCTTCGGGCTTCTGACGAACCCGAGCTCCATCATGATGTGGGGCGTGGTGCTGCTGTCGCTGTTCTTGCTGGCGGCCGTGGTGGCGCTGGTGTTGCAGTGGCGACGCGGCCGCACGCCGAAGTGGCTGGACGCGGTTGGCATGCTGCTTGCGCTGGGCGTTGCCGGCTACACCGGCATGCTGCTGGGCGACGCGCACGCGGCTTTCCCGCTGTGGAACCAGCTGGTGCTACCGGTGCTGTTCGTGGTGTCGGCCGCTTCGGCGGGCTTTGCCGCCGTGGTGCTGGCGGGGCATGTGCTGAAAGCACCCGAGCTGGAGAAGCTTGGCTTCACACACGTGACGGGGCTGGTGCTGCCGGTGCTCGAGGCGGCGCTTATCGCGGTGCTGCTCATGTGTGCGCAGGCGGTTGACGGCTCCGCGGCTGCGGCAGCTGCGGCTTCGGTTGCAGCGCTGGTGTCCGGCACGTACGCGGTACCGTTCTGGCTGGGCCTGGTGATTGTGGGCCTGGCGGTGCCGTTTGCGCTGGAGCTTACCATGCGGGCGAAGCCGGCGTTGGCCGATGGCCCTGCCACTTACGTGGCCGAGTGCTGCGTTCTGATGGGCGGCTTCATGCTGCGATTCCTGGTGATCTACGCCGCCGTGGCCGTAGCGGCGGCGTAAAGGTTGATGCTTCGCGGGGCGGGTTGCGCAGACAGCCCGCCCCGCGGGGCCGAAGCGCTTTGGCTGGACGGTCGTTCCCTCCCCTCCTTATGCATGTTTCGACGACCGCCCAGCTAGGGCGCTTGCGGGAAAGGATGTGCGATGAATACAACAGACGCGGTAGAAAACGAGGCGACAATTGAGGCGCGCGCGGCGGGTGGGGTGTACGGTGCGTTGGCGCGTATGTTCGCAAGTGCGCCGACTGAGCGTTCGTATACGGAGTTCATTCAGGTTGCTCATCTGCTGGGATGCGATGAGCTCGCGCCGGGCGGCGTTGATTTTGCAACGGCGGAAGCGGCGTTCGACGCGCGCTTCGTGGTTCCCGGCGGTCGGATGTACGTGCCGCTGTCGGAGAACTGCATAGCGCTCGCCGGCGAAGAATCTGCGGCGGTTGGAAATGGGACGGTACCCGACCCCGTCTCGGTCCCGCGCATTGCGTGGGGGCCGCTTGGAGGTGCGCGTTCGGCGCACGCGGCGGCGTGTTATGCGGCGGCAGGGTTTAATTCCGATGCGGTTCGCGCGGGCTCGCCCGAAGCGGCAACGCTGCGGGACGACTCGCTTGCCGTGGAACTGGCGTTTATGGCGTATCTGGCAGCTGGCGAGACCGTTGCGGGCGAGGTCGGCGATGATGCGCGAACCCAAAACGCCCGTGATTGGCAGGCGCGTTTTCTGCGTGATCACCTGCTGACGTGGGTCGGTCGCGCCGCAACATCGGCTCGCACGCACAAGCGACGACCTCTACGCCCGCGCCGCCCTGCTTGTCGAGTCCTGGTGCAAGTTCGACGCTGCGCGCCTGGGGTGATGCGAGGTGGAAGTCAATAGCTTTCCTCTGTTTTCCTGTTGTGGATGCGAGGTGATACCCGGTAGGACGAGGTGTTTTCGGTGCACGGTTTTTAGTGCGCTTCAAGGACGGGCTTTTTGCGGCGTGGGGATTCGATCACCTTGAGCGTGTGGAGTCCATAGTGCGTAAAACATAAAGTGGGTTTGCGGTAAAATACCGAACGTAAAACGCGTAAAATACCGAATACGATTGCGGTAAAATACCGAACAATGAAATACGGCGAAAGGTATTCCCATGTCGAAGCGCACAACGCTCACTCCGGAAGGCTATAGGCCTAGGCTTATCGAGAATCGGCTTGACTCTCTTATGCAAGCGTTCGGTTGCGTGGAAATCAACGGACCGAAATGGTGTGGGAAAACGTGGACTGCACGCACGCGCTGTGCCTCTATGACGAAGCTTGACGACCTTTCAGAGCGTCAAGCGGCTGAGATGGATCCTGCGCTTGCGCTTGCGGGCACTGTGCCGCACCTTGTGGATGAATGGCAGGAGGTTCCGGAGGTTTGGGATGCCGCGCGGCGCTTCGTTGACGATTCGGGCAACAAGCGCGGGTTGCTGCTGCTTACCGGGTCTACCTCGCTCGATAAAAGCGAACGCGAAAAGGTTCGGCATACCGGAACGGGCAGAATAGTGCGGCTCTCCATGCGCCCTATGGCTTTGTGCGAGTCTGGCGAGGGTGATGCGAGTGTTTCTCTCAAAGCCCTCATGAACGGCGAGCGGCTTGTTCCTGCTCGCAAAGAAACTGGGCTTGCAGACGTTGCGCGCTGGTGCTGTCGCGGGGGTTGGCCCGCCAACATCGGCCTTTCAGACGTCGCAGCTGCGGAAACGGCCGCGCAGTACATCCAATCGGTTCTCGACGTGAACGTTATTGAAGATGGTCGGTCCCCTGAAACGGCGTTTCGGTTGATGCGTGCTCTGGCATCGAATGTAAGTCAGGCAGTCACATATAAAACGCTTGCGAAGGACATGTCGGCCGGAGAGGCCGCGCCTGACGTCGATACCATCGCTGCGTACCTCGGCTTGTTCGACAGGCTGAAGCTCACCGAGGAGCTGTATGGATGGGAGCCTCCCATGAGATCGAAGGCGCGTGTGAGGGTGAAACCAAAGCGGTATTTCTGCGATCCGTCGCTGCCGGCGGCGTTGCTTGGGGCGACGCCTGAGAAGCTTTTGCATGATGCGCAGACGTTGGGCATGCTGTTCGAGAACTTGGTGATTCGCGATCTGCGCGTGTTCCAATCGACCTATGCGGGCCTCGGCAATAAAGTATCGTACTATCGCGATGAGCGCGGCTTGGAGGTGGACGCTGTCGTGGAGAGCGAAGGGTGCTGGGCCGGTATCGAAGTGAAACTTTCCGATACCAAAGCCGATGAAGCGGCGGCGAGCTTGAAGAAGCTCCGTGACAAGGTGGTGGAAAACCCCGCCGCGCGCGGCGTTGAGCCGGCGTTTCTGGCGGTGGTGGTGGGCCGTGGCAGCCTGGCATACACGCGCAGCGATGGCGTGCTGGTGATACCGGCAGCTCTGCTAGGGGCGTGAGGCTGGTCTGCTGTTTTGAAAGCGTTCCGGGAATCGCTTAGGGGGATAAGTGTCCTTCTCTAGGGGGGGTTGCCGCTTCAGCCCTACGCACCTCGCAAAACGGCGCGATGGGAGCCGGGCGGGTTTTGCGCAACTTGCTTTCTTGGCGGATGCCCGGCTTGCCGTGGCTGCGCTTGCCGGGTGTGCCGTCTCGGCTCGTGCGATAATGGGGCGCGAACTGAAAGGGGAGTGCAGATGAAGCGGATTCTGGTTATCGCGACGGGCGGGACGATCGCGTCGGCCGAAGAGGGAAGCGGGCTTGCGCCGGCGCTGACGGGCGAGCAGCTGGTGGCGTTCGTGCCCGAGGTGGCGCAGCTTGCCAGCATCGAGGTTGTCCAGGTGATGAACATCGACAGCACGAACATGCGCCCGCAGGGGTGGCTTGCCATCGCGGGCGAGGTGCGCGAACGTTACGACGGGTTCGACGGTTTCGTGGTGCTGCACGGCACCGACACGCTTGCGTACACGGCCGCGGGGCTTTCGTACCTGGTGCAGGGGTCGCCGAAGCCCATCGTGCTGACGGGGTCGCAACTGCCCATGGGCGACCCGGAAACCGATGGCAAGCGCAACGTGCTGGATGCCGTGCGTGTGGCCTGCGACGATGCGGCCGCGGGTGTGCTGGTGGTGTTCGGCGGCAAGGTGATTGCGGGGACGGCGGCGCACAAGGTGCGCACGCGCGATTTCGAGGCATTCGACAGCCTGAACGCCCCCGAGCTGGGGTTTGTACGCAACGGGCGCGTGGAATGGACGGCCGAAGCGATGGTGCGGATGCACGGCGCTGCGGCCAGCGGCGTGCCGGGCGTTGCGGAGGCTGTCGGTGCCGCAAACGACCCGGCGGTCGGTGGCCCGGCTGGCTGTGAAGCCGGCGGTTCGGATAACCCTGCGCTTTCCGCCCCGCGTTTCTACGATGCGCTCAACTCGCGCGTGATGGTGCTCAAAGTGACGCCGGGCATGGACGCGCTGGCCATTGACGCGCTGCGTCCGGTGTGCGACGCGCTGGTGGTGGAGGCGTTCGGCTTGGGCGGCATCCCGGAATACGACGGCATCACCAGCACGCTGCTGGAATGGGTGGAAGCCGGAAAGACGCTGGTCATGACCACGCAGTGCCCCTACGAAGGCGCCGACTTAAGTGTGTACGAGGTGGGCCGCGCGTTCTGCGATCGCCCGGGCGTGCTTATGGGTGGCGCGGCAACCACCGAAGCGCTGCTGGCGAAAACCATGTGGGCGCTTGCCCAAGCCGCCGACCCCGATGGCGTAGTGGATCGCGAAAAGCTAGCGGAGCTGTTCGCTAGCAGCTAGAAGCGACGAAAATGGGACAGTACCCGACCCCTGTCCCACGTGTCCGTTACTCAAGCACGCTAGGCAGTAGGTAGAGTACGGCTACCAGGACACAGCCGATGGCTGCTGCGGCTATCCAGATGTGGAATTCGCGGTCCATCCTGGTGCGCTCGGCCGGCGTGGGTTCGGTGGTGTCCTGCACGGCCTTCACGTCGATGGCGTGCGGGCCGTATATCTTGGCGCACACTGCGTAGATGCCTAGGCCGATTACGCAGTAGATCACGCCGGTGACCAGGGCATCCGTATCAAGCTGCGTCATCATCACCACGTAAATGATGACGCTGAGCACCGCGCCGGGCACCATGCCGCGCACCTTGAACGGCCGCGGCAGGTCGGGCAGCTTGCGGCGCAGGCCCAGGCACGCCACCATGCCGATAACGTAGTAGAACAGGTCGGCGAACAGCGAAAGCGACGCGATGTAATCCAGCGTTGAGGTGGCCACCAGCGCCACGGTCAGCACGCCAAGCGTGATGACGGCCACGTAGGGCGTGCGGTACTTCGGGTGCAGCTTGGCGAACACCGCGGGCAGGCTGCCGTCGCGGGCCATGGTGAACAGGTAGCGCGGCGGCACCGCGATGGAAGCGTTCAGGGTAGAGAAATCGCCGCCAAAGGCCACGCCCAGCGCCAACAGCAGAAGCGGCAGGCCCAGGATGCCGGCGCTCATCATGGCCTCGGCGTACGGTGCGGAGGACTCGGCCACGGCGGCAAGCCCGTCGGCGGGCACGATACCCACGAGGAACCATTGGAACAGGGCGTTTACCACGAAGATGATGAACGGCGAGAGCATCATGGCGCGGGGGATGTTGATTTGCGGGTGGCGGATTTCCTCGCCCATGGCGCAGCACGTTTCAAAGCCGGCGAAGCACCACCAAATCATGGCCACGGCGGCGATGAACCCGCCTGCGCCCATGTCACCTATGAAGTCGGGCGTGGTGACGAAGTTCGGCAGCTGCACGTTGGGAATCATGGTGATAAACCAGATGACCGCAACGCCCCAGAAGAAGAACATGAAGCCGTTTTGCAGCTTGCCGGTCAGCTCCACGCCGCGCACGTTAGCGATGATGAACACCACCAACGCGATGATGGCGATGACTACATCGTCTATGGGCAGCTCGATGCCCACGGCCAAGAAGATGGTTTTGAAGTAGTAGCTGAACGCCAGCGCCTCGCCGCCGGTGACGGCGATGAGCGACATGATGAAGTTCCAACCGGCAAGAAATCCCGCCGGACGGCCGAGGCCCAGCGACGCGTACTGGTACGTGCCGCCAGCAAACGGCAACGCCGCGCCCATTTCGCCGTACATGAGAGCAGGATAGATGCTGATGAGCGCCGCAAGCGCCGTGGCAAGTATCACGAACGGGCCCATCTCGCCCACCACGTTGCCGCCGGTGGTGAACAGCCCGACGCCGATAACGGTGCCGGCGGTGATGGTGATGGCTTCGCGCAGCCCGAGTGTGCGCTTAAGGCCGGAGCCGCTGGCGGGTGCGGCAGAGGTTTCGCTGGTGGCAGGCGTGCTAGGCGCGCCGCCGGCCGGTTGGTTGCTCATAAGGTTCCTTTCGGTGGGCCAGGTTACCTGCCGTGTGTTTGCTCAGTCGCAAGGGCGGTGCCATTCCTTGCTTCCGGCTATGCGGCAGGACGAAAATGTAACGATAGCCACTTTAGCACGATAGAGTACTAAAGCAACTATTATTTTTTGCGCATAGTCCCCTGCGGGGGGGGTGAGGGCGCCACGCGTTGTCGACGGTTCGAGACTTTCTATCTTGGGTTGGTACGGATATGTCGAATTTATTCTTAGTATATATGCGAACATTTGTATTGACAATACAAATGTTCGCATATATACTAATTGCAATGAGCCAGTGCGAGCGCTCGGCTATGTGCCGTGTCCAAGCTGGCGAAGGGTCCCGCCTTCGCCCATACCACGTTCGCAAGATCCTCTTCATCGCGGGAAGGCGGCAACGTGCCGCCGGGAAGGGGATGGCTGTGCCCGAGCTTAGCAGGTTTTACGGGATTGTTGTTACTATGTACCCGGAATTGAATAGCAAGCACTCGTTACCTCATATTCATGTAAGGTACGGGGAAATGAGAGCGGTATATTCTCTGCAGGGAAGCTTGCTGCAAGGTAAAATACCCCCGAAGCAGCACAAACTTGTTCTGGCTTGGATGGCACTGCACGAGCAAGAACTGCAGGAAAACTGGTATCTAGCATTGAGTAAGAGTGCTTGCTATCGGATACCTCCCCTCAAATAGGAGGATGCTTATGTTCTCGATGGAATGGGATGTTGATTGCTTGGTGCAATCTGTTAAGGCAACCGATAGTTTTTCGGTTGTTGTGCAATGGTCGGACGGGTCCGTCCGGGAGTATGACATGAAGCCCCTTTTAAAGGACTGTGGGCCTTATTTCGGCCATTTGAAGAATCTGGAATATTTCAAGCAAGCACGTGTAAGTGAGTTTGGCGACACGGTCGAATGGCCGGAAGGGCAGGATATTGCGCCTGAGTCGTTGTACGAAAATGCACTGGTGTTGAGTGCTGCTGGGTGAGCGTCCGCTAAAACGGTATGGCGTGCATCGGTGGTCATGCAGCTTGTCGACTCGCTGTTACAATTTATGCGAAAAGTTAGTGATCCCCTGTAGGGGCTTGGAATTGCACGTTTGCCAAAACTGAAGGAATTACCTTATGGCTGATATACATACATTTGAAGGCGAGGACATCGTCGAAACGCTTGCCGCGCAAGCCGAAGGCCACGAACCGGGTGAGCTTGGTGCGCTTGCGTATCATCTGTACGACACGAATCCCGAGCTTACCGAAGAGGAAGCGTTCGAAGCGTTTACCAATTGGGTTGCCGATCGCGGTATTGAGCTGTGGCCGCACCAAGAAGAAGCGCTTATGTCGCTTATGGTGGGCGATCACGTTATCTTGGGTACGCCCACGGGAAGTGGTAAGAGCCTGGTTGCGCTGGGCATGCATTTCATGGCCATGTGCTTTGGGGAAACGTCGTATTACACGGCGCCAATCAAAGCCCTGGTCAGCGAGAAATTTTTCAGCCTGGTTGAGCTGTTGGGGCGCGACAACGTAGGCATGATCACGGGGGATGTGCATATCAACACAGAGGCGCCAGTTATCTGCTGCACCGAGGAGATTTTGGCGAATCAAGCGCTGCGCGAAGGGCCCGATGCGCTTATCCACAGCGTGGCCATGGACGAGTTCCATTTCTTCTCGGATACCGATCGTGGTTGGGCGTGGCAGGTCCCGCTGCTCACGATGCCGAAAACGCAGTTTTTGCTCATGAGCGCCACGTTGGGCGACGTCTCGCAAATAGCGGACTTGCTGCGGCGCCAAACTACGCGTGACGTGTCCGAGGTCATCGATGCGCCGCGTCCTGTGCCCCTGTCCTACGAGTACGCGTTGACGCCGCTAGAAGGCACGGTGGAGCTTGCGCTGCGCAAGAACGAGGGGCCACTGTACATCGTGCACTTCTCGCAAGATGCGGCGCTTACCAGTGCGCAAAATCTTGCTAGCTACGGTGTGGCAACCAAGGAACAGCGCGAGGCCGTAAAAGAAGCCATGAAGGGTGCGCAGTTCTCCACGGCGTTTGGCAAAACCTTGAAGCGTTTGCTCGGGTGCGGCGTGGGCGTACATCATGCCGGCATGCTGCCGCGGTATCGCTTGCTGGTGGAAAAACTGGCGCAGCAGGGTTTGCTGCCGGTTATCTGCGGCACCGACACCTTGGGCGTGGGCATCAACGTGCCCATTCATACTGTGGTGCTTACGCAGCTTACAAAGTTCGATGGTCGTAAAATGCGCCGGTTGCGTAGCCGTGAGTTCCATCAAATTGCTGGCCGCGCTGGCCGCTCCGGCTTCGATACGGAAGGCGTGGTTATCGCCGAAGCTCCTGAACACGAAATCGAAAATCACAAGGCTGAGGTGAAGGCCGCAGGCGATCCGAAGAAGTTGAAGAAAATCAAAAAGAAGCGGCCGCCTGAAAACTTCGTTAATTGGAACGAGGACACGTTCAAGAAATTGGTCGAATCGGTGCCCGAGCAGCTGACGCCCCGTATGCGCATCACGCACTCTATGGTGCTTGCTGAGGTTGAGCAGGGCGGCAACGCTCGTGCGCGCGTGGACCAGCTCATTAACGACTCGCTGCAGCCTGCCGAGGAAAAGGTGAAGCTGCATGTGCGTGCGGCCGAGGTGCTGCAAACGCTTATCGATGCCGATGTAGTTGTGCACGAAATCGATGAAAACGGGGAAGATGCGTACTCCGTTACTATGGATCTGCCAGAGGATTTTGCGCTTGACCAGCCTCTTTCGCCATTTTTGCTGGCGGCGTTAGAGCTGCTTGATCCAGAAAGCCCCGAATATGCGTTTGACGTGGTCTCCATGGTAGAAGCTACGCTTGAAGACCCGCGCCAGGTGCTGCGCGCTCAGGAACGCAAAGCGCGTGACGCCGCTATGGTGGAAATGAAGATGGACGGCGTTGACTACGACGAGCGCTTGGAGCGCATCGCCGAAGTCACGTATCCAAAGCCGCTGGAAGATTTGCTGGACGCCGCGTTTGCGAAATACTGCGATGCGGTGCCGTGGGCGCGTGATTATTGCTTGCGTTCGAAATCGGTGTTGCGCGACATGCTGGAAAGCGCTGCCGATTTCAAAGGCTATATCCAAAAACTTGGCATCATGCGCTACGAGGGCATCTTGTTGCGCTACCTGTCCGAGGCATTCCGCGGCTTAGACCGTACCATTCCGGAAGATAAGCGTACCGAGCAGCTCAAGGACATCATCGCATGGCTTGGCCTTGTGGTGCGCAGCGTTGACAGCAGCTTGGTTGACGAGTGGGAGAACGCCGGGTCGGTGCTTGACGCCGCTCCGCCAGACGTTGTTGGGACGGAGGCTGTGGTGCGTGATCGCCGCGGCTTGACGGTGCTGGTGCGCAACGCCTTGTTCAGCCGCGTTCGCCTTGCATCGCACCGTGACATTGCCGCGCTTGGTGAGATGGATAGCGAATGGGGGTTCGGCGAACGCGCATGGGCCCAGGTTTTGGATGACTACTACAACGCGCATGAAGAGGTTTTGCTGGATGCCGATGCTCGCTCGAAGGCGTATCTTATCCTCAACGATGCCGATGAGAGCGAACAGCATGTGTGGCATGTTCGCCAGATTTTCCATGACGAGTCGGGCGACAACGACTTTGCCATTGCAGCTGATGTTGACCTAGACGCAACGCAGGCCGGAGACGGTGTTGTGTTCAAGGATTACCGCGTAGGGTTCGCTGAGGATTTGCTGAGCGAATGGTAGGTTGCGCGCGGTGGTCACGGCGGCGTATAACATCGCGGTGTTTGGCACGCGTGCGAAAGAGCGATTCTGTCGCGGCGAAAAGAGCGGCGGCTTTGAAAGAGCGCAGTGGCGCTGGCAAAACGGGCGTTGATGCGGGGGAGGTCTTCTGCAGCTGTAAATAAGCAAAAAATGTTCTAACTGTCCCGTACGTGGGACAGTTAGAACAGCTTGCCTGCGTAATATGTTGGGCATCGACAAGGTTGACGCAGGTAAGGAGCCCTCAGATGTTCGCGAAAAAACGCACGCCCATGTATGAAACGGTTGCAAGCGATATGAAAGCGCTGCACGGTCGCCATGCTCGTTTGGATAGCGGCTTGAAGGCAAGCCGTGCGGTGGGCGTACCGGCAATGGCAAACGGTGCAGGTGCGTATGCGGAGTACGACGTTCGTGAGCAGCGTATGGCGGCAGAAGATGCGAACATCGCGTATCGCAAAGCTCATCCTGCTGCTCAGGGCAGCACGGTTTCTTCGACGACCTTGCAAGCGGCTGATTGCATTGCGCATTCGTCCCAGGTGGTAAGTTTCGCTTCTTCCCGAGAAGGCTTTGCGCCGCGCCGCGCATCTAAAACGTCGGCGTATCCGACAAGCGCAGCGTCCCAATCAAGCCAAAAACTTGCTACAGCCTCTGAGCTTGAAAGCAAGTTCCAAGAATTTTTCCGCATGGGCGCTGTGGTTGCCATTGGCGAGCTGTTTGACGAAGGCATGCTGGGCGATAAGGCGGCCGTTGCGGAAGATGTTCGCGATTACTTGGACAGCTTCGGCGTTGCCAGCTTGGCCGATGTGCAAGCACTGGGGGTGTCGGGCCCGTATTTGCAGGATTTCGAGTACATCTTCGGTGCAAGTGCAAGCTTTCCGCCTGCTGCATAAAGGGTTGCTTGAGGAACGAAACGCTACTTACTCACTCATATTTTCGCCACGAACAGCGTAGCGGGGTGCTTGCCTAGCTGCGCTGTTTGCTTTGAACGCGTTGCGTGCATGGCCTATGATAAGCGCGTATGTGCACAGCGGGCTGTTTGCGTGAGGGGGGCGGCATGGCTAAGGAAATCAGCAAAGAGCGCGTGCTTGCGCTGCTGAAAATTCTGTTTGAGAAAACCGATGATCAGCAGGGGCTTACGCTTGAGCAGATTTTAGGCGAGCTTGAAAGCATGGGCATCTCGGCTGAGCGCAAAGCCCTTTACCGCGACTTCGAGGCGTTGCGCAAAGCTGGCATCGAAGTGGGGCGGCAGCGTTGCAAGCCAACGAGGTATTTCCTGGCGAAGCGTCCATTTTCGCGCTCTGAACTGCTGTTGCTTATTGATGCCGTGCAGGGAAGCAAGTTCATTACGGCACGACAATCGGCAACGCTCGTGCGTGCCATTAAAAGCCTGGGGTCGAAGCACCAGGTGAAGGGCTTGGAAAAGCGCGTGTACGTTGGCGGGCGCGTGAAAAGCCAAAACGATAGCGTGTTTCGCAACGTCGACGCGATTCAGGAAGCCCTTGCGGCAAAACGTAAAATCTCGTTCACGTATGCAAGCTACGATTGCTCGGCCCGCATGAAGCTGCGCCACGGCGGGCAAGCATACGTGCAAACGCCGGTGCAACTTATGTATTCCGACAGCTTCTATTACCTCGTGTGCTTTAGCGACAAGTACGGCGATTTTGCCAATTATCGCGTTGACCGTATGCGCAACATTGCGGTGTCGGACGAACGCGCAACGCGCAACGCCCTTATAGCAACGTTTGACGCGAACGAGTATGATCGCCGCGTGTTCGGCATGTATTCAGGTGAGTCGTCGCTGGTGACGCTGCGGGTGAAGGAGTCGGCAATGAACGCTATAGTCGACCGTTTCGGCAAAGACGTTCACGTTGACAACCGGGGTGACGGAACGGCTCGCGTGAGCGTCCCGGTGATGGGCACGCCGGTGTTCTTCGGTTGGATTGCCCAGTTCGCGGGGCAAATAAACATTGAGAAACCAGTGGCGTTGCGCAAGGAATTTGCCGAATACCTGCAAAGCCTTTTAGGCGACTACGAATAGTCCGCGAGCAAAATTGCGGCCATCGCTGCCGTGAGGTTTTGGTGCTGCAGCATATCTTGCTTCCTTGCGTGCGCAAGCATGAGCAGTATGTGCGCGAATGCCATCGAACGAAAGGCACAAGCGCTTGAAGCCATTAGTTTTAAGCATCGAATATCGCTTTGCGTTCGATAGTGCGCCAGGTGCTCTGGTATGGTGGAAGCACCTTATTTGAAAGGAATTTCATGGACTTGTGCGACCTTGACCCATCGTACGACGAAGCGGCAGACAAACAGCAGCACGGAGCCGTGTCGCTGCACATCGGTTCGCTGTTCTACAACGATGGCTTGTCGTTCCACGACAGGGATTGCTTTGACAAGGCGCGCAGGTTTTACGAGAAAAGCTTGAGTTTTGGCAACCCGCAGGCGGCGGTGAACTTGGGCTACATATACGAGTACGGGCGGCTGGGCGAAGAAAACGCTGAACGCGCGCTTGAGCTGTTCGAGCAGGCTGCGTTTTGCGAATATCCCGAAGCGCTGTACAAGTTGGGCGACATGCTGTATTGGCGCAACGTTGAAGTTGCCGATAATGTTGCAGCAGATGCGCAGGCATTCACGTTGTATTCAAAGGCGCATAGGTTGGCGCAAAGCTTAAACGAGCCCGATTGGCTGGGCAGCTCGGCCCTGCGTTTGGCCGGGTGCTTTGAGCACGGCCGCGGTGACGCGAAAAATTTGCCGCTGGCGCAAGCGTATTACATGCAGGCGCTTGCAAAGTTCGATACGGCGCTTGACGACGGGTTTGATTACTATCGCGGCAAACGCGACGATTGTCGCCGCGCATTGTTACGCATAGGCGAGCAAACAAGCGAATGCGCGCAATGGAAGCCGCTTCCCGTTGGGGCGGCGTTCGATGCTGATGGCATTTTGCGCGTCCATGCAAGTGCGCTGGTTCCTGCGGGGTGTTATCGCACCAGGTCGGGCGAGCAAATTGTGGTAAGCCAGCGCGATGTTGACGAAGGCCGTCGCATTGATAAGCGCTTTCATATTCTGCAGGAAGCGCGTATGGTTGAGTTCAACTTCGCCATGCGTGAGCTTATTGACAATCGCAGCATGGTGCGCATCACGTTCGACGAATTTGGCGCGGCGATAGAACAAGAACTTGGCGTTGCGGGCGAGCGCGAGTTTTTGCAACTTGATCCCGAAGACGCCGCCACGTTGCATGGCCAGCTGATGGGGTTCGAGCTTGCGGCATGGGAAGAACGCTATCGGCCGATCCGCGCGCAGATAGACGATGGGCTTGAATGGGGCGTGGAAGTGCTAAGCGACGAAGCGGGCTTTTCCAGCAAAGGCTCCGGGGCGTGGCCGTATTATCTGCCGTTTTTGTTCGAGGAACTTAGCCGCTACGGCATTGCCAATATGTGGACGCGCGGGGATGCCGGCGCTTCTTAACGCTTGCTGCCTTGTCGGGTGATGCCGCCTTTGTGCCCGCATGCCTTGTTCGGCCCTATGCCTTTGGCGGTGCGGACGTTTCCGTAAAACTGCCTGTTTGCGCCCGCGCTTTTCGCATTGCTTATGCGCGCTTGCATCTCGCGGCTGTGCGGGTTGAACGGTTTTGTCATAGAGCCTGCCTTCCGTTGCGTTCCTTGGTAATTTATCACGCTTCGGCGGCGCTCGGTGGCGTGCGGGCGGTACAATAACCAGGTTGCGAAATTGAGGAAAGGACCGACCATGTCGTCGTTTGACTTCGAGGGCCACATTACCGATATCGTTGATTACCCCAAGCCGGGCGTGGTGTTCAAGGACATCACCACGCTGCTGAAAGACCCGGACGGCTTTGAGGCAACCATCGATGCTATTGCCGACCATTTTAAAGACGCCGGCATCACTAAGGTTGTGGGTGCCGAAGCGCGCGGCTTCATGATTGGTGCGCCGGTGGCGTATCGCCTGCACGCCGGTTTCGTGCCCGCTCGCAAGCCGGGCAAGCTGCCGCGCGAGGTGCGCAGCGCTAGCTACGAGCTGGAGTACGGTACCGACGAGCTGCAAATCCACGTCGACGCCATCGACGTCAACGACGTGGTGCTTATCGTTGACGATCTGGTGGCAACGGGCGGTACCGCCGAAGCGCAGGTGAAGCTGATTGAGCAGTTCGGCGCTAAGGTTGCGGGCCTGGGCTTTTTGATGGAGCTTGCGTTCCTAAATCCGCGCAAGGCCATCGCCAGCGCAACGGACGCCGAGGTGTTCTCGCTGGTGAAGGTGCAGTAGCGGTTTTCATCCGAATGGCGGCCGGGGCAGTGCAAAACGGGATACGTTTGCGTGAGCAGGGGGACGTAGCTGCTGTTCACGCTAGCCTTTTGGGACGCGCAAGGCTAATCGTGAACATCTGCTACGTCCCCCTGTTCACGAGTTCTCATGAGCTGTTTTGTGCTTGCGGGAAGCGTGCCTTACAGTCGCCAGGCGCTGATGCCTGTGATGCGCACGTCTTTTGCGCCGAAGAAATTGCGTAGCGAAAACGTGATCTCGTCGTCGTAGTGCAGGCCTTTCGTTTCGATGAGCACCTCGCCCACATCGGCGGTGTGCACGCCGCAACCTTTTGCCTTCAGCTGGGCAGCTTCGGCCTCGCGCACGAACCGCGTTGCCAGCTCGGTGGTGTCCGCGCAGCACCCAACAGCGCTTACGGTGCTCACGGCAATGCCCGCGTAGTTCTTTTTCCGCATGTAATCCTGCAGTTTTTGGTCAAACGTGATATGCACGGGCAATCCTTCCAAACGTGAAAACGCCGCTGCCTATTGTACGACAGCGGCGTTTTGTTTGGTGCGGTTAGCGGTCCATGTCCTCCAGGCGGCCATGGCGCTCGTAGCGCGTGATGCGGCTAGGGCGGTTGTTCTCATCCACGAACACTACACGCGGCGGATTGGCGGCAACGTCTTCTTCGGTCATCAGCGCGTAGCACATGATAATGACCTTGTCGCCTACCGATACGCAGCGGGCGGCGGCGCCGTTCAGGCAAATCATGCCGCTGCCGCGCTCGCCTGCGATGACGTAGGTTTCGAAACGCTGACCGTTGTTCACATCAACAATTTGCACCTGCTCGTATTCGCGAATGCCGGCGGCGTCCATCAGGTCTTCGTCAACGGTGATGCTGCCAACGTAATCAAGCTCAGCCTGCACAACGGTTGCGCGGTGGATTTTGCCTTTCAGCATGTTCAAAAGCACGGTTCTAAAGCCTTTCTTGTAGAGGGTGTTCTATTGTGCACGGTTTTGCAGGAACAAAAGCCGCGAACGGGAAAACTGACCAGGGATTTCTTCGACGAGTGCGGCGAAACCTCACGAAAACCGTACACGGAAGGGCGAAACGTGCAATCCAGGGCCTGTTTTCCTGCAAAACCGTGCACAAAAGGGTTTTGCACACGTAGGGGGCGCGGGCTTGCGGCGGTTGCAAGCCCGCGCCAGGCATTGCAGGTTATTACTCGCCGAAGATGAAGTTGTCGATCAGGCGGGTTTTGCCGATGTAGACGGCCATGGCAACCAAAACGGGGCCTTCGGCAACCTCGACAGGCTTGATACCGTCCCACGACACCATCTCGACGTAGTCGATGCGCGCAAGCGGCTCGGCCTCAATCAGCTGCTTCATGGCGCCGGTTACGGCAGCGGCGCTGCGCTCGCCGGCTTCCATCAGGCGCGTACCTTCGGCAACGGCGCGCGACAGCACCAGCGCGGCGGTACGTTCTTCGGCGGACAGGTACGTGTTGCGCGAGCTTTTCGCCAAGCCGTCGGCCTCGCGCACGATGGGACAGCCCACCACCTGCACGTTCATGTTCAAATCGCGCACCATGCGGCGGATAACGGCCAGCTGCTGGGCGTCTTTTTG
>ERZ808240.159-NODE-159-length-91541-cov-17.443073_pt1 | contig 91541 bp, 92 predicted proteins | sample MGYA00521084_ERZ808240 | MGnify/ENA primary metagenome ERZ808240 (study PRJEB31516, sample SAMN03275571) | gut metagenome | biome: mammalia-associated habitat; material: feces | host: Papio cynocephalus | place: Kenya | collected 2012-08-06 ...
AGCATGCGGTTCATACCCGCAGTGTCCCCGGTTCGAATCCAGGTGCCGCTACCAAGCAAGGCGCAGCGTTTACACTGCGCCTTTTATATGGCCCGTTGGTCAAGTGGTTAAGACACCGCCCTTTCACGGCGGTAACATGGGTTCGAGTCCCGTACGGGTCACCACGTCGGAGCGGAGTCCGCTCTGCTCAAAAACCGGCAGCTCTTTTAGAGTTGCCGGTTTCTTCGTCCGCGCTCCCTTGCTCCTCCTTCCCAAATCGAACCCACTTCGTTGGGCTTCGATTTGGTTTTTACGTTGTCCTCAAAATTGACCTGGTATTACAGAGAATAAATCAGTCCCTCAAAAGGTGGACTGATTTATTTTATTTTTCCGTGCAGCTCGAAGAATATCAAATCACGCTGCGCATATGCACTCCCCGCACAAAAAAGCAGCCTGTCATATGACAGGCTGCTTCTGGCAGCGGGAGAAGGATTCGAACCCTCACATACGGAGTCAGAGTCCGCTGTGCTACCTTTACACAATCCCGCTAAACGCATATGCTATTATATAGTTTTTTTGCGTTTTGTCAAGTGTTTTTTTTGCGCGCTATGCCGATTTTCTTTGCACGGCGGCAGTTTTTCAGTTCAGAGTGTCCTTTATTCCGCTTGCAATGGCCGCAAGACGCTCACCGATGTCGCTCGGCAGATCTGTGGCATCACCCGCGTCCTCCTCCGTGCCTGCGGTGTCAAGCCCGCACAAAAACTCCTGCCATTCACTGTTTATCGCCTCTATTGCCGCCAGATGCTGCTCGCGCGCCATCGCAAAGCAGCTCTCCACGCGCTTCACGGCGTACTCCTCAAGCCTTGCATTGTTCTTCTCTATCGCCGCGCGCTTGCGCTCCGCCTCCGCAACGATGTCTGCCGCGCGGGTGTTCGCCTTTTCAACGATCTCGCGGTATATATGCTGCGCAGACATGACCGCTTCGCTTATCTCCGCCTTCTGACCGTTGAGCGCGGCAAGCTGCGCGCGCGCCGTATCCAGCTCTTCCGTCATGGCGAGCGCCTGTGTGCGTATATCCTCCAGCACGGCGTTGACCTTGTTGGCGTTATAATATTTTTTCTTCACAAGGTCTATGTTTATCGCATCAAAATATTCCCTGTCGAGAGCCATCTTCGCCCCCTCCGTTCTTTCTGGATGACACAAGGGGCTTTTATAAGCCCCTTGTGTCTTTTATTGTCTGGATCATATCACTGCCTGCATGTCAGTTCATGTCGCAGGAGTGTCGGAGACCTGAACGGTCGCCTCGGCGCTGGTCTTGGTGATGCCGTTGGTGTCGGTTATCACGCAGCGGTAAGTTCCCTCTGCCGCCTTGGTTATCCCATTCGCCCACAGCACGGAAACATACAGCCCGTCTTCCATCTTGTTCTCAAGGCGCAGGCCGTACTCGTCATTGGTGGTTGCAGTGCCGGTGAAGACTATATCCGTCCAGCCGCCGGTGGACTCATTATACTTCTGCCATGTGAACGAGGTGTTGAGGTTAAGCGAGCCTTTAGCCTTGACGATGAACATCTGGTTGTAGCGATTGAGCGCAACCGGACCTGTGAGACTGGTGATGTTCTTGTCGATAGTGATGGTCTGGCTGGCAAGCTGGTTGTATGCCTGCTGCTGGACGTTTGCGACGGTGCTGTCGAGCCCGCTTATCTTGTCGTCGATCTGCGTGACGCCGCTTTGTATCTGATTGACGCCCGTGAGGATAGTGGAGGTGCTGTCGGAGATGCTGCTCTTGATGGAGCTGACGGTCAGCAGGCACAGAAAGCTGAAAATCGCGCTGGCGATCGAGATAATTGTAGACATTGGCAGATTCGGCAGTTTGAAGCCGCCGCCGAGCTTCTTTTTTGGCGCAGGAGCAGAATAGTCCTGCCCGTCGTCCTCATAAGCGCTGTCGTCATACGCCGCGCCCGCATCGTCATAGGTGTCGGGGCTGTCATATGCCGGGGCGCTGTCAAAGCTCTCCTCGTCGGCATAGCTCTGCACCGCACTGCCGCAGTACGGGCACACGGAGGTATTGTCATCTATCACGTTGCCGCAAAATTTGCAAATCATGCTGATCCCTGTCTTTCTTGTAAAGTATACTTATATTATATTGCTTTTTGTATTTTCAATCGTATCTTCACTTTTTGTTAAATACTTAGTTTATTATAGCATTTAAATTCACATTCCGTCAACGCTGTCACCCAAATCTTTTACACAAAGCACTGCTTTTGCTCAACTCTACTAATAGTATACTCAAAATTACTACGGAATTTTGAAATAAATATTGCTTTTTCTTCTCTCAGGCTTTAGAATCTCTCTTGCCTGGAGAATTGAAAGCATATGTCTCGAATCAGGAGAGAAGAAGAGAGAAGCAGACTCATCAGCGAGTTTAGAGGAGGAAAAACCTGTGAGCGAAAACGTGAAGAGAAAACGCCGCCGCGGCGACAGGCGCGATGCGCGCTGGGTGCGTGAGGTCACCGGGCTTCAGACCGTTATGGCGAACCTTATGCCCAAACGCGCCGATTGTGAAGTGTATCTGCACGATACTTTTGACGCAACAAATCTAGTAAAGTTCCTTGAAAAGAAGAACGCCGAACACCCGGAGTACAAGACCACGGTGTTTCACGCCTTCGTTGTCTGTCTTGAGCGCATGCTGCGCGAGCGTCCGCTTATGAACCGCTACATTTCCGGCAGACGCACCTATGAACGCTTTGACATCACCGTCAGCTTTATCTGCAAGCGCAAGTTCGCCGACGGCGCGGAAGAATCTCTTCTGACCGTCACCGCGCGCGACGGGGACACGCTTGACTCCGTCAGCCGTCATATCGTCGGCGACGTCACCCAAACGCGCAAAAGCGCCCACTCCACCGGCGGCATCGACACCGTCATCGACGCGTTTGCGCGTCTGCCGCGCTTTCTGCTGATCCCCGTGTTCGGCATCATTCGCATACTGGACTTCTGGGGGCTGATGCCGAAATTTCTCACTGAGGGTGACACGAACTATTCCAGCGTTCTCGTCAGCAACCTTGGCAGCATAAAAGCGCCTGCGGTTTACCACCATCTCAATAACTACGGCACGAACAGCATCATGGTCACGCTCGGCACGCTGCACAAGGAGGAGATGCTCATGCCTGACGGGTCGCGCGAGCTGCGCGACGTTGTGGACGTCGGCGCGACACTGGATGAGCGCATCGGCGACGGGTTCTACTTTGCGCGCAGTCTCAAGCTCATCAAGTACATATTCGAGCACCCGGAGCTTCTCGACCAGCCCCTGAGCGAGCCAAGCGGCTTCGAGTACAAATAAGCGCAGCTTCAATTTGTTGATTGTTGATTACAGGAGGAGAAAGGAAAAAATGAGCGAAATAACCGCAAAAATGCCATGGAAGGATTACGTCGGCGAGGTGCCGCTGCATCTGGACTATTTTGAAGGCTCCATGTTTGAGGCTGTCGAAAAGATTGCCGAGACCTACCCCAACAACATTGCCTTTGACTTTATGGGCAAGTCCACCACATATAAGGAGCTTATCCGCGAGGTGGAGCGCTGCGCCAAGGCGCTCAAGACCATCGGCGTGCGCGAGGGCGACAAGGTCACCATCGCCATGCCCAACTGCCCGCAGGCGATCTATATGTTCTACGCCGTCAACCTTGTCGGCGGCATTGCAAATATGATCCACCCGCTCTCGGCAGAGAAAGAGATCGAATTCTACCTCAACGAATCCGAAAGCGTCACCGCCATCACTCTCGACCAGTTCTACAACAAGTTTGAGAACATCCGCCAGAACACCAAGGTCGTCAACATCATCATCGCCAGCGTCAAGGACGCGCTCTCGCGCCCGATCCGCGCGGGGTATATGCTCACCGAGGGGCGCAAGATAAAGAAGATACCCGCCGACGCGCCCGTTATACGCTGGGGTGACTTCCTCAGGCTGAGCAACGCCTGCTTCTATAACTACAAAGTCGAGCGCCGCGGCGATGACCCCGCCGTCATCCTCTATTCCGGCGGCACGACCGGCACGACCAAGGGCATTGTCCTCACCAACAAAAACTTCAACGCCCTCGGGCAGCAGGTCATTGCGGCAAACCCCATGTTTCGCCCCGGCGACCGTATGCTCGCCGCGATGCCGCTGTTCCACGGGTTCGGTCTGGGCGTATGCATCCACACGATGCTCTCTCAGGGCGGCCGGTGCATCCTCATCCCGCGCTTCACCGCCAAGAGCTACGCCAAGCAGATCGTCAAGTACCGCTGCAACTTCATCGCGGGCGTGCCGACGCTATATGAGGCGCTGCTGCGCCTGCCGAGCATGGACGGCGCAGATCTCAGCTGCCTGAAGGGCGTGTTCTCCGGCGGCGACTCGCTGTCAATAGAGCTGAAAAAGAAATTCGACAAATTTCTCTACGACCACCACGCCACCGTTCAGGTGCGCGAGGGCTACGGCACGACGGAGACCGTCACCGCCTGCTGCCTGACCCCGCCGCATATGTTCAAGGAAGGCAGCATCGGCCTGCCGTTCCCGGATACCTACATCAAAATAGTCGAACCGGGCACTGACCGCGAGCTGCCCTACGGCGAGGAGGGCGAGATCCTTCTTGCAGGTCCTACGGTCATGAAAGAGTACATGAAGCATCCCGAAGAGACCGCGCAGACGCTCCGCCATCATGCCGACGGGCTCACATGGGTCTACACCGGCGATCTCGGCACAATGGACGATCAGGGCTTTATATACTTTAAGGGCCGCGCAAAGAGGATGATAATCTCCTCCGGCTATAACGTTTATCCCGGTCAGATAGAGAACATACTCGACGCGCATGAATACGTGCAGATGAGCTGCGTCATCGGCGTGCCCGACGCTTACAAGATGCAGAAGGTCAAGGCGTTCGTCAAGCTTGTTCCCGGCGTCGCACCCGACGAAAAGACAAAGCAGACGCTCATGGATTACTGCCGCAAGAATATCGCCAAGTACGCGATGCCCTATGACATTGAATTCCGCGAGGATATGCCGAAGACGCTTGTAGGCAAGGTCGCCTACCGCGTGCTTGAGGAAGAGGAGCTGTCAAGGCTCAAGGCTGCCGAAGGCGCCGAAGAAGCGGCAAAGGAGCCCGTCGCCGCAAAGTAAAAGTAAAAGCATTCAGGCGCAGTCTGCAAATGCAGACTGCCAGCTTGTCAAAAAAGTCCTCACAGGGCTTTTTTGACCGCGCTTTCCGCCGAGCATTTTGAAAGCGTTCAAAATGCTGTTACCGAAAGCCTTGATATATCAAGGCTTTCGACGGCGGTTTATCCGATTTGAGGCGGGTCTTGCCCCCTCAAGCTCCCCCGCGGCTCTCTTATCTGACCTTAAAGCTTTGTTTTTTTGACAGGCTGAGGCGCAGTCTGCAAATGCAGACTGCGCCTGATTTTTATTGCTATTGCCGTTCAGCTCTCTATTATTCAACTCTGATGATGACAGGATCGCCGGCACACATCAGCTTTCCGCCCGCAACACGAACAGTGCCGCCGGAGATAAGCTCCCCGTACTCCCCGTCCGGCGCGTCGATACTCACCTCGCCCGGCTTCGCCTTCAGCGAGAATACCCCGACAAAGCGCCGCCCATTTCCGCCGCGCCGGCACACGGCAATATCGCGCGCATCATCCGCCTCGGCACAAAACCAGTCCGCCGCGCCGAACGCGGCGCTTTTTATCTCATGGAGACGGCGCATGAGCGGCGCAAGGTCACGCCCCGTGCCGCGGTCTATAACTTCGCGTTCAAAGAGGCTCGGCGTATGAGCGTTTTCAAATTCCTGCCCGGCGTAGATAAGCGTCGTACCTTTAAGAAAATACAGAAGCGCCGTATAATTGACAAGCGCTCTCTCATCCGGCACAAACGAGCGTATGCGCGGCTGATCATGGTTCTCCAGACAGCGCATCTTGTTGTAGTTGGCGCGGTACGCCCCCTCCTGGTAGTTCAGAAAGTCCAGCCAGTGGCTGAGCGCGGCCTCGCCGCGAAGATAGCGGTCAAATACCTCGCGCGTGTCATAGTCATATTCCATGTCGAACGCAGAGTATGCGTCGCAGTCAAGCATGGAGTATATCCCCAGCCGCCGCGCGCGGCAGCCGTAGCTCTGGTGCACGGTCTCCGCCAGCCATATACACCCCGGGCGAACCTCCCCGACCGCGCGGCGCGCAGCCTCCCAGAACTCCAGCGGCACAAACGACGCCACATCGCACCGGAAGCCGTCAACCATCTCCGCCCACATCTTTAGCGACTCTATCTGGTAATCCCAGAGCGCGCGGTTGGAATAATCAAGGTCAATAACATCCGACCAGTCCCCTATTTTGTTGCCGGGTCTGCCGTCCGCGCCGTGATAGAAAAATTCCGGATGCTCGGCATAGAGCACAGAATCAGGCGAAGTGTGGTTGTAAACCACGTCTATCATGCATTTCATGCCGCGCGCGTGTATCGCGTCGGTGAGTGCGCGGAAATCCTCCATCGTGCCGTAAGCCGGGTTGACCGTGCGGTAATCTCGGTTGGCATATGGGCAGCCCAGACTGCCCTTCCTGCCCTTCTCTCCTATCGGGTGGATGGGCATAAACCAGATGATGTCCGTGCCGAGCGCTTTTATGCGGTCAAGATCCGGTATGACCGCCCGGAACGTTCCCTCCGGCGTGTGGTTTCTGACATATATCGAGTATATTACCTGATTTTGAAGTGTGATGTCGGTGTCAACTGCCATAGCATTCATCCTCTCTCGCCTTGTTATCCGTATTTTAACATATATTGCGTGATTTTCAAGAGTCCGTGCAAAATTTTCTAAATCGCTTGAAAGCTCTCATTTTTATTTATATAATAGCTTTAATGAGGACACAATAATAAAGGCAGGAGACGATATGTACTGTAAAAACTGCGGGGCAAAGCTTGAGGACGGCGCATTATTCTGCACAGAGTGCGGCACGCCGGCGCGAAGCGCAGCTTCGGCTTCCGCCGGAGCTTCACGCGCTCACGATAAATTCAAAGCAAGGAAGAGGCTTTATCTGGGCATGGTTCTTGCGATCTTCGCCGCAACAGCAGCGCTGATTGCCGTGTTTGCGTTCCCCCGCGCCGGCGTAGGCGCAGACAGTGACCCGATGCGCCAGTGCAATATAAATAACGGCTCATACGTCGCATACGACACCGAACGGCTCTACTTTGTCGCGCCGTTTGATGAAAACGACAGCGAGGACAGCCTCTATTCCACAGACTATGACGGCGCGGACAAACGCCTGATCTGCGCGGACAGCGGTCTGAGCTGGGTGCGCGTTGTCGGCGACAGGCTTTACTATCTCGCGTATGCCGGAGACGACGAGGTCATCGGCAGCATGAATAAGGACGGCACGGACAATGCCGTCGTCCTCAGCACCTCAGAGAGCATTTACGGCTTTGACGTCATCGGCAGCATGTTATACTACCGTACCGGCGTCGGCATTTTCTGCCGTGACCTTGAAAGCGGAAAAGACTATGTCCTCGCCCGCGGCGGCGGCGCCATGACCGCCGCAGGGCAGACTCTGTATTACTACAGCCCTGCCGACGGCATCATAAAAGCGTACAGCGAACGCGGCGGCGTGACTGCCGTGTGCTCCGTGAGCGCCGGCGCACGCGACCTTGTGTACGACGGCGGCACGCTCTACTTTGCCAATGACGAAGGTCTCTGGTGCGTCAGCGCCGACGGCAGCGATGCCGGGCCTGTCTGCATAGTCTGCGGCTCCTCCGTCGGCAACTACACGCTCTACGGCGACATGATATACTATATTGCCATGTACAGCGACGATGAGCTTGCCATGCTCGCCCAAAGCGCTCAGGGAGCAGACCCAGACACTGTCGTGCGCGCGCTGGCGCTCACGGGGAATGTGTACTCCGTGCCGAAGGACGGCAGCGCCCCGCCGTCAGGTCTTGACGAGCCGGTCGTCTGCTCGCTCTATGCCTATCCCGGCGGCATTTTTACCGAAATGAGCGTTATGATACGCTCGTTCGACCAGCTTGATATAAGCTGACGCATAAAGCGCCCTCCCGACTTTTTGCGGGAGGGCGCTTTTTTCAGTTCAAAAATCCGTTGACTATCTGCTCCTCCGCCTCGGCTTCCGTCAGACCGAGGGTCATGAGCTTTATGATCTGGTCGCCGGCGATCTTTCCGATCGCAGCTTCGTGGATGAGCGCGGAATCAACACAGTTTGCTTCCAGCTCCGGCACGGCGAGCACCTTTGCCGTGTCCATGATGATCGCGTCGCATTCGGTGTGCCCCGAGCACGCGGCGTTTCCGATCAGACGCGAGCAGTAGTGCTGTGTGCTCTGCTCCCTCGCGACCGAGCGCGACACCACGTCCGCGCTGCTGCCGTCGCCGTTTAGCTCTATGGTGTATCTGCTGTCGGCGTGCTGCGTTCCGTGGGTCATCAGTCTCTCGCGCACGACGAGCCGCGCGTTCGCGTCGAGCCTGGCGGTCGTGAGACGAACCGTGGAGTCCACGCCCTTTATCTGCACCATCTCCATCTCCATGGAGCTGCCCTCGCCAAGGTTGACCTCCGTCGTCGGGTTGAGGATGCGCTTGCCGGTACCGTCACCCTCGCCGTAATGCTTTTCAACATACTTCACGCGGGCGTTTCTGCCGACGAAAAAGCGATGCACGCCGTCATGGTCGCTGTCCTGGCTGCCGCAGTTATTGATGCCGCAGCCCGCGACGATCAGCACGTCGCTGTCGTCTCCGACGAAAAAGTCGTTATATACCACGTCCTTCAGCCCGCTCTCGCTGACGACGACGGGGATGTGCACGCTCTCGTTTTTCGTGCCGGGCTTGATGCGTATGTCAATGCCGGGCTTATCCTCTTTTGAGGTTATCTCTATGTTCGCGGTGGAGCTGCGCCCTGCGCTCGCGCCGTTGGCGCGGATATTGTATGCGCCCTCAGGCACCTTGTGCAGATCGGCGATCTCCGCCAGCAGGCGTTTTTGAACGTCACTGAGCATCGCTTCGTCCCCCCTCCATTATCCTGCTGCACATCGCCGGCGCGGTGGTCTTCATCAGCTCCGGCAGTATATCGTCCCGCCGTCCCTGCCTGCTCACTCTGCCGTCCGCGATCAGCACTATCTCGTCCGCAATTTCCAGTATGCGCTCCTGATGGGAGATTATGAGGATGGAGCCGTGCGTGCGCCTGCGCATATTCTCAAACACCTGGATAAGGCTCTGGAAGCTCCAGAGATCTATACCCGCCTCCGGCTCGTCGAACACCGCAAGGCGTGTGCCGCGCGCGAGCACCGTTGCGATCTCGATGCGCTTGAGCTCACCGCCGGAGAGGCTGGAATTCACCTCGCGCTCGACATAGTCGCGCGCGCACAGCCCCACTGCCGCAAGGTAATCGCACGCCTCGCCCACGCTCAGCTCCTTTTTCGCCGCGAGCCTGAGCAGATCGATCACGCGGATGCCCTTGAAGCGCACAGGCTGCTGAAGGGCGTAGCTTATGCCGAGATTGGCGCGCTCCGTCACGCCGAGCGCGGTTATATCCTGCCCGTCAAACACGACTGCGCCGGACGTGGGCTTCTCTATACCCATTATAAGCCTTGCCAGCGTGGACTTCCCGCCGCCGTTCGGACCGGTGACAACGACAAACTCCCCGTCGGGGATCGTCATGCTCACATCCTTGATTATCTCCTTGGACCTGTCTTCCGCTTTCACCTCGAAGCGGATATGTTTCAGTTCAAGCATCTCTCTATTTAACCTTTCTTTCCGGAAAGCGCCGGGCAGCGCCGCATGCCGCTTCCCTCCCGTACTGCTTACTTATTATTTGCAAAACGCGCCGCAGTTATGTTGCGGCCGCAGCACGCCGCATAAATCATACAAGATTCGTAGGAAAATAAACAGCGACCTCAGGAGAGGTCGCTGTTGTATGCTTTTTGTGAGAACAAAACGGCGCTCACTTGCCCATGTTCATCTGGGCAGCGACTTCCGCGGCGAAGTCCTCCTGCTTCTTCTCGATGCCCTCGCCCTTCATGAAGCGCACGGCGTCAACGAACTTGACCGAGCCGCCAAGCGCCTTTGCGGCGGAGGCGATGTACTTTTCGACGGTCATGGAGTTGTCCTTGACGTACTCCTGCTGGAGCAGGCAGTTCTCTTCGTAGAACTTGTTCAGCTTGCCCATGACGATCTTTTCCTTGACCTGCTGCGGCTTGGAAGCCATCTTCGGATCCTGATCCATGAGTGCAAGCGCGATCTTCTTCTCCTCTTCGAGCACGTCCTCGGTCACGTCGCTCTTGTCCCAGAAGCGCGGGTTGAGCGCCGCGATCTGCATGGCGACGTTCTTGCCGATCTCGGTGGCGTCGATGCCGCCCTCGACGGCGAGGTTTACGAGCACTCCGATCTTGCCGCCGGCGTGAACATATGCGACGCTGGTGTTCTTGTCGTAGCGGACGAAACGGCGGATCTGCAGGTTCTCGCCGATGGACATGACCTTCTCGGGGAGAGTCTCTGCCACGGTGAGGTCAGAGCCGGCGTACTTGCAGTTCATGAGCGCGTCAACATCGGCAGGGTTCTCGGTGATGATGGTCTTGCAGATATCCTTGACGAAAGCAATGAACAGCTCGCTCTTGGCGCAGAAGTCGGTCTCGCAGTTGACCTCGACGATCGCGCCGACGCCGCACTTGGGGCACACATCGGCGTAAGCCATGCCCTCTGCGGCAATGCGTCCGGCCTTCTTCGCGGCCTTTGCCAGACCCTTTTCGCGCAGCCACTCGACTGCCTTGTCCATATCGCCGTCGGTCTCGGTCAGAGCCTTTTTGCAGTCCATCATGCCGACGTTGGTCATCTCACGGAGAGTTTTAACATCCTGAGCGGTAAATGCCATGTTCATTTTCCTCCTATTATACTTGCTTATAATTTACTCAAGATAAGGGGCTGCATAGCCGCCCCTTATCCATAAATATTAAGAATTATTCCTCTGCGCCTGCCTCGGCAGCGGCCGCTTCGGCAGCCTCGCCTTCTCCGGCTTCGGCGTCAACGCCCTGACGGCCTTCCTGCACGGCGTTTGCCATGGTGGCGGCGATCAGGCGGATGGCGCGGATAGCGTCGTCATTCGCGGGGATGACGTAATCGACCTCATCGGGGTCGCAGTTGGTGTCAACGATGGCGACGATGGGGATGTGCAGCTTGCGGGCCTCGGCAATGGCATTGTGCTCCTTGCGCGGGTCAACAACGAACAGCGCGCCGGGGAGCTTCTTCATGTCCTTCACGCCGCCCAGGTACTTCTCGAGCTTTTCCATCTCGCCCAGGTGCTTCATGACTTCCTTCTTGGGCAGCATATCGAACGTGCCGTCCTCCTGCATCTTCTTGAGCTGTGCAAGACGGTCAACGCGGGTGCGCATGGTCTTGAAGTTGGTGAGCATACCGCCCAGCCAGCGGGCGTTGACATAGTACATGCCGACGCGGGAAGCCTCTTCCTTGACGGCATCGGTCGCCTGCTTCTTCGTGCCGACAAACAGGATGCTCTGCCCGTTCTCCGAGAGCTGGCGGACAAATTCATACGCCTCTTCGAGCTTTTTGACGGTCTTCTGCAAATCAATGATGTAGATGCCGTTGCGCTCGCAGTAAATGTACTCCGCCATCTTGGGGTTCCAGCGGCGGGTCTGGTGACCGAAGTGGACACCGGCTTCCAGAAGCTGCTTCATGGATACTACTGACATTTCATTTCCTCCAAATATTTTGTTTTTTCCTCCGGGAACTTCAACCCCTCCGCCAAGCCCTGCGGACCACATGGGGGAAAGTCCGTCCCCGTGCGAAATGCCTTGATATAATACCAGATTTTTTCCCATTATGCAAGAGTTTTATGAGATTTCTCGGCAGGTTTTTCACGGTTTTTGAGCCGGTTTGCACAACACGCTCCTGCTCTTCTGATCGTTCAATGTGTACATATTCACAAAATGTGAATCCTGATGAATAAATTTTCATTCCCCCATTGACATTTATGAATATTTATGCTATTATTCGCAGCGTAGTCAAATAAAAATTCACTCAACGCTATATGGAGGAACAAAAAATGAAAAAGCTTACCAAGATTCTTTCCCTTGCAATGGCAGCCGTCATGATGCTCGCGCTGTGCGCCTGCGGCAGCACCGGCAGCAGCAGTGCTGAGACCGCCGGCGCTGCGCCGGCAAACGCGCTGGAGCAGATAAAGGCGGACGGCGTGCTGAGCGTTGCGCTCTCCCCCGACTTTGCGCCCATGGAGTTCGTCGATTCCTCGAAGTCCGGGCAGGAGCAGTATGTCGGCTTCGACGTGACGCTGGCAAAGTATATTGCCGACTACATCGGCGTGTCGCTGCAAATCGAGCCGATGAGCTTTGACGCCTGCCAGACCGCCGTTTACACCGCTTCCGTCCCCATGTCCATCTCCGGTTACTCCTGGACGGAGGAGCGTGCCGAGAACTATGAGCTGAGCGATTACTACTACGCCGGCGACAACGAGACCGAGCAGGTCATACTCGTCAAGGCGGACGATGCCGGCAAATACACCTCCGCCGAGGACTTCAAGGGCGTTGATGTCGGCGCTCAGAACGCCTCACTCCAGATGCAGCTTCTCACCTCCCAGCTTCCCGACGCCAACCCCGTCACCATCGGCGATCTCGGCACGAGCGTGCTTGAGCTTCAGAGCGGCAGCATAGAGGCGCTTGCCGTCGCGGCTGGAAACGCCGAGAGCATCATTGCCTCCAACCCGGATCTCGCCGTCTGCTCATGGCAGTTTGAGGTCGCCGATGAGTATGAAGCGAACGTGATATTGATCACCAAGGGCGAGACCGAGCTGCTCGCCGTCGTCAACGAGGCGCTTGCAAAGGCTTACGCCGACGGGCTGTATGGCACATGGTACGACGAGGCGAAGGCTCTATCCCTCGCCGAAAGCGCCAGTGAAGTCACCGTCGAAGACTGAGCATATGATCACCCTGCGCGCCGCCGTGTGAAGCGGCGGCGCGCGCAGACCAAACTGAGTGGAGTTTAACGCCATGACCTTTATAAGCCTTGACAACATAATAAAGCTGCTGACAAAATACTGGGACAAGTTTCTGATCGACGGCGTGTCGTACACGCTGCTGCTCTCGGCGATAACCGTGAGCTTCGGCGCGGTGCTCGCGTGCCTCATCGCGTGGATGAAGACGGCGAAGATCGCGCCGGTGCGCTGGCTCGCCACAGCGTATATAGAGATCATCCGCGGCACGCCCATGCTTTTGCAGCTCTACTTTTTCTACTTTGCCCTGCCCTCGCTCATCCCCGCGCTCAATAAGCAGAAGTTCCTCTGCATCGCCATCGCCCTTATATGCAACAGCGCCGCCTATGTCTCGGAGGTCATACGCTCCGGGCTTCAGTCGGTGGATGCGGGGCAGACGGAGGCTGCGCGCAGTCTCGGCATGAGTCAGGCGCAGTGCACATGGCACATCGTCGTCCCCCAGGCGCTGCGCACCATACTCCCCGCCCTCGGCAACGAATTTGTCATGATCATAAAGGACACTTCCCTCGCCTCCACATTCTTCATCGGCGATCTCATGACGCAGTATCTCATCGTCAAGGGCGCAACATACCTGCCCATTGAGCCGCTGGTCATTGTGGGCGCGATATATTTCCTCCTGACGTTCATGCTGAGCAAGCTATTCGGGCATTTTGAAAGGAAGATGAGCCGTGTTGACAGATAACAAGCTTATAGAGGTCAAAAACCTCAAAAAATACTACAACGACGGTGCGGTGAAGGCGCTCGACGGCGTGAGCCTTGACATATTCAAGGGCGATGTCGTGGTGGTGATCGGTCCGTCCGGCTCGGGCAAGTCCACGCTGCTGCGCTCTTTGAATCTTCTTGAACAGCCAACGTCGGGCGAGGTCATTTTCGAGGGCGTGGACATAACGAAAAAGCGCGGCGCGGATGGAAAGAAGCTGGATCTCGACCTGTACCGCCAGAAGATGGGCATGGTGTTTCAGCATTTCAATCTTTTTCCGCACAAGACCGTGCTTGAAAACATGACCATTGCGCCGGTTCTCGTCAAAAAGGCGGACAAGGCAGAGGCTCAGGCAAAGGCTATGGAGCTGCTGCGCCGCGTGGGGCTGGAGGACAGAGCCGGGGCGTATCCCGCGCAGCTATCCGGCGGGCAGAAGCAGCGCGTCGCCATAGTGCGTGCGCTGGCGATGGAGCCGGATGTGATGCTCTTTGACGAGCCGACGAGCGCGCTCGACCCGGAAATGGTGGGCGAGGTGCTGGACGTGATGAAAAAGCTTGCAGCCGACGGGATGACTATGGTGGTCGTGACGCACGAAATGGGCTTTGCCCGCGAGGTCGGCAACCGCGTCGTGTTCATGGACGCGGGGCAGATCGTCGAGCAGGGCACGCCCGAGGAGATCTTCGAGCACCCGCAGAGCCCCAGACTTCAGGATTTTCTCTCCAAGGTGCTGTGACATATAATTGAGGTGACCGGTCATGGATGAAATGAAAAAAATTGCATTGGCTTCCGTTGACGCCAATGCAGAAATATACAATAATATCTCCGACAGCATATGGGACGACCCGGAGCTGTCGCTCAAGGAGCATCACGCCGCCGCGCTCTACTGCGATGTGCTGGAAAAGCTCGGCTTCACGGTGGAAAAGGGCATATGCGGCATAGAGACCGCCTTCTCCGGCACATACGGCGCGGGGCACCCGATCATCGGCATTCTCGGCGAGTTCGACGCGCTGTCCGGGCTGTCGCAGCAGTGCGGCGAGACCGCGCCGACGCCCATAACCGACGGCGGCAGCGGGCACGGCTGCGGGCACAATATGCTCGGTGCGGGCTCGCTCGCGGCAGCAGCAGCGGTGAAGACATATCTTGAAAGCACCGGCAAGCCCGGCACGGTCGTCTTCTACGGCTGCCCCGGAGAAGAGGGCGGTGCAGGCAAGGCATACATGGCGCGCGAGGGGCTCTGGCGCAGGCTGGACGCGGCGCTGACCTGGCATCCCGGCGACGTGAACGAGAATTACACCGGCACAAATAATTCCTGCATTCAGGTGCTCTACAAATTCAAAGGCACAGCCGCGCACGCCGCGGGTGATCCCCACAATGGGCGCAGCGCTCTGGACGCAGTGGAGCTGATGAACATTGGCGTGCAGTTTCTGCGCGAGCATATGACCAACGACTGCCGCATACATTACGCCATCACCGACACGGGCGGCGTATCGCCGAACGTGGTGCAGTCAAAGGCGGCGGTGCTGTATATGGTGCGCGCCAACAAAGTCGCCGACTCCGTAAAGCTTCAATCGCGCGTGGACGACATCGCCAAGGGAGCGGCGCTTATGACCGGCACAAGCTTCGAGCGCGTTTTTATCGACGGCACGGCGGAGACCCTGCCGAACTACACGCTGGAAAAGCTGCTGCACAGCTGCTTTGATGAGATAGGCGTGCCGCAGCATACGGATGAGGAGCTGGCTTTCGCCGCAGCGCTGAAAAGGACATACCCTGCCGAGACGAGCGTCCCCGGTACCGGCGCGAAGTTTGACCCTGCAATTGCAAAAACCGTCAAAACGCTCACGGAAAATATGACAAAGCCTATGAACGACTTTCTCATGCCGCAGTATTCCGGTGATGGCTTCACACCCGGCAGCACGGATGTGGGCGATGTCAGCTGGCAGACACCGACGGCGCAGATCACAGTCGCGGCGTGGCCGGCGGGCGTGCCGGGGCATTCGTGGCAGATCGTCTCCTGCGGAAAGACCTCGCTCGCCCATAAGGCGCTCATCTGCGCGGGCAAGGTGCTCGCCTCTGCCGCGATAGAGCTTATAATTGACCCTGAGCTTTTGAAAAAGGCAAAAAGCGAACACGCCGAACGCGCCGCATCCGGCTACGTCTGCCCGATCGAGCCGGACGCCGTACCGACGGCGATAGATGCATAATCACTCCGTATATAATCAGACTGTCCAACGTCAGTGAAGCGACCCGTGCACCCCAACTTTTAGTTTAGAACCTTATTAATAAGCGCAAAGGTATTCTCGTTGACAGTCACGCGACCTACGGCGACGGCGGTTCGCACAGTCTCCGGCTTATCGCCGACGTCAACCATCTTTGCTCTTCCCTGATCGTTGAAGTGTGTAAAATCCTGCATTTGTCTCAGTCCCTTAATTCACCTACCGCGTCGGTCACAGCGCGGACTATCTCGTCTATCTCGTCCTCGGTGTTGTACTTTCCAAGGCTCAGCCGCAGCGAGCCATGGGCGAGCGAATACGGCAGCCCAAGCGCAAGGAGGACATGGCTCGGGCTCAAAGAGCCGGACGCGCACGCCGAACCGCTCGACGTGGCAACGCCCTTGAGGTCGAGCGCGAAGATGAGCGACTGCCCGTCCACGCCCTCAAAGGACATATTCAGCGTCCCCGGCAAGCGCGGCACACTTTCGCCGTTTACCTGTGAGCTGGATATCTTCAACAGCTCTGCCTGTATCCTGTCGCGCATTGACGCAAGGCGCAGGGCGTTGTCCTCGCGCTCTTCGACCGCCTCAGCGAAAGCGGCTGCCGCACCGACGATACCGGCGACGTTCTCCGTCCCCGCGCGGTGTCCGCGCTCCTGCTCGCCGCCGTCGATGTACACTGCCGGCACGCACCCGCGCCGCGCATACAGTATGCCCACGCCCTTGGGACCGTGGAACTTGTGCGCGGACATGGAGAGCAGGTCAATGTCCATCGCCTCCACGTCGATGGGCAATATGCCCGCCGCCTGCACCGCGTCGCAGTGGAAGAGCACGCCCGCCTCGCGGCATGCGCGCCCTATCTCCGCCACTGGCTGGATCGTGCCAAGCTCGTTGTTCGCGAACATCACCGACACAAGCGCCGTGTCCGGGCGCAGCGCGGCTTTTACGTCCTCCGCGCGGACAACGCCGTCTGCGTCAGCCTTTATATACGTGATGTCAAAGCCCTCTTTTTCGAGGGCTTTTGCGCTGTTCAAAACAGCGTGGTGCTCAATATTATCTGTCACAATGTGCCGCTTGCCCTGCGCGGCAAGGCGGCGCGCCGTGCCCTTTATCGCCCAGTTGTCGCTCTCGGAGCCGCCGGAGGTGAAATATATCTCTGTCGGCATGGCGTTTATCCCGCGGGCGAACACGCTTCGCGCGTCCTCTACCGCCTTGTGCGCGCCGCGCCCAAGCTTATAGAGCGTCGATGCGTTGCCGTACTCCTCGCGGAGATACGGCAGCATCGCCTCCAGCGCCGCGTCGGACAGGCGCGTCGTCGCGGCGTTGTCTGCGTAGATCATGCCCATGTCAAGCTTCCGTGCCGTCCTCGACGAGGACCTTCATCGTCCCGCCGCAGACCATGCCCTCGGACTCCGCGACCTCGCCCGTGAGGTCGATGTCGATGACCTTATAGTGCCCGGTGCCTATCATGTCCACAGCGTCGCGGATGACAGCGCCCTCGCTGCACCCGCCGCCTATGCTGCCCGTGACCTCGCCGCGGGGGCTGACGGACATTTTCGCCCCGGCCTCGCGCGGGGTGGAGCCCTTCGTCTCAATGACGGTGACGACGGCTTTCGGCTCGCGGTTTTCCGCAAGGTATTTTATTACGGACAGCTCAACGTCGGAGTCGTTGCAGCAGCGTATACCGTCGTTGCTGTGCTCCGGCAGACGCTTGTATGCCACAAGCTCCGCGAGGATAGATATGGCGATCTCGCCGGGCGTGACCGCGCCGATGCTCAGCCCTATGGGCGTGCAGATCCTGTCCATATACTCCTTCGGGCAGCCCTCTTCAAGCAGCATGTCAAAAAGACCGCGCACACGGCGGCGCGAGCCGATCAGACCGAGGTACGCCGGCTGCGTGCCCTTGAAGATAGCGCGCAGACAGTCCGCGTCGTGCGTGTGTCCGCGCGTGATGACGACGACGTAGTCATAGCTCGTCAATCTGAGGCGGCTGATGCAGTTTTCAAAGCTGTCGCACAGCACCCCCTGCGCATGCGGGAAGCGTGCGGTGTTCGCAAAGGCCGGGCGGTCGTCGCAAACATACACCTCAAAGCCGCTCTTCGCGGCAAAGTCGCACACGGGCAGGGCGATGTGCCCCGCGCCGAGGATGATGAGACGCTCCGGCGGGGAGAACGGCTCGCCGACGGTGAAGTGTCCGTCGTTTTCGGTGAGCGTCACATCCGCAAAGCGGCGGCCGCGGACATCCGTCTGCGGAGCATACGGCGCGATGGACTTTTTCAGCCCCTCGGCAATTACGCCCTCGGCGCCTGTAAACTCCGTTCTGAGCGTCACGGCCTCGCCGCGCTCTACAGCTGCGAGGACTTCGGAATAGATATTGGACATGGATATATACCTCCTATCAGTACAGCAAGAGAATGTTTGCCGGTGCGATGCCGAGCATGGCAGGGAAGGTCTGCGGGCGCTTGTCCTTCGTCACGCGCCACCATACGCTCGGCGCGTCCGGCGCGGCGGACTTGAAGCGAAACTCAATTATCCACTCGAACGGCTCCTCCATATCGTCGCAGTATTCCACCTCGTACCGGTTCGTCGGGGTCGTGGGATTGAAGTAGTGCGCGCGGATACCGATGGCCTTTATGTTATCGCCGACGGGCTGCGCCGTCGTGAGCATCACACCCCAGTCGGGGACGTACACCTCATACTCGCCGCGCTTTTCGGTCGCGGCGATGTTCTTGCAGCCGGTGAGTATGGCGGCGGGGACAGAGCCGGGGTCGGCAAAGAGCGCTTTTGTCTTGTTCACAGTGAGGAGCTTACCGCCGTCCATGACGGCGATCTCACGGCTCATGTTATACGCCTCGTCGCGGTTGTGCGTGACCATGATGACCTCGCGCCCGAATCGCGCGAGCAGGTCGCGCATCTCGATCATGAGCTTACCGCGAAGGTGCGCGTCGAGCGCGGAGAACGGCTCGTCCAGCAGCAGGAGCTGCGGATCACTGACCATGATGCGCGCAAGCGCCGTGCGCTGCGCCTGACCGCCGGAGAGCTGCGCCGGACGGTGGTTCTCAAGCCCATTGAGCTGGAACATGTCCAGCATCTTTGTGAGCTTTTCTTCCTTCTTCGCCTTGTCCTTCTCATGGCGCATGCCGCAGAGGATGTTCTGCCGCACTGTCATGTTCGGGAAAAGCGCATAGTTCTGGAAAAGATAGCCCACGTGCCGCTTCTGCGGCGGGAGGTTTATGCCCTTCTCGCTGTCGTAGAGGACGACGCCGTCAAGCTCAATGTGCCCGGAATCGGGCTTTTCTATCCCGGCGATGCATTTGAGCGTCATGCTCTTGCCGCAGCCGGAGGGACCGAGCAGGCAGGTCACGCCGTTTTGCGCCTCGAATTTCGACTCAAGCTCGAAGCTGCCGAGCTTTTTCTTTATGTCCACAATAAGGCTCATTTCTTCACGCTCACTTTCTGCTTGCTCTCAAGGAGGTTGACCGTGAGGAGCACGACGGTGCTGATGGCGAGGTTTATCATGACCCAGAAGAACGCGCCCGCATCATCGTTCGTGCGCCAGAGCTGGTAGACGGTGGTGGAGATGGTGGCGGTCCTGCCGGGGGTGTAGCCGATGAGCATGCTGGTCGCGCCGTATTCGCCGAGGGCGCGCGCAAAGGCGAGCACCGTGCCGGCGAGTATGCCCTGCCGGCAGGCGGGCATATGGATGCGCCAGAAGATATATGTGTTGGAAAGTCCGAGCGTCTGCCCTGACTGCGAAAGCGTGCAGTCAAAGCTCTCGAACGCGCCGCGCGCCGTCCTGTACATCAGCGGGAAGGCGACGACGGCCGCGGCGAGGATGCCGCCGTACCATGTCATTACAAATTTAATGCCGAACTGCATCAGGAAGATGCCGACCGGGCGCTTGGTGCCGAAGACGAGCAGCAGGAAATAGCCGCAGACCGTGGGCGGCAGAACCATAGGGAGCGTGAGGATAACATCAAGGATGCCCTTGATGGCGCGCGGCAGCTTTGCCGCATAGTAGGCAAAGAATATGCCGGTGAAGAAAACTATGGCGCAGCTTATGGCGGCGATGCGCAGGGAGTTTATGAGCGGATACCAATCAGTGTTCATATGTGCAGCCCCTTGAAAATATTCCGAATTGGCAGTGCGGAAAAACGCACTGCCAATTCATTTGGGTCAATAGAAATTATGCGGCGGGGGAGAAGCCGACGGACTCGAAGATGACCATGGCCTCGTCACCGGTGAGGTAGTAGAGAAATGCCTGCGCTGCCTCGGCGTGCTGAGCGGTTTTCAGAACGGCTGCGGGGTAGATGACCTGACCGCACATATCCTTGGTCGCGCTGTCAATGGCGGTGAGACCGGCGGAGAAAGCGTCGGTGCAGTAGACAACGCCGCAGTCAATGCTGCCCTCGGAGACCTGAGTGGTGACTTCCTTGACGTTAGTGCCGTAGGTGATGGCGCCGGCATTGGCAAGGGCTTCCTCATCGAGGTTATAGTAAGCGAGGATCTTCTGGGTGTACTGACCGACGGGAACATCGCTGTTGCCCATAGCCATGAAGACGCTGCCGTCAGCGAGCTTTGCGGCGAGGTCGTCGAAGCTCTCAATACCGGCGGGGTTGCCCTCGGGAACAACAAGGACGACCTTGTTCTCAAGGAGGTTGATGCGGGTGCCGTCGGCGACGAAGTCAAGACCGTCGGTGTTGATCTCCTTGTCGGCGGTTATGTCGAGCTGGTTCATCTGCTTCTGACCGGCAGAGATGAAGAGGTCGCAGTCGGCGCCCTCCTGGATCTGGGTCTTGAGAGTGCCGGAGGAGTCGAAGTTATACGTAATGGTGATGTTGTGATCCTTCTCGTAGATCTCCTTGATCTGGTTGAGGGTCTCGGTCATGGAAGCGGCGGCGAAGACGATGATCTCTTCGGGCTCTTCAGCGGACTCTTCGGCAGCAGGAGCCTCAGTAGCTTCGGCAGCGGGAGTCTCGGTGGCGGTGGGGGCAGCGGACTGGCCGCAGGCGGCAAGGGCGAACACCATTGCAAGCGCCAGCAGCATTGCGAGGGGTTTCTTCATTTTTTCTCCTTTTCATATTTCAGAAAATTTTTTGGCAGCAGCGCATATGCGGCGTTCCCCTATATAAACGCGAGTTAACGCAGTTATATACTTCTAAGATTATTTTCTTGCGCAGTCGTGGACTTCGTTTCTCAGAAGCCCCATTGCGTGGGGGATGGTGTCCATGAACACATCCATGTTCTCCATGCAGGCCTTCGGGCTGCCGGGGAGATTGATGATGAGCGTCTTGCCGCGGATGACGGACGCAGCGCGGGAGATCATAGCGTGCGGCGTTATCTTCATGGACGCGGCGCGCATGGCCTCGGCAATGCCGGGGACGTTTTTGTCCGCAATGGCGAGCGTCGCCTCGGGCGTAATGTCCCGCGGGGAGCAGCCGGTGCCGCCGGTCGTGAGGATGAGGTCGAGCTGGCGCTGGTCGCACAGGCGGATGAGCTGCTGCTTGAGGACACGCTCATCATCTGGAATGAGCACCTCCTCAACGACCTCGTAGCCCGCGTCACGCAGACGCTTTACGATCGCGGGGCCGCTCTTGTCCTTGCGCTCTCCCGCCGCGCCCTTGTCGCTGAGCGTTATGACCGCCGCCTGCCACGGGAAATGTCCCTCCCGCGGGACGATGACCATCTCGTCGCCGACGGAGATCGTCCCCGGCTCCAGCACGCGGGCGAACACGCCCTCATGCGGCATGATGCACTCGCCCATTTTCTTGTATATCTCGCAGTGGGTGTGGCATTCCTTGCCTATCTGCGTCATTTCCAGCAGCACATCGTTGCAGCGCAGGAGCGTCCCGACAGGGAGCGCGCGGAAGTCGAAGCCCTCCACGACGAGATTTTCACCGAACGCGCCGGGGATGACGTTCGCCCCGCGCTTATTGAACGCCTCTATCTTATCTGCGCTCAGCAGGCTTATCTGCCGGTGCCATTTACCGGCGTGCGCGTCGCCGTCAATGCCCCATTCGGCAGAGAAGTGCGCGGTGTTGACGTTGTGCTTTTGCAGCCCCTTGCGGTCGCTCGTGCAGACCGCTATCACCTTTCCCATGGTCTTATCCTCCTATCTGGCTCATAGCATGCTTTTCCGTGATGATGTCGTTTGTGTCAAAGCAGTGCGCGCGTGGCTTCCGGTACACGGCAGCCCGCAGCGCTTCCTTCAGCTCACCGTCTGTGCACCCGCCGCGGATGAGCGCGCGCAGGTCGGCGGAGTCGGCATAGCACAGGCACGGCTTGAGCTGACCGGTGCTCGTCAGGCGCACGCGGTTGCACCCGGCGCAGAACTTGTGGCTCACCGCATCGATGAAGCCTATCCTGCCGAGGAGCGCCGCGCTCTTATAATAATGCGCGGGTCCGTTGCCGCGCCTTTCGTCCGTCGGGACAAGGTCAGGCCAGCGCTCTTTCAGCGCGGCGAGTATATCCTCCGGGGAGACGCGCTTCATCGTTGTGCCGAAGCCTATGGGCATCAGCTCAATAAAGCGCACATCCACGGGAAGCATCTCTGCGATGGCGGCGAGCGCGGGCGCGTCCGCCTCCGTCTCCTCCAGCAGCACGGCGTTTATTTTCGTTTTAAGCCCCCTAGCGCAGCACTCTTCGAGGACATGCAGCAATGTGTCCGCCCCGTCGCCGCCGTACCCGGTTATGCGCCGGAAGCGCGCGTTGTCCGTTGTGTCAAGACTGATGTTCACGCCGTCAAGCCCGGCGGCAGTGAGTGCGTCGAGGTTCGCTTCCAGCAGCATCCCGTTCGTCGTCAGTGTGACCTGCTCCGTGCCGGGCTGCTTTTTCAGCGCGGTGATGAACTCCGTGCAGCCACCGCGCACAAGCGGCTCTCCGCCTGTGACCTTGAACTTCGTTATCCCAAGCTCCGCCGCCGCGCGGCAGATGCGCAGTATCTCCTCATAGCGGAGAATGTCTGCGTGCTGCACGGCGTCTACGGGTTCAGGCATGCAGTAGCGGCAGCGCAGGTTGCACCGGTCGGTAACGGAGATGCGCAGGTAGTCTATTTTACGTCCGTATTGATCCAGCATCGTTTATATCCCCTTGCCGAAGCCGCAGTTGGGGAAGTGGCACACCGGGCAGTTGAGGCACAGCCCGCCGTTACCGAGACCCGCGAGCCACTTGGCGGTGACGGGCGTATCCGTGACGAGGTACGGCAGCACAAGGTCAAAGATCGTGCGCTTGGCGTACATCACGCAGCCGGGCAGACCGCAGATAGGGCGTCCGTCGGGGTAATACGACACAAGGAACATCGCCCCCGGCAGCACGGGCGCGCCGTAGGACACGACCTTCGCGCCGGTATTGCGGATGGCAAGCGGGGTCTTGTCGTCCGGGTCGACGCTCATGCCGCCCGAGCAGAAGACCATCTCGCAGCCCTTATCCAGCATGTCCTTTATGGCAGCGGTGATCTTCTCATGGTCGTCGTTGAGGATAACATGCTCCGCCATCTCGCAGCCGTACTCCGCAAGCTTCGCCTCCACAACGGGGGTGAAGGTATCTTCGATGCGGCCATAGAAGACCTCGTTGCCGGTCGTGACAAGGCCATACTTTCTCGGTCTAATAGGGACAAGGCGCATGATGGGCTCGTTCCCGGCGAGCTTCTTTGCCTGTGCCATGCGCTCCTTGGCGATGACGAGGGGGATAACGCGCGTGCCGCAGAGCTTGTCACTCTTCTTCACCATGAAGCCCGAGGGGCGAGTGGCGATCATCATGTCCCCCATCGCGTTTATGGCGCGGAGCTTTTCAAGGTCGATGAGCAGGAGCCCGTCAATATCCGCGATGAGCTCTATCTTGCCCTCCTTGGGCGCGGTAGCGTGCATGTTCTCGTTCTGGCAGATGGCGCGGAGGATATCTGCCGCCTCGTCCTCATGCAGCATATTTTCGTCCTTTTCCCAGACGTAGATATTATCCTTGCCGACGCTGAGGAGCACGGGGACGTCTGCCTCGGTGATAATGTGACCTTTGCGGAACACAGAGTCCTTCGTTACGCCTTTTATTATCTGCGTGATGTCATGGCACAGTACATGACCCACGGCGTCCTCTGTCCTTATGAGTTTCATACCAAAGCCTCCAAGCGGTACTTTTTAACTATTTTATCCGCGGCGCTGCGGCGGCGCTCCCAGCTGCGCTTTGCCTCATCGTACGTGCATTTTTTATACGATTCCGAGAAGCGTTCTTCCAGCGGCACGGTCTGCGTCCCGGCGACAAGCTTGTCGCTGAGATACAGCAGCTCCATCTCCGCCGAGGGATGATTCGGCAGATCGTGATGCGCGGAAATTATACCGGCAAGCGCAGGGTAGCCGTCCATCGTGAGTATCTGCGCGGCGTGCTGCGGATGTTCCCTGCCGTCGGCGCGGCACATGTCGTGCAGCAGGCACGCGGCGCGCAGAAGCTCCCGGTTGCAGACGATGCGGTCGCGCGCGGTCAGCTCCGCCGCCTTGTCCGCCACGGCGCGGCAGTGCGCGATGACTTCCTCCGGCGTGCTGCACCGGCGGTAATATTCCTCTATCTCCGCCGCCGTGGGCAGCTGGCTCGCGCGTGTGCCGGGGGTAATGCTCAGAAGCGTGCTGCCGTCCATGCACAGCGCCGCGATACCGGCATAGGGAACGGGAATGGAGAACATGCTGCCGCCATGCTCGGCATAGTGGAAAAGCCAGCTGCGGATAACGCCGCTGTGGGCAACGACGGCAAGGTTTCCGTCGTGCTCGTTCATGATGTCCTGCAGGGCAGCGTTGAAGCGCACCGCGGCGCGGTAGAAGCTCTCGCCGCCCGGCGGGGCGACCTCGCTCATTTTATTGCCGCGTGCGGCGTAGAATGTCGGCCATCGCTCGCGTATCTCGTCAAAGGTGAGTCCTTCCCATTCGCCGACGTCCACCTCGCGCAGCGCGTCCACGGTGTGCAGCGGAAGCGCACCGCCGGACATCAGCGCCGCAGTCTCATGGCAGCGCCTAAGCGGACTTGTGTACACGGCCTCTATGCCGCGTGTACGCGCCCATGCGCAAAGCTCCTTGCCCTGCTCTATGCCGCGCGGACTCAGCGGAAGCTCCGTGCGGCTGTAACAGCGCTTTTTTGTGTCCGGCAGGTCAAGCTCGCCGTGCCGGATAAGATAAACGTACCTCATCGTGATCCGTCCTCAGTATATATCTTTTCTATTCTTGCAAAATCCTCGGGAGTGTCAGCGTCAAAAAGTATTCCGCGCTCCGCGACCTCGACGCATGTCTTGTTTATGCCCTGCCGTTCAACAGCGCGGCGCATACCGCCGTCGCCGTCATCGGCGAGAAGCTGCTTCGCGGCGTCACCGCGCAGTAAGATGGGGTGTCCCTCGCACCCCGCGAAGGTCGGGCAGACGAAATCTCCCTCTGTTCGGCTCAGCCGGTCGAGCACGGCGGCGGAGAAGAGCGGTATATCTGCCGTCGTGAAGAAAATGTTTTTGTATATTGAAGCGGCACGCTCGAGACCGAGCTTTGCAGAGTCGAACATCTGCGTCTCGGCGTAGCGTGCGTTGCGCACAAACTCAATGTCGTCGCCGGGGAGCGTCTTTTCCAGCGCCGCGGCGTTATTGCCCGTCACGACGACGAGCTTTTCCACACCGAAGATGCGGAACGTGTCCGCGATATGGCGGATCATGGGCTTGCCGCCAAGCTCGAGCAGCGGCTTGAACCGCCCCATCCGCGAGCTCATCCCCGCCGCCGCGATCACCGCGGCATAGCTGTTATTCGTGCTCATGGGTTAAGATCGGCTTGCGCAGTACCGCGCTGCCGTGCAGGTCGCACACCGGCATGGGCAGTATGCCGCGCGCAGAGCAGAAAGCGTCCACCGCTCTGCGCACGCCGGAAAACTGCGTGCTGTTATAGTCATGAACCATTATTGCGCCGCCGGGGGACAGCCTGTCCCAGAAGAGCGGCAGCGCCGCCGCTGTGGGCGCGTAGAGATCGGCGTCCACCGAGACGAAGGCGAAGCGTAGGCTCTCGCAGCCTTTGAACGTATCGGGGAAGAAGCCCTTGTGGAACACTGCCTTCTCGGGATAAAAAAGACGCTTGTCCACGGCGGCCTTCGCCGTATCGCCGAAGTCGCCGGTCTCGGCGCGGGAGTATCCGTTCTCGCGCTCCACCACGACGTCCTGCGCCGTGAAGCCCTCGAAGGTATCAAAGAGGTGTATGCACCGCTCGCTGAACGCGGTGTTTATGAGCTGAGCAAAATCGCCCTTGTAGACGCCAAGCTCCGCCACGTCGCCGGGAATACCGGCGGCGTTTATCTGCTCGGCAAGCAGCCGCATCGTCGCGGTGCGCGCGTCGAAGATCTTGAGGTCGGCGGGCGTGATGATTTCGCCCGCAAAGCCAAGCTCCGTGAGCTGGGCGCGCATCTGCATCTCGCGCTCTGCGTCAAGCACGCAGAGACAGTAGCTGTCCGGCGCGCAGATAAGGCTCTGCTCCGGGGAGACGACAGGGATCCCCGCAAGCTCTCCGCCCCATTTATCCGGGGAGTTGTCTGCCGCGCACAGTGCCATATATTCCGGCCCGAGCAGCCGCGCGGTCATCGCGCCGATCTGCCCCGCCCCAAAAAGAACAACTTTTTTCATTATGATGTCCTCTTGAATCGCAAGTTGATGTTATTTTATTTTTTTCTGTTTTTTAGTGTATTCCTCCTCCATCTGCTCGGCTGTCTTTATGAACAGCGGGAGTGCGGGGTTCTGGTTTTTGGAGGAATAGAGCCACGCGGATTCAAACACCAGCGGGTCCTCCAGCTCGACAAATCGGAAATTGTCGTTATTCATCTGTTCCTTTTCCGAGAGAGGAACAATGTTGCCGCCCATGTTCGCGGCCACCATAAAGGTCGCAACGTCCTGCTCCGGTACATACATCACATGCTCCGGTTCTATGCCGGAATCGCGGAAATAATTGAGGTAGAGCTTCGTCACATAATCCTCAACCTTGGGTATGCCGCCCCAGAACGTGGTGTATTCGCTCAGCTCCTTTTTGCCGACGGTCTTGCGTCCCGCCAGCGGGTGCTCACGGTGCACCATGAGGCAGTGCGCGTTGATTATCGAGCCTGCCTTGCGTATCTTCGTGTTGAGCACGAAATACTGCGGTAGGTCGAAGACGAAGTCAATGTCGCCGTTGCTGAGCTCTTCATACTTCCGGTCACGCTCAACAAAGCGGGGGATTATCTGAATATCGGGGTGCTCGGCGGTAAAGCGCCTTATCGTCGCGGCCTTGTAGGACGTCTGCATGAGTCCTTCAATACCGATGGTGAGGAACATCTTCTTGCCGTTATGGGTGGACACCGCGCGGTCGAGCGCGTCGTCAAAGCCGCTCAGCAGCTTTACGCAGTCCACATAGAAGCTCTGCCCGGCGTCGGTGAAGGAGACCTTTCTTGTGCTGCGCTCGAAGAGCGGAAATCCAAGCTCCTCCTCCAGCGCACGTATCTGCATGCTGATGGCGGACTGCGCCATGCCGCACTCCTCCGCCGCTTTTGTGAAACTCATGTTGCGCGCGACTGCACAAAAAATTTCGATCCGGTCAAGTTTCATTGTTTAATTACCTCGCAATTAATCTTAACACAAGAACAATTATGCGCCATTTATATGAAAAAGCAACATAAAAATGACAAAAAATTATCTTTTGGCGTTTTGACGAAAGGGTCAAAGCTTTTTGGGCTGAGACCCTTTCGTTTTTGTGCGGTTATTTCAAGAAAACCTTTGCGTCTATGGGACGGACAGGGGTGCGCTTTGTGTCGGGAAGAAGCTCGCTGATGGGGATGCCGGTCTTTTCGGAGATAATCTGGGCAACAAGATGCTCGCAGTATTTGCCCTGGCAGCTCCCCATGCCGCTTCCGACGCGCTTTTTCACACCGGTGACGGTGATCGCGCCCTCTTCGATAGCCTTCACAATCTCTCCGTAGGTTATCTCCTGGCAGCGGCAAATGATAACATTGTCATCCATTATTTGACCTCCATTGAAAGGTATTTATAGACTTGACTTTGAACGCATATTTCTCCGGGAACTCTATCTTCACAACGCAGGTACTCTGGCGCTCGTTTCTCGGCGTGACGCGGAGCACCTTTGCGTCGCATACGTACTGCCCCGTGCGGTCAACGGCGCGCACGGTGCTGCCGGGCGCGGGCAGGGGGAAGTACTCATAGGGGATGGAAAGCGCGGTGGTTCCGGCGCTCTGATTAAAGGCGATCACGCTTATGGCAAGCCCCGGGCATTTTGCAACGCAGGTGCCGCAGCCCACGCATTTTGCAGCGTCCAGCCGAGGACGGTTCGTGATCTCGTGCCCTATGGTGATGGCGCCTGTGGGGCAGTTTTCCTCGCAGGGGTTGCACGCTATCGTTTGCAGGCACTCGACAAATGCCGTTCCGCCCGGCTTTATCTCATCGCGCGCCGGTATGCCCGGCGCATCGGTGAGCTCTGCCTCGGTCGGCACACCTGTGTATAGTATTCCATCGCGCATCTCTATGCACTCCTTTTATTTTTCGATGGCGCTGAAAAGCTCCAGCTTCTTTGCTCTCGCGGCACTGCGTCCCTCGTCATATTCGCCGCTCTCCAGCTCGCGCAGAGCCTCGATGTGCTCGGCACAGCGCGCGTCGCGCTCGCCTTCGCTGATGTGCCCGCAGGCGCAGGCGGCGGCGATGCCGGCAAGGCGTCCTTCCTCCATCGCGACGGAGGCTTCCTCCACGCCGGTCACATCGCCGGCGGCGTAGAGACCGGGAACGGTCGTCGCCATGTATTTATCGTGCAGCGGGACGTAGCCGCCCAGCTCGCCGATGAACTCGAACCTGCACCCGGCGTTCCACAGCAGCTCCGCCATGGGGGACATGCCGACTGCCATGATGACCGTGTCCGCGTCGTATTCCGTCTCGTGACCCTCGGCGTCGACGGTCGTGACCTTTTCAACTGAGGTGATGCCGGAAGCGGAGCTTATAACGGTGCCGGTGAGGATGGGGACGCCGGCGGTGCGGATCTTCTCCGCGTGCACGCCGTAGCCGCCGATCTTCTCGCCCTTTTCTACCACGGCGAGAACCTGCGCGCCCGCCTGAAGCATCTGATAGGCGACGATGAGACCGACGTTGCCGCTGCCGACGACGATGATGCGCTTGCCGGGCAGCACACGGTGCACGTTCGCGAGCATCTGCGCCGCGCCCGCGAGCATCACGCCGGGCAGGGTGGAGCCGGGGAAGGCGGTGGTGTTCTCTATGCCGCCCGCAGCGACGATGACCTTTTTTGCCTTGACTAGGAAGTTGTCCTCATCCTTCACTATGCCGACGCCCTCTTTGAAATGACCGTAGGCAACGGTGCTCAGCCAGAACTCCACGCCGAGCTCGCGCGCTTCCTTTTCGAGCTTCTTTGCGATCTCGAAGCCGCGCATACCGGCGGAATTTTCGGCGGAGCCGAAGAACTTGTGTATCTGCTTATAAAGCTGACCGCCGACAGTGGCGTTCTCGTCAACGACAGTGACCTTTGCACCGGACTTTGCCGCCTCGATGGCGGCGGAGATACCGGCAGGACCCGCACCGATTATGAGTATTTCGCGCTCTAATTCTTTCACGTCGCTACCTCCTCATGCCAGACCGTGCTGAACCTGAACTCTCATGCCGTCCCTGACGGGGGTGGAGCAGGTCTTCACATCGGGAACGCCGTCCACTATCATGCGGCACGAGCCGCAGCGCCCCTGACCGCAGAATATCCCGCGCGGCTTGCCGAGCTTTTCGGTAACGTACAGCGTGCGGATGCCCGCGTTCGCCAGCGCCACGGCTATCGGCTCGCCTTCGTTGGCTTCGACGGGGGTTCCCTCGTAGTATATGGTGACTTTCTTTTTCGGCTCATCCGCTCCGAGGATGGGATGATCCGCGATTCTCATGGATTCTTTCATTTAGATCATTCCTTTCCGCCGTCAGGCTTTTCCAACTCTGTTCGGGGTGAAGCGGGATATATCGCAGTGCTCGGTGTGACCCGCAATCAGAAGCTCCGCGATGGCCTCGCCCGTTGCGGGGGAGAGCGCGATGCCCTCGCCGCCGTGACCGCAGCACTCGCAGAAGCCGGGGACGCCGTCGACGAGACCGATGTACGGGTCGCCGTCGGGCGTGCCGGGGCGGACACCGGCGTAGGTGCGCATGATGCGCAGCGTGCCGAGCTTGGGGATGAACCTGCACGCGGTCTGTATGAGAAGCTCGATGACCTCGGGGATGACGCTGTTGTCAAGACCGGAGTTCATCTCGCGCGTGCCGTGGATGATGCATGCGCCGGTGGAGGTCTGCTCGACGGAGAAGCCGAGGTTATACTTGATGGCAGCGGCGGGGAACATCTCCGGGTGCTGCACGATGGTCTGGTACTGTGCGCTGCTGATGGTGGTGTTGCAGAAGTGCTTCACGGGCTCAGTGATGGCAAACTCGCCTCTGATGGGGTGGATGGGCGCCACGGACCCGGCCATAGCGGAGACCTTCTCAGACCAAACGCCGGTGCAGTTAATGGTAGTGCCGGCATACCACTTTTCGCCCTTGGCGGCTGCGCCGACGACCTTCGCGCCGTCACGGAGTATCTCCGTGACCTCCGCGCCGTTGACGAACCTCGCGCCGTTTCTCACTGCGGCGTTGCGGTACGCCAGCGCGAACTTTATGGGGTTGAGATAGTGCACTCTGGGGACGTAGATAGAGCCGAGCATATCCTCCGTGACGCAGGGCTCGAGCTGATGAGACTCATAGCTGTCGATGAGCTTGGCCTCGAAGCCGGGGAGCTTAAAGTCGTTGACAAGCTGCGCGGACGCATCCCACTCGATCTGGTTGGAGATGATCTGCATGTTGTAGCTGTTGTAGTTGAGCTCAAAGTCCGCGGCGAGCTCTTCCTGAAGATGCTCCAGAATGTCCTGGCTTCTCATAAACAGCTCCATCTGCGACTCGGCGCAGGTGATCCAGTTTATGAGACCGCCGGAGGCCCCGGCAGTTCCGAACGCGGTGTCACCGCGTTCGAGAACCGTGACGGAAGCGCCGGTTTTGCTGAGAAAATATGCAACTGAGGAGCCGATAATGCCGCCGCCGAGCACCAGAAAATCCGATTTGTTTTCCATCAATTTTTCTCCTTTGTGCTTATATATAAAGGGTTATGCCTGCTTTGCTGCCGCTTCCTTGTCGCGCAGGGACTGGAGTATTCTCTCGCGCGTCATGGGGATGTTGTGTATCTCGGCGCCTGTCGCGGCGTAGATGGCGTTGGCAAACGCCGCCATGACCGGGATGAGCGCGACCTCGCCGACGCCCTTTGCGCCGTTCGGACCGGAGGGGAACGGCTCGCCGACGAAGTCGACGTGGAGCTTGTCGTTCGTGGGGCTGTCCATGAAAGTGGGGATCTTGTAGTCGCGGTAGTTGCCGTTGATGACGCGGCCCTTGTCGTTTATCATGATCTCCTCAAATATCGCCTGACCGAGACCCATGGACAGCGCGCCTTCGATCTGACCCTCGCAGGTCTTGCGGTTGAGCACGCGCCCCGCGTCGTAGAAGCCGCCGCAGTTGACGAGCTTGACTTCGCCCGTCTCGATGTTCACGCCGACCTCCATGCCCCATGAGCCGATGGAGTAGAACAGCACGGGGTTGCCCTGCGCGTTCTTGGGGTTGTTGAGCGCCTGCTCAGGGGAGAACGTACCGCGGCCGACGAGCTTGCTTTCGGGCGCCCAGCCGCCGTGCTCGTAAAGATCGTGGAAGTAGAGGAAGTTGTCGGGGTTTTCCTTGTCGTATACCTTGCTGTCCGAGGTCGCGAGACGCTCCACGGGAACGCCGATGCGCTTGGAGGTGCGCTCGAAGAGCTGGCGCTGCGCGTCCTGGCAGGCGAGGATGATGGCGTTGCCGTTGATGTAGGTACCGCGGGAGCAGTACGTGCCCTCGTCGTAGGGCATGAAGTCGCTGTTCTCGTTGCGGATGCGTATCTGGCTCATCGGCACATGGAAGAACTCCGCGACGTGCTGGCAGTCGACGGTCAGCGCGCCCTGACCCATCTCAACGTGGGACACGGCGACTTCGATCTTGTCGTCGTCGAGGATGGTGACGTTCGCCTCGGTGCCGGTCTTGCCGTAAGCGGTGAACTTGTTGCCGAGGGAGAGACCCTTGCCGTATCTCCACGGACCCTCGGGGGCGTGCGCGGGCTTGTCCCACTCGATGAACTTCGCCGCGGCGGTGATGGCCTCGTCGCTGCCATTGTTGTAGACGAGCTGACCGTGACCGTCAATGTCGCCCTTGCGCAGGACGTTGAGCTTGCGGATGTCGTACTTGTCGATGCCGAGCGCCTCCGCCGCGAGGTCGAGGTTGCGCTCTATCGCGTACACGAACAGCTCGCAGCCGAGCGCGCGGTAAGGACCATTGTTTTCGGTGTTGGTGTAAACGCCGTAGGCGTCGACCCACAGGCACGGGTTGCGGTAGTTGCCGGACACGCCGTAAACGCTGTGGTCGAGCATGACGAGTGCGGAGGTGGTGTATGCGCCGCAGTTGATGAACGCGGTGACCTTGCGCGCGGCAAGAGTGCCGTCCTTGTTGAATGCGTCCTTGACGTATATCGCGCCGCCCGGACGGGGAGTGCCGTTGGAGAAGACCTCTTCACGGGTCTGGACTATCTTGACGGGGCGATGGCTCTTGAGCGCGAGCATGATGCTCGGACCCGTGACGGGGCAGTCGTCCTTGCCGCCGAAGCCGCCGCCCATGAAGGGAACGTGCATGTGGAAGTCGGAGGGCTTGAGGCCGAACGCGGCGGACATGCTGTACTTGACAAGGCGGCCGCCCTGCTCGCTCGCCCAGACCTCTATGCCGCCGTCAGTCAGCGGCTCGACGACTGTGACGTGCGGCTCCATGAAGCAGTGACTCACGCGCGGGAACTCATAGCGCTGCTCAGGCAGCTTGAGGTATGCGTTTTCGTAGACCTCGTCGAACTTCGCGCCGAAGGCGGCGTCGTATTCTTCCGGGGTCGCGTAATCGTCGGGGTTGAGATCAAACTGGTCGCAGTGGCGAACTCTTCTCTTGATCGCCTGGTTGGGGTGCTTGCGGTCGAAGCTGTGCGCCACGCCGTGCAGGTCAAGGCGCTTGTAGCTCTGCACATCATCGTGCACGATGGCGGGGCAGTCCTCCTTATAGGCCTCCTCCGGGTCGAGCACGTAGGGCAGCGGCTCATATTCGACCTTGATGAGCTTGCACGCCGCCTCGGCGATCTGCTCGGACGTCGCGGCGACGGCTGCGACGGGGTCGCCCACGCAGCGCACCTTGTCGCCGACGCGGCACATGACGAACTTATCTGTCAGATACCCGCCGACGGTGGGATGGTCGGGACCGTCCATGCCGGTCACGACCGCGACGACGCCGGGGAGCTTCTCCGCGTCGCTCGTGTCGATGCTCTTGATTATGCCGTGGGGGATGGGGCTGCCGAGTATCTTGCCGTAGACCATCCCCTTGGGGTGAATATCGGTGGAGTAGAGCGCAGCGCCGGTGACCTTCAACGCGGCATCCTGGCGGATCTCGCCTTTGCCGATGGAATAGAATTCTTTGTCTGCCATTGTTTATCCTCCTATCAGCCGCCGCACTGGGCGATGGGTCCTGCTTTGTATACGCTCTCGGGCTTGGGGAGCGTGTCCGGATTAACTTCGCCGGCTGCCTGCTTCTTCATGACTTCCTTTGCCTGCATGATAGCGTCGATTATCTTGGTGTAGCCGGTGCAGCGGCAGATGTTGCCGCGCATGATGTCGCGCACCTGCTCCTCGGTTGGGTCGGGATAGTGGTTGAGCATCGCGACCGCGGCGAGGATCATGCCCGGCGTGCAGAAGCCACACTGAACGGCAAAGCAGTCGATGAATGCCTTCTGCATCGGGTGGAGAACGCCGTCCTTGGCGAGACCCTCGATCGTGACGATGTCGTGCCCCTCCGCCTCGACCGCGAGGTAGGTGCAGGAGGCGATGGCGTCGCCGTCGAGCAGCACGGTGCACGCACCGCACTCGCCCTCGTCGCAGCTCTTCTTCACGCCGGTCAGGCCAAGATGGTCACGCAGCGCGTCTACGAGAGTGGTTCTGGTGTCGAGCGCGAGATCGTAATCGACACCGTTTACATGAAGCTTAACTATCTGAGTCATTCTTATTTATCCTCCTTGTTCTTGAGGGCGAGGGTCAGACCGTCGCGCACAGAGAGATACACAAGCTCGCGGCGGTAGTCCGCGGATGCGCGGATATCGCTGATGGGGGAGCACTCGTGCAGAGATGCGTGGCTCGCCGCCTCGCGGATGAGATCCGCGGTCAGCTTCTTGCCGCGCAGCATCTCCTCCGCCTCAAACGCGCGCTTGGGGACGACGGCGACGGCGCTCATCGCGATGCGCACATCCTCCACCACGCCGTTATCGTCGAGCACGGTGTAGGTCGCGACACCAGCGATGGCAAGGTCAAGCGCCTTGCGGCAGGGGTTCTTATAGTAGACCATGACGGCTCTCGGATCGGGCTGCGGGACAAAGATATCCGTGACGATCTCGTTCTTCTTCAAGGTCGTGCGGCGCACGCCGGCGAAGAGCTCAGTGATGGGGAGCTTGCGCTTGCCCTCGACGGACTTCACGCTCAGCTCCGCGTTGAGCGTCAGCAGCGGGGCGGCGGTATCAGCGGAGGGAACTGCGTAGCAGATATTGCCGGTCACAGTGCTGATGTTGTGGATGTTCGTGTTGGACATGCCGTGCACGCCCTCGTAGAGCGAGGGGTAGACCCGCTGCACGTCGGGGTTATACTCAACGTTTGTGAGAACGCAGCTCGGTCCTATGTGCAGACCCTCGCCGTCGGCGAATCTGATGTAATCGAATTCGGGGATGTGCTTGAGGGAGATGATGTGGTCGGGGGTGACGACGAGCGCCTTCATGTTGGGGATGACCTCAGAGCCGCCCTCCATCAGAAGACCGTTTTCCTGATACTTGTCTATAAGGACAAGCGCCTCGTCCAGTGTTTTCGGCTTGTGAAAGCAGAAATCATTGAGGATCTTTCTTTCCATTGTGTGTGCTCCTTACTGTCCTTGGACTAATAAACTGGTGTTGTAGCGATCGTATTTGGACTGATAGCATTTTGCGCCGGGGAACGGACAGTTGCGGCAGTCCTTTTTGCACTCATAATCGTCGGTTATGAGGCGGTTCGTGTCGTTTTCCACATTGGGTCTGGTGCTTAGCTGTGACATTATTTTCGCCTGCCTTTCTAACTGTCATAGCGTTTGGTATTTATCGCGATTGATATATCAATATAGAGGAAAATATCAACAAATCTGATAAATAGAAACATATTTTACACAGCTTCCTGCGTCGCCGCAGGAGGCTGTGTAAAGTTTTGAGGAATTACTCGACCTTCGCAGGGAGAGCCTTGATCTTCTTGACGATGTACATGCAGGCGAATGCGCCGGCTGCAAGGATAACAACGGTCATACCGAAGATCCATCTGTAGCCGTCAAGAGCGTAGGTATCGATGAAGTGGCCGCAAATAGCAGAGTAGAAGATGTCGCTGACGAAGCTGAACATGGAGATGACACCGATAGCGCTGCCGGTGACAGCCATGGGGATCTCAACCTCGGAGACAGGAACGAACTGCAGAGCCCAGGTGGACATGATGCAGAGAGCCGCAACCATGTAGAACACGATGCAGAGGACAAGGATGAGGGTCTGTGCCGGCATGAGAATGTAGACAACAAAGCACACGGCGGCCAGAATGAGGGAATAGCCCAGAACCTTGGTGACGGGCATCTTTGCCTTCATTGCGATCCAAGTGATTATAGGAGCGGCAATGAGCGCGCAGTTCTTTGCGATAATTGCGAAGACGGAAGAGGTAGCGGCGCTGAGGTTAAACACGGTGGCAAGATACGGCTGGAGGTAGGTAACACCAGTGCTTGCGGTGTAGGCGGAGAAGCCGATGAGGCCGATCATCCAAACCTCGGGCATCTTCAGGACCTTGGCGTACTCCTTGAGGTCAACGCTCTTCTCCTTTGCGGCACTGAGCTGAGAGGGCACGGGGGTGTAAGTGACGGCAGCGATGATGGCGCAGATTATTGCAAGGCTGCTGTACATGTAAAGGGTGACCTTAAGAGCGGTCGCTTCCTGGAGCATAGCGAGAAGGCTGCTGCCCGCGAGGGAGATTATCAGTATGGGGAGAGTGCGGCCATAGGCACGCATGGTCTGGATCTTTGCCTGCTGGTCATCTTCGCTGATGAGCCTGAGGACCTTGATCTGGGGGTTCCACGCGATGAGGATCGCGAACACCGGCCAGAGGCAGTACAGAGCCATCATAACGGGGTAGCTCGGGAACTGAGCAATGATGAAGCCGACGGCACCTGCGCCTATAAGGCCGATGGTCATGAGCTTCAGCGGGCTGAACTTGTCCGCGAGGTAGCCGCCGGGCAGGTAAAGGATGGTCGATGCAATGCCGAGAACGGACATCAGCAGACCGAGCTGAGTGTTGGTGAAGCCGGTCGCGGTCTGGAATGCGACATAGTAGCTGGTATATGCGTAGATAACAGAGAAGCCGAAGTTAGAGGCAGCCGCTATGCAGAACGCACATACGTAAGCTCTGGCGCTTACTTTCTTTTCCATGATTTTTCCTCCTGTTTTCTATATATAATTCTTAAATTATATATCTCTCTTATACTCTGAAGCCGTAAAGGACGGGGTCGTCCTCGTCGAACACAAAATGGTTAAAGCCGGTGATGAAGGCGGCGGCGGAAATCTCAGGGATTATAGCGTCGTAATCGCCGACCTTCGTTTTCTCGATTGGTCTGCCGCTGAACTTGGTCTTGATGATTGACTCGTACACGAAGTTATCGCCGATGTTCAGCTCACCCTTCGCAACGAGCGTTGCCATCTTCGCGCAGGTACCGACACCGCAGGGAGAGCGGTCGATGGAGTGGCCGAAGATGACGCAGTCCTGATAGTTGGCATCGGCGGACTTTGCCGGCCCGTAGACCTCTATCATTGCAACGCCGCTCACATCCGGCATGGTGGGGTGCTTGACCTCCATGTTGGCGTTCACCCAGTCGTTGAGGATGTTTGCCTTTTCTATTAGTACGGGCAGGTTCTCGGGCTCTATATCAACGCCGAAGTATTTGGAGTTGATGAGCAGGGCGAAGTTTCCGCCGTAGGCGATATCGAACTTCACTTTGCCGAGGCCGGGAACATCCGCGTCAACGTCGCCGTAAAGAAGGAAGGACGGCACGTTCGTGATGGTGACGGACTTTGCCTTGCAGTGGTCTACCGCGACCCTTGCCTTTATAAGTCCAACGGGGCACTCAAGCGTGATGTCGGTATACGGCTCCTTTGCCTCGACAAGGCCGGTCTCCACAGCGACGCTGCATGCGCCGATTGAACCGTGGCCGCACATATTGACAAAGCCGTCGCCCTCCATGAACACGATGCCGAGATCGGCTTCCGGGCTGCACGGGGGGAGAATGATTGAGCCGAACATGTCGCGGTGACCGCGGGGTTCGAGCATGAGAGCGGTACGGATATGGTCGTAGTGCTCTTCAAGGTAATGCTTCTTCTCCATCATGGTGTTTCCGGGGACGTTGGGGATGCCGCCGACAACTACTCGCGTGGGCTCGCCCATGGTGTGGGAATCGACAGCGTAGATGCTTTTTACAAACCTCATTGGTTTACCTCCATTGCTTTACGCATTTTCGATTTACTGTTCTGCCTGTGCCTTTTTGCGCTTTCTAAGGATATTACTGATTATCATGCCGACGGAGACAACAGCGCCGACGTAACCAGAAATACTATACATGAAGTTGATGAGAGTGCTCAGCGGGAAAAGGTAGGAGCATACCATACCCACGACCGTGAGCGCCAGTATGCATATGCGGTATTTCGCGGACTTCTCGTCCTTTGCGATCTTGCCGCAGAAGCCCCATGCCATCGGGCAGGCGGTCGTGTATATCGCGAGGACGATGACCACCATGAAGAGCGTGCGCACACCGGGACCGAGCAGCCCCGCGAGCTCAAGATTCGGAACCTGCGACGTGCCGACGACCGCGAGGTTGCCGAAGATCGCCATCACAACGACGGCGAGCGCCGCGTGGAAGAACGTAACGCCGAAGATCGCCGCGACGGTGGTCGTCTTTTTGTTCGGCGCGGTCGCGCCCATGGAGGGCAGCGCCGGAGTGAGCGTCAGCATGCAGAAGCAGGGATAGAGGATACCGGCGATCCACCACGAGGGGGCAGCCTTTGACAGATGCAGGGTCTCAAGCGTTGAGGCCGTTGCGGAGAAGTCGGCCTTGAAGAGCGTCAGGCAGCCGACAATGATGGTCAGCGCCGCCATGAACGGGGAGATAAAGCCGATGACGGTCGTCAGTTTACGAAGGCCGAACCACACGGTAACGACCGCCGCGGCTGCCATTATCGCGGAGCCCGCGACAACGGGGATGCCGAAATACTGATGGAGCGTTGTGCCCGCGCCGGAGAGCATTATAAGGTAGCAGCCGCCGACGAGAATAGCGCAGAACCAGTCGAGGATAGAGCCAATGGTTTTGCCGAAGTAATAAGTGAAGAGGGATGTGCACTGCTCGGGCGGGAGCTCCTGTCCCTTGTTGAACAGCTCTCTTGTAAAAAGAAAGTAGATAACAAAGGATATGAGCAGCGCGCCGACCGCGCCTTTTATGCCATAGGTAATAAAGAATGACAGGCATTCAGAGCCGGTCGCAAAGCCGGAGCCTATGCAGGTGCCCATAAAGGCACCGCCAAGCTTTATTGCCGTGGAAAGCTGGACTTTGTTTTTGTTTTTCATCGGAATACCTTTTCTATTTTTCTTCTATTTTTCGTTGTTCACAGTCGGCCGATTTATGCCAGCAGACATATATTTATTATATGGACTGCTATTGCTCCTGCTGACATGTTAAAAAATAAATCAACTTTTTGAAAAAGTCAAGAGTGCAAAGTCGGCAAAAACGTGCAATTTTCGTCTTTTTAAGCGTGTATAAACCTTTGGATATTCCTATACCGGACTTCGTTGAAAAATAAACGAAGGCGCGTCCGCCGATTAATCACAGTACTGTAAGTTTTTTAGCGATGCAGATTGACGGCAAATTAACAGGAAGCGCACATAACAAAAACTTTTTGGTTTTCGTTATGTGCGCCTGTTCAGATATATAATGTTGATTTATCAGAAATAAAAATAAATCCTCGCCGTCTCGTTATGTTTTTTGAAACATGACGGTTTTTAGTTAATTAAAGAGTGTAAAAATTTTAGTCGAGTTTTTGTATCTTTTGTATAATTTCACCCGGAAAGTACTGATTGTACAGCCAATTACCCACTTTCCGCGCATCATTCAGCATCTCATCGTATTGGTGCAGGAAGTACTTCCCGGCGTCGGTGAGGTGAGAGCTGCCGCCGCTCGTGCCCCCGGCGGTACTCGCAATGACGGCCACGCCCAGCGCCTTTTCAAGATTCTTGATGGTCTTCCAGCTTTTTGAGTACGATATGCCCAGACAATCGCTCGCCAGCTGGAGCGACCCCGTGGTCTCCACGAGATTGAGCACGCGGCTCAGCTCCGCGTTCATCACCGTGCCGTCCATCGACAGCGCAAGCTCCATCGCGGCATGAAGCCGCCCGCCCGTCCGCTGCAGCTCCTCGTAGGCGCTCAGCTCTTCCGGGAACTTTGTGCCTCTTGCGCGCATGCAGATGGCGGGGTCGTCCACGTCGATGTATTTTATCTCGTCTGCGTGCGCCGCGGTGAAGCCGCGCATGCCGCCCGTGCCGTCATAATCGCCCAGCATTTCCAGCGCCCGCGCCGTCAGCATTATGGGGTGTCCCGATGTGCCGTTATAGCGCGGGATCGCGGCGATCGCGTCCACCACGTCGAGCAGCGCGCCGCAGGTCTTCTCGCTGACCAGCGGCGTGTCCGCGGGCAGCACGAGCAGCCTGTCCGCGCGCACCTTCAGCTTCTCCGCCCCGAGCAGCACGGAATCGAGCATTTCCGTCTCGTTATAATTGCGGTTTGACGCGATGGTGACGCCGCAGTTTTCTATATGGGTCCTCACGATGCTGTCTCTATAGCCGACAACAACAGCGATCTCGTTGACGGGGACGGCTTTGAACATGTCTATCTCGTGCATGAGCATGCTTTTGCCGCCGATGTGGATGAGCGGTCTCGGCGCTCTCGTGTCTGTCGGCTTGCCGGCAGCGAGAATGATCGCAGCGGTCTTCATGTGCGCACCTCCGTAGGAAATCAAGCTTATCTGTTTATGCAGTTTAGCATTTTCGCAGCGCGGAATCAAGGCGTTTTGTCAATTCCGCGTGGCGGTGGGAGTAAGGACTGTAGCAGTGAGGTCGTGGCGGCACGTCAAATTATTCACTCAGGCTTGTAGCTTTCTTACCGGTACACTTCAATTATTGGCGAGAGCTCCCTCAATATCTAGGATGGTATGTTTTATAAAAATCCTGCCAAGATTTGCGCCGCAATAAGCAAAGAAAAAGCAGTGGCTTCAAAAACACAGTAAATAGTGTTAAGAGCATCTGCATCTAAGTTTTCTCAAAAATTTTTTCTCACTGCGCAATTTTGCCCACAATCACCTCGCCAAATCCTTTCCCGTCCTATCCGCTGATATCCGCATCTGGGTCACGGTATGGGTCAGCGCGATTTCGTCGAAAACGGGTAGAACTTTTGAGCCCCATAAGCGCAGAAAAAGTCCTGAAATCTTGCGATTTCAGGACTTTGGTGGTTGCGGGGGAAGGATTTGAACCAACGACCTCCGGGTTATGAGCCCGACGAGCTACCAGCTGCTCTACCCCGCGATATTGATTTAGCTTATATATATTAGCACACGATCGGCGCGATGTCAATACCCAAGTTGAATCTTTTTACGTTCTCGGAAAAAGCCCGGCAAAGAAGACCGCCGCCGGTTGACAGAAGCCCACACCCGCGCACTTTACCAGCGACCCAACGGCACTACGATGATATGACCGCACTGCGCTATGCAGTGCGGTCATATATATCATTTATTCTTCGTCCCCGGCATCGGGTGCGACCTTGACGAGCACACGCTCGACGCGGCGGCCGTCCATCGACAGCACCGTGACGGTGATATTGCGGAACGTGAAGCTGTCCCCCTCCTTGGGGAAGCCGCCGAACATTTCCAGCGTCCAGCCGCCGACAGTGTCGCTCTCGGCGTCAAAGTCGTTCTCATTTATGCCGACAAGCTCAAGAAAATCGCTGAGCACCATCGCGCCGTCAAGCTCATACTCGCTCTCGGTGTGCTGCACGACCTCAGGCTCGACAGTGTCGCTCTCGTCCCAGATGTCGCCGACAATCTGCTCAAGCACATCCTCCATAGACACGACGCCGGCAGTGCCGCCGTATTCGTCCGTCACAACTGCAAGATGCTGCTTTGCCTTTCTAAGCTGCGCGAGCACCGCGGGCAGCTTCATCGTTTTATACACATAGCACGTCGGCATAAGAAGCTTGCGTATATCCGCATGACCGTTGTCCGCCAGCGCTTTGAGGAAGTGGTTGAGATAGAGAATGCCGATGACATTGTCAATGCTGCCTTCATACACGGGCAGGCGCGTGAACGGCGCGTCCTCTATGATAGAGAGAATATCCTCCCAGTCGTCCTCAATGTCGATCGCCTGAACGTCAACGCGCGCGGTCATGACCTCGGATGCAGATGTCTCGGAAAAATCAATCGCCGCCTGGACAAGCTCTGACTGATCCTCGTCAAGAACGTCCTCATCCTCCGCCGTCTCTATTAGCGACTGCAGCTCCTCCACCGCCTCGTCGGGCGTATCGTCCTTTTCGCCTTTCATGCCGAGCGTGATGAGCTTGATGAGCATCACGACCAGCCACACAAGTGGGTAGAAGATTATCATCATGGCGCGCACGGCGTAGGCATTTTTCAGTGCGAAGCGGTTCGCGTTCTGCTTGGCGGTGATCTTGGGCATAGTCTCGCCGAAGATGATGACAAGCACCGTCAGCACAACCGTGGCGACCCAGGCGTATCCGTCCCCCGCGATGAGTATGACCGCGACGGAAGCCAGAGAGGACGCCCCGATATTTGCAAGGTTGTTGCCGATGAGTATGGCGCTGAGAGCATCGTCAAAATGCTCCGTGATATATACGGCGGCTTTTGCCCTCTTTGAGCCTGAATCACGCGCGTTTTCAAGGCGCATGGCGCTGCATGAGGAGAACGACATCTCGGACGCCGAGCAGAACGCGGAAAGGCACAGACACAGGAAAATTCCGATAAACGCAGCGGAAACACTCACTTCTCCTCGCCCCCTTCCTTCTTTTCGGGAATGAGACGAACATTGAGCTTGAGGATGCGGTTATGCTCCATGCTCGAAACTGTGACAAGCACACGGTGATACGTGAAGCTGTCGCCCGGCTTGGGAATGGAGGTGAACTGCTCATACGCCCACTCGCCCATGAGCGTGTTGATAAGCTCCTCGTTCTCCTCCGGATCGTCAAGCCCAAGAAGCTCCAGCACGTCGCTGACGCTCTGGTTGGCGTCCACCTCATAGCTGCCGTCCGGCAGCAGCACAACAGGCTCCTCCACCACATCCTCCTCGTCCCATATCTCGCCCACAAGCTCCTCAAGTATATCCTCGACCGTGACGATGCCGAGCATGCCGCCGTAGTTATCGGTGACGACGGCCATGTTCAGCTTGCGCCGCGACATTATGGGCAGAAGCTCATCTATATTAGTGCTGTGATGGACAAAATACGCCTCGTCGAGCAGCGGGCGGATGTCAAGCGTGTTGCCCTGACGCAGGTACGCCTTTATAAATTTGCGTATCTGAAGAATGCCGATGACATTGTCAATGCTGCCGTCATACACGGGCAGACGGCTGTGCGGCTGTTCCTTGATATATGAGAGGATTGCCTCGTGGCTGCTGGAAATATCCACCGCAGCGACATCTACGCGCGGCGTCAGCACACTTTCCACCGTCACGTCTCCGAATTGCAGTGCGGAGGAGATAAGATCCCCCTGCTCCTCGTCGAGCGTGCCTTCCTCGGTCATATCCTCGATTATGTCGTATATTTCATCTTCCGTTACGGAGGTCTCCGCCTCGCCGGGAACAAGCTTTGCCGCTGCCTGACCAATAGCGGTCAGCAGCCGGGAGAGCGGTGAAAATATCTTCATGAAGAAAATAAGCGGCGCTGCGCAGAGCTTGGAAAAACGCTCCGGGTATTTTTTTGCAACGCTCTTGGGCAGCATTTCACCCGCGAAAAACACCACTACCGTTGTGATTATGGTGCTCAGCGAGACCCAGCTCATGCCCCAGAGTTTTGTGACCGCGACCGTAACGATTGTCGCGATCGAAATATGTACTATGTTCGTGCCAATGAGAATCGTGCTGATCGCCCTGTCGAAATTATCCATCACGAAGAGCGCGCGCTTAGCCCTGGCATCGCCGCGATCCGCCGCCGCCTTTATCTTGCTGCGTGAAGCGGAGGCAATAGCCGTCTCCGTCACGGCAAAATACATTGCGGCAATAAGCAGCACTATGGCGACAAGCCACGGCGCCATGTCCGGCAATCGACTGCCATCATCCATTGTTGGATACACAACTCCTTTTTATTTGAATTACAAGTCAAGGCAGCACAGCATAATGCGGCAAAAAAGTTGACGCATACATATTGCGCGGCGCAGCCTTAAAATACAGTATAGCATAGCAGGATATTCATGTCAATATTCCGCTTTTTTGCGAAACTGTGAAGCTTTTTCGTGATATTCTATTGCTCGGGGAAAAGCGCATCATAGTCATAGCCGGAATAAAAATCATGCACACGGGAGAGATAATCCTCATAGTTATCCCATGTCAGCTCATGCTCGCCCTCCGCCATGCAGCGGAGTATCCATGAGTTCACGCCGCTGTCATAGTGGATGTAGTCCTTATAGCGGTCAAAGTCCTGCACAAGGTCAAATTCGTCCGTGAACGAAAAAAGGCGGATATTGCCGCAGCCAAGCAGCATTTTTATCACCTCGCGCTCAGCGTCAAAACGGAAATCAAGCTGACCCATGCGCTGCTGCTTATCCCAGTAGTACATGCTGAACGGCGGGATGAAAAGGTAAAATTCGATTTGCGGGTTTGCCTGCGCCGTTTCAAGGATGTTCTGCGAGATGTTGCCGCGCAGGCGCTCAAGCGCGGCTCCATCAAACTGCAGTTCAGCGTCGGCGATCTCGGGACGGTCATAGCTGCGGAGGATGACGGACTGACCGTAGCTCGCCTCGTCCGGCGTGTCCCAGAAGCTGTAGTCGTCAAAGCTGGTGGTGGTCTGCCCGCTGCGGGTGTAGCTGAGAACGTCAAGCGAATACTTGAAAATGCTCTTATTGAAGAGATACTTCACGTCGTTGAACGGATTGCTGTCATACAGAAAGCTGGGATAGTCAGAGGCGTCGTAGCTCATGGCGTCCTTGTCGGAGGCAAAGCTGTCATAGTCGAGCCCCATGACGATCATGCGGATGTCCGGATTATATTTTATGGCGGTACGGTTGTTGAGGTCAAGCTCCTTGCTGCTCGCCCCTGAGAAGGGGACCTTTACGGCGTTTGTGCCGAAAAGCGCGTCCATCTCGGAGCTTCTGAAATTTTCACACAGGCTGTTGCCGGTTATCACGGCGTCATAGTCAAAATGCTTGACGATGCCGTCGTTCTGGTAGCGCTGGTAAAATATCCGGTATTGGAGACCCGGCAGCGGCGCGTGGTAATGAAAAAACGGATCTATCACCACCGTGACCGAGCCGAGCAGCGCAAGCGCCGCAAGCAGCAGCGCAAGAAAGGAGACCGCCCATTTTTTGAATGTCATATGCAGCCCTCCCTCAGAAATTGAAATACAAAAACGCGCTGACCGAGCCGAACGAGAAGACGCACCACACGATGAGAACGACGGAAAACACCGCCGTGCCGACACGCGGCTGCATGGCGGTCATCTTTTCATAGGCGTTTTTCGGCACGAGCACGATGAGCATGGCAGCGGTGAGGAAGAGCGCCATCATCGCCGGCGGCCAATAGACAAGCTTGCCGACGACAGGGAGCGCGGACAGCGGCAGCATGACCTCCGTGAGATGAAATGTCGTATATATCCCGGGCGAGACCGCGCCAAAGTCAAAGTCGAATATGCGCGCGATGACGGCGAACGCCTGCGGCAGGCTCTCCGCCCGGAAGACGATAAAGCCGAGATTGATAAACGTGAACGTTATCAGCCAGTTAAGCGCCTTGGGAATGCGCTCGAACACACGCTTTCCCCAGCGCGTCAGCACGCAGAACAGCCCGTGCAGCGCGCCCCAGCACACATAGGTCCAGCCTGCGCCGTGCCACAGTCCGCTGAGAAGATACACGATCATGATATTGGCATACGTGCGCGCCGCGCCCCGGCGGCTGCCGCCGAGCGGGATATAGATATACTTTGTGAGAAAGCGCGTGAGCGTGATGTGCCAGCGCTTCCAGTGATCAAGGATCGTCAGCGCCTTATAGGGGGAATTGAAGTTCTGCGGCAGGTCTATGTTGAACATTTTGCCCAGACCTATCGCCATGTCGCTGTAGCCGCTGAAATCAAAGTACATTTGAAGAGTGTAGGAGAGCATGACGATAAGGCAGCTTGAACTGTTCATCGCCGCCCAGTCCCCCCATTCCACGAGCGCATAGCCCGTCGTCACAGCGGCGCTGAGATTGTCGGCAATGAGCACCTTTTTCGCAAGCCCCATGGAGAAAATGTACACGCCGCGGGAAAAGCTTTCAAAGCTGAAGCGTTTTCTCGCATCGTCCTGAAGCTGGGGAACAAGCTCGTCATGCGTGACGATAGGTCCGGCGATGAGCTGGGGAAAGAACGTGACAAAGCAGGCGTAATCCAGCAGCGAGCAGTCGCGCACCTCGCCGTTGAACGAATCCACAACAAAGGAGATCTGCTGGAAGGTGAAAAAGCTGATGCCGAGGGGGAGCATGATGTGCCGGAGCGTCCAGTTGGAGCGAAAGATCGAGTTGACGGTCTCGGCAAAAAAATCATAGTACTTGAAATAAAAGAGCACGCCGAGGTTGAGCGCAACCGCGGCAAGCTTTGCCCAACGGCGCGCCTTTTCGCCCGTCAGCACGCAGGACAGGCGGTAAAACCCATAGTTCAAAAGCACACTGCATATTATCAGAACGAGATACTTTGGCGTGTTGGAGCCGTAGAACCACAGCGACATACCCAGCAGAAACAAAAGCGCACCCTTTTTTGCGCCCAGCCGGTTGAGCACAAAGTACCCGACCAGACACAGCGGCAAAAAGCACAGCACGAATATATAGGAATTGAAAAGCATAGGGGCGTCCTTTCGAAAAAAGCATAGCTTTTTGTATTTTACTATATTTTCGCGTTATTCTCAATATAAATTTCTCTTAACCGAAAGCACAAAGAATACGCCTGGCTTCGAACCGGGTGTTGAGTGTTTGGAGGTATTTGGATGCAAAACAGCGCCGCGTAATGCGGCGCTGCCATGAAACTATGATACTATATCACTATTGCTTTCTTCGGGCAGGCGGCGGCGCATGCGCCGCAGGCGATGCACTCGTCATAATTGCATTTCCACGTCTTTGCCGCGCGGTCTACCTCCAGCGCACCCTGCGGGCACTTTCTGGCGCAGAGCGTGCAGTGCACGCACTTTGTCTCGTCGCACACGGGCTTGCCGTCGTCCCGCGGCACGACGGCGCAGACGGCGGGTGCGGCCGCTTCAGCGGATGACGCCGGAGCCGCCTTGGGCGGGCCAGGCTTTCTCGCCGGGCGGATGTGCGAGCCGGTGACGAGAAGGTCTTCGTCCTTCGTGGCTATCATGTGGTAATCCTGTGTGAACTCTATCGCCCTGGTGGAGCAGAAATCGGCGCAGGTTGCGCAGAACGTGCATGAGCCGAGGTTGAACGTGAGAGTTATTCTGTCGCCCTCCTCAAGCTTCTCCACGCTTCTTGTTATCGCGCCGCCGGAGCAGACGCGCTCGCACATCCCGCAGCCGATGCACTTGTCGGCGTGGTAGACGATGCGCCCGCGGTAGCGCGGCGCGGCCTCGCTTGGAACGGCGGGATACATTGCGCAGCTGGGCTTGCTGAAAAGCTGGGATATGGCCTCTTTAACAAACGGAAAATCCATTATTTCTGCCCCCTTTTCTCTGCCAGCAGCTTCGCCGCGAGGGCAAGCCCGTCAATGACCGCCTCCGGTCTCGGCGCGCAGCCGGCAACCTCGACGTCTACATGAACATACCTGCTGAGCGGACCTGCAATGGAATAGCTGCCCTTGAACACGTTGCCCGACTGCGGGCACGAGCCCATCGTGACAATGCACTTAGGCTCCGGCACCTGCTCGATGGCTCGCAGCACGCGCGGCAGAGACTGCTTTGTCACAGGTCCCGTAACGACGACGATGTCGGCGTGGCGGGGCGAGCCTGCGAGCTTGAAGCCCAGACGCTCTGCGTCGAAGCGGGGGGTGAGCACGCTGACAAGCTCAATGTCGCAGCCGTTGCACGACCCGGCGTTTATATGAAACAGCCATGGGGATTTCGCGGTGCTCTCGTCAATGAGTTTCCTGAACATTCTTTCCCCTCCTCAAAGACCGTACCACACCAGCACAAGGCTGATGGCGGCAAGCGCCGTGACGACGGTCCAGTAATATTTGAAAACCTGCTCGATTCTGAGACGGGCGGTCACGGCGTGGACAAGAGAAATGAATATTGCCACGATAATAGTGCACAGCGCAAAGAGGATCACAGCGTCCAGCGCGAGGATGCCGGTGCCCACGCCGCCGAGGAAGAGCGCAGTAAAAAGGCTGGACATGGTGAGAAGCTTGACCGCGTGGGAAAGCTTGTACACTGCGAGCGGACCGCCGCTGTATTCGGCGAGAAGCCCTTCGCATATCTCCGTTTCCGCCTCGGCGGTGTCAAAGGGGTGGCTGCCGGTCTCTCCGGGGATGACGAGCAGCAGCGCGAGCGCGGCCGGGATGAGACCCGCGCGGGTGATAAGGCTGCCGTGCTCAAGCTGCCATGCGGAGATGGCGGAGAACGAGAAGGTCACGCTGTCGCCGCCCGCGGCCTTGCCGACTGCCAGCAGCACCAGCACAAGCGGCAGCTCGCACGATATGACCGTGACCATCTCGCGGCTGAGTCCTACCCCGGCATAGGGAGATGCGCTCGCCGCGCCGCCGAGCATCACGGACACCGCGGGGATGAGCAGCAGGTAAAGGATGACCACAATGTCCGCCATGCCGGAAAACGCCGCCCAGCCGTGTATGGGGATGAAAAGCTGCAGCACGATGAGCGCGGCAAGCCCCACGAGAGGCGCGGCGAGGAACACGGTGCGGTTTGCCGCGGCGGGAAGGACGGTCTCCTTGCCGCAGAGCTTGAAGAAGTCATAAAACGGCTGCAATATGGGCGGACCGACGCGCTTTTGCATGCGCGCGACGAGCCTGCGGTCAATGCCGGCAAGCAGAAGACCCGCCGTAAAGCAGAACAGGAAGCCCGGGAAGATGAGGATATAGCCGAGATACTCCAGAGCAGTCAGAACCACTGTCATTATTCCCACCTCCTTAAAGAACTATCTGAATGAACACTATTGCCAGCCCCAGCGCGACCGCCGCCCACAGCGCGTAGTCATTGACGACGCCGGAGTGCAGCCGGTGCATGAAGCCGAAATAGTGCCGCAGATTGTACTTGAAGCCCCAGAAGAGATCGCCGCCGGCGACCTGCGAGAATTCGCTCTTCTCGCCGCCGAAGAAAAGGTCATATTTTGCCTCGACCGCCGTGCCCTTATTCTCGCTGACGCAGTCATAGCGCGCGGAGAGAGCGGCGATGGTGACGGCAAGCAGGGCGATGCAGAGGAGCAGCAGCCACGACACCGGACTCCAGTAGCCAACGGCGGTGAACGAAACGACCGCGGCGGGCGGGAAGCTCTCGCCCATTACGGAGGCGGCGTAGCCCGTGCCCATCATGGCATCGATATACTGCGCGACGGAGAATGCCGCGCGTGTGGCGGGCTCTGTGATATAGCGTGTGACAAGACTGGGGAAAAGCCCCGTCGCAGCGCAGAGCACTGCGAAAATGCACATGGCGGCGATCATGCCGGGCTTTGCGTCTCTGACGTTTTCGTATTTTGCCGGCAGCTGCCCGAAGAACACGGACTGGCTGACCTTGATGAATGATGCAAGCGTCAGAATTGAGGTGACGAGCGCGATGACGGTGACAAGAAGAAACCCGATATTCCCGCTCTCCGCCGCCTTTTCATACGTCGCCTGATATATCATCCACTTTGAGGCAAAGCCGTTGAACGGCGGCAGACCGCTGATGGAAAAAGCCCCGACGAGAAAAAGTCCCGTCGTCCACGGCATTTTCTTTGAAAGCCCGCCCAGCTCGTCGAGGTTTGTGGTGCCCGTTTCATAGAGCACTGCGCCCGCCGCGAGGAACAAAAGCCCCTTGAAGAGCGTGTGGTTCATGGCGTGGTAAAGCCCGGCGGAAAAGCCAAGCCCCGTGCACAGCCCCACCGCCGTCAGCACGTAGCCTATCTGGGAGATGCTGTGGAACGCGAGCAGGCGCTTGAAGTCGTTCTGCGCCAGCGCCATCGTCACGCACACGAACATGCTCACAGACCCCACGAACACCAGCAGGAACTGGAACGAGCCCAGCCCCATGGTCTGGAACAGGAAATATGACAGGCGGATGATGCCGTAAATGCCGGACTTTGTCAGCACGCCGGAAATAAGCACCGAGATGGAGGCGGGGGCGGCGCCGTGCGCGTCCGCCGCGAGCGGATGGAACGGCACGATGAACGCCTTGGTGGAAAAGCCTATGTACAAAAGCGCGAAGGCAAGCTTGGAGCTGTTGTTGAAGCTGCCCGGAACAAGCGCGGAGAGCTGCGCGAAGTTGAGGGTATGCGTCTGCGCGTACAAAAGGATGATGCCGACAAGTATGCACGTCGAGCCCATGCACCCCACGACGAGGTACTTGAACGCCGCCTCAAGCGCGCCGTGCGCCCTGTTGCGGAACGCCGTCAGCGCGACGGCGGCAAAGGTGAGTATCTCCACCATGATGAACATGTTGAAGATGTCGCCCGTCAGCACAAGGCCGAGAACGCCGCCGGAGAGCATGAGAAAGAGCGTATAGTACTGCGCGGCATTGTCGTCACGGTCCATGTACTGCAGCGAGTATATGCCTGAAACGAACACCGCCGCCGAGATCAGCAGAGCGAAGAAGAGGCTCAGCGCATCGACCTCAAGCGCGATGCCGATGGCGTAACCGCCCGCAACGGAGCGCGAGCCCATCCAGTAGGCGATTATCTCGCCGTTGAAAAATACGGGCTTTATGAGCGCGAGAATACAGCCAAGCGACGCGGACACCGCCAGCACCGCAGCGATATGACGGAAGGTCTTTTTGTGCCCGAACATGACGATGAGGAACGCGCCCAGGAAAAGCACCATTATCGAGTAGACGGGAAAGTGATGATAGTCGAAAAAGCTCATCCTCTCAGCCTCCTTATCTCTCTCGTGTCAATAGTGCCGTAGCTCTCATCCAGCTTTATCACAAGCGCGAGGGACATCGCCGTGACGCACGCGCCGATAACGATGCTCGTCAGCGTGAGCGCCTGCGGGATGGGATCGACAAAATAGCTCGCGGCGGTCAGCTCGCCGAAGGTGAAGATGGGGGCGGTGCCGCCGGGGTTGAAGCCGACGGAGATTATGAGAAGGTTGACGCCGTAATCGCAGATACCGAGACCTATGACGGTCTTGACAAGGTTATATTTTGTTATGATCGTGTAAAAGCCGAGCGCAATGAGGAAGAAAGACGCGATGTAGTTGAAAGTTATCATATCGTGCACCTCATTTCCTGTTGTCCACGTCCCTGGCGGACAGAAGCCCCAGCATGGACAGCGACAGCACGCCCACGCCGCACAGCACGTTCGCGCCGACAGCCTCATCCATCCATGAGATCGTGCCCGAGGAGATGAGATCGCCGATATTGCCGTTCATGAAAGCGATGTTCTGGCAAAACTGTGCGCCCGCTGCGACGCCGAGCATCGCAAGGCCTATATATACCGTCACGGCAAGACCCTCCGTCCGGCGCAGAAACTCCGGGGAGAGCGCGCGGCAGGTCGTCTCATATCCGTGCCCGAGATAAAGCAGTATCAGCACTGCGGTCATCAGCACACCGCCCTGAAAGCCGCCGCCGGGAGAGAGATGCCCATGGAGAATGATGTAGAACACGTACACCAGCGTCAGCGGCAGCACCATGTCGCAGCCGCAGCGCTGTATAACGCGCTTGATGACTATGTTGTCATTTTTCATCCTGACTTTCCTCCTCCTTTTTCGTTTGCTTTGCGCTGCTGTAGATTATGACGGAAGTGCCTGCAACCGCAGTGATGAGGATGAACGCCTCGCCCATGGTGTCGTAGCCGCGGAAGTCGAAAACTATCGAGGTCACGTCGTTGACGGCGTGGGTGCGGTCGAGATTCTGCTGCACTATCGCGCCTGCCGCGCCGTCAACGTCCGTGTCGTCGTAGGCGGCGGGATTCTGCTGAAGCTCGTATACCGAAGGTGAGGCCGTGCGCCCGTCATAGGTGCGGGGCATGGCGGACGCGGTCACGCTTGCGCGCACGCCGGCAAGCAGGAGGATGCCCAGCGATACCCACGTGAGGAATTTTTTCATTTGTCGTCCCCTCCTTTTAGCTTTTTGAGGGTGACGATGAATATAAGCGGGCTGAGCGCCGCGCCGACCGCCGCTTCGGATATGGCGACGTCGGGCGCGTGCAGCAGCAGAAACTCCGCCGCGGCGAAGATGCCGGTCGTGCCAAGGGCGATGACGGAGCTGAGCAGCTTCTCGCTCGTGCTGGCCACAAGGGCGGACACGACAATGCCGGTCACGGCGATGACGTTGAGGACAATAAGCAGATTACTCATCAAAATCCCTCCTGTAATCGTCAGTCTCCATTTCCTTTTCCGGGCGGATGCCCGACTGATACGCGCCCTTGGCGATGGCGTGCGCACCGACGGGATTGGTCACGAGCACAAGCGTCATTATAACGCCTACCTTCACGGCGGTGGCAGGGGCGTGCATGACGAATATGGCGTACAGCAGCGAGCCCAGACCCACGCCGATAACTCCCATTGTGGTGATGCAGGTGCTCGCCTGCATGCGCGAAAACGTGTCCGGCATTTTCAGGATGCCGAGCGTCCCGGCAAGCGCGAAAAATGCGCCGGCGGCGATGAGAACGTCAATTATTATCCTCAGCATGGTAAAGCCACCTCCCTCTGTCAAGGTACCTGCCGACAAGCATGGTGTTGATAATGCCGAGCATTGCGCTGATGATGGCAATGTCGAGATAGATGCCCCTGCCGGAGAACAGCGAGAAGAGCATCATCGCGCAGGACATGCATATGTCCGCCGCGTCCGAGGCGACCATGCGGTCCGCCGCGTTCGGTCCCTTTACGAGCCGGTAAAGGTTCATCAGCCCGAGAAGCCCGAATATAACGGCAAAGATGAGAAGATCGCTCATTTCCATATCCTCCTCAGCCATTTTTCCATTGTGCCCTTGATGATATTGCCCGCTTCCTCGCCGTCGGCGGTCACGTCTATCCAGTGCACGTAATAATAGGTCTGCCCATCCTCCTCGGTGATCTCCATGGTTATCGTGCCGGGGGTGAGCGTGATGCAGTTGGCAAGCTGCGCCTGCGCATAGCTGCCCTTGAGATCCACCGGGATCTTGACGATGCCGGGATTGACACTGCGGCAGCCGCCGAAGCAGCGCTTTGCCATGTCCCAGTTCGCCTTTATAAGCTCCCAGAAGAAGACGATAAAGGTGTAGAAAAGCCCGGTGAAGAGCCGAACGGGGTTGAAAAACCGAAACGCCCTGTCATGGATGAAGAATCTCGCCGAGAAGAGAGCCACGGCGAGGCTCACGACCGTCCCGGCAATAAGCTCCTGCGCGGAAAAGCTCCACGTCAGCAGTATCCAGAAGCCAAAGCAGATGACAAAGGTGCTCAGTACAGCGGGGAAAGTTGTTTTTTGCAAGAGAAAACCTCTCCTTTCTCTGGCGCGGGGCAGACGGCGGCAAACCGCCCGTGCCTCCTGCCGTTAAATATTAAAGGGGCAGTTTATTCGACCTTGAGACTTTCGACATAGAATTCCCGCCCACGTGTCATTTTCAGCGCCGTGCCGCCGCAGCGCGGGCAGCAGGCGCGCTTTCGCTCCACCGCGCCCGTATAGCCGCAGTCATAACACGAAAACTCGCTTTCCGGCACGATGAATTCAAGCGCCGCGCCCTCCGCGGGCGTTCCCGCCGCGGCGATGGGGAAAAACTCCTCCAGGCACTCTGGCACAACGCCGGAGTATTCGCCGACGCTCAGCGTCACGGCGAGCACGCGCGTAAACGCCCGCTCCTGCGCCTCGCGGGAGACGATGTCGATAATTCCCTTTGCGATGGCAAGCTCATGCATACGCCGCGCCTATCTGTCCAGACAGCTGAAGCACGGGTCGATGCTGGCGATTATCAGCCCGGCGTCCGCCACGGTGTTGCCGCGCAGCATGAACGGCACGGTCGGAGTGTTCTTGTAGCTTGGAACATGAATGCTGACGCGGCGATTGTTGAAGCCGCCGTCGCCAACGACCATGTGGCTGAGCTGACCGCGCGGCGCTTCGTGGCGCGCAAGCGCCATGCCGTCTTTGATCTTTATGAGCTTATTGCCGAGGTTTATCGGACCTTCTGGCAGCTTTTCCAGCGCCTGCTGGATTATTTTTATGCTCTCGTAGCACTCGAGCGCGCGCACGACGACGCGGGCGAACACGTCCCCGCTGTCGATGACGGGAATGTCAAAATCAAAGGCGGCATACGCGGAATAGGGCGCGTCGCGGCGCACGTCCGTTTTCACGCCGGAAGCGCGCGCGTGAGGACCGACCGCGCCCATGCGGATAGCGTCCGCCTTCGGCAGCACGCCGACGCCCTTTGTGCGCAGCGCGACGGTCTTGTCGTTGAGGACGATCTCGACTATCCTGTCCATCGGCGCTTTGAGCTTCTCCACGCCGGCAAGGATCTCCGCCTTCAGACCGTCGTCAATGTCGCGGCGCGAGCCGCCGACGGTGACCATTGCATAGTTGACGCGGTTTCCGCTGAGCTTTTCAAGAATATCCATTATCAGCTCGCGTTCGTCCCAGATATGCATGAAAAGGCTGTCGTGCCCGATGATGTGGCACGCGATGCCAAGCCACAGAAAGTGCGAGTGCAGCCGCTCCAGCTCCGCCGTTATCACGCGGATGTATTCCCCGCGCTCCGGCACTTCCACGCCGTTGATCGCCTCGACCGCCATGGCGTAGGTCAGCGCGTGCGAGTGCGAGCAGATGCCGCACACGCGCTCTACCAGCACGAGCGTCTGGATGGCGTTGCGCTCGGTCGCCAGCTTTTCTATGCCGCGGTGGTTGTAGCCGACAAAGACCTCCGCATCCTTTATGACCTCGCCCTCGGTGATGAGGCTGGCGTGTATCGGCTCTTCCAGCGCGGGATGGTACGGACCTATTGGAACGATATAGCTCATTTGCTCTGCACCTCCTGCACTGCATTCTTTTCCACAAGCTCCCTGAGCGGCGTGACCATTATCTGCCCCCTGCCCTGCGTTTCAAGCATATCCTCCGGCAGAAACAGACGCTTTGAAACGTCCAGCCCCTCAAACTCGATGCCGAACAGCTCGTTGAGCTCGCGTTCGGGCCACTCCGCCGCCGTGTCGTACACCGGCGCAATGGACGGCAGCACCGTCTCCCCCACGACGTGGTACGACTCTATCGCGGGATCAACGGCATAGTCATACGACACGTCCATCTGCCCGTCCTTGTTGATGAAGCCGTGGATCATCACAAGATACCTGCCGTCCCGGCGCATACGCTCTGCCGTGGGCACGACGTCGCTTTTGGAAATGTCGATTCTTCTGTACTCCTGCATGCTTTATATCACCTCTCGTCCAAAAATGAAAAAACTTGTCTTCCTGCTTCTATATGAAAAACCGAAGTTTAACATTCAATTTCAGCATATTCTCGGCAGCTGCGCGCCTGTGAGCTTTTGCAGTATGCGCCGGGCGGAGAAAGCCGTGTCCATCACGACCCGCCCGGGATAGTCCGCCGTGACCGTGCCGATAACGGCGGCGTCCCTGCCGGTATCGACGCTTTGCAGCGCCGCGAGCGCGCGAGCGGCATCCTCCGGCGCGACGACGGCGAGAAGCTTCCCCTCATTCGCGCAGTAAAGCGCGTCCAGCCCCAGCATGCCGCACGCCGCGCGGACCTCGCCGCGCACGGGGATGTCCCCTTCCGTCAGCTCTATGCCGAGCGGCGAACCCTCCACAAATTCGTTTAGCGTCGTTGCTATACCGCCGCGCGTCGGGTCGCGCAGCACACGCACCGCCGCGCCGGAGGAGAGCAGCGCCTCGCAAAGCGCGTTCAGCGGCGCGCAGTCGGAGCGTATATCCCCCTGCATCATGCCGCTGCGCGCGAGCATTACCGCCGTGCCGTGGTCGCCGACCGTGCCGGAGACGAGCACCCTGTCCCCCGGGCGCATCGCGTGCGGGGAGAGACCCGGGTATCTGAGAAAGCCGATGCCGGCGGTGTTGACGTATATCTTGTCCCCGCGCCCTCTCCCGACGACCTTCGTGTCGCCCGTGACGACTGCGACGCCCGCCGCGTCGGACGCCGCGCGGATGGAGGCGACGATGCACGCCAGATCTTCGGTGGGAAAGCCCTCTTCTATTATAAAGGCGCAGCTGAGATAGCGCGGCACGGCGCCGCACACGGCAAGGTCGTTCACCGTGCCGCACACGCTCAGCTTGCCTATGTCCCCGCCGGGGAAGAAGATGGGATCGACGACGAAGCTGTCCGTGGAGAAAACGAGCCTTTCCGCGCCGTCAACTATCGCCCCGTCACCGAGCTGCCGAAGCTCGGGATTGTCCAGTGCGGGAACGATCATCCCCTCTATCAGCTGCGAGGTCTTTTTCCCGCCGCTGCCGTAATCAAGTGTTATTATATCGTCCATGTCTCTCCTCAGATCTGCCGGTATTTGTACGCCGCGGCGCACGCGCCCTCCGTTGACACCATGCACGGACCGACCGGATCCTCCGGCGTGCATGCCGTGCCCCAGAGCGGGCAGTCGGCGGCGCGCATCCTGCCGCATATCACATCGCCGCAGCGGCAGGCGGTGGGCGCGCTCTCCGCCGCGGGGCTTATGCCGAATTTCCGCTCGGCGTCGAACGCAGACAGCTCTTCGGCGAACGCAAGGGCGCTGCCGTCTATCGTGCCCAGCCCGCGCCATACGCCGCGCCGGGGGACAAAGCATTCCGCCATTATCCGCTGCGCGAGGACGTTCCCCGCAGGGGAGACCGCGCGTGTATATTCGTTCTCCAGCGCCGGCGCGCCGGCGGCGATCTGCCGCAGCAGGCGGTACACGGCGAGGAGTATATCCTCCGGTTCAAAGCCCGCGATCACCGCAGGCATATTGTATTCCTCCGGCAGAAAAGCAAAGCCCCTTTCGCCGGTTATCGTCGCAACGTGCCCGGGGCAGATAAAGCCCGAAACGTCAAAGCCGTCGCCGGCTATCAGCGCGCGCAGGGCAGGCTCGACGGTCTTGAGCATGGACCACACAGAAAAATTCAAAACGCCCTCATCCCGCGCCGTGAGCACGGCGGCGGCAGTGCCCGGCGCCGTTGTTTCAAAGCCCACACCGAGAAACACGATCTCTCTGTCCGCCCTCGCCTTTGCCAGCGCCACTGCGTCCACCGGGGAGTAGACGATCTCCACCTGCGCGCCAAGCGCGCGGCGGCGCAGAAGACTGTCGCCCTTTTTCGAGCCAGGGACGCGCAGCATATCGCCGTAGCTGGCGATAATGACATCCGGGCGCATGGCGAGTTCGAGCACCGCGTCAATCACCTCCGGCGGCGTGACGCACACCGGGCAGCCCGGTCCGCTCAGAAGCTGCACATTCTCCGGCAGCGCCGCGCGCAGGGCGGATTTTGCAATGGCCATGGTGTGCGTGCCGCACACCTCCATCAGCTTTACATTGCCCACCGGCAGCGCGGCTATCGCCGAGAGTATACGCCTCCGTGCCTCAGAGATGTCCGAGCGCATCGACGACCTCCCCCCAGCTTTCAAGATCCTCCAGCGCCTGCCGCTCGCCGAGACGCTCTATGGCAAAGCCCGCGTGCACGATGACGTATTCGCCGAGCCTGGGCGCGTCGATGAAATCGACGCGCAGCTCGCGCCGCATGCCCATCGCCTCGCCGACGGCGCGCTTGCCGTCTATCTCCACAAGCTTCAAAGGTATTGCAAGACACATAATTATTATCCCTTAATCCGTTGCGATTCAGTATTGTCCGTTTTCAAGCGCATACTGCACTACCATCAGCTGACCGAGAGACAGCCCCTCGTCATTTGCGGATACGCGGCTGTGACAGTACACATCAAAGCCCTCGTCCCTCAGCCGCGCGGGGAGGCGGCGCATAATGTACATATTCTGAAAGCTTCCGCCGGAAAGAACAACGCGCGTAAGAGCGGTCTTTTCGCGCGCAAAGAGGCACTGCGCCGTGCCGACCTCAACGAGCGTGTTCATAAATTTCGCGGCGATCACTCCGGTCGGAACACCCGCGGTGTGCTCGCGCGAGATCTCGCGTATCATATCGCGCCAGTCGAAGCGCAGCGGCTCACCCTCGAGGGTGACGGCGTAGTGTGCATCTATGCCGTCCTCCGCCGCCGCCTCAAGCAGCACCGCGCCCTGCCCCTCGTATGAGCAGCGCTCCTTTATCCCGACGATCGCGGCGACGCCGTCAAACAGCCGCCCCATGCCAGATGAGAGCGGGCAGTTCAGCCCGGCTTCAAGCTGCGCGCCGAGAGCGCCGGCGTTTTCCACGGCGGAGACATCGCATCCTGCATCGTGAAGCAGCGCGTATGCGACGCGAAAGCTCTCCTTGACGGCGCGGTCGCCGCCGATGAGCGTGATGGGGCGGATGCTGCCGCGGCGCCCGAACGCCGCATAGCCGCCCGTAAGGCACTCCGCGCCCCAGCTCGTGCCGTCCGTGCCGAAGCCCGTCCCATCCCAGACAAGACCTATGACCTCGCCCCTGAGGCGGTTATCCGCCATACACGCCGCCATATGCGCGTGATGGTGCTGCACGGGGATGAGCGGGATGCCGCCGAGCGCCGCGCGGCGCTCGGCATACTCCGTTGACATGTAATCCGGGTGCATGTCGCACGCGACGGCGCGCGGTTCAATGTCAAAAAGCCGCTCGAAATGCGCGATCTGCGCCTCGTAATTTTCAAGCGTTTCGTAGTTTTTCAAATCGCCTATATGCTGGCTTGGGAAGATATAATCCTCCTTCGAGAGGCAGAAGCTTGCCTTCTGCTCCGCGCCGCACGCAAGAATGCGCGATCGGCTGTCCTCAAGCTTGACGGGGAACGGCACATACCCGCGCGAGCGGCGGGCGAAATACTCCCGTCCGTTCAGCACCCAGCACAACGAATCGTCGCAGCGGGTCTGAATGTCGCGGTCATGCAGCAGAAAGCCGTCCGCGACGCCGCGCAGCTTCTCCAGCGCCTCGCTGTTTTTGTACATGATGGGCGTGTCGGAGAGGTTGGCGGAGGTCATGATCAACATATCAATATCGTCGCCGAACAGCAGATAGTGCAGCGGCGTATACGGCAGCATCACGCCGACAAAGCCGTTTTCACTGACGTGCCGCAGGTCAACGCCGCTGCGTTTTTTCAAAAGCACGATCGGGCGGCGAAAGCCCGCGAGCACGCGCTCCTCGTCCTCATCCACCTCGCAGATCGCGCGCACGGCGGCGACGTCTCGGCACATGACGGCGAAGGGCTTTTCATCGCGCTGCTTGCGCCGGCGCAGCTCCATGGTGACGGCGGCGTCATCCGCCCGGCAGGCGAGATGCATCCCGCCAAGCCCCTTCACCGCAATGATCTCTCCCCTTTTCACCGCGCGCCGCGCGGCTTCTACAGCGTCGCCGGGGAGCGCGCGCCCGCCGCCGTCGAGAAAGAACACACGCGGACCGCATACCGGGCAGCAGTCGGGCTGCGCGTGGTAGCGCCTGTCGTTTATATCGTGGTATTCCCTGTCGCAGTCGGGGCACATGGGGAACGCGCCCATGGAGGTTTTGGCGCGGTCATACGGCACGTCCTTTATGATGGTAAAGCGCGGACCGCAGTTTGTGCAGTTGATGAAGGGATAGCGGTATCTCCGGTCTGCCGGCGTAAAAAGCTCCCTCAGGCAGTCGTCACAGATGCAGATGTCCGGGGAGATGAGGGTATTGCGGGTCTTCTCCCGCTGGCTCTCGCGTATTTCAAAGCTGGTGAAGCCGATCAGCTCCCGGGAATACGCCGGCTCGACGCTCTCTATCACGGCGAGCTTCGGCGCTTTCTGCGGCACATCGTGCACAAAGCGCTCCAACGCTTCGCGCTCGCCCTCAAGCTCCAGCTCCACGCCGGAGGAGGTGTTCTTTATGTACCCGCACAGCCCGTAGCTGCCCACAAGCTTATGGATAAACGGGCGGAAACCCACGCCCTGAACGATCCCGCGTATTTTAAGACTCAATCTCTCCAATGTGCGACCCCTGCCGTAACCCGCTCTGGCGTTGGACTTAGTTAAATATCAGACATAGTATATATGGTATTGCTCTGCCGCGCAAGGTTTTTTTCACAGAAAAATGACGGAATTTTCTCCGCTTTTCTGCTTTTTATTATAAAACTGAGGCATCACGGAATCAATAAAAGTAATTTTATTAACAATATTTTTGCACATGTTTCAATAAAATACCCAAAAATACTGACTTTCCCCAGGATATGCAATATAAACATCACCATATGTCGCCTTTGTATATGTCAACAATAACCTCGGCTGACAGGCGCACACACGCTGTCGGGATGCCAGACCGCAGGCAAAACTGCCGTCAGTGCAGAGAAATGCACTCTCCCTATGCTTAATTATAATATGGGGCTTGAAATTTAACCGGCTCTACATTATTATGTGGGTAATAAGGAAGTCTAATGGATGCCCTGAATGAACACAAAAACTTGCGCAAAAACTTGTAAAAAGCAAATCCGGCGGCATAAAGCCGCCGGATCATCCAGACAGTCAAAAAACTACGCTTAGAAGCCAGACAATAGAGCCGCGGGGGAGCTTGAGGGGGCAAGGCCCGCCTCAAATCGGATAAACCGCCGTCGAAAGCCTTGATATATCAAGGCTTTCGGTAACAGCATTTTGAACACTTTCAAAATGCTCGGCGGAAAGCGCGGTCAAAAAAGTCCTGTGAGGACTTTTTTGACAAGCTGAAATCCGGCGGCATAAAGCCGCCGGATCAGGGAGTGTACAGACAGTGAGCGCGTCTTATTTGTTTTCAGCTTTCCTGCGCCCGATGAGAGTATAGAAGAAGAATATCGCCAGCAGACCGAACGCAACGCCGTAGAGTATTTTCGGGTTCACCGGCAGAAAGTCGATGAGCTGACCGGCAAGGACGAACGCCATGATCGGCGCTACCAGCCACTTCATGCACACGCGGTAGAAAACGTCGAAGAGCTTCGACTTTTCGCCGGAGTGTATCTCGTTGAGCATGAAGCCGGGATTGAGCTCCCAGCCGATCATCAGCGCCATGAGCATTGCGCCGAGAGGCATCATGAGGCCCTCTGACCAGAAGTCCATAAAGTCAAGCCAGCAGTCGTTCCACGTGCCGACGCCGAGCGTCTTCTGGAACGGAACCCACACGCCGTTCGCACCGAGACCGTCGATGGCGACGATGAGCGCTTCAACAAGAATGGCGGCGGCGACCCAGAGAACGATCTTCGTGCGGTCGTTGGTCTTACCCTGCGCGGCGCGCTTATCAATGAAGTAGGTCGCAATGACCTCCATCAGGGAAATGGCGGAGGAGATGGCGGCGACGATGACGAGCAGATAGAACACCACGCCGAAAAGAGGACCGGACGCGCCCATGTTGGAGAAAACATCCTGCAGAGTGACGAACAGAAGCTTCGGACCGCCAAGCTGAATGTCGCTGACGGCGACGCCGGTGTTGATTCCGTTTGCAACAGCGGCGGGAATGACCGCAAGACCCGCCATGATGGCAACGAGAGTATCGGCGAAGACGATGACGCCGGAGTTCTTGACAAGGTTTTCGTCCTTGCTGAGGTAAGAGCCGTAGGTCACCATTATGCCCATCGCAAGGGACAGTGAGAAGAACATCTGCCCGCCGGCAGTGCCGAGCACCGTGATGAGGTTGGGGGCTTCCTCAATGAAGCCCGCCTTGACGGCGTAACCTGGAACGAACATGAACTTGAGCCCCTCAATAGCGTTGGGGAGCGTGACGGAGCGGATAATGACGACGACCAGCATCACGAAGAGCGCCGGCATGCCGACCTTGTTGAAGCGCTCAATGCCGCCGGACACCCCGCCCTTGACGATCAGCATGCACAGCCCGAGGAAAAGGAACGTGAACACTGCGCAGCCGAACTGGTTTGTGAGCATGGCGGAGAAGGTGTTAGAGCCGGTGATGGACGTGCCGAAGAGGTTGCTCAGCCCGAATCCCAGCTCCGCGAAGTTGAGGAACATGTACTGGAAGCAATAGCCGCCAAGCACGCAGTAGAAGCTGAGAATAAGGAATGGGGAGATAATGCCGAGCCAGCCGAGCCAGCGGTATTTCCTGCTGACAGCCTTGTACGCACCGACAACGCCCGTGCCGGTCTTGCGCCCAAGCGCCAGCTCGCTCGCCATCACGGTGAGCCCGACGATGATCGCCAGGACTATGTACACGATGAGGAAGGCAAAGCCGCCGCTCTTGCCCATCTTGTACGGAAAGCCCCAGATGTTGCCCAGCCCGACGGCGGAGCCTATGGCAGCGAGGATAAAGCCCAGATTGCTGCCCCATGAACCACGATTGTTTTCCATTTACATACCTCTCTTCATATAAAATTTAAGGGTTTTTAAACAATCTTGGCACAATTATAACACCGGAGCATTGATTTACCAACCTCTACATTCTTATGCATATCATTAGAAAGCCTAATATATAAAATCTATTATAAGAAAGCGAAATATTTAACAAAGATGGACACCAAGAAGATCAGAGCACTGCTCACGGCGCTCGACAAGGGCAGCCTGACTGCGGCGGCGGCGGAAATGGGGTACACCCAGTCCGGGCTGACGCACATGATGAACTCGCTGGAGGATGAGCTTGGCATACGCATCCTCGTGCGCAGCAAGGGCGGTGTGCGCCCGTCCCCGGCGGGGCGGGAGCTGCTGCCGCAGCTGAAAGCGCTCGCGCGCTGTGCCGACGAGCTGGAGCAGAGTGTGGACAGGCTCATCCAGCGCAGCTTCACGGTTTTGCGCCTCGGCGCGTATTCCAGCGTCTCGCGCCAGTGGCTGCCCGCCATACTGGCGGATCTGCGCCGCGTGAGCCCGGACATCGACGTGTCCATAAAAACGGGCAGTATGCAGGACGGCTATGACGCCGTGAAAAACGACGAGCTGGACTGCGCCATAGTCAGCTACCAGCCGTCGCTGTGCCAGGGAATGAGCTGGGTGGAGCTGCATGACGATCCGCTGCTCGCCATACTCCCGGCAGACTTCCGCCTCGACGGCGGGGCGTTCCCGGTGGAGCTGTTCGACGGGCGGGAATTTCTTGTGCCGTCGGACGGCATGGACATGGACATCATGCCGGCGCTGTCGGCAGGCGGCGCGCGCGTGAACCCGGAGTTTCGCTATACCGGGCTGGACGATGCGTCCATCGTGTCCATGGCGGCGCATGGGCTGGGCGTGAGCGTTCTGTCGGAGCTTATAATGGACGGCATATCCGACCGCGTGCTCGCCGTACCGCTTGCGCCGCCTGCGTGCCGCCGCCTTGGCATCGTCATAAACGAGCACAAGCTGAACGACCGCAGCATCAAAAGCTTCGTCCGCTGCGCACAGGAGACCGTACAGCGCATGTATTCCTGAGGCAGCCCAGAGAGAGCCCCGATCAAATCCGCCGGAGCGCCGCCGGACATTTTGGGCAGCTCCCTCAGCTCCAGTTGCCCGAGACGCCGTCCGGCGCGTCCGATTCGCGCTCAAACTCGCGCCTGTCGCCGGAGCGGCGCTCGGCGCGCGCGTCGTGCCCGGTGATCACGGGTGCGGGCTTATCGTTCTTTTCGTTCTTTTTTCCGGATTTTCTGCTCATTTGAATTTCCTCCATGGAATATTTGATTTACGCCGCGCCGAACAGGCACAGGATGAGCCCGTATACAGCGCTCGCACTCACGCCGTAGACGATGACGGGACCTGCGATGCTGAACATTTTCACGGCGGTGCCGGTGATGAAGCCCTCGGTCTTGAATTCCAGTGCCGGGGCTGCGACGGAGTTTGCAAAGCCCGTGATTGGCACGAGCGTTCCTGCGCCCGCAAAGCGCGCGAGATCGTCATAAACGCCGACGCCGGTCAAAAGCGCGCCTGCAAACACCAGCGTGATGGAGCAGGCGCTGCCAGCGTCGCCCTCGCTGAGCCCTGCCAGACCCCACAGAGCGGTGATGAGCTGCCCGAGGGCGCATATCGCGCCGCCGACGAGAAAGGCGCGGATGATATTTCCTCTCGTCCGTGAGCGAGGGGCGCGCCGCTCGGCGTATTCTCTGTATTCGTCATTTGTCATATTCATGGGCATTCCTCCGTTCAGATATAATCTTTGCGGAAAACGAAAAAATATTCCTTGACTTTGACATGGGGATGAATTATAATATCCAAGCTGACAAGTTCATAGCTATGTTTCTTGAGCAAACACGGAGAAGTCGCGTAGTTGGTCGAGCGCGCACGATTGGAAATCGTGTATACCCCATAAGGGTATCAAGGGTTCGAATCCCTTCTTCTCCGCCATGCCGGAGTTAAATACACTCCGCTCAAAAACCGACAGCTTTAATGAGTTGTCGGTTTTTTCTATGCTCTCAGAATTGGCTGACCAATAGAAAAACCGGGTGCAGATCGCTCTGCACCCGGTAATACTTTTATTGTGCTGATGCCCTGCGGCTGATCAGAAGATCGCGACGACTGCGCCGGCGTAGTGGTCAGCGATGAACTGCTTGACGGCGTCGGTCTGGAGCGCCTTGACGAGCGCCTGGGTCTTTGCGCTGTTCTCGTCGCCCTTGCGCACGGCAATGATGTTGGCATAGGTCTGGGCGGCGTCGCCGTCGGCAGCCTCGGTTGCGAGTGCGTCTGCGACCTTCAGACCGGCCTGAATGGCGTAGTTGCCGTTGATGACTGCGATGGTGCCCTTATCGCTGCTGGCAAGCTGGGAAGGAACGGTGTCGGCCTGCACGGGAACAATGTTGTAGCCCTTCGCATCGACAATGTCAAGGTGGCTTACGCCGGCCTCGGCGCTGGCGTCTGCGGGAAGCTCAATGAGACCTTCCTGCTGGAGGAGGAGAAGAGCGCGGGTCTCGTTGGAGTCGTCGGCAGGGATGAGGATGGTCGCGCCCTCGGCGAGGTCGTCAAGGGAGGTCACGCCGTTGCCGTAGATGCCGAACGGCTCATAGTGGATGAGCGCTGCGGAGACAAGGTCAGTGCCGTTGGCCTCATTGTAGCTTTCGAGGTAGGGGCGGTGCTGGAAGTAGTTCGCGTCAAGCTCGCCATCGGCAAGAGCCTTGTTGGGGAGGATGTAATCGTCGTAGATGATGACCTGAAGGTCGTAGCCCTCTGCGGCGAGGACGTCCTTGACGGACTCAAGGATCTCTGCGTGAGGAGTGGCGCTTGCGCCGACCTTGATGACCTCAAGCTCTGCGGGAGCTTCGGTGGCGGCAGCGTCAGCTGCGGTGTCCGTGGCTGCGGGAGCCTCGGTGGCGGCGGGGGTGCTTGCGGCGCTGCCGCAGCCGGTCAGGGCTGCCAGAGCCAGCACGAGTGCGAGAACGATGGAAAGAGTCTTTTTCATTTTTGTTTTCTCCTTTTTTATTAAAATATTGGTGTAAGTGAATTGAAATGCGGTTTTACAGCCGCTTGTCGGTCTTGCGGGCGATAAACATGCCCGCCTCCTGAATTATCTGCACGATAATGACCGTCAGGAACACGCATATCCACGTGATGTCGGGGTTTGAACGCTGATGACCGTATATGATAGCTATCTGACCCAGCCCCGTGCCGCCGATGGTCGCCGCCATGGCGGAGTAGCCGAGGATAGTAACAACGGAGATAGCCGCGCCGGTTATGAGGGAGGGCTTTGCCTCGGGGATGAGCACCTTTGTGATTATCTCGAAGTTATTCGCGCCCATTGACTGCGCGGCTTCGATCACGCCGGCGCTGACCTCCTTGAGGGAGCTTTCGCACATGCGCGCCACATACGGCGCGGCGGCGATGACGAGCATCACGATGACCGCCTTATTGCCCAGCGACGTGCCCACCACGAGCTTTGCGACCGGCAGCATTGCGACCATAAGTATAATGAAAGGAATGCTGCGGAAGAAGTTGACGATGAGCCCGAGCACCGTGTTGACCGCCTTATTGGGGCAGATGCCCTTCGAGTCTGTGATGCTGAGGATAACTCCCAGCGGCAGGCCGATGAGATAGGCGACGGCGGAGGAGATGAACGTCATATATACGGTCTCCCAAATGCCGAGCTGTATGAGACCGTTGTCCCAGAGCTTGTAAAACATATCGGAAAACATCGCTTATATCTCCTCCTTCCAGTTCACGCCGCTGCCGCGCAGCCACGTGATTATTTTTTCCGCTTCCCTCTGGTCATTGGGAAGCTCTATGACCATGTGTCCATGAAGGACGCCTTCGAAGAATCTTGTGTCGGCAAAGAGTATGTTCACCGGTGCGCCGCACTCAAGCACCATCTTGGAGATGAACGGCTCGTTCGTCTTCTCCTCGCCGTTGAATGTGATGCGTATTCTGCGCCCGCCCTCTGTGCTGATGGCGCGGCTGTCCTTGGGAACGATAAGGTCGCGCGCGATTTTGGACTTGGGGTTTGTGAACACCTCGGCAACCTTGCCCATCTCGGCGATGTGGCTGGAATCTATAACGGCGACGCTGTCGCATATGCGGTCAATGACGCGCATTTCATGCGTTATCACCACTATCGTCACGCCAAGCTTCTCGTTTATCTCCTTGAGAAGGTCGAGTATCTGGCGTGTGGTGTTCGGGTCAAGCGCGCTCGTCGCTTCATCACAGAGAAGGTATTTGGGCTTGGTGGCAAGCGCGCGGGCGATCGCAACGCGCTGCTTCTGCCCGCCGGAGAGCTGCGACGGATAGCTCTCTCCCCTGTCCTCCAGCCCGACGAGCTTGAGAAGCTCTTTCGCTCTCTCTTCGGCGTCTTTCTTCTTTACTCCCGCGATCTCCAGCGGGAAGCAGATGTTGCGGATGACATTACGCTGCTCAAGAAGATTGAAGCCCTGGAATATCATGCCGATCTGCTGGCGGAGCTTCAGAAGCTCCCTGCGGGGGAGCTTTGTAAGGCTCTGCCCGTCGATAATCACCTCGCCGCCCGTAGGCTTTTCGAGGAGGTTGATACAGCGCACAAGCGTGGACTTGCCCGCGCCGCTCAGACCGATGATGCCGAAGATCTCGCCGTCATGTATCGTGAGATTTATCCCATCGAGCGCGACGATTTCTTTATTTGCCGTGCGGTAGGTCTTGCAGAGGTTTTTCAGCTCTATCATTTCCTCAACTCCAACAACTCAAAAAATAAAGGGCTGAAAGCTCGTTGCTTTCAGCCCTGATAATCACCTTCACGCGGTAAGGACGGGTTATGAAGCAAGCGAGCAATTCTGGGCGCGCATCATCATGCACATGTACATCATGCGCATCATACCCATCATCATGTTGTCGCAGCGGCGAATAGACATGAGCGGCTCGCTCCTTTCCTAAGATGGCTCGATTATATTCCTACTAACGCGGTATGTCAACAGGTAATTTTCACGTTGTTGCACAAAAACCCACGGGCAAAATTGTGAATGTTGAACAATCCGTGCGTCGGCTCTTGTATATTGCTGCGTTTTGTTGTAATATATTCAGCGGTGTCAGGCGATGCCGGGAGGATGATCGCCTGACACTATATTTTGTGTTCAGGACGGCTGCGCGGCGATTTGAAATCAATATTTTGTGTTCCGGGTATTGACAAGGGCGCGAAGAGACGCTATTATTAGTCTCGGTCGCCGGCGTCAGCCAACGACCGGGGTATGCTTACGATATGATTTAATGTGGAGAGGGGGAACGCGGAATGCTGATCTCAGGGCTGCAAAAGCTCACTCTGCTGGATTATCCGGGTCGGGTGGCGTGCACGGTGTTCACCGGCGGCTGCAACTTCCGCTGCCCGTTCTGCCATAACTCCTCGCTCGTCCTGCCGGAGCGTCTGGCGCACGACACGGATGAGGAGCAGGTGCTCGCGTTTCTGAAAAAGCGTCAGGGAACGCTCGACGGCGTCGCCGTGACGGGCGGAGAGCCGCTGCTGCACAGGGACATAGACGTGTTTCTGCAAAAGGTGCACGAGTTGGGTTATATGATAAAGCTGGACACGAACGGCACGTTCCCCGACCGACTCATGGATATAGTTGAGCGCGGGCTTGTTGACCGCGTGGCGATGGACATAAAAAATGCGCCCGGGCTTTACGCCGCCACGGCGGGCGTGCCGGCGCCCGACCTTGATGCGATAGCGCGCAGCAAGGATTATCTTCTCGCCGGGCATGTGGATTATGAGTTCCGCACAACGGTCGTGCGGGGTCTTCACACGGCGGAGAGCATCAGGGGCGCGGCGAAGTGGATCGCCGGCGCGAAGGAGTATTACCTCCAGCAGTACAAGGACTCGGGCGACGTGCTGAAGTCTGACGGTCTCGGCGCTTACGGCGAAAAGGAAATGCATACGTTCGCCGAAGCCGCGGCGGAATATGTTCCGGCGGTGCAGGTGAGAGGCATCTGAATAATATAAAATACAAAAAAGCAGGTTTCTGCGTGAATATTGGGAGGATAAGCTATTATGTATCAGGTGGTAAAGCGCGACGGCAAGATTGTTGATTTTGACATCGTCAAGATAGCCGACGCGATAAAAAAAGCTTTCGACGCAACGAATACGGAGTATAACGACAGCGTTATAGACTTTCTCGCGCTCAAGGTCTCGGCAGACTTCCTGCCGAAGATAAAGGACGGCAGGATCGCGGTCGAGGATATACAGGACAGCGTTGAGGCGGTTCTGAGCCGCGGCGGGTATGAGAGCGTCGCCAAGGCGTACATACTCTACCGCAAACAGCGCGAGAAGCTGCGCAACACGAAGTCCACCTATCTTGACTATAAGGAGACCGTGGACAAGTACCTCAACATTGAGGACTGGCGCGTGAAGGAAAATTCCACCGTGACGTACTCCGTCGGCGGACTTATCCTCTCAAACTCCGGCGCTATCACCGCCAACTACTGGCTCAGTGAGGTCTATGACCAGGAGATCGCCGACGCGCACCGCAACTGCGACCTGCATCTGCACGATCTGAGTATGCTGACCGGATACTGCGCCGGCTGGAGTCTTCGCCAGCTTATAAAGCAGGGTCTCGGCATTCCCGGCAAGATCAATTCATCCCCGGCAAGCCATCTCTCCACGCTCTGCAACCAGATGGTCAACTTCCTCGGCATAATGCAGAACGAGTGGGCGGGCGCGCAGGCGTTTTCATCGTTTGACACCTATCTTGCGCCGTTTGTAAAGGTTGACGGGCTGACGCAGAAAGAGGTAAAGCAGTGCATCCAGTCGTTCATCTTCGGCGTGAACACGCCGTCCCGCTGGGGCACGCAGGCGCCGTTCTCCAACATCACGCTCGACTGGACCGTGCCCGCGGATCTCAAAGATCAGCCCGCGCTGGTCGGCGGCAAGGAGATGGACTTCACCTACGGCGACTGCAAAAAAGAGATGGACATGGTCAACAAGGCGTTCATCGACATTATGATAGAGGGCGACGCGAATGGGCGCGGCTTCCAGTACCCGATCCCGACCTACTCCATCACACGTGACTTTGACTGGTCGCCCACGGAGAACAACAGGCTTCTCTTTGAAATGACCGCAAAATACGGCACGCCGTACTTTTCCAACTACATAAACTCCGATATGGAGCCGAGCGACGTGCGCTCGATGTGCTGCCGCCTGAGGCTCGACCTGCGCGAGCTGAGAAAGAAATCCGGCGGGTACTTCGGCTCGGGCGAATCCACGGGCTCTGTCGGCGTCGTCACCATCAATATGCCGCGCATCGCGTATCTCGCGGCCGACGAGGCGGACTTCTACAAGCGCCTTGACCGGCTCATGGACCTTGCGGCGCGCTCGCTGAAGATAAAGCGCACCGTCATCACAAAGCTCCTTGACGCGGGGCTTTATCCCTACACGAAGTATTACCTCGGCACGTTCGACAACCACTTCTCCACCATCGGTCTCGTCGGCATGAACGAAGCGGGGCTGAACGCCAGGTGGATACGCAAGGATATGACGCACCCCGAGTGCCAGAAGTTCACAAAGGAAGTGCTCGACCATATGCGCGAGCGCCTGAGCGACTATCAGGAGCAGTACGGCGACCTCTACAACCTTGAGGCGACCCCTGCCGAGTCCACGTCCTACCGCCTTGCCAAGCACGATGTGGAGCTTTATCCCGACATCATCACCGCGGCAGAACCGGGCGGCACGCCGTATTACACCAATTCCTCCCATCTGCCCGTGGGCTATACCGAGGATATATTCGAGGCGCTGGACATTCAGGATGATCTCCAGACGCGCTACACCTCCGGCACGGTGTTTCATGCCTTCCTTGGCGAGAAGCTGCCGAGCTGGGAAGCGGCGGCAAACCTCGTGCGCAAGATCGCGGAGAATTATAAGCTGCCGTACTACACGCTGTCGCCGACGTACTCCGTGTGCAAAAACCACGGCTACCTCAACGGCGAGCAGTTCACCTGCCCCGAGTGCGGCGAGAACGCCGAGGTCTACAGCCGCATCACCGGCTATTACCGCCCCGTGCAGAACTGGAACGCCGGCAAGACGCAGGAGTATAAAGAGCGCCGCGAGTACAACATCGATCACTCCGTGCTGCGCCATGAAGGACCGCTCCATGACGAAACCGCAGCACCTGCGGCAGAGCCGGAGGAGACGGTTGACGAGGCGCACAGCCGCGCCATCCTTTTCGCAACGCCCACCTGTCCCAATTGCCGCATCGCCTGCTCGTATCTGGACAAGGCCGGATTCAAGTATGAAAAGCTCATGGCGGAGGATAACGCCGAGCTTGCGCTGAGCTACGGTGTCAAGCAGGCTCCCACGCTCGTCATCACCGACGGCAGGGAGTTTGAGAAGTTTGCCGGCGCGGGCGCGATAAAGACGTTCCTCAACGAGCGCAGACAGTGATATGAACAGAATAAAGCCCGGTATTTTACCGGGCTTTATTTGACGTAAAATACAGGAGAGAGACAATGTACGACATTATCATCATCGGCGGAGGACCCGCGGGGCTGACCGCCGCGACATATGCCCGCCGCGCGGGCAAATCGGTGCTCGTGCTGGAAAAGCACGCCTTCGGCGGACAGATCACATGGTCCCCGCTGGTGGAGAACTTCCCGGCTATACAGTCCATATCCGGCACGGAGCTTGGCGACAGGATGCTTGAGCAGGCGATGGAGCACGGCGCGGACGTGGAGCTGGAGGAGGTCACGCGCGTGGAAGCGCGCGATGACGGCGTGAAGCACGTGACGACGGAGTCGGGCGCGGAGTATGACGCGCGCGCGCTCATCATCGCAGTCGGGGCAAAACCCCGCATGCTGGGGCTGGAGCGCGAGAAAGAGCTTGTGGGCAGCGGTGTGTGCTACTGCGCGGTGTGCGACGGCGCATTTTATAAGGATCGCCCCGTCGCCGTCAGCGGCGGAGGCAACAGCGCCTTGCAGGATGCGCTTTTGCTCAGCGAGAAGTGCAGCCGCGTCTATCTCATCCACCGTCGCGCGGAATTCCGCGGCGAGCGGAAGCTGGTGGACGCCCTGCGTGAGCGCGGCAATGTGGAATTTATAACGGAGGCGTCGATAACGGAGCTTCTGGGCGATGGCGAGCTTGAGGCTGTCGCCGTCGAGCAGGGCGGCGTGCGCCGGGAGATACCGGTGACGGGGCTGTTCGTTGCGATCGGTCACGCGCCGGACAACGGCGTATTCAGCGCGCTTATGGATCTTGACGCCGCGGGCTACGCCGCCGCGGACGAGAGCTGCGCCACAAAAACTCCCGGCGTATTCGTCGCGGGGGACTGCCGCCATAAAAACGTCCGCCAGCTCACCACCGCAGTGGCGGACGGTTCTGCCGCCGCGCTCGCGGCGTGCGCGTGGCTGGGTTGATAGACCTATGAGGATACGCGAATATATGACCCGCGTGAGCCGGTGGCGTGGGCACATTATGGGCTTTTGCATCCTGTGCATACTGTTTTTTCACGCCGGGGTCAGGCTTGCCGAGCCGTGGAACTACCTTCTCAATCTCCTGTGGGGTGTGGACATTTTCTTCTTCTGCACAGGCATGGGTGTGCACCGCTCCCTCATGAAAAACAGCGACACGCTGGCGTTCTATAAGCGCCGCGCAGCGCGTATCTACCCGGCGTATCTGCCGGCGGCGCTGCTGTTTTTTGTGCCGGTGCTCGTGCGCGCCGCCAAGGCGGGCGAAACGCCGCAGGCGCTCTGTGAGCTTCTGGGCAATGTGCTCATGCTCGGCTGGATAAACCGGATGGATAACCAGTTCAACTGGTATCCGCAGGTCATCGCACTCGTCTATCTCGCCGCGCCCGCGGCGTGGCTGGCGGTGCGCCGGGCGAATGGTGACGGAAAAAAGCTCGCGGCGCTGTTCGCGTTTTTCATCGTGTCGCAGCCGTGCTTTTTCAACTCGCACTTTCTCATTGCCTGGTCGCGCATGCCGTACTTCATGATGGGGCTTATCGCGGCGGAGCTTGCCGGGCGGGACGCGGACTTGCGTTTCAGCATCCCGGCGCTCATCGTGCTTTTCGTTGCGGGCAACGCCCTCATGTACTACGGTCAGCGCTTCCCGACGGAAATACTCTGGGGCTATGGGCTAAGCTGGTATCCGGGGCTGCTGATCGTGCCGGGCGCGCTTCTGCTGCTGCCCTGGGCATTCTCGCTCATTGCACGTGTGAAATGGCTGGGCTGGCTCAACGCCATTTTCGCGCTGCTGGGCAAGTGGTCGTTTGAAATTTTCCTCGTGCATCTGCTGCTCTTCGGGTATATGAATGAGCTTGGCGCTGCGCCGCGCGGAAACCTCGCGTGGCTTGCCGCGATCGCCGCCGCCGTGGCGCTCTCCGTGGGGTATGGGAAGGTCATTGAGCGCGTGCGCGGAAAACTGAAGAAGTAAAAAGTGCAAAAAGTGCGCGGCTGCATATAGCCGCGCACTTTTTGACCGCGCTTTCCGCCGAGCATTTTGAAAGCGTTTGCATTCAATGTGTTTCGTTGTATTTCTTTATCGCCGCAGCGAGGATGTCCATCGCGCGTTCAATGTCCTGCTTTTTGAGAACATACGCCATGCGCACCTCGTTTTTGCCCTTGCCGGGCGTGCCGTAGAACGGCTCGCCGCTGGCGAACATAATGGTCTCGCCGTTGTCATCGAATTCGTCAAGCAGCCAGGTCTGGAACCTGTCCGCATCGTCAATGGGCAGCGCTGCCATCACGTAGAACGCGCCCGCCGGCAGCTCACACACGACGCCGGGTATGCTGCGCAGCTTTGCCATCATCGCATCACGGCGCGAGCGGTACTCCTCGCGCACGGCGGCAAAATATTCCGGCCCGACGCTGTAAAGCTGAGCTGCGGCAAGCTGATCGACCGTTGAGACGCACAGGCGGCACTGGCACCACTTCATGCACTGAGCCATAAGGGCGCGGTTTTTGCTTATCACCATGCCGATGCGCGCGCCGCACGCGGAAAAGCGCTTGGACACGGAGTCTATGACGACGACGTTGTCGTCGTACCCTTCGAATTGCAGCGCGCTGACAAGCGGACCGTCGGCGTACACGAATTCTCTGTACACCTCGTCGAAGATGATGAAAAGCCCGTGCTCGCGCGCGATGTCCAGCATGAGCTTCAGCTCGTCATGCGTGAGGACATTGCCGGTCGGGTTGCCGGGGTTGGTGATGAGTATGGCGCGGGTATGCTCATTGATGCACGCCTCCACGCGCTCGCGCACGGCGTAGCGGTAGCCTTCCTCCGGGGAGGTCGGGATGGGGCGGATGCTTGCGCCTGCAAGAATGACCGCGGTGGAGTAGTTGGGATAGAACGGCTCCGGCACGATTATCTCATCGCCGTCGTCAAGGATCGCCGCCATCAGCATCTGCAGCCCCTCGCTGCCCCCGGTGGTGACGAGCACGTCGCCCCGGTCAAGCTCCACGCCGATCTTCGCGTAGTACCCGCGCACGGCATCTATAAGCTCGTTTATTCCGGCGGAGGGGGCGTACTCGACAACGGGCTTGTCGAAGCTCCTGAGCGCGTCGAAATATGCTGCAGGAGTGGCTATATCGGGCTGACCGATGTTGAGGTGATATATCCTGACGCCGCGCTCTTCGGCTGCCGCCGCCGCAGGGGCAAACTTACGTATCGGGGACAGACCGCATTTTTCAATTTTGGATGAGAATTTCATCTGGCTCACTCCTTAATGTTTTAATTGAATAAGTGGGATTGTACCACACCATGGGCAATTTTTCAAGTTGTGCTTAAATTTTGTCGAAGTTGCAATGAAAAGCACTTGCAAAAAAGCGCATTTTGAGTTACCATTGCACGGCAGCAATAATAATGGAGGGTATGACATGGATATTCATGAAACGATAGAGCTTCAGGACTGCCCGTTCTGCGGCGGCGCAGGACTGCTGGAGGAGGAGCACGGCTGGTGCTGGTTTGTGATGTGCCGCGACTGCGGCGCGCAGACCGCCGCGTTCGAGTTCAAGACCCCGGAGGAGCGCATCGTCGCGGCGAATCAGGCGGCGCACCTGTGGAACATCGGCAAGGTCGTGCGCGCCGACATAGGCGAGTAAGGCGAGCGCCGGCAGCCAGGTAAAGCGCTGACACCCGGATAAAAGGCTCGGCAGGTACAGCATGCAATGAACCCCCGGCGGAGTGATGATGTCACTTTGCCGGGGGTCGGTCTATATGCGCTTATTCATAGTCAAAGGATCTGAGGAATGCCCTCGCCCTGTCGGTGTCAGGGTTGGCGAAAAAGCCCTTCGGGTCGTCAGACTGCTCCACAACGGCGCCGTTTTCAATAAACAGGATTCGGTCGGCAATGGCGCGGGCAAAGTTCATTTCGTGGGTAACGATGACCATGGTGCGCCCCGCTTTTGCCAGCGACAAAACCACGTCCAGCACCTCCCGCACCATTTCCGGGTCAAGCGCTGCGGTGATCTCATCCAGCAGAAGAATCTCAGGATGCATGCAAAGCGCGCGTACAATAGCCACCCGCTGCTTCTGCCCGCCGGAAAGCTGGCGCGGATAGTCGTTCCTGCGGTCTGCAAGCCCGACCCTCTCCAGCAGCTCCAGAGCTTCCCTTTCCGCCTCTGAGCGGCATCGCTTCTGCACCTTCATGGGCGCAAGCAGAATGTTCTCCAGAACGGTCTTGTGCGGGAACAGCTCATAGCTCTGGAAGACCATGCCGATTTTCTGCCGCATCCGGGTAATGGATTTGCTTTCCCGCAAAACCGGCTCTCCGTCAAGCAGGATCTCGCCCCCCTGAATTGGCTCAAGACCGTTCAGGCAGCGAAGCAGAGTGCTTTTTCCGCAGCCGGAGGGACCGATGATGACAACGACCTCGCCCTTGCGGACATCCAGATTGAAATCCGCAAAAATCACGTGACTGCCGAAGGTCTTCCGCAGGTGCCGCACGCTTAAAAGAACATTTTCCACAGTTATGACCACCTTTTCTCCAGATACCCCGCAAGACGGCTGATGGGCCAGCAAATCAGGAAGTACAGCAGGAACACCACCCCGAAGACCCCAAAAGCAGCATTCGGAGAGACGCGCCGGTTGGCTTCAATGATCTGCTGCGCGACCTTCAGCACCTCCACAATGCCGATCATCATCACAAGGCTGGTTGTTTTTATCATTCTGGTGATGAGGTTGATGGACAGCGGGATCAATCGACGCACCGTCTGCGGCAGAATAACCAGGGTGTATACCTGAACAGGCTTCATGCCGAGCGCCTGGGCGCTTTCCCACTGGATGGCAGGGATGCTCTTCAATGCGCCGCGCACCAGGTCTCCCATCTCGGCCGTGCCCCAGAAGCTGAACACGATGATGGCTGCCGCCTCGGCTTCAATATTCCAGCCAAAGACCCTGGTCGTGCCGAAATACACAACAAACAGCAGCACCATCTGGGGCATGATCCTGACGATTTCCAGATAGACACGGAAAATCACCTTGAGGATACGGCTTTTGGAGGTCATAAGCACTCCCATTACAATGCCCAGCACTATGCTGACGGCGACGGAGATCAGGCTGATGCGCAGCGCGACCCACAGCCCGCCCAGCAGCCGCAGGAAGTTTGTGCCCTTGAACAGCACGTCAATCCCCAAACTCTGCATAGCGCAGCCTCCTTTCCAGCCGGCTGCCCAGAACGGACACGGGAAGAAGCATGATCAGGTAGAAGGTCACAAGCAATGTCAGGCACTCGATGGTTTTGGCGTACATCCCGATCAAATCCTTGGCAGTGAACATCAGATCCATCAGGCTGATGGTTGAAAACACGCTGGTCTCCTTGAGCAGAAAAATCAGATTGGCCAGCAGACCGGGGATGCTGGAGGTCACAGCCTGCGGCAGAATGACATATCCGAACACCTGCGCCGGATGCATTCCCAGGCTCTGGGCGCTTTCCGTCTGAATCTGCGGTATGTTTTCCAGCCCGCTGCGGAAGGTCTCTGCCATATACGCGCCGCCCAGCAGCCCCAAGCCCAGCTTGCCGCAGGTCTCCGCGGAAATGCGGATGCCGATTTTGGGCAGTGCAAAGTACAGGAAAAACAGCTGCACCAGCAAGGGGGTGTTGCGAAACAGCTCGATGTACCCGCCTGCAATCTGCCGCAGCACCGGAATTCTCCAATGCACCACAGCGGCGCACAGGACGCCAAGCGCCAGCGCCAGCGCCACGCCCTGCCATCCGATCCTGAGCGTAAGCAGCAGCGCATCCCAAAATCTTGGCAGGTATGTATTTATAACACCAAAATCCATAAGCATCCTCTGGTTTTCGTTTTATTCGATCATCCGCGCGGCGGCGCGGATGATCATAGGACTCTTTGCGTCACGGCTTTGCTGTCGCTTCGGCAGCCTCAGCGCCGTCAACCACGCCGCCCTCCACGACAAGCGTATCCTCGTACTCCTTGCCGTAGGTGTCCAGCAGGGTCGCCTCGTAGTCTGCGTGGAAGAAGTTTTCCTCGCCCAGCGTCTTGATCTCGGTGTTCAGCCAGTCAAGCAGGGTGGTGTTGCCCTTGGTGACAGCAGGGGCGATGGTGTCCGCGCTGCCCAGCGAGGGGATGCCTACCACATAACCGGGATTTTCGATGGCAAAGGCTATAACTTCAGTGTTGTCATTTGCCCAGGCAACGCCGTTGCCGTTTTCAAAGGCTGTCTTGGCTTCAGCGTAGGCGTCATACTTCTGCAGCTTTATCTCGGGGTAATTCTTCTCCAGATACGTCTCGGCGGTAGTGCCGGAAATCACGATGACCTGGTCGTCAGCGCCGATTTCATCCAGAGACGTGATGGGTGCAGTCTCAGGAGAGACAACGCCCAGCGCCACGTTCATGTAGGGAAGGGCGAAGTCCACTTCCTGCGCGCGCTCTGGGGTGACGGTGAAGTTGGCGAGGATGATGTCTACCTTGCCGGTCTGCAAATACTCGATACGGTTGGCAGCCTCGGTGGAGACGTAATTGATTTTCACGCCCAGGTCTTCGCCTATGCGGTTGGCAAAGTACACATCGTAGCCCTGGTATTCGCCGTTTTCGTCCACATACCCGAAGGGACTCTTGTCGGAAAATACGCCGATATTTATCGTGCCGCTGGACTTGATCTCATCGAGTGTGCGGAAGGTGCCGTTCCCGCCGGAAGCGCCGGCGGAGTCCGCCGTCTTTGACCCGCAGCCTGTAAGCATGGCGGCGGCGATACTCAGGCTAAGGAAAGCAGCTCCGATTTTCTTGATAAAGTTTGTCATGATAAAACCCTCACTTTTTGAAAGATTGAACAGTTTGAAAAGAAAATGGAATTTTGAATAGCTTTCGGAATCTAAGCGCAAAAAAGCCGGGGCTTCAAACAGCTCCCGGGCAAATGGCATTATGATATTCCGTCGGAAAAATCATGCTTCAGGTGCAGCAATGCGCGTGCGGATGCACCCTGCCATACGGATATGCCCGGGAGATATGCATCGACAACAGAACTGTGCTGCATGAAAGCCGATTTCAAACACTTCGCTCCGCTCCTTTCCTAAACCTGCTTAGATTCGACAGGCTGATAATACACCTACTTCCCTACTATGTCAATAGGTTTTTGAAAGATTTTATGTTTTTTGATCGTCTACAGGTGAATGGCGCGGCAGCTGCCGCAGGAAGCCGAACAGAAAACCCGCCCCGCAGGACACGGTATGGGCAGTTTATCCTTATGTATAATCTCCTTTAAAAGTACAAACGGCTTCAGTCGTGCGGGTCGTAGAGCGGGTCGTTCGAGATGAAGGAGTAATCGTTTTCAAGATACCCGAACTGCGCCAGCAGAAGCTCATAGCGCTCGTTGTAGTACACCTGATTCGTCCACGGGTCAACATGGTCGATGCGCCAGCCCTCGCTCGTGGGGTCAGACCACACGGTGGTGTTGAATTCGCAATCCGGATGCAGCCGCGCAAATTCCTCCTTCTGCTCCTCCGGCACCGGCGCGGAGCAGCCCAGCCAGAAGCGCTTGAGCTTATCGAGACCGTAGGTGGCGGAAATATCGTCAAACCCGCGGCAGTTGGCAACATTCAGATGCTCCAGCTGTGTGCAGGCGGCAAGCGGCGAGAGGTCGGTGATATTCGGGTTTGTCTGTATCTCCAGATACTCAAGCTTTGTGCAGCCGGCGAGCGGCGTGAGGTCCTTGATGCTGTTCATCGCCAGTATCGCCACGCGCAGATTCGGCATATACGCCACAAACGAAATATCCGTGATCACCTCATTGTGCCCGAGGTCAAGGTACAGCACATCCGTGCAGTATTTGAGCACCTCAACGTCAGAGTCGCGCAGCATTCCGCCGACGGACGGCTTTGACGCGAGGATCTTGGGCGTATTGGTGCGCACGCTGTAAAAGTCGCCGAACCAGATTCGCCAAACAACCTTCACGTTCGGAAACTCATCCCGCAGCGCCGCCATGCTCTCGTTCGACACGCCGCACGAGTCCATATCCAGAAAGCGCAGGTTCTTCATGCAGGGAATGATCTGCCGCGCAAGCGCGCCCTCATCGCCGACGTCAATGTGGTTTATATCCACCTTTCGGTCAAGCAGCGTGAAAGGCTTGCCGTAGAACGAGAAGCTATAATTAAAGTCCACGTCAGGGCGCGACCGGACAAGGCGCGCAATGTCGCCCCATGAGATCGCACAGTCCGTCTCCGCACCGAGCTCCGCAGTCTTCAGCGCCGTCATCTCCGGCAGCACCTCAAGCACCGCGTCCACATCCTGCGGCGTGATGCCGCGCAGGTCGAGAGCCTCGGTCTCCGCATCCACACGCTGACCCAGCACAGTCCACTCCGCTGTCTGTTCCGCAGCGGCAGTCTCTTCTGCCGGCGCAGAGGCAGCGCTTGCCCGGGCTGCCGCGTTTGCGCTGTTGGAGAGAGGCGCTTCGCCGTCCGTACCGCCGGTGCAGGCGCACAGCGTCAGCGCGAACGCCGCCGTCAGCGCCGCGGCGGCTATTTTGTTTTTGATAAGCTCAGAAAGCATTGCAGACGCCTCCGCATAATAAACTGTGTTCTGATTCTCAGTATAGCAAAGCCAGGAGAAAAAAACAACCGGATGCGCGGCTCAATCGCCCATCCGGTGTTGATATTTTTCTGACGCCGTGATAATGATAGTATTTATGCAGAGGGCGCGTCGGACACCAGCGGCATGCCGGCTGCGCGCAGCGCCGCCTCCGCCAGCACGGACGTGGGGTCGAGCACGGGCGCTTCAATGGAGTAATCCGCAAACGCAATGGGCAGCTCCGTGCAGCCGAGGATGAAGCACTCTGCGCCCTGCGCTGTGAGCCTGCCGATCGCGGCGCGCACGGCGGAGGCGTCATAGTCGCGCTTTCCCGCCTTCACGCCGGAGTATATCATGTCCATGACCGCGCGCTGACCCTCCGCGTCGGGCTTGATAAGGTCTATCCCCTCTGCGGCAAACGGCGCGTCGTATACGTGCGACTGCACGGTCCCGTCCGTGGCGAGCAGGGCGCACTTCGTGCTGCCGAGCGCCTTTGCGCGCTTTGCCGTCTCACGCGGCATGTGCAGCATCGGCACGCGGATGAACGGCGCGATGCGGTCATAGAAATAATGCGCGGTGTTGCACGCCATCACCAGCACGTCCGCCCCCGCCGCCTCCAGCGCAAGACACGAGCGCACCAGCTCCGGCACTGGATCTTCCCCGCCAGAGAGAATGGCGGCGGTGCGGTCAGGGATATTGGTGTTGCAGTCGGCAATGATATGCGCGTGCTGCTGGTCGCTCGCCGCATCCGTCAGCTCTATCATTTTGCGCATTAAATCAACCGTCGCCATCGGACCCATGCCGCCGACGATACCTATGGTTTTCTTCACAATAAGCCCTCCTCACAGTAAAGCTAAAGTTATAGCCGCAGATTTTTCTGCGGCTAAGTCGCGTTTATGTGTGCGTGACGTCAGCCAAGGAACGTTGACTTCACCACCAGCAGCAGCGCTGCAAGCGCAAGCTCAAGTATGATGAGCGCAAGCCCCTTTGCCGTCTCCCTGCCGACAAATGCGTGCATCTCCTCGTCGCTGCTGCCTTTGTATTTCCGGCGGAGCTTAAGGTTGTCCGCATTGACGGTGATGCAGAACACGCCCACCAGAAACATTGCCAGAAGTATCCCAAGGGCAATTATCATGCCGTAAATTTCGCTGTCTAACATAAATAATACCTCGCCAGTTGTGCTGCCTTATTTTTTATCTTATTTTTTGTTTTATATTGTACAACGTGGCGGCGGTTTTGTCAAAGCATCTTTTTCCCTGCGCGCAGCGCCGCTCAGCCGTTGTCCAGTCTGGCGTGCTCGGCAAGCATACGGTCCTTCAGCTCCATGAGCCTCGGCGAGAGATCGACATAGTAGCGGTGCGGATTGTCAAAGCGCCTGACCTCCGGCCAGAGGGTGCTCACGCTGTAGGCGCAGTGGGTTTTTATCTCTTTGAGCGCCGGCTCTTTGTACACGAGCTCGCCGTTTTTGAATATCGGCTTCAACAGCTTTTCCGCGCGGAAGTCCGTCAGCGTTTTCCGCTTCCAGCGCGCGTCCGGGTCGCACAGCTCGATAGGCTTCGTGTCGTCTATGACCTCGTCATGCATACAGATATAGTCTGCCTCTGCCATGCCGGTTTTCCGGTTGAAGAGCCGGTACACCGTCTTGAAGCCGGGGTTCGTGATCTTGCCGACGTTCTCGCTGACCTTTATCTTGGGGATGATGTTTCCTTTCCCATCCTCCACGGCGCAGAGCTTGTACACCCCGCCGAACACCGGGCTGCTGCGCGAGGTTATCAGCCGCTCGCCCACGCCGAAGGAGTCTATCTTTGCGCCCTGGCGCAGAAGCTCCGAAATAAGGCGCTCGTCGAGAGAATTGGACACCGTAATGGTGCAGTCCGTCCACCCCGCCTCGTCGAGCATGGCGCGGGCGCGCTGGGTGAGGTATGCCATGTCGCCGGAGTCAAGGCGTATGCCGCACTTTTTGATGCCCAAGGGCTTGAGCACCTCGTTGAACGCGCGTATCGCGTTTGGCACGCCGGACTTGAGAGTGTTGTAGGTGTCCACAAGCAGCACGGCGTTGTCAGGGTACGCTTTGCAGTAGGCGACAAAAGCCTCATACTCGCTCGGGAACATCTGCACCCAGGAGTGCGCCATCGTGCCTGCGGCGGGCACGCCGTAGAGCTGGTCGGACACGGTGCAGGCAGTGCCTGCGCAGCCGCCTATATACGCAGCGCGCGCACCGGTCACCGCGCCCGCGATGCCCTGCGCCCGGCGCGATCCGAACTCCAGCACCGCGCGCCCCTCGGCGGCGCGGCACACGCGGTTTGCCTTTGTGGCGATGAGGCTTTGATGGTTGAATTCCAGCAGCATATACGTCTCCAGCAGCTGCGCCTGTATTGCGGGCGCGCGCACGGTGACGATAGGCTCACGCGGGAAAATGGGCGTGCCCTCCGGCACGGCCCATATGTCGCCCGTGAAGCGGAAATCGCGCAGATAGGCGAGAAAGCCCTCGTCAAATATCCCGCGCGAGCGCAGATAGGCGATGTCTTCCTCGTCAAAGTGCAGCTTTTCGACATAGTCGATGATCTGCTCAAGCCCGGCGGCAATGGCAAAGCCGCCCTCATCCGGCACGGAGCGGTAGAATATGTCGAAATACGTGATCTCGTCCTTCCGACCGCTGACAAAATAGCCGTTGCCCATGGTCAGCTCATAAAAATCGCAGAGCATGGTAAGGTTGATGCCGTTGGCACTTTTCATATCGTGATTCTCCTGTCGTGATTTGTGCAGTTTATGTGTCTGCTCCGTATATTATAGTAGTATTATATCTTCTGCACTAATCAAACGCAAGATATTTGTGTAAAATGTTAAAACATTGTTATGATGTTACCGATTTTAGTTGACTTTGCACTGTTCTAGGTATATCTTGATATATGTAGGAAGTTGGCTTTCAGTGTAAAAGTATTGAGCTTCAAAAGGTATATACATGAAAAAACAGATATTTGTCTCCGGCAGGACAGAGCTTGCCGGTAACCATACAGACCACCAGAAGGGGCGGATGCTCGCCTCCGCCGTGCACTTCGGACATTACGCCCAGTGCGAGGCGAACGGATCAAATATCGTGCGCGTGCAGTCCGAGGGATTCAAGCCCTTTGAGGTCAACCTCACCCACCTTACCGTGCGCACGACCGAGTTTGGCACGCCGAAATCCCTTGTGCGCGGCGTAACGGTTGCGTTCAGGGAGCTGGGTCTGAATGTCGGCGGGTTTGACGCGCGGATAAAAAGCACGCTTTCCCCCGGCTCCGGGCTGAGCTCGTCTGCGGCGTTCTCGGTGCTCGTGGGGCGTATGTTCAGTGAGCTTTTCAATAACGGCGAGGTAGACCCTCTGGTAATTGCCCGCGCCGGGCAGCAGGCGGAAAACGAATATTTTGGCAAGCCCTGCGGCATTATGAGCCAGCTCGCCTGCGCTTTCGGGCACACGGTCTATGCCGACCCGAAGACCGGCGAGATAGAGCAGATACGCGCAAGCTTCACGCCGATGGGGCTGACGATGTGCCTGACTGACACCGGCGGCAGCCATGCCGGATTGGATACGTCCTACGCCCGCATCCCCGCCGATATGGTGTACATCGCCAATCTCTTCGACAAGGGCGTGCTCGGCGATGTCGATCCCAAGGAATTCTACCGCAAGGGCTGGGATCCGGCAAACCGTCCCGTGCGCCGCGCGATGCACTTTTTCGGCGAGAATGAGCGCGTGCCGCGTATGCGCGATGCGCTCAAGAACGGCGACGGGGAGACGTATATGCGTCTGATGAACGAATCCGGGCGCTCGTCCGAGCAGCTTCTGAACAACATCGTCACCAGCGCCACGGGCGACACGAAGCTTGCCCAGGGGCTGGAGCACAGCCGCCGCCTTCTCGAGGGCAAGGGCGCGTGGCGCGTGCATGGCGGCGGCTTTGCCGGGTGCGTTCAGGCGCTCATGCCGACGGACTTTTTCCCAGAATACAAGCGCAGCATGGAATCGGAATTCGGCGCGGGAAGCTGCATAGAGATAAACATAATGTGACAGCTTTATACCGGGGCGGCAAAGCGCCCCGGTTTTAGCTCTTCACGGAAAATTTACTTGCTGATTACCAGAAAATGAAGTAAAATATTTACTTGCAAATATATTCGTACCCGGCTTTGCTTTTTATCGGAGGTATAGTATTGGAGCTTACATGGATGGGCAGATACCGCGAACTCGTGCGCGCGCTGGTGTTTTACTCCAACAATTCTAACCGCGGCGTTCTGCGCAGACGGTCATCCGCAAAAGATCCGCATCTGACGCAGCACGAATACCAGATCCTTGAGTATATATGCGAGTTCGAGGACAGCAACCGCATCATGACCGACATTTCGAAGGATCTCGGCATTCTGCAGAGCAACATCACCAAGGCGACAAAGCGCCTGCTGGAATTGGGGCTCATCGAGCGCTACCGCATCCCCGGCAACAGAAAAAACATTGTCCTCAAACCCAGCGCACTTGGGCGGGAAGCCTACAGGGCATACTGCACGGAGGATGTTTCCCCGGTATTCACGGCTTTTTTTGATGCGCTGAGTGGCTTTTCGGATGAACAGCTTGCACAGTTTGAAAAAGCGATATGGTCTCTCAGCCGTCGATGGGGCGAGTTATCAGATAAGCCGCACGAAAAGCTCGAAAAGATTGAATAATACCTTTTTGTACCCTGCCTGCTGCGCACCGTGCGCGCGGGCAGGGCTTTTTCTGTTTTTGAGACAGGAATTTGATTTGTGTATTTTGTACAATTATTAAAATATTTTTTGTTGTAAAACAATATTGTTTCTTTTTGAATAAAATGATACGATAGTTTCATCAAATGGAGTGCGGCCGTCTCCATCGGAAATTCAACAAAGAAAAGAGAGCGTATATAATGAAAAAGCGCACAAAACTTCTGCTTGTTATTGCACTATGTCTTTGCCTTGTAAGCTCTGTATTCGCATCGCTGTTCCAGTCGTCATTCGGCGCGGTGACCGTTGAAGACTTTAAGGTTATTCTTGAGGACGCGACCTATGTCAACGGGCAGATATATATTCCCAAGGACGCCTCTGCCGAGCACAAGCTTCCGCTCATAGTCACTTCACACGGCAGCTACAACAATCTTGACCATCAGGATCAGAACATGATAGAGCTGTCCAGACGCGGATATGTTGTCATATCCACGGATGCCTACTGCCACGGCTCATCATCGGTCACACCCGAAGGAATAAACGTTTACAATATGCAGCGCATCGTTGATTACGCCTGCGCGTGCTTCAACTTCATTGACACTGATAAGATAGGCATAACCGGGCACTCCATGGGCGGGCAGATCACTAATGCCACCGCCGAATATTTCTTCAGGCAGGAAGCGCTCGGGCTTGGTGAAAACAGAATTGCCGCCGTTCTGGACGTGGGCTATGATCCGCAGTACGCCGACTATGAATTTGACGGTGCGGAAAGCGCAACGAAGCTGGCCGTTGACTGGGGCGTAATTGCCGCAACTTATGACGAGTGGTTCTTCCCGGGGGACACAGGGAATCCTGCCGAGTATCTGACAAGCTCCGACGCGGTCTCCTTCATCAACCAGCTTGACGGCGTAGATATATCCGCCCCGGTCGAAAACCACAGAATATACACCGGCACTATAGACGGCGAGGAATATATCCGCGTCATCAACCAGAACGATGAGATTCACCCGCTCAATCACTTCTCCTCCGCAAGCGCGCGTGATGCCGTCAACTTCTTCTATGCCTCGCTCGGCGTTCCGGACGGTCACGCCGCCATAGACGCGACAAACCAGATCTGGCAGTGGAAGGAATTCTTCAACCTCATCGGTCTTGTCGGCATTTTCCTCTTCCTCTTCCCGTTTGCCTCTATGCTCGTCCACGGCACGACCTTCTTCTCCGAGCTTGCTCAGGCAGAGCCTGCACCTGCGCCGAAACTTGATTCTGCCGGGAAAAAGGCAAAATATTGGGTGGTTTATGCCATTAACACCATTCTCCCGTGCCTGCTCGTCATGCCCGTAATGTACAGGCTTGTCGGCAAGGAGTCATTCGTCCCATTTACCTACAATAACTGGTTCGGCGAACCGAACACTAATGAACTTGCCGTATGGACGCTCATCGTCGGCATTGTGCTGCTGGCAGTGTTTCTCATTGCCAACGCCATCGGGCGCGGCAGCAATGAGCGCGGCGTACCGGCTTGCTGGGGCGTGAAAGCAAGCGCACGGGTTATCTGGAAAAGCTTCCTGCTTGCGCTTGCAACCGTATCTGCCGCCTATGTAATACTGTTCTTCTCTGATCTTGTGTTCAATGTGGACTACCGCATCTGGGTCATAGACATGCGCGTGTTTAATGTGCAGAAGGTGCTCTTTGCGCTGGCATATTTCCCTGCATGGGCAGTGTTTTATCTTGTCAACTCGCTGCTCGTCAACGGCGGCAACCGCATTGAGGGCCGCCCGGAGTGGCTCACGCTCGTGCTGAGCTGTGTCTCCAATATTCTTGGCATTGCGGTGCTTATCCTTATCCAATACCATGGCATCATCGCAAACGGCGTGTTCACATTCAATTCCATGCGCATAGTCAACCTTTTCCCGCTCATCTTCCTGATCCCTGTCGGCACCATTGTCAGCCGGGTATTCTTCAGGGACACCGGGAAAATATACGCCGGGTCATTCGTCATTGCCATGCTCTACACCATGATGACCGTTGCAAACACCATGGTACTCGGCACTGTGCTGTAAGGGCTTACTCTTTGCCATACCGTTAATACAAACGCAAAACTGCCGTGGCTGCATATGCAGCCCCGGCAGTGTTCCATATTCGGATGTATGCGGATGTGCCTGCTCCCGCTCTTACCGGCACACAAGCTCGCCGTTTACCGCGTCCACCGTGATGGTGGAGCCGGCGGCGAGGTTGCCGCCGAGTATCGCGCGGGCGATGAGCGTCTCCACGCTCGACTGGAGGTAGCGGCGCAGCGGGCGCGCACCGTACAGCGGATCGTAGCCGCGCTCAATGATGAGCTGCTTTGCCGCATCCGTGATCTCCAGCCCAAGCGACTTGTCTGCAAGCCGCTCGCGCAGCGAGCTGACCATGATGTCGATGATGCCGTTGAGGTTGTCCTTCGTGAGCGGGTGGAACATGATGATCTCGTCGAGCCTGTTGAGAAACTCCGGGCGGAACGACATCTTCAGCTCCTGCATCACCGCGCTCTGCGCCTCATCGCTGATGCTGCCGTCGGGGTTGATGCCGTCAAGCAGATGCTGGCTGCCGAGGTTGGAGGTGAGGATGATGATGGTGTTCTTGAAGTCCACCGTGCGTCCCTGAGAATCCGTGATGCGCCCATCGTCGAGAATCTGCAGCAGGATGTTGAACACGTCCGGGTGCGCCTTCTCTATCTCGTCGAACAGCACCACGCTGTACGGTTTGCGGCGCACAGCCTCCGTCAGCTGTCCGCCCTCGTCGTAGCCGACGTATCCGGGAGGCGCGCCGATGAGACGCGACACGGAGAATTTCTCCATGTACTCCGTCATGTCTATACGCACGATGTTGTGCTCATCGTCAAAGAGGCATTCTGCCAGAGATTTTGCAAGCTCCGTCTTGCCGACGCCGGTAGGACCGAGGAAAAGGAACGAGCCGATGGGTCTGTTGGGGTCGGCGATGCCGGCGCGTGAGCGCAGTATCGCTTCCGTGACCTTCTCTACCGCTTCGTTCTGCCCGATCACGCGCTTATGAAGATACCCATCGAGATGCAGCAGCTTCTCGCGCTCACCCTCCATGAGCTTCGCCACGGGGATGCCGGTCCACTTTGCCACGATGCCGGAAATCTCCTCTTCCGTCACGGTGTCGTGCACCATGGTGTTCGCCTTGCTCTGCTCGGAGCGTTTCTCGGCTTCCTCCAGCTTCTTTTCAAGCGCGGGCAGGTCGGAATATTTGAGCTTTGCCGCCTTTTCGTATTCGTAGCGCATCTGCGCGTTCTCGATCTCGGCGTGCATCTTCTCGATCTCGGCCTTGAGCTTTTTCACCTCGTCCACGCTGCTCTTTTCAGACTCCCAACGGGCCTTCTGCTCGTTATAGTCGTCCTTGAGGTTGGCAAGCTCCTCGCGAAGCTTTGTGAGGCGGTCCTTGCTGAGCTGATCGTCCTCTTTCTTGAGCGCCATTTCCTCGATCTCAAGCTGCATGATCCTGCGGCGCATATCGTCCAGCTCCGCCGGCATGGAGTCGATCTCCGTGCGTATCAGCGCGCACGCCTCGTCCACAAGGTCTATTGCCTTGTCCGGGAGGAAACGGTCGGTGATGTAGCGGTTGGAAAGCGTCGCCGCGGCGACGAGCGCGCTGTCGTGGATGCGCACGCCGTGGTACACCTCGTAGCGCTCCTTGAGCCCACGGAGGATGGATATGGTGTCCTCCACGCTCGGCTCATCGACCTGCACGGGCTGGAAACGACGCTCCAGCGCCGCGTCCTTTTCGATATACTTGCGGTATTCGTCAAGCGTCGTTGCGCCTATGCAGTGCAGCTCGCCGCGCGCGAGCATCGGCTTGAGGAGGTTGCCGGCATCCATGCTGCCCTCGGTCTTGCCTGCGCCGACTATGGTGTGCAGCTCATCAATGAACAGTATGATGCCGCCCTCGCTGCGGCGTATCTCCTCCAGCACGGCCTTCAGCCGTTCCTCGAACTCGCCGCGGTACTTCGCGCCGGCTATCAGCGCGCCCATGTCCAGCGAGAATATGGTCTTGTTTTTCAGCCCCTCAGGCACGTCGCCGCGCACGATGCGCTGCGCCAGCCCTTCGGCTATCGCCGTCTTGCCGACGCCCGGCTCGCCGATGAGCACGGGGTTGTTTTTCGTCTTGCGCGAGAGGATGCGTATGACGTTTCTTATCTCGGCGTCACGCCCGATAACGGGATCCAGCTCATTGTCGCGCGCACGCTTGACAAGGTCTGTGCCGTATTTTGCAAGAGCGTCGTATGTGCTCTCCGGGTTGTCGCCGGTGACGGGAGCGGTCTTGACCTTGGAAAGCTCCGTGGTAAACGCGGTCTTGGTGATGCCGTGCCCGTTGAAGATGCGCTTTATGTTCGCGGTGGGCGCGGCAAACATGCCGATCATCAGATGCTCAACGGAGAGGTACTCGTCGCCCATGGACTTTGCGGCTTTCTCGCCGGCGGATATTATGCGCTCGGTCTCCTGCGACAGGTATGTCTGCGTATCGCCGCTGACCTTGGGCAGGCGGGCGATCTCCGTGTCAAGCTCGGAGAGCACGGCGTTGCAGTCCACGCCCATTTTGCCCAGCAGCGACGGGATCAGACCGCCGTCCTGGTCGACCAGCGCGTAGAGCAGATGCTCGGGTGTAATGTAGCTGTTGTGGTTTTCCTGCGCCATTGATTGCGCGGTTTGTATTGCTTCAAGAGTTTTCTGGGTAAAATTCTGTGCATTCATGAATCGGTCTCTCCTTTCGCCTCTGGCATGCTTTTTTAGATATGCACCGGGGTTTTGATAAGATTGGAGTAATATGCGGCTTCGACGTCATGCGCGTCATACCTGCCGCTGAGGTAGCCCTTCATGAGCTTGTCAAAAAGCGTGATATACTGACTTATGGCGTTTGCGAGCGCGTCCGCCGAGCAGTCTCTGTCCGGCGCGGCGATGCTGCGCACAAACTTGCCGTCATAGAGCGCATACTCAAGCTTTGCGCCTGTCAGCGGGTAGAGAAGCCTGTCCTCTATATCCTTCCACACGCGGAAAAACTCCGTCATTGCGGAGATGAGCGCGGCGGACTGCGTCCTGAACACGACGGACAGCTCGCCTATCGACGCCTCCCCGCCGGGGATGAGCGCGACCTCGTACTTCACCGTCGGGCGGTATTTGTACTCCAGTGAGCTTTTCAGCGACATGGAGGAGGTGTTCGGCGCGAAGAACGGCACAAACTCCCTTGACGGGGTCATGAGCTGTTCAATGGCAGAAAGCACATCGTTTATCCGGCGCTCGGGCGTGGTATAGTTGACGTATTCCGCAAGGATCTGGTTTATAAGGCTTGAGCGGCTCGTGCCCATGCGGTGCGCCAGAGCATCGACCTCTCGCACGACCTCGTCATTGAGCATCAGGCTGTACAATGTTTTTTTCATGGGCTTGATCATCCCTTTCGTTTTTCTTACAAGTACATTATAACACCTATGCGGAAACTTGTCAATAGGATTATATAATATTTTGCGCAATTTATATCGAGTTTACAGAACGTTCAAATATTGAGCGCGGGCAAGCAGCATGACAGTTGCTGACGGTCGCGGAACGCAGCTGCGTGAACACAAAATTACGCAATCTCGCTCTTGATTTTTTGCGGTATATTGGGTATAATGGCACAGCGTGTGACGTAAAAAAAGAATATGCAGCGGTATCGAAGTGGTTATAACGGCCCTGACTCGAAATCAGGTGTACCGGCAACGGTACCGTGGGTTCGAATCCCACCCGCTGCGCCAGAAATCACGCCAGCAGCCGGTTTTTCAGGCTGCTGGCTTTTTTCGGTTCGGTGCAAAGCCTGCGGCGCGCATCGCAGCGGCAGCCGAAATAAGCTTCGGGCTGTAATCCAGATGTGCGCAAGCGTTCGCCGCAGCTGAGAAAAGTCGCTGCGGTCAGGTCATTCCTGAATCCGCTTCACGGCAATACCGGGTTTGAAACGTGCATCACAAGACTGCAAATGCAGAGCTACGTCTGCATCGCAGATTTTGTCTATATGCAGGACAAATTCTATATGCAGGACAAATACGGAAGACTGTATGGCTGGGGTGTTGCGGAGTATGCGGCGCCGGAAGAGCTTTTTGGGTACGACTTTATAACATCTGTCTATCAGCGAGACCCGCAGAAATCCAGAGAGCGCATGATGCAGCATCTTTCCTCCGTCCTGCCGGGTGCGTCCGCACATCAGATCACGAAGATATTGAAAGGATGAGACACAATGAGCAAGAAACTTGTAGCGTATTTTTCTGCGTCCGGCGTGACCGCGAAGGTTGCCGAGGCGCTGGCAGAGGCAATCGGCGCGGACATCTTTGAGATCGAACCGAAGGTGCCTTACACGGATGCTGATCTGAACTGGATGGACAAGAACGCCCGCAGCACGATTGAGATGAACGATCCTGCTTCCCGCCCTGAGATTGCCGTGAAGCGGAACAACATAAAGGACTACGACACGGTTTTTGTGGGTTTCCCGATCTGGTGGTATGTTGCCCCGACGATCATCAATACGTTTCTTGAGAGCTATGATCTGACCGGCAAGACGATCATCCCGTTTGCGACCTCCGGAGGAAGCGATATGGGGAAGACAAACGAGCGGCTTATGCCGAGCTGCAAAGGCGCAAAGCTGCTGGATGGCAAAGTCTTCAAGGGCAACGCCGGACATAAAGAGCTGGCAGCGTGGGTTGAAGGACTGAAACTTTGAAAATCACATGAGTCGGAGGTTATGTATGGCTTTTGATTTTAAGAAAGAATATAAGGAATTTTATATGCCAAAGAACAGACCGGAGATCGTTACTGTTCCTAAAGCAAATTACATTGCGGTTAGAGGAAAAGGCAATCCCAACGAAGAAGGAGGGGCATATCAGCAAGCAATCGGTGTATTATATGCGGTCGCGTACACTCTGAAAATGAGCTATAAAACCGACCATAGAATTGACGGCTTCTTTGAATACGTAGTTCCTCCCCTTGAAGGCTTCTGGTGGCAGGAGAACACAGATGGCGTGGATTATACCGATAAGTCTGCATTTAACTGGATTTCAGTTATCCGCTTACCCGATTTCATAACGAAAGCGGATTTTGACTGGGCGGTTGAAACTGCAACCAAGAAGAAAAAGCTGGATTGTTCATCGGCAGAATTTATGACGATTGAAGAAGGCTTGTGTGTACAGATCATGCACTTGGGAGCATTTGATGATGAGCCTACAACTGTTGCGCTCATGGATGCGTATTTAGAGCAGAACGGATATGTGAACGACATGAGTAAAGATAGATTGCACCATGAAATCTATCTGTCCGACGCAAGAAAGGTTGCTCCGGAAAAATGGAAAACGGTTATTAGACATCCAGTAAAGAAGGTCTAACTTTTCGGCTTGACGAACAGGAGATGATGATCGCATGAAAATCCTACGTGAACTTTCTTGGCTATGGGAAACGCTGGGCATTGCGCTTGTTGCTGCGGCTGTCTGCATGGCTTGCGCTGCGCTGATTGGCAAGGCAGCGAAGAAGAAGCTCGACAAAAAGTTGTTGGCGGTCATAGGGGCTGCGGCATTTGTGGGCGCGATTCTGGCGGTCATTCTGATCGCCCGGACACCGATGCCGCTTTGATAGGACGGAGAACTTGATGGACAGCGCATAAGCTCCTGCTTTTATACATTGCGGGAAGGAGGACAGCCGAAAATGAAAGACAAAACCTACATCGCAATCGACCTGAAATCTTTCTACGCCTCCGTGGAGTGCCGGGAGCGCGGCTTGGATCCTCTGGACACAAACCTCGTTGTCGCAGACGAAAGCCGGACGGACAAGACCATCTGCCTTGCCGTCACGCCCTCCCTCAAAAGCTACGGTATCTCCGGGCGTGGACGGCTGTTTGAAGTCAAGCAGCGCGTGAAGGAAGCGAATGCCGGACGGCAGCACGACGCACCGGGACACAGACTGGAAGGATCATCACACTTCTTCTCGGAGCTGCAAGCAGATCCGTCTCTG
>ERZ808240.160-NODE-160-length-91491-cov-37.877904_pt1 | contig 91491 bp, 93 predicted proteins | sample MGYA00521084_ERZ808240 | MGnify/ENA primary metagenome ERZ808240 (study PRJEB31516, sample SAMN03275571) | gut metagenome | biome: mammalia-associated habitat; material: feces | host: Papio cynocephalus | place: Kenya | collected 2012-08-06 ...
TATATTTATTACAAAAACAGGGCCAAATAACACCACGTTTTGGCCTTTATACCCAGAATGACGCCACTAGCATCAGTGGCCGCACGGCCACAGCAGGATTTACCCTTATTGAACTATTAGTCGTTGTCCTCATAATTGGCATTTTGGCATCGGTGGCAATGCCGCAATATAATAAGGCTGTGGAAAAAAGCCGCGCGACTCAGGCATTAGCCCTTTTAAAATCCTTATATGCCGCGCAGGAAGCCTATTATATGGCAAATGGCTCGTATGCTACGTCATTTGACGAGTTGGACATTAGCGTGCCGTGGACAGGTACGACTAAATGGTTTAATACAGCCACAGATACGCGCTCCAATGAGAAATGGTCATTACAAATGTATGTAAATGGGGAAAATATGGCCATATATTTAGGGCGTATTTCGGGCGAATATAAGGGCGCAGGTTGGACGATGGCCTTAAAGGGTGATGTTTCTGGCGGTAATGGTATTTTGTTTTGTGGTGAGCGAAACAGTTTGGGTATTGCTTATACCAAAACAACCGGCAGTTATTGTACGCAGATTTTTGGCGGTACAAAAGTATATGAGGACACGGGCCTGCGAAGATACCGTTTACCATAAAAACAGCCCCGCATTTTTTGATTTACGCGGGGCTGTGCTATGTGTTGCAAAAGATTATTCTTGGTAATCCTTTAACATTTTTGTACGGCTGGGGTGGCGCAGTTTGCGGATAGCCTTGGCTTCAATCTGGCGCACGCGTTCGCGCGTAACATTGAACATTTTACCCACTTCTTCCAAGGTGCGCGGGTAGCCGGAGTCAATCCCAAAGCGCAGGCTGATAATTTTGGCTTCGCGTTCCGAGAGCGTCGCCAACACATCGGCCACTTCTTGCTTGCGCAGAAAGTCCACCGCCGCGCTGGTGGGGTTTGGCCCGTTCTTATCTTCAATAAAGTCTTCCAAGTTGGAATCCTCGTCCTCGCCAATCGGCGTAGAAAGGGAAATCGGGTCTTGCATAATTTTGAGCACGCTTTTCACCTTTTCCACGGACAGGCGGAGCGTTTTGGAATAATCTTCCAAGGTGGGCTCGCGGCCGTGCTCTTGGCGGAATTTGTTGGTAACCTTGGTCAGTTTGGAAACCAATTCCTTCATATGCACGGGGATACGGATTGTATTGGCCTGGTCGGCAATGGCGCGGTTGATGCTCTGGCGGATCCACCAGGTGGCATAGGTGGAGAATTTAAAACCGCGTTTGTATTCAAATTTTTCTACGGCTTTCATTAAGCCCAAGCCGCCCTCTTGAATTAGGTCAGAGAGTTCCAAGTTGGAATTGACGTGCTTTTTGGCAATGGAAACCACCAAGCGCAGGTTGGCCTTGATGAGTTTCAATTTGTCCTGCAAAATCATATCTTCAAAGAAGACGATACGGTCGTTAAAGGACAAAAATTCCTTTTCCGTCATCGGCAGCATATCCACCATTTGCGCGTGGCGGCGTTGGACATCCTCAATATTCGCCAAGGCGCGTTCCAATTCCGGCAAGGTAAATTTGGTGGCTTTTTTAAATTCCTTTTCCGTCATTTTGCCCGCTTTAAATTTGGTAACCAGTTTTTTGACGTCTTCGTATTTGCCGAAATAATCGTCAAAGCGTTGCATATCGTTGCGGGTTTCGGTCAAGCGGTCGGCCAAGTTTTTAATTTTGTTGGTTAAACGTTTGATTTTGTTTTGGTTCAAATTCAATTTGGTAATGGTCGCCACGACTTCTTTTTGTTTGGCTTCCAATTTTTCAATGGCGTTGTTGCGCTTTTTGTCCGTCAGGTTGCCCTCGCGCAGTTCCTTCATTAATTTGGTAATTTCCTGCTCGCGTTTGCCGATGAATTGCGCCGCATCTTTGAGTTTTTTGCGCATATTGTTCAGTTCGCGCGTGGTGCGTTTACCGCGGGGCATAAGTTCCTTGGTGGTCATTTCTTCCTGGTCCACCAATTCTTCCCAGTTGCAAATTTCGCGCATTGTGATAGGGGATTCCAATACCAATTTGCGCAGTTCTTTTTCACGTTCGCGGATGTTGCGCGCCAAGGTGATTTCCTCATCGCGCGACAAAAGCGGCACTTTACCCATTTCGGACAGATACATACGGATAGAGTTGGAAATATCCGGGCTGGCGGAGGACCAATCTTCGCTTAACGCCTCTTTGTCGGCGGCGGAGACGGATTTAAATTTCTTTTGGTCCACTACCTGAATACCCAAATCGTCCAGCGTACCCATTACGCCGTCAATGTCTTCCGCGCTCATATCCGACGCGGCGATAGAGCGGTTCAAATCTTCCAAAGATAAGAAGCCGCTTTCTTTGCCTTCTTCTACTAAATCTTTCAGCGCTTTATTTCCCGATGCCATAATTTCCTCAACTGCGATATTTTTTTAATTTGTTTTGCAATTCTATATATTTTTTAAAAACTTCCGGCGGTACATTTCCGGCGCCCAGTTGCTTCATTTGGCGGCGGACCTCTTGTAATTGTTTATGCAGACCGCTTTGCTGCAATTTGGCCGCACAGGCGGCAATGTCGCGCGCCGGGTCAAAATCTTCCGGCGTTTGTAACAGGGCCAACTTTACAAATTCACTCTTTTGCGCGGGGGCCAGTTTAGCCGCTTCCTGCGCCAAATCGGGCTCCTGCGGGTGTTCCATATGCGCCCGGACCAAGGTTTCAAACAGGTTCCAGGCGGCGGGGGTGGAAAAATCCTCCCGCGTGAGTTCGGAGCATAACACCAAATGCGCCGGACTCTTTAAAATCCAAGACAGCAAATCTTCTTCCGCCGGGGTGGCAATCGTGTTTTCCAACACCGTTTGCTGGCGGCGGAACCGCGGCGCCGGGGAATAAGACACCTCGCGCAAGCGTTCCATTACCAACTCTTCATCTACGCCCAAATGCTCAGCCACATATTTGGCCCACTCGCGCCGGACGATTTCATCCGGCTGTTTGGATATCGTTTCCGCCAATTCGGACACCAAGCGCGTTTTATCCTGCGCTTGGATAGGCTGCTCGCATTGTGAGAGGAGCAAATTGGTGTGAAACGCAATTAAATCTTGGGCGTTATTTAAAATTTCTTCAAATTTTTCCTTGCCGTATTGGGCAATGTATTCGTCCGGGTCCAGTCCGTCGGGCAGGGAGGCCACCTTTACAAAGAGCCCGCGCTCAATCAAAATAAGTCCGCCGCGTATGGCGGCCTTAATTCCAGCGGCGTCCGGGTCAAACAGGACGACTACCGTATCCGTATAGCGTTTTAACAGCCGGGCGTGTTCCTCGGTCAAACTGGTGCCCAAGGGAGCCACAGTATAACCCGCGCCTGCTTGGTGGCAGGCGATGACGTCCATATATCCTTCCAGCAGTACCGCGCGACCCGCTTTGCGGATTTCGGGGCCCGCAAAATTGAGCCCGTATAACACTTGGCTTTTGGTAAATAAAACCGTTTCGGGCGAATTTAAATATTTGGGCTCACCCTCGCCTAAAATGCGTCCGCCGAAGCCCACCGTATCGCCCCGTTGGTTGATAATGGGGAACATCAGGCGGCTGCGGTAATAATCCCGCGGGCCGTAGGCAGTTAAAACACAGAGCCCCGCGTCCTTTAAATCTTGGTCCGTAAACCCCGCGGCGCGCGCTTCCTTGGCTAGGGCGGTGGGGTCGTTCTTGGCAAACCCCAATTCAAACTTTTGGCAGGTTTCTTTGGTCAAATTACGCTCTTTTACGTACGCGCGCGCGAATTCGCCACCGGCCGACATCAAATTTTTATGATAAAACGCTTTGGCAAAGTCTAATAACTTGCGCAAGGTGGCGCGGCGCATTTCTTCGCCCGTTAAAGGGCGCATAGGCTTGTATTCCAGCCCGGCCTGCGCGGCCAATTTTTCAAGCGCTTCGTTAAAGGATAAATTTTCAATCTTCATCAGAAAATCAAAAATATCTCCGCCCGCCTGGCAGCCGAAACAATAGAACAACCCCTTTTCGCTGTTGCAAGTGAAGGAAGGGGTCTTTTCTTTATGAAACGGACAGCAGGCTTTGTAGGTTTTACCCGAGCGTTTAAGGCCCGGAACGTATTGCCGGATAAATTCTACAATGTCCAATCTGTCCTTAATTTGTTCTGTGAGGTTATTATTCACGGTGCCGCCTGTTTTAGATTAAAGTTAAAGGCAAATAAGGCAATAGTCCGATACTTGCGTAAAGGACTATTGCCTGTGGTGTTACTTTAATTAAAAACGTCTGCGTTTGGTGCGGCGGGCGCGGCGTTGGGCTTCCTGCGATTTGATTTTTCTCTTCACGCTCGGAGGCATATACGTTTCGCGTCTTTTGATTTCTTTCAAAATGCCGTTCTTTTCGCATTCTCTTTTGAAGCGTTTCAAGGCTTCTTCAAGATGTTCGGCATCTCTCACTTTTACGAAAACCATTACTTTTTCACCACCTTCTACGGTTAATAGACAAAAATAAAAACGGTATTTTATACCTTATGTATATTATACCTTATTTTTCTTAAATTTTACGTTTTTTTAACCTGCGGGCCACAAAAAACGTCTTCCGGCCATTAAGTGGAAGTGCAAATGGTCCACACTTTGCCCTGCCCCTTTGCCGTTATTGGTTACTAGGCGGAAATCCTTTAAATCAAACTGTTTGGCCAGTTTTTTGGCAACCAGCAAAATCTTGCCCAGCAGAAGCGCGTCCTTTTCATCCGCTTCCGATAAGCGCGCAATATGCTTGCGCGGAATAATCAAGAGATGGGTTGGCGCTTGGGGGTTTAAATCCTTAAACGCCACCACGTCATCATCTTCATAAATCAGTTGGCTTTTTATAGAGCCGTCGGCAATGCCGCAAAAAATACAATTCATATCCTTATTATACATATAAAAGGCTTGTTTAAACAGGGACTTTTTTATTAGAATAAGCTATCTTTGCGAGGTGCTTATGAAAACAAACGGTTTTACCTTAATTGAACTTTTAGTAGTGGTACTGATTATCGGAATTTTGGCGGCGGTGGCTATGCCGCAATACGAACGGGCGGTGGAAAAGTCCCGCGTGTCCGAAGCGGTGGCCCGCACGCGCGCTATTTGGACGGCCCAACAGGCTTATTTAATGTCTAACGGCAATTATGCCACGGATCTGGCGGATTTGGATTTGACCTTTACCGGTACTCCTACTAATGCGGGCGGAACCCCGTCGCTGAATACAAAGGATTTTTCCTGCCGTGCGGTAAACGCGGGTGCCACGGCGGATAACGCTTTTGGTATTGGCGTGTGCCGCCGCAACGGCAAACCGTATGCCATTTATTATGCCCGCGGAGATGAGCAATTAGCCTGCTATTATGATAATGACGAGGGCGAAAAGTGGTGTCAAATTTTTACCGGAAAAACCGAAGCCCCCTATTATTTTTAACAGGTGTTTAAAAAACCCCGGTTTTGGCCGGGGATTTTTTATGCCTGAAAAATGCGCAGGAACTCAAAAATTGGTATCATATACCTATATTGTATTTTGGAGAAACCCAAATATGGCAAAAAACGACCTGACAACCAGAAACCTGATGTTAGACAGTTTGAAGCAATATGCTAAAAACCGGATTTCCTTTAATCTGATCCGGGAGCATGACGCCAAAAACGAAATTCCGTTAGACATTTTGAAAGAGATGTACGACCACGATGTGCTGGGCGTGCATCTTTTGCTTATTCCCGAAGAATACGGCGGGCTCGGCGGGCAAACCACCGAAATCTACCGCGTGTGCGAACAGTTAGCCCGCATTGACTTGGGCATCGCCACGGGCGTATTCGCCACCTTCCTGGGCAGCGACCCGATTAACGTCGGCGGTACCCCGGAACAAAAAGCCAAATGGTTCAAAAAAATCGCGCAGGAAAATAAACTGGTGGCCTACGGCGCTACCGAAGCCGATGCCGGCTCCGACCTTGTTTCCTTGCGTACCCGCGCCGAGCACGTCATTAAAGACGGCAAAGTGGTGGGCTATAAAATTACCGGCAGCAAGATGTGGATTTCCAACGGTGGTGTGGCTGATATTTACACGGTTCTCGCGTTGGCCCCGGGTGGTCCGAGTTGGTTTATCGTAGAAAGAGGAACCCCGGGTTTTACCCAGGACGTGCACGAAGACAAGCACGGTATCCGCTTGTCCAACACGGCGGGCTTGGCGTTTGACGACGTCTATGTGCCGGCTGAAAATTTAATCGGTCTGAAAGAAGGCCAAGGCTTCCTGCAAGCGCAGGCCGTATTCGGCTATACGCGCTTAATGGTAGCGGCGTTTGGTTTGGGCGGCGGCGAAGAAGCCGTAGAAACGGCCTTGCAGTATGCCCAGCAGCGCATCCAGGCGGGCGGCCCGTTGGCCCAAAAGCAGGGTTTTATGCTGAAACTCATCACCCCGCACTACGTTCGCTTTGAAGCCGCGCGCGCTTATATTGACTGGACGGCCAAACAGTTGGAAGTAAACAACCACGGTTTAGCCACCGAGGGCGCTATCGCCAAATTGTATGCCACCGAATCGGGCAACAAGGCGGCCGAAGATTCTATCCAGGCTATGGGCGGCTTCGGCTACACCAAAGAATTTGCAGTAGAAAAAATCAAACGCGACGTAAAGATTACCTGCATTTACGAAGGTACCAGCGAAGTGTTGGAAATGACGATATTCCGCGGACGCTGGCAGGAACATTTAAAGAGCCGCGGCCAGTATTATTTGAACCAAGCCGCCGAGTTTGACGCTATCCACGCGCAGAACCCCAATGTGGGCGCCGACAGCGTGGCCTTGGGTTTTAGAGCGTTGGCCCGCGTGCTGGACGATTGCCGTATGAACAAACTTACGCGCCACCAGTATGTAACCTTTATGTTGGGCGACCTGATTAGCGAAATGGAAGTAGCCGCCGTGTTTACGCGCCAATGCGCCAACAAGGTAGTAACCGAAGGCAGCCGCTTTGATATCAACACGCTTAGCACTATGGCCCGCGTAAACGCCCGCCAGAGCGCGTTCAAAACCGCTACGGACGGTATGCGCCTTATCTTGGGCACTTGCCCGGCGCACAACGCGGCTGAACTCAGCCAAGCCGTCAACTTGGTGGGCATTGAAGAAAAAATGCTCGGCCTGATTGACGATATGGACGTAGTGTCCGCTAAACTCAGAGAAGTTTTCAAAAAATAGGATACTTATGAATATCATTGTTTGCATTAAACAAGTTCCCGATTCCACCCAAGTAAAGGTGGACCCGAAGACCGGTACGCTCATCCGTGCGGGCGTTCCCAGCATTTTAAATCCGTACGACCACTACGCTTTGGAAAAAGCCTTGGCCATTAAAGCCAAAACGGGCGCCAAAGTAACCGTGCTTTCTATGGGCCCGCAACAGGCCACGGCGGTACTGCGCTTGGCGCTTGCCCTGGGCGCGGACGAAGGCGTTTTGTTGTCCAGCCGTGCGTTTGCCGGGTCGGACACTTGGGCGACCTCTTATGCGCTCGCTATGGCGGTGCGCCATATCGGCCAGTACGATTTGATTCTCTGCGGTCAAATGGCTATTGACGGTGATACCGCCCAAACGGGCCCCGGCATTGCCTTCCATTTGGGCATCCCGCAAATTACGTTCTGCGAAAGCATTGACGCCAGCGGCAACCAAATTGTTGTTAAAAAACTCATTGAGGGCGGCCACCAAATTTTGGAAGCCGACCTGCCGGCCTTGGTTACGATGACGATGCCGCACGACTATGTGGCGAAATATCCTTCCTTTATGGCCGCGCACAAAGCGCAGGATAAAGTGATTCACGTTTGGACGGAAAAAGACGTAAACGCCGACCCGCACAAATTGGGCTTGGAAGGCTCTCCGACCCGCGTGGACCGCATCTTCCCGCCGCCTGCCAGACAGAAAGGCGAAATGTTCTCCGGCTCCGCCGTGGAACTTGCCGATAAGTTTGTAGAGATTTTGAAAAAGGAGAGTGTAATCAAATGATTCAAATTTCGGAAAAATGCGTAGGCTGCGGCAAATGCGTAGCCACCTGCCCTTTTGGGGCGCTCTCCTTGGTAAACCGCAAAGCGGTGGCCAACAACGCCTGCACGATGTGCGGCGCGTGCGTAAGCGCCTGCCCGGTGAAGGCCTTGTCCTTGCCGGCGACGGGTGCCGCCAAGAAAGACCTTTCCGCCTACAAGGGCGTATGGGTATTTATTGAAATTTCCGACGACGGGCATAACCAAAAGGTCCGCCCCGTGGGCTTTGAACTGTTGTCCAAGGGCCGCGAATTGGCGAACCAGTTGGGCGAAGAACTTTGTGCCGTAGTCATTGGCGACGGCGTGGAAAAATACTTTGCCGAACTTTCCCAATACGGTACGGATAAAATCTACGCGGTCAGCAGCCCGGCGTATCACAACTACAACACCGCGGCTTATGCCAACGCTATGGTTACGCTGATTAAAAAGTATAACCCTAGCGTGGTGCTCTATCCGTCCACTTATATTGGGCGCGATTTGTCCCCGCGTATTTCGTCTGAACTGTTTGTCGGTTTGACGGCGGATTGCACGGGCTTGTCCATTAAGGAAGGCAACCTGATTCAAACCCGCCCCGCGTTCGGCGGCAACATTATGGCCGACATTAAATGCCCGGACTATCGTCCGCAAATGTCCACCGTTCGCCCCAACGTGTTCAAAAAGGTTGTTACCACCCCCGGCAAAATGGCCCAAGTGGTAAACGAAGCCATTGCCCTGCCCGCCGATGCGGCCAAAGTGCGCATTATCAATACGCATATGGACCCGCCCGCCGCAGGTATGAAACTGGACGAAGCCGAAGTGGTTATCGCCGGTGGCCGCGGTATGAAGAACCAAGCGGGTTTTGACCTCTTGGAAAACTTGGCCAACGAATTGGGTGGCACGGTAGGTGCTTCCCGCGCGGCGATTGACTTGGGCCTCAAACCCAAAGACCAGCAAATCGGCCAGAGCGGCGTAACGGTTTCCGCCAAATTGTATGTAGCGTGCGGTATTTCCGGCGCGGTACAGCATATTGTGGGTATGGAACACAGCGACGTGATTATCGGTATCAATAAAGACGCCAACGCGCCGATTTTCAACGTCTGCAAATACGGGTTCGTCGGCGATGCGCACCAAATCTTGCCGCGCATTGTGGAAGAACTCAAAAAAACCAAATAACGGTTTTTAAGGAACATAAAACGCCCCCGGTTCTGTATGGAACCGGGGGGCTTTGTATATATAGGGAAATTTAATAATACACGGCGTAGGAAATACTGCCCGGCGTGGGCGGAGGGGGAATCCCTAATTTGCGCTTGCGCTGGGTTTCCTTGAGTTGCTCTTTAAGGAATTGGCGCGTTTGCATATCCACATAGGCGGCTTCTTCTGCGTTTAAATAGACCACGCTTTCCTGCACACGTACGGGGATAGCATCTTCCGGCAGGGGGGTAAGTTCTCTCTTCATAAAAGCGGCCCAAGATAAAAGTTTCTTTGTCATATGTATAGGATAGGTTTTTAACGGTTCTTCTGCCAGGGCCAAAGGGCCCGCCGCCCAGGACAAAAAGGGCCTAGGACCCACTGGGCCTTTTGGCCCCGCCTTTGGCGGTGGTTCGCAAGGCGCGGCCCGCAGGGGGTCGTCATCCCGTAGTGTCTTTATACGGGCTCTGTCGTTTCATAAGAGAACAACAACAGCAAAGACAGATTCCCGACTATGACCTTCGGGAATGACAACTAAAAGGAAAAAGTCGTTATAAAAGAGGTCATCCTGAACTTGTTTCAGGATCTACCGTACGGGTTGTTTGTCGTTGTCGTTTCGTCGTTTATTTTAAAGGGGTTGTTTCGTTTTTTTTTTTTGTTAAAATTTTGATAAATCGCGGTGGTCGTACCCGGATGTATTCGCCGTATAAAAACGCGTATAAAAGGCCGTTTTGCTCAAATATAAAGGCCTTAATAAGGAGAAAAAATGAAAGGGTTTGATGATGTTAGCCGTGCGGCCACTTGCGATAGTGGCGTCATTCTGGAAAGTTGTAGTCCAGAATCTGTTGTTGCGAAACGACGAGATTCCGTACAGAAACCTTACGGAATGACGTCTGGTTGGGGTGGCCGCACGGTAAGTGCTTTTGTTAAAAGGTTGGTTGTTATGTTCCTTATTTGTCTGTTTGCAACGGTAAATGCCCCGGCGGAAATCATTTCCGCGGTGTCGTATAACCCGTCCCGTATGGGTGATTATGTCTATTTAAAGGTGGCCGATAAGGCCAATTTAAAGGGCGGTATTGAGTCTAATACAATGACGGTTCGCTCTGGCGGTACCGTGAGCGCGAGTTCGCCTAATTTAAATTATGATGTTCCCGCCGTAGTGGGTGCGTCCGGTTCTACTTTGGATATGCCGAACACGGCTATTCACGGAAGCAATGCCAATACTTATAACAATTATCAGGCCGTAAACACGGGTACGCCCAGCGCGCTCTTAAATAATGTAAATATAAACGGTGGGCAAACGACGGTTAAAAATGATTCTTATATTTCTACGTTAGATGCGGTAAATAGGCTGAAACAAAAGGCGGCAACTCTGCGCGCCAATAAATTATCTGTCAGCGGTTCGGAGGACGCAAGCCTTTATGACGGTGCAACGACTGACGGATTTACGTTAGCGGGAAATGATATTCCGCAGCCGACGTCTTCGCACGTGAACACGGGTTCTGCTTTAAGTAATTGCCAATTGGCTTGGGAAGATCGCGTAACGAGCGACAACCAAAAGGTAAAACTCTTGGCGCTTACAAATTGCAACGGCGCTACTCCCAGCACGCCCGAAACGGATCCTTGCGAAGATAATATTTACAAAGTCAATCACAAAAGCGAGTGCTGTTCTTACCTTTCTCCCAAAGGGGATACTGATTGTTGGCTTCCTCTTTCTTGGACGTGTGAAGAAGATGGATTATACTCTCAATGGGAGGGAGACTATTGTGGTAATTATGAATCGTATTCTTGCAGTAGCGAAAGTGCGGTTATGGTTTGTTCAGTTGGACAGGCGGATAATACTGTTCTCAGAAAAACTTGTACGTGTGATTATTCACCCAATGGTTGGTAAGAGTATAATATTGTCATTTTTAATAGCCCCGGGCGCTAAACCTGGGGCGTAACTTTCCGCTGTGTAACAAAAATTCCCGTTTGCGCCCCCCGAATTGATATAATCTAAATAAGGTGGATTATGTCTTTATTTTCTAAACTTTTCAAATTGTTTCTGGCCGTAGTGCTTATGCCGCTTATCCCTATGGTGCTGCTGCTAGCATACTATCAGGTACATTTGAAGAACAATATTTTGGAAACGCACGCCAATTTGGCGCAAATTGTGTCCTCGTCTATGAACCAACACATAGAGGACCTTACTTGGCGTTTGTCCTTTGCGCAAAACATTACGTCCACCCTCACCGCGCACAAAAATCCCACCCGCCAGTTGCAAGAAGCATTAGGGGCCAACCCTGACTTTTTGATTTTAGCCGTACTGGATTCATCCGGCAAGGAGTTATACCGCGCGGGCGATACCCAAATTTTAAAGCAACTGCCGCCCATTAATTTGTCGGGCGACGCCTCTTTGCCCGAACTGGCCAAGGATAGGCGTTTGTCCGTCAGCAGTTTTGACGTAATGGACGGCCGCCCCATTAGCGAGTTTATCTATCCGCTTTCCAACGGGGACTTTTTATATGGGATAATGAGTTTCTTTGGCATCCTTTCGCGCATACAGGAACAGCGTATCGGCCAAACGGGGCGCATTTATATTGTGGACCAAAACGGTTCCGTCTATGCCAACGATTACCAATACAAGCCCGCCTTTGATGCAGAAGCGTTACAGAACGCCTTTTCGTCCAAAAGCCGCTTGATTAAAAAGTTAAATACGCCGCAGGAAACATACGTCGGGGCCTTTGCGCCCACGCCTATTTTGGGGGCGTATGCCACCGTGCTCCAATTAAAGAGTGAGGCCTACCGCAGTATTTATTACACCAATATTATTATTGCACTGTTTTTGTTGTCCATTGCTACCTTGGCCTATTTCGGCGCGCTTACGTTTGCGGAACGCTTGGGCGAGCCGATTGGCGCGCTTTCGCAGGCGGCCAAAGAGGTCAGCGCGGGGAATTTTGACGAAAAAATAGACGAGGATCTCGGCTGGGGGGAATTTAAGCATTTGATTGCTTCCTTTAACAAAATGACCGCCGATTTGAAGGATTACCAAGTGTTGCAACTCCAAGCCCAAGTAAGCGAAATGAAGGAGCAGGTCTTCCGCGCCGTCGCGCACGACTTGCGCGCGCCTTTACTCGGCTTACAGGGGTACTTATACATTTTGCAAAGCGGCAAAGTGTCCAAGGATGAAGAAAAACAATACTTGGAATTAATGAGCCAAGCCGCCAAGAATTTATCCTCTTTGTTGGAAGATGTGCTGGACGTTTCGCGTGTGCAGGCAGGGATGATGATGCCCAAAAAGGAAAGCGTGTCTTTGCCGGAAATTGTCAAAAACGTTACCGATACGTTAGCCCCCGCCGCGCAGGAAAAGGGGCTTACGCTGACTGCCGATATTGCGGTGGACCGTTTGCCCGCCGACCCAAAACTTTTACAGCGGGTGATTATGAATTTGGTTTCCAACGCAATTAAATTTACCGATAAGGGTTTTGTCCGTGTGCGTGCGTGGCAGGACGAAAAAGGGTATTATTTATCGGTGGCGGATAGCGGGATAGGCATTAGCGAACACGATTTAAAGGGACTTTTTCAAAAATATCATCAAGTCCATACGGACCGCCAAGGCTACGGCTTGGGGTTGTTTATCAGCCGCCAAATTATGCAGGCGCACGGCGGAACGCTGGACGTAACTTCTAAACCGGGTGAGGGCAGCGTGTTTACGCTCTCTATCCCCAAGGAGCAGAAATGATTGTTTTTTGGCGCTTATTTTTAACCTTCTTTTTGACGGATTTCGTTTTCTTTCATAAAACGATTAACCAGCTTGAAAAAGAAAACTGGCTCAAAGCCGCGGGCTTGCACAGCGTGGTGTTTTTGTTTTGGGCGTATTTGCTTTGCTATGGCTATTTAACAATGCCTTGGCCGTTTTTGGAACTCTTCCATTTGCCCGGCTGGATGTGCATTTTGCTGTGTTGTGCGTTCCACGTGTTTTCAGACCGTTTCTTTCAGTTTGGCGGCAAAATGCGCCACGGCTATGTATTGACCTTTTTTACCAAGATTTTTGCCAACTTGCTCTTTTTGTTCCTGTGCGTGCCGTTTAGAGTCTTGTACGAAACGGGCAATTTCTTTGCCGAATCGTGGGTAATCTTTTTGGTTGGCCTGGTAACCGCTACCCGCGTGGTAGGCTGGTTTATCTTTTCTATTGAGCAGGACCGCTACGGTCGGGATTATCCTACCTTTGACGAACGGTGGTTACTGATGATGGTACGTGCGATTTTCTTTTTGATTATGCTCCTGCCCGGCTGGCGGTGGATGGTGTGGCTGCTGGTGTGGTACGGGGCGTGCGTGTATGCACGCAAAATCCGCTTAATGGACGTGTCCCACGCGGCTTTTTATATAGGTGTGTTCGGGGCGCTGGTAGCGGGATTTTTGGTACGGATGAGATTTTATTTAGTGTGGTGAGGTATGGAACTTTCTAAAATTAAATTTGCTTGCTTGGATACGGAAACGACCGGATTGTCGCCGGACGACGGCGGAAAAATTTGTGAACTGGCGGTTTCCGTGTCGCAGGGCGGGCGCCCGGTGGAGGAATTTTCCACCTTGTTAAACCCCGGTATGCCGATGCACCCGGACGTGATTGCCATACACGGCATTACGAACGAAATGGTGGCTAACGCTCCTAAATTTGCCGATATTCTGCCCAAACTTTTGGGGTTGTTGGACGATTGCGTTATCGTGGCGCACAATGCCGATTTTGACGTAAACTTTTTACGCAGTGAGTTTGCCCAATGCGGGATGCGCTTTCCGCCCTATCCCGTGATTGATACGCTAAAACTGGCGCGTAAGAGCGGCAAATTTGCCAAGAACAACTTGGGTTGTATCGCCGCCGATTTGGGGATTAACTGCGCGGGCTGGCACCGCGCGATGGCTGATACCAAAATGGCCGAACAAATTTTTTATTACTTTTTAACCGAACTGAACAAGCACGGCGTTTCTACGCTGGAACAGTTGAGTTCGTTCCAACAAAAGCGTTGGAAAGATTTAATTAAGGAGAATTAAGTATGGAAAAAGTAGTTTTAATCATCCGCGACGGCTGGGGCGATGCCAAAGCCGGTCCGCACAATGCCGTAACCAATGCCAAAACGCCGAATATGACGAAATATTTGGCCGAATATCCGCATACGCAAATTGAAGCCTCCGGCGAACAAGTGGGTTTGCCCGCGGGCTATATGGGCTCGTCCGAAGTCGGCCACCTCAATATGGGCGCGGGCCGTATTGTGGTACAGGAACTCAAACGCTTGAAGGACACCATTGAGGACGGCTCTTTGTTTAAATCCGCCCCGTTTGCCGCCTGCATTGATAACTGCCTCAAAAACCATAAACCGCTGCACCTTATGGGCCTTGTACAGGATGAAGGCGTACACGCCCACCAGGACCATTTGCACGCCATTATGAAATATGCTGCCGAAAAGGGCATTAAGGACGTATATATCCATTTCTTTGCCGACGGCCGCGATACGCCGCCGCAAAGTTCTATCGGCTTTATCCGCACGCTGGAAGAAAAAATTAAAGAATACGGCGTTGGTAAAATTGCCACTATCCAGGGCCGCTACTACGCAATGGACCGCGGCGAAGATTGGAGCCTAACCGATAAAGCCTATAACTTAATTGTCCACGCCCAAGGCTTGCACGGCAATACCGCCGAAGAAGTGGTGGAAAACGATTACAAAACGATGAAGACCCCGACCAATACGCCGATGGTGGACGAATATATTCCGCCGACTGTGTTGGGTGATTACAAGGGGATGGAACCCGGTTCCAGCGTGATTTTCTTTAACTTCCGCCAAGACCGCGCCATCCAACTGACCCGTGCGTTTATTGACGACAATTACCCGGGCCACCGCGGCGAACGCGTGCCCTGTGTGTATTGCGGCTTGACCAAATATTACGATGCCTTCCCGTTCAACGCCTTGCCCTCTATGACGGACGGCGGCGGTATGGACCACTTGCTCGGGCAGGTTATTTCCGATGCGGGCTTGAAGCAGTTGCGCTTGGCTGAAACGCAGAAATTCAAACACGTTACGTCCTTCTTTAACGGCAAACAGATTAAACCGTACGCCGGAGAGGACCGCATTGAAATTAAAGGCCGCTTTGACCCCGCCACCTTTGCCGAACACCCGGAAATGGAAGCGTATATCGTCAAGGACGAAGCCCTCAAACAAATCGCTACCGGCAAGTATGACTTTATCGTCATTAACTTTGCTAACTGCGATATGGTTGGACACACGGGCAAATTTGAATCCGTGGTAAAGGCCGTAGAAGTGGTGGATGAGTGCACCGGGCTCGTAACCGAGGATGCCTTGAAGCACGGTTACACGGTGTTTATCACCGCCGACCACGGCAACGCCGAAGAAATGTGGGACGATAAAATCAATATGCCCAAAACCGCGCATACCACCAACTTGGTGGACTTTGTGTATGTCAGCAAAGACCACAAGAACGCCAAAATGGCCGCTACGGGCAATCTGGGCGACATTGCGGTAACGGTGTTGGACGTTATGGGCCTTAAAAAGCCTGCTGATATGACGGCTAAGAGTTTAATCATCAGCAAATAATAAAACGCCGATTGTAAAAATCACTTTTGCGGTTGTTTGATAAAAGAACACGCCGCAAAAGTGATTTTTTTGCCCGCACGGCGGAAAAACCGGGCGAGAACCGGCGCAAAAAAAGTAAAATAGAAATATGGAAAGTTATATTAAGGTAAAAGTGCATGCGGGGGAAAAAAAGAACAAACTCGTCCAAAAGGCCCCCGATACCTTTGAACTGTGGGTAAAAGCGCCTGCCGAACAGGGCCGCGCCAACGAGGCCGTGCGCACCCTGCTGGCGGAACATCTTAATTTGCCCGAAAACAAACTCTCCCTTATCAAAGGCGCCACCTCTCCCGCCAAAATTTTCTTAAAACGCGGCTAAATTGGCTATATAAATTCCTCTAATTTTGTTATAATATCCATAGAGCAAATTCTCAGGGGCGTAAGCCCTTGGTGTTTTTTTGACTCTGCAAAACGCAAAAAAGAATAATTGGTATATGAAAACTTACGAAAGCGTAATTATTGTTAAACCCCAACTCTCCGACGGAGAAGTGGGCGAATTCGTGGTTAAGGCCAAAGACCTCATCACGAAAAACGGTGGAGAAGTAACCAGCGAAGAAAGATTGGGCAGAAGAAAATTCACCCACGAAGTAAACCACGTTCGCGATGGTTTCTACCTCTACTTAAAGTTCAAAGCCGAACCGAAATTTGTAAAAGTTTTTGAAGAAGCCTTGAAACTTAACGAAAAAGTCCTCCGCTCTATGACGATGTGCGCCGTAGAAGTGAAGGTAAAACCGGCTCCTGCCGTTGCAAAATAAGGTCGCTATGCCAGCACAAATCAAATTACCGGAACAAAACGTTGTATTTCTAGTCGGACGGTTAACACGTGATCCTAACGTGGCTTTTACGCAGAAAGGTCAGGCAGTGTGCCGTTGTGACATTGCGGTCAACCGCAGATATTTGGATACTGCCACAAACGAGTGGAAAGATGACACCGTGTTCGTTCCCGTAGTGGTTTGGGGTGCTGCCGCCGAACGGTGTAAAGACCGGGTGAAAAAAGGGACCCCCATTTCCGTGGAAGGCCGCCTCACCAGCAGCGAATACACCGACAAAACTACCGGCCAAACCCGCAGAAGTTTGCAGGTAACGGCCCGTAGAATCCAAATACTGGAAAATAACGCCGCCGGCGGTTATCACACCGCTGATGCCGCTCCGGCCGCTAAGGACGACGTCCCCACTACCGACGTAATGGAAGACGACGTACCCTTTTAACAGGAACCAAAGAGAGATAACAAATGTCCGAAGAAATTAAAAACACGCAAGCCCCCGCCGCGGCCAACGCCGCTGCTCCGGCCGCCCGCCCCGAAAGACCGGCGCGTCCGTTTATGGGCAAAAAGCGCTTTGAAAGCAGAAGAAAAGTCTGCAAAGTCTGCGCTGAAAAAATTGAAAATGTGGATTACAAGAACTTTCAGTTCGTAAAGTCCTTTACTATGGAAAGCGGTAAAATCCTTTCCAGAAGAATTACCGGCACCTGCGCTAAACACCAGCGCCAGATCACCAAGGCTATCAAACGCGATCGCAACTTGGCTATCTTGCCGTATTCTTTGCCCAAGAAATAAGCCGGAGGACGCAAGAAATGAAAGTTATTTTGAAACAGAACGTAAAAAATTTGGGTATGATGGGCACCATCGTTGATGTAAAGCCCGGCTATGCCCGCAATTTCTTGGTGCCGCACCGCTTGGCCGAAATCGCCACGGAAGGCGCTATTAAGAATTGGCAGTTGGGCGCCGAAAGACGCGCCAAACGCATTGAAGCGGAACTCGCCGAAGCCCGCGCCATCGCCGAAAAATTGGCCGGTGTCGTGCTTCCGTTCACCAAAACCGTCAACAGCGACGGCGTGGTGTTCGGTTCCGTAAACAAAGCCGATATCTTTAAAGCCTTGAACGCCTTGGGCCACAACATCGCCAAAGACGCCATTGAACTCAATATGCCGATTAAGGCTTTGGGTGAAACCGAAGTGGGCATTTATTTGAAACCCACCGTTACCGCGGTTATCAAGGTACAAATTAACCCCTTGACCACGGTGGAAGAAAAAGTAGCCGACGCCAAACCGGAAGCCAAAGCCGAACCGGTGGCCGAAGCCAAATAACTCCCAACCTAATTGCGTTTTGTATGACCCCCGCCCCGCGCGGGGGTTTTTGTTGTTATTATCCCTAACGAGGTCATTCTGAACTTGTTTCAGAATCTATCTTATGGGTTGTTAAAAACAACAGAAAAAACTAACAACGCAATCGGTAGATCCTGAACCCTATTAATGGACCCCGTACAGAAACCTTACGGGGTGCCGCCTAGCGGTAAGGGCGGCAATTCAGGATAACTTTTATTTTTATAATGGCTTTGTTTTTTATTGTTGCCGTTTCGTTTGTTTGCGACACTACAAAAACAATGTGGCTTCACTAATCAAAAGGGCGCGGACAAGTGGCGGCCTGCAAGGTAAGGCATTTTGGGTTACAAATTGCCTAATTAACCCTGGTTTGGGTGGCATTAAAAGGGCCTAAATTGCTACAATGATAGAAAGCACCGTTTACCACCCGGTAAACGGGTGGCCCCATTTTTTAGTTGTAGAGGACTTATGGCAAGCAATTTACTGGAAGAAAAAATCCCACCGCAGGCAATAGATGCGGAAATGGCCGTCTTGGGCTCAATGCTCCTAGACGCCGAGGCCGTAACCGATGCGTTGGAAATTTTAAAACCCGAACATTTTTATAAGGAATCCCACCAAAAGATTTTTGCCGCTATGAAGAATCTGGCGGACCGTGGCCAAGCGATTGATATCATCACGCTTAGCGAGGAACTCAAAAAGAATAACCTCTTGGCGCAGTTGGGGGGGGAAGTCTATTTAACGCAACTGGTGGATAAAGTTTCCACCGCCGCGCATATCAAGCACTATGCGGAAATTGTCTATAAAAAATATGTCGTGCGCGATTTAATCCGCACGGCTACATCGCTTGTCCAACGCTGCTATAAGGAAGAGGACGACGACCCGCAGGTGCTGATTGACTCCGCCGCCGACCAAATTTATAAATTAAGCCAAAAGCAGAAACTTACCGGGTTTGTGTCTTCCAAGGATTTAGCCCCCGAAGTAATTGAAATCTTGGAAAAGGCTGTGCGCAACAAAAACGCTATCCAGGGTGTGCCTACGGGATTAGACGAATTTGACCGCAAAACGGGCGGACTTAGAAAGTCCGACCTGATTATTTTGGGCGCGCGCCCCAGCCAGGGTAAAACGGCCTTGGCGCTGAACATTGCGCATCACGCTTGCGTGGAGTGCGGGTTCCCGGTGGCGTTCTTTTCGCTGGAAATGGGGCGGCACATTATTTTTGAACGTATGCTCGGCGCGGCTGCGATGGTGGAAATTTACAAATTGCGCACCGGGTACTACGAGCAGAGCAAATGGTCCGATTTGACGCGCGAACTGGGTCGCTTGGCCTCCGCGCCAATGTATATTGACGATACGTCCGGCATTTCCATTACCGAACTGCGTATGCGCGCGCGCCGTTTGGCGACCGACCTTAAAAAGCAGGGCAAGGAGTTGGGCCTGATTGTAATTGACTACTTGCAGTTAATCCGCGGCGGCGAACGCCGTACCGAAAGCAGACAGCAGGAAGTGTCTGAAATTTCCCGTATGCTTAAAGATTTGGCCCGTACCTTAAATGTGCCCGTGCTGGCTCTTTCTCAGTTGAGCCGTAAGAACGAGGACAAGAGCCGCCAAGATAACAAACCGCAACTTTCCGACTTGCGCGAATCTGGCTCTATTGAACAGGACGCCGACGTAGTAGCCCTTATCCACCGCGAAGCGTACTATAAACGCGACGACGAAACCCTCAAAAACAAAGCCACGCTGATTATTGCCAAACAGCGTAACGGCCCGGTGGGGGATATTGATTTGGCCTTCTTCGGCGAATACGCCTTGTTCACCAACCCCGCGCCTGAACATATGGAAAACGCGCAGGATATGGGCGGAAATACCACAATGGCAATTCCGGAGTAATGTATATGATGCCTATTTTAAGACCGACTATTGCCGAAGTAGATTTAAAGAAACTCGCCCGCAATATGCGCAAGGTGCACGAGCAGGCGGGGGAAAATGTACGCGTTTTGACCGTTTTAAAGGCCAACGCCTACGGCCACGGAGCGGTGCCCTTGGGCTTGTTTTTGGAAAAAAATAAACTAAGCGACTTTTTTGGCGCGGCCTCGGTGGAGGAAGCGTTGCAGTTGCGCCAGGCGGGCGTAACGCTACCTATTTTGGTACTGGGCAGTATTTACCCGTTTGAAGCGTTTGAGTATGCCATTAAAAACAATATTGCCATAACCATTGCCAGTTTGGACGCGGCCAAGGCCGTGTGCGAAATTGCCGAAAAACTGGGCAAAAAGGCCCTCTGCCACGTCAAGCAGGATACGGGTATGGGGCGTATCGGCACGCGCCGCGGCGGGGTGTTTAACGTCATTGAATATTTGGATAAGAACCCGCACGTCATTTTGGACGGACTCTTTACGCACCTTTCCAGTGTGGAGACTGACCCGGCTTATACCGAGGAGCAAATCGGCTACTACCGCGATACGCTAACCAATGTGCATTTAAAGGGTATTCATATCAATTATTGCCACGTGGCGGCTTCGGCGGCTATTACCGCGCGGCCCGATGTGCATTACGATATGGTCCGCACGGGCCACAGCGCGCTGGGATTAGAACCCGGGTTTGAACCGATTTTGTCTTTAAAAACCCGTGTGGTATATGTAAAGGACGTACCCGCCGGGGCGAGCATTAGTTACAACCGCAGTTTTATTGCGCCGTCTGCGATGAAGGTGGCTACTTTACCCTTGGGATATGGGGACGGCTATTTGCGGGCGCTTTCCAATAAGGCCGAGGTGCTTATTAACGGCAAACGCTGCCGCGTACTAGGCAATATCACAATGGATATGCTGATGGTGGATATTACGAACGCCGGGCCCGTGAAGGTGGGCGACGAAGTGGTAGCCGTAGGCCGCCAAGGCGACGAAGAAATTACGTATGCGGAACTGGCCGAAAAGGCGGGCACGATTGATTATGAACTGTGCACCCTTTTGATGCCCCGCGTACCGAGGATTTATAAAGAATAATGTTTACGCTTATCGGTAAATATATGTCCAACCTGTTCGGCCAAGTGGGCGGAGCCGCCCAAATGGTCCGTTCGTCTTTGTTCTGGCTGACCCACTCCCGTTTTGAGTTTGGGCAGGCGGTGGAGCAGAGCGTAACGATTGGGGTGGAATCCCTTGGCGTAACGGCGCTTACCAGTTTGTTTACGGGTATGGTGCTGGCGTTGCAAGCGGGGAATACGATTGGCAATATCTTTGGCGAACCTATTTTTGTAGGCACGATTGTTACGTTTTCGCTTATCCGCGAATTGGGCCCGGTGCTGACGGCGGTTGTTGTTTCCGGCCGTGCGGGGGCCGCGGTAACGGCGCAAATCGGCACAATGGCGGTAACCGAGCAGATTGATGCGCTTTATACATTGGGTACGAACCCTATCCGCTATTTGGTTATCCCGCGGATGTTCGGCTTTGTTTTTACAATGCCGGTTTTAACGCTTTTTTCCAATTTGTTCGGCGTCTTGGGCGGCTACTTGGTGGCGGTCTATGCGCTGGGAGTAGCCGGAGAGGTGTATATCACGGATATTACCTCGTTTATGGGCGTGCGGGACTTTATGCACGGTTTTATTAAATCGTTTGTGTTTGCCTTTATGGTGGCGACGGTCTGCTGCTACAAGGGCGTCAGCACGCGCGGCGGTGCCGAGGGCGTGGGTAAAGCCACCACCGGGGCCGTAGTTACCACGATTGTACTTATTTTGGTATTGGATTACTTTTTAACCGCCATTTTAACGGCGTTCGGGGTTTAATATGATTGAAATTAAAGATTTGCAAAAAAGTTTCGGCCCCAAACAGGTGTTAAAGGATGTAAACCTCAAAATTGAAGAGGGCAAAACCACTTGCATTTTGGGCGGTTCCGGCTCGGGCAAAAGCACATTAATTAAATGCCTTATCGGGCTGGAAGAAGCCACGGGCGGGCATATTTGGGTGGACGGAAAGGATATCACTAAAATCCACAGCGAAATTAAACTGGCCGCCATCCGCCGTAAATTTGGCTATTTGTTCCAAGAGGGCGCCTTGTTTGACTCTATGAGCGTAGGCGAAAACGTTACCTTCGGGCTAAAATATTTAACCGAGGTGCCGGAAAGCGAATACCCCAAGGTAATTAAAGAAAAATTGGCCTTGGTGGGGTTAAAGGAAGATGTAGCCAAATTAAATCCCAGCGAATTGTCCGGCGGGATGAAGAAGCGCGTTTCGCTGGCGCGGGTGCTGGCGGTGGAGCCGAAGGTGATTTTATATGACGAACCCACCACGGGTTTGGACCCGATAATGTCCGACATTATCAGCGATTTGATTATCGGCTTAAAGGCCAAACTGGGGGTAACCTCGGTAGTTATTACGCACGATATGCGCTCGGCCTTTAAAATTGCCGATTATATTGCGTTCTTATACGAGGGACGTATTTTGATGTACGGCACGCCGGAGGAATTTAGAAAAACGGATAACCCGTATGTAAAACAATTTGTGGAAGGCAGCAGCCAAGGGCCTATCCAAATGCAGTTGTTAAAGGCGTAGTTTTATTTTACTTAAAAGGATGAACAATGAAACCAGAAACTAAATTGGGGATATTTACCGTATTAGGTCTTTTTATTTTCGGCTTTTCGCTCTATTTTTTGGGCGGCCTGTCCGTTACCAAGACCCACGACATTAACATTACGTTTGCGGACGTGTCCGGCCTGGCCGTACAGGCCCCGGTCAAACTCGCGGGCGTAGAGGTGGGTAAGGTTAAAAAAATCAAAATTGAAAACGGGCAAGTGGTGGTTGTGGCCTCCATTAATGACGGGGTGGAACTGCACCGCGGGGCGGAGTTCAGCGTGGCGATGACGGGCATTATCGGCTCTAAATATTTAAAGGCCGTGCAAGGGCCGCTTTCGGCTCCCTTTATCCAGCCGGGCGAATACGTCCCCGGGCTTAACGAACAGCCGATGGACGTGATGATTTCGCAAACGATGTCCAGCATTAAGGAATTTGTGGACAGCGTAAATAACCAAGGCGAATTTGGCGCCAAACTCAACCAAACGATGAACGACGTGCGCCAATTATCTGCCAATTTGAACCAATTAGTAGCCCAAATGCGCCCGTATTTAACAAATTCCGTAGAAAATTTGGACGTGGCTTCCGAACGCTTGAAGGAGGTTTTGGCAAAGGCCGATTCCTTGATGAACAGTTTGGAAAAAGGCGAGGGCGTCATCGGCAGTTTGATTAAAGACCCCGAAATGAAGAAGGACGTAAAAGACAGCGTAAAGGATTTAAAGGAAACAATGGGCGAGGTAAAAAACTTTGTGGGCAAGATGAGCCGTTTCCGCGTGTATTGGGATTACGACTTCTTCTATATGCCGGGCCCGGGCCAGGCCACCAGCGACCTCGCGCTTGAAATTTTCCCGTCCAGCGGTTATACGTTCTACCGCGTGGGTATGGCCAACATCGGCAACGAGGACGACAAACTCAAAGACGGCGACTATTTGGAAAAGAACAAGTTTGACGTCCGCTTCGGCCTGTATAACAAATGGGCGACCGTTTCTGCCGGTTTAATCCGCGGCGGCGGCGGGGTGGCGCTTGAATTAAAGCCGTTCTATGAAGATGCCTTTTTGAGCCGCTTTACCGTCGGCGGGGAGTTTTATGATTGGGGCCGCGACCGCGTGATTAACGGGCGCCGCTTCAATAAACCTAATTTGACGTACGGCTTGGATTTCCGTGTGAACCGCTATTTCTCTGTGGGCGCGTGGATGCGCGACGCGATGGAAACCAACGAGTTCGCGCTTAAAGCCAACCTGTCGTTTAACGACCAGGATATTTCCTCTTTCTTTGGTATGGCGGCTGCGGCCGGGGCCAGATAAAGTATGAAATTTAAAACGGTTTTCGTCTGCCAAAAGTGTGGTTACGAATCCCCCAAATGGGCGGGTAAATGCCCGGAGTGCGGGGAGTGGAACACTTTGGTGGAAGAGGTTAAACAGCAGGAAAGCAAAAAAGCCTCGCAGCGCACGCGCAGTTTTACCGATTTCTCTTCCGAAATTGTAAAACTGGCGAACAGCAAGGCCGTTAAAGAACCGCGCATAGAAACCCACATCAGCGAGTTTGACCGCTTGCTGGGCGGAGGCCTCGTCAAAGGGCAGTTGACCCTTTTGGCTGGGGCGCCCGGTATCGGCAAATCTACGCTAATGTTGCAGGTGGCGGCGGAACTTTCCAAAACGTTAAAGGTTCTGTATATTTCGGGTGAGGAGAGTATCGGCCAGATTTCGGGCCGTGCCCAACGCTTGAAGGTAAACGGCGACAATATTTTCCTGTTGTGCGAAACGGACATCCAAAAAATCGTGGAGTCCGTGGAGCAGGTAAACCCCAAAGTGCTGATTTTGGACTCTATCCAAACGGTTTACCACCCGGAATTTACGTCCTCCGCCGGTACGGTAGCGCAGGTGCGCGAGTGTACCAGCGAATTGGTGCGCTTGTGCAAACCCAAGGGCATTATTACCTTTGTGTTGGGCCACGTTACCAAGGACGGCGAACTGGCGGGACCAAAGATTTTGGAGCATATGGTGGATTGCGTGCTCTATTTTGATACGGAAAAGGATAATGTTCTGCGCCTCTTGCGTCCGCACAAAAACCGCTTTGGTTCCACCGGGGAAATCGGCCTGTTTAAAATGACGGGCCACGGGTTGGAATCGGTGGAGAACGCCAGCGAATATTTTGCCCAAACCTCGCGCGACAGCGCAATGAAGGGGCGTGCGTATTCCTTGGCGTTGGAAGGTTCTCGGCCGATTTTGACCGAGGTGCAAGCCTTGGTGTCGCCTACGCGCTATCCGTTCCCGCGCCGGGTGGCGACGGGAGTGGATTTAAACCGCTGTTTGATGCTGTTTGCCGCGCTGGAAAAGCATATTGGCCTATCGTTAGACAACAAGGACATCTTTGTCAGTTTGGCGGGTGGCGTAAAATTGAAGGACCCGGCCTTGGATTTAGCCGTTTGCGCGGCGGTCATCAGTTCGTGCAAGGAAATTCCGATTGCGCCGGATTGGGTGTTTATGGCCGAGGTGGGCATTTTGGGACAGGTAGCCAAGGTGCCGCTGATTGACCGCAGGCTGGAAGAAGCCCAGCGGTTAGGCTTTAAGAAAGGTTTCGCAGCGGCGGTAACCAAGGGTGAAAAGCAAAAATTAAGCGCAATGACCCTGGTGGAACTGGCCGATTTGAACGCATTAGCGCTTAAATTGCGCTAGTCCGGCGGCGCGCCGTCAAAGAAACGCTGTAAAAGTAGCCTGCAAAGTGCTAGAATATAACTAGTCTTATCCGGGGACGGGTTCCCCTATTTTTTGGAGGGCATATGCCTATTTGGATTTTTCGTATTTCCACGTTGGTAGCATTTCCGTTTCTAACGTATAACTTTATTGATAAAGAGTGGATGAGCCTGCTCGCGGGTCTTTTATGCGGTGCGCTCGTCGTGGCGGGCGAAGTGTTGTTTAAACGCTTGCGCCTTATTAAAATTATGATTGCCTGCTCCGGCTTTTTGCTGGGGTATATGTTGTTTGTGCTGTTTGACTACGGGATGAACAACTTTGCCAACGGCGATGTAATGGCTTTTTGGAACCAATACCACCGCTCCTTTGAAATCGGCCTGCTGATTTTTGGCGTGCTGGCCAGTTTGTTTAAGTCGCGCGACTTGGAAGGCCTCTCTTATAAAGGCCACCACTTAAAAGTGGCCGATGTTACCGCGCTTATGGACGGGCGCATTGTGGATTTGTGCGAAATTAATTTCCTATCCGGCGTGATTGTACTGCCGGTGTTTGTGCTGGACGCATTAAACAAAATGGTGTCTTCCAAGGACCCGTTGGAACGGGCCAAAGGCCGCCGCGGTTTGGACGTGGCCACCCGCTTGCAGGAACTGTCGGAAATTTCCGTGCGCATTACGAACAAAACCCCCAAGGCGGACACCTTGGAGGAACGCGTCGTAAAATTGGCTAAAAGTTTAGATGCCGAAGTGGTAACGCTTGATTTTAATGTAAATAAAATTGCCGCGCTTTACAATGTAATTGCGCTTAATATTGCGGACTTGGCTACCGCCTTAAAACCGGTGGTGCTGCCCGGGGAAAGTATGTCGCTGTTTATTATGAAGGACGGTAAAGAAAAAGAACAGGGCATCGGCTACCTGGACGACGGCACAATGGTCGTGGTGGAAGACGGCCGCAAACATATCGGCAAACGTACGGAAGTGGCGGTGTATTCCATTTTGCAAACCTCTTCCGGCCGGATGATTTTTGCCAAAGTTAAATAAGGTTTTTATGTCTGAACAGACGGGCTTTTCGTCAGCGGTGATTGTAGCGGGGGGAAGCGGCACGCGTATGGGCCGCCCCAAGCAAATGTTGCCGCTTGGCGGAAAGCCCGTACTTGTCCGCACGGTAGAAGCGTTTTTAAATACGCCGGAAATAAAAGAAATTGTGGTGGTTACGCCGCCCGAAAACCGCGCGGAACTGGAAAAACGCTTTCCCCATATTATTTTTGCAGACCCCGGCAAAACGCGGCTGTTGTCCGTAAAAAACGGTTTTTTAAAGACGTCCGCTGCTGCCCAATTAGTGGCCGTGCACGACGGCGCCCGCCCACTGGTGGAGCCCGTGCATATCAGCGCTTGCTTGCAGGCCGCGCAGAAATATGGGGCTGCTGTATTAGCCGTGCCCGTTAAGGATACGGTAAAGGTTTGCAAGGACGGTTTTGTGCAAAACACGCTGGACCGTTCGGTCCTGTGGGCCGCGCAAACGCCCCAATGCTACCGTCGCCCTATTTTGGCGGAAGCGTTGGAAAAATTCGGGCAAGAGGAAGGCGCAACGGATGAATCCCAACTGGTGGAAAAATTGGGGATAAAAGTGCGCGTGGTGCCGTCTTCCTACAAAAACAACAAAATTACCACGCCGGAAGATTTAGTATTTGCGGAGGCTCTCTTGGAAAATTCTGTTATTTACCGCACGGGTTTCGGGTTTGATTTGCACCGTTTGGAACCGGGGCGCAAGTTGTTTATCGGCGGGGCGGAAATCCCGCACACAAAGGGCTTTTTAGGCCATAGCGACGGAGATTTGGTACTGCACGCCTTGTGCGATGCTATTTTGGGCGCGCTGTGCGCGGGGGAAATTGGCATTTTGTTCCCGCCTACGGATGAATCTATTAAAGGTATTTCCAGCGTAAAAATTGCGAAAAAAGTGCTGGAAATCGTCCGCTCCCACCACGCGCAAATTGAACATATTGACGCAACTATTATCACCCAAGAACCCAAAATAAAACCGCATTACGACGCGGTCCGCAAGTCGTTGGCGGAAGTGTTTGAAATGCCCTTGGAAAACGTCAGTTTTAAATCCAAAAGCCACGAACACGTTGGCGAAATCGGCCGCGGGGAAGCGGCTATGTGCCACGCGGTGGCTACGTTAAAAATTCAAAAGTAAGGAGTTTTACCTATGAAGATTCGTTTTATTTTAATCTTGGTTTTGGCGGGCTTTGTGGCCGCTTGCAGCAGTACCGATTACCGCTCCACTAAAAAAGTAACCCAAGGGATTGATTATTCCCGCTACCCGGGCAACCAGGCGTATTACGAGTTTACCTCTCCATTCCCGCCCGAAAACACGCCTACCGGCACGGAAACCACGGCTCCGTCTGCCGAGGAAGCGCAACTGGGAGAAGATGAAGATTTTACGTCGGAAAATTTGGCCAGCACCTATGGTAACTACGGCGATGTGGTCGTCAGCGTGGCCACGCGCAAGTTTCAGTTGGGCGCTTCCGCCACGCGCAAGGATATGAATTTGTTTCAAAAGGCGCTTGATAAAGCCTACGCTGTGGCACTCAAAAAATACCGCCCGGTGGGCTTTACCTATTCTATGGCCAGCGTTGGCGCGGTCAATTCCCTTTCCGACATTACGGTAAACTGTAAACTCAGCGAAACTTCCGCCAACGAGGTGGGCCAATCCACCTGCACGCTGTTTTTTAACACTATCAAAACCACTTATTTGCAACTGAAAGAAGAGGCCAAACAATGATGTACTTATATAATACTGCCACACACCATAAAGACGAATTTAAACCGCAGAACGAAAAACAGGTAACAATGTACTGCTGCGGGCCGACCGTGTATAACTTTGCGCACATCGGAAATTTGCGTACCTATATTTTTGAGGATTTGCTTTCCCGCACCATCCGCTTGCACTACCCGCTCAAACACGTAATGAATATTACCGATGTGGGGCACTTGGTGTCGGATGCGGATTCCGGCGAGGATAAAATGGAAGTCGGCGCCGCACGCGAGGGCAAAAGCGCGTGGGACATCGCCAAGTTCTACGAAGCCAAATTTTGGCAGGATTACGATGCCCTGCATTGCACCCGCCCGACGATTATCAGCCGCGCGACTGCGCACATTAAGGAAATGATTGCGCTTGTTAAAACGCTGGAAGAAAAAGGATACACGTACCGCACTTCGGACGGCATTTATTACGATACTTCCAAGTTTGACCGCTACGATGCCCTTGTCGGCCACGCCCGTATCCGCGGTTTGCAGGGCGGCGCGCGTGTGGAAATGAGCGACGAAAAGCGCAACCCGACCGATTTTGCCTTGTGGAAATTTTCTCCCAAGGATAAAAAACGCCAAATGGAGTGGGATAGCCCGTGGGGAGTTGGTTTCCCGGGGTGGCATATTGAGTGCTCCGCTATGGCGATGAAATATTTGGGCCACACGCTGGATATTCATTGCGGCGGGATTGACCACGTTACGATTCACCATACCAACGAAATCGCCCAGAGCGAAGCCGCCACCGGCGAAAAATATGTGAACTATTGGGTCCACGGCGAATTTTTGATTTTGCGCTCGGGCAAAATGTCCAAATCCGGCGGCACCTTTGTTACGCTGGACGTATTAAAAGAAAAGGGCTATGAGCCTTTGGCTTACCGCTATTTGTGCTTGGGCGCGCATTACCGCACGCAGTTGGAATTTTCCTACGAAAGTATGGACAGCGCTACCAAGAGCCTTAAAAACCTGCGCGCCTTGTCCTGCCAAGCCAAGGACGAAGCCAACGGCAAGCCCGTGCAGAACGAAAAGGTCCAAGCCTGGAAGGATAAATTTACCGCCGCTATGGAGGACGATTTAAATGCCCCCAAGGCCTTGGCCATTACCTGGGAAGCCGTCCGCTCGGGCGAACTGACGGCGGGGGAAAAATTGGCGTTCTTGGAATTTGCCGATACGATTTTGTCGCTGGATTTATTTAAAAAACCGGAAGCCGCCGCTAACGAGTTGCCGGCCGAAGTGGCCGACCTGTTAAAGGCGCGCGCCGAAGCCCGCGCTGCGAAGGATTGGAAAAAATCCGATGAACTTCGCGACGCCATTGCCCGGTTGGGGTATGTGGTAAAAGATACGCCAAAGGGCCAACAAGCGGAGAAAAAATAATATGATGAACATCCCCAGTGAGTTTTTAAAACGTATTCCCAAGGCGGACTTGCACGTCCATTTGGACGGTTCCCTGCGCCTTTCCACGCTGATTGAACTAGCCAAAAAAGAGGGCGTGGAACTCCCCGCCTATACCGAGGAAGGCTTGCGCGAAAAGGTGTTTAAAGACAAATATGCCTCCCTTGTGGAATATTTAAAGGGCTTTTTCTATACCGGTGCCGTGATGCGCAACGCCGCCAATATTGAGCGCGTGGCCTACGAATTGGGGCAGGATGCCCTTGCCGAGGGCGTGCGCTATTTAGAGGTCCGCTTTGCGCCGCAGTTGCACGCAAGCGATACCTTGTCCGCGCAGGATGCCGTGCGTGCCGTCGTGCGCGGGTTAAAACGCGCGCAGGACGAGCATAACGCTTCCTCCGCCGTTAAAAACGGGGAAGATTTGGAATTTTACTTTGGCGTAATTGCCTGCGCGATGCGTAATTTTAACGAATTTATGTCGCCCTACTACGCCAATTTGATAAAGGCCCTTTCGCAATCCAGCAAGAGCGAAATTTTTGGTATTGCGTCGCTGGAACTCGCGAAGATGGTCGTAAAACTCGCCAAGGATGAGCATTTGCCCGTGGTCGGGTTTGACCTCGCAGGCGAGGAAGCCGGCTATCCGGCGGCGGACCATTTAGCGGCTTACCGCTATGTGCATAAACACTTCATCCGCAAGACGGTCCACTCTGGCGAAGCCTACGGCCCCGAATCTATCTTTCAGGCCATTACCGACTGCTACGCCAACCGTTTGGGCCACGGTACGCACTTGTTTGCCGCCGCAATGATTAAAGACAAAAGAGTGCAGGACAAAGAGGATTACGTCAATTCCTTGGCGGACTATATTGCCAGCGAGCGTATTGGTATTGAAGTCTGCTTGACGAGCAATTTGCAGACCTTGCCGGAAATTAAATCCGTTAAAGACCACCCGATTAAAGAAATGATTAAGCGCGGGTTACCCGTCAGCATCAATACGGATAACCGCTTGGTATCCAATACCACGGTTACTAAGGAAATGGAACTCTTGGTCCATAATGTGGACTTGGCTCCCAAGGAACTTAAAAACATTGTAATTGCGGGCTTTAAGAGTGCGTTCTTCCCTGGCAGTTATGTGGAAAAGCGCCGCTTTGTACGCAAGGTCATTGACCGCTACAACGCCTTGGCGCGCGAGTACAATATCCCGCTGTACTAACTCTATTACCGATAAAAAAGCCCCGGCGAAAACCGGGGCTTTTTGTGTGCTTATTTCTTTTCGTCAAAACCTTTTGGATTGGGAATCAAGTGGCGGACCATTTCCCGTACCGCTTTTTTAAGCAGCGTCTTGCGCGGGTGAATCCGTTGTTTGCGGTCGCTGGCGCGGCGGCCGTAATGCTTGTGGTGAAAGGCGGGTTCTTCTTCCAAATTTTTTCCGCTGTCCATAGAAATCCGCTGGCTGGGGTAAATGCTCTGCCGCCCGGTAATTAAGAAACTAATCACGCAGACTACCGTGGCATACGGCGCAATCGCCGGGCCGAAAAGTTCTATGGCCATAATGCTGGCGGCCAGCGGCGTATTGGCTGTGCCCGCCAAAACGGCTACTAGGCCAAGCGCGGCCAAGGTCGCGCTGTCCACGCGCATAAAATCGGCCAGCATAGCCCCCGCCTGCGCGCCTACAAAGAAAATGGGTGTAACCACCCCGCCGATTCCTCCGGCGGCAAACGTGATAGACGTTGTGATAATCTTATACAAAAAGCCAAAGGGGGACAAAAGCGGCTCGCCATTTAAAGCCATATCAATCCCGGGCATTCCAAGCCCCAAATAAATAGGGGAAGCAAAGTAGCCAATCGCCACCAAAATAAGCCCGCCAATCATACACGACCAAAACAGCCGCGTGCGCAGGGCGATATAGCGGAACACCACGCGGGCAAATTTGCTGATTTCAATAAATAGGATAGACACCAGGCCGAAGAACATCCCGGCGATAATCATTTTAAGGAAGAACTGTTCCGAAAATACCGGCACAAAGTGGAGCGGATGATAAATATAATCCACGCCTAAAAACGAAGTAACCTGAAAGGCGGTAATCCCGGCTACCAGTGCGGGGAACATTACCTCATAAAAAATATGTCCCACCCACAGCACTTCCAGCCCGAACAGCGCGCCCGATATCGGCACGCCGAATACGCCCGCAAAGCCCGCGCTTACGCCGCAAATCATCATCCGGCGTTGGTCCTCGCGGTCCATATGCAGCAGCCGTGCCAATAGGGACGAAACGCCCGCCCCCACGTCGGCACACGGGGCTTCTTTACCCGCCGAACCGCCGGAAACCATTGTTACAATGGGCAAGGTAAAGCCCTTTAAAATGGAAATAAAGGAAATGGGCTTTTCTGCATTGATTTTATTGATAACCGCGTCGGTGGAAAAATCCTTATCCCCCTTGGCGGTTTTGCGCCCCAAAAGGGCCACTATATATAGGAAAACGGGTAAGGCCAAATAAAAGAGCGGAATCCCGTTGCGCCACGCAATAGAGGCGTCCAAGATTTTTAAGAAGGCCGCGTCCAGTACACCCACCAGTGCGCCGATAACGGTAGCCAATAAAAACCATTTAACAATATTAATAAAATTTGTGCGGTGTTCGTCTAACATAATTAATATCTTACTAAATTGCCCTTTCCTCTTGCAGGGTAAAAACGGGTTATTTGGGGGCCTGCGCCGGGCGGAGTGATTTTTGCTATACTATATAGGACGAAGCCCGGGCGAAGAATATTTAGCCCGGAAATTTGAACAATTTACAAGGAGTTTTTTATGGATTCGTTTATTTCTTCCGTCATTACGCTTGCCTTGGTAATGGACGGCTTCGGCAATATTCCGCTGTTTATTGCCGCGCTTAAAAAAGTGGCGCCGGAACGCCGCAAAACCGTGCTCATCCGCGAGTTGGCTATCGCTCTGCTTATTATGGTGGCCTTTTTGTTCTTGGGCAAATGGTTCTTGCGGGCGTTTGGTATCCACGAATATTCACTCAGTATTGCGGGTGGTATCATTTTGTTTATCATCTCGGTTAAGTTGGTGTTTGGCGGGGATGAGGAACCCAAAAACGACCCCAAGGAAGATGAGCCCTTTGTGGTGCCGTTGGCTATCCCCTTGGTGGCGGGTCCGGCGGCTCTGTCTATGGTGATGATTACGGCGGCCCAGCAGTCCAACAAGTTTATTACGCTGGGCGCGGTGATTGTAGCCTCCGTCATTAACTCCATTATCTTAATGGCTTCCTTCCCTATCAGCAATTTGCTGGGCAAACGCGGTTTGATTGCCATTGAACGCTTGACGGGTATGATTCTTATTTTGATGTCCGTAGATATGGTGATGGGTGGCATTTCTACGTTTATGAGTTTATAAACGAGTAAAGAGCGCGCGCAACTTGTGCAGCGGGCGTTGGTGTGGTAAGTGCGGCTCTAACGGGGGAACTTGTGAAGAAAGGTTTTACGCTGTTGGAATTAGTGGTAGTAGTGTTGATTATGGCGGTGTTAGCCGCCGTAGCAATAACATATTACGGCAAGGCCGTGGAACGCGTGCGCATTGGCGAGGCGGAAAGTTTAATGGGCACAATGCTTTCCGCGCAGGAACGCTATTTCTTGCGCCGCCAGCAATATACACCTTATTGGCACCAGTTGGATGCGGCCCCGGTGGCTGTCCGTATGCCCAAGGAGCATAACGATTTTGCCAACGGAGCCGAGAACACCATTTATTATACGCGCGGCGGAGTGGAAAGCGGTATATTAAATGAGGGCTTTGCTATTTCGTTTGAGCAGGACGCTACCGACAAATGGTTTGCTGTGGCGCGCCGCGTGGGCAAATCCAATAAATACACCTATCACTTGGTGCGCCCCTTTGGCAGTACGCAGACGGTATGCGTGCCGGTATGGGAAAACGAAAACGATGTGAGCGTCTGTTGCGACTATATGGGAGTGGACACCCAAACCGAACTGACGGGTGATCCGATGATTCCCAAAATAAGTAAGGCGGATGATTTTTAACCAAACGGGCGGCTTGCTTTTATAGGGCCGCCTGTATGATGTAAAGGGCTGGCACGGCGTGGCGCGTTTTAGAAACTGTTGTTTTTGTCATTCCGGGGCGCGCATACGAGCGTGAACCCGGAATCCAGAAATAAAAAAGGAAAATGTCTTTATAAACAGACTGGATCCCAGGTCCACGCCTGGGATGACAATCAGAGTGGACTTGTTGTTATTTCTGGGTTGGCGGTCCGCAGAGACCAGGAAAAAGGCTGTTATAAAGATAGGGGTCATTCTGAACTGGCGGCCCGCAGGGTTTTCAGAATCTACATCTTGGGTCGTTGCCGTCATCCTGGAAAGCCAGCCGGCGCGGAGCGCTCGGGCTCCCAAGGTCGTCATTCCCGAGTGCCGTAGTCGGGAATCTGTCGTGGCTGTTGTTCTCTTACAAAACAACAGATCCCCGACTAAATTCCTCGGGGATGACAACAGCAACAACATCAGGTGTCCGGCAGAAACCTTTGGAAATAAACACCAAAAGGGCAAATAGCCGTCATCCTGGAAAGTCGTAGTCCAGGATCTGTTGTTGTTAAAACAAGGAATAGATACTGGACAGAAACCTTCCAGTATGACTTTTTAATAAAAGCAGTATCATCCGTGTCATTTCCGAGTGTGAGGCGGCCCGCTAGGGTCCGGCGCGGAGCGTTCGGGAATCCGTCGTTGCCGTGGCTGTTATTATCAAAAAAGGGGGAAAATCCTATGAAAAAGAAAAAATTTGAATTAAAAAGTTTTAGCCTTATTTTACTTGTGGGCCTGCTAATTCTGGCGGGGCTCTTTCCGTTTTACGAGCGCACCGTGGAAGGCAGCAAGGCCGCGGCGGCCGTCAGTATCCTTTTAAATGTATCCGCCTCGGAAAACCAATATTTTATTAAAAATAAATCCTACACATACGATTGGTCCTCGCTGGATAAATTCTTGCCGAACATCCCCAAGAAACAAGGCTTTTTAGGGGCGGCGCCCGAGGTCGGGCAAGCGCGCTTTTTTGCGTTTACTGCCAAAGATGCCGCCTTAGGCAAGGACGGTTTTGCGCTTGATTTGCAATTAAATAAAGAGAAAACCGAAGGCACCGTTACGGCCGTGCGCAAGGGCGGGCTGTTTGGTTACACGTTGGAAATGTCGCTTGCCGAGGGAGATTTTGCTTGCAAGGCGGAGGGGAAAATTGCCAAATATTTATGCAATAAACTGACGGCGGAACTGGAAAAACTCCGCGTCCCGCAAGAAACGTCCGAAGAGGAAAAAGTGCAAAAATAATTTAGGTCCTATTTTCAAATTTAGGGCTTGACAACGCTTTTAATCCTTATTAAAATGAAAATGTAGCCCCTAGGGGGCTATAAAACTAAACTTATATATAAAACTGTAGGAGGTTTTATGAATAATAAGAAGGGTTTTACCCTGATTGAATTGCTGGTGGTCGTATTGATCCTCGGCATTTTGGCTGCTATGGCTATGCCGCAGTATTTTAAAGCGGTTGAACGCTCCCGTATGACGGAAGCCGTAACCTTGCTCGCGAACATTGCTGATGCGCAACAGCGCAAATATATGCAAGTGAACAAGTACACGACCGCCTTCTCTGGCTTGGACGTTGCCCCGAAAGGTGCCTCTGGTTCCACTTTCTATACGAAAGGTCAGGGCAAAAACGGCTTTGCCATCTCCTTGGCTGGTACCTCTTATACTGGTGGTATTGCTACCGCTACCCGCGTGCCGGAATCTGGAAGCACCTTGCAGTATAGCTACAACTTGACCCGCTACTATGCGAACCGCGACACCACCTGCAACGGTACGGATAACAACGGTAAAGCGTTGTGCGCTGACTTCTGCGGTATTGACTCCCCTGTGGATTCTTGCTGCAGCACGGGTGCCACCACTGCTTGCGCCGCTCCGGTCAACAACGACTAGTAGCAAAGAAGTTTTATTTGGTGAATACCAAAACCCCGCCCCGTGCGGGGTTTTTTGTGTGGGAAAATACATAAGTTTATTGTATTGTCATTCCAGGGCCCGCATACAAGCGGGAACCTAGAATCCAGAAATAGAATAAGGTTTTTTCTAATAAACAGACTGGATCCCGGGTCCACGCCCGGGATGACAGCCAAAGGGGAATAGTCGTCATTTCCGCGTGTGGCGGCCCGCTAGGGACCGTGCGACGCGCTTTGCTTTGTCCTGTCGTCATTCCCGAGTGGTACCCGTGCGGTCCTTGCGCATCCAATTTGTCATTCCCGAATGCCGTAGTCGGGAATCTGTCGTTGCTGTTGTGTTTCTCTTACGAAACAACAGATCCCCGACAGAAACCCTCGGGGATGACAACACAAGCGGAGCCGTCATTCCCGAGTGTCGTAGTCGGGAATCCGTCGTTATTAAATAAATCTCACCTTATTTGTTATAATACGCTTATGGCTTTTACTTATATTCTTACCAATGCTACAAATACCGTCCTTTACATTGGGGTTACTAATAATCTTATTCGCCGCGTGTATGAACACAGAACGAAAGCCATTGCAGGTTTTACGGAACGATATCATTTGAATAAACTTGTTTATTATGAAAGTTTTAACGATATTGCCACTGCCATAGAACGCGAAAAAACTTTGAAAAAATGGAACAGAGATTGGAAAGAACGTTTGATTAATGAATTTAATCCCTCTTGGCGTGATTTGTATGAAGAAATTTGTTTTTAATTGACATTCCAGAATATTTCCGGTGTGTTCGGGTAAGTTTCGTTATTCCAAATTGTCATTCCCGAGTGTCGTAGTCGGAAATCTGGCGTTATTGCCTTTCTTTCATAAAACCCGCCCCCCACTTGCATTAAACCTTTTTTTACTGCTAAACTATATATAGTTTAACCGTTATGTTGTAAGGAGTATTATGAAAAAAGGCTTTACCTTAATTGAATTATTAGTTGTTGTACTCATTATGGGCATTTTGGCTTCGGCCGCTGTGCCACTTTATTTCAAGGCTGTGGAGCGCGCCCGTATGATGGAGGCCGTAACGCTGTTGGACTCTATTTCCCAGGCGCAAATGCGCAAATATATGCAAATTAGCCGCTATACCTCGCGCGCTAAGGGATTGGACGTCAACGCCGCTACGGGGCCGAACGCGGGCGACGGGAATACCTTTTATACCAAAGGGCCGCAAGGAAACGGTTTTACGGTAGCCCTTTCAGACGTGGTAACCTACGGCGACGGTTTCGCTACCGCCACCCGCACCGCAGACGGAGACGCCAACAGCGAGAACCTGCGCTACCATTACCATTTAACCCGCTTTTACGCGAGCGATTATACCCAATGCTACGGCGATAACGAACGCGGGCAAGAATTATGCGCAGACTATTGCGGAATCAGCGACCCGGTGGCCACTTGCTGTAACAATGGCGAGGCTACCTGTCCGCCTCCCGCCACGGGCTTTGAAACCTCTGTCCATTAAAAGTTTTTAGCATACCCCGGCCCGCTTTTTGAGCCGGGGTATTTCTTAAAAGAAAAAGTTGTCAGTCGGGAAATATTGTTACTCAAAAAGTGGAAAACAACAGATACTGGACAGAAACTTTCCAGTATGACTTTTGTTTTATAAAAACAGTATAGGCAGTTTTTACCATAAAAAACCCCCGCATAATTCGCGGGGGTTCAATTTCTTCAAATACGTTTTATTTCCAGCGTAAGCGGTAGGTGGCCGCCCACAATTCGGCTTCTTTTAACGTGTTATCCACCATTTCCTGATAAATAACGGGGGCTTCATTGGGGTAGAGTTTATGCAGTTCCTGCATATTGTTAAAGTAATCCAAAATAATCGCTCTCACACCGCCCTCATCGTACAAAGCCAACTGGTGGTTGATGTTGTGGAACATAGGCGCATATTCCGGGTTCCCGTGGAACGGGTGGATAATGCCGGGTGCATCGTTTTGCATTTCGCCCAATTTAACCGGGTAAGGTTTATGGTTGTTTTGGGATTTAATTTTTTTGCGCGTGTAAATTTCTTTAAGCGTGCTTTTGTTTACAATGTGGTGTACGCCGCGGTAGGTGGCTACATCGCGGATTTTGCGCCATTTCCGTTCGTACCCTTTGGCTACGGCGCCCGGTTCCTGCGACAGGCGCACCAATTCCTTTAAATAGCGGTAACTGCCCCACAAGGTGCTGGGCTCGCGCAGAATTGGCGCTTTAAAGGCCGTAGAAATGACAAACTGTTTAACGGTAGTATTGGGCCAATGTTTGTTGCTAAAAGTAGTGCTGCGGAAATAGCCCTTTGTCGGATTGGCGGAATACAATTGGGCTACTTTTGTGGCCAACTTGGCTTGGTTGGCTGGCGCGGTAATGTGGCGGGTAAAGCGCGGAACGGCGAGGGTTTCTATTTTGCCCACACGGGTAGGTGCAGAACGCAGTACCTTGTAGGCGTTTTGGGAGAAGACGGCGGTGTTACTTAATACCAACGTGATGAGGATAACTAGCAGTTTTTTCATACACTCGCTCCTTTCCTTCTTTCCCCCATTGTAACAAATTTTTAGAATTTTGCAAGCAAATTTTTTTGTTATTTTGGGGGAGTTAATTTAAAGGAGCGTTTTCTCCGTCGGGGGAAATGGTTTTCTCGTCGGTGATGGTGCCGTTTTCGGAGTTTTTATCGTCGGAAGGAGTGGCAGAAATCAGCGCGGAAACGGATTCGGAAATTTTTTCATTTTCCGCCTCTTTTTGTTCGGTCAAAAGAGTGTTTTCTGGCAAAGTGGCGGAATTTTCATCCAGTTGGGCGGCGGGAATTTCTTCTGTTTGCGCGTTGTTTTCAGACTCCAAGACGGGCGTTTGGGACGCATTTTCTTGCTGTGGTTCAGCCGTTTCCACGGGTGTTTGTTCACTATTTTCGGCGGAGCCTTGCGGAGTTTCCTCTTGCTCTGTTTCCTCCGGCTTGGGGTCCGGCGGCAGAATAAAGGGCGGATCCTCAGGGTCAAAAACAAGCGCCTTTTCGGGTTGTTTTTCCTCTTGGGGTTCCTCTTTTATTCCCACCGGGGCCGGCACAACCGGGGCCAATTTTACAGGCGCAGGCGCGGGATACTTTTTAATAATATCTTGGGCAGAGTCCTCAAAAAACAGGCGGCCCTTTTTCCAAGATTCATACAGTTGTTTGTCCGGGGATTCCGGGCGGAAGAAATCCTTGTTTGTGGTGCGGTCTGTGATGGCAAACGCCAGTAAATGCAATACCGCAATATCCTTGCCTGTAAAATTTTTGCGCTTTTCGTAACTGCTTACGCGTGCCAACACCTTAATATGGTGCCCTTTTTGCAGGCCCGTCATTTGCGGCATACCCTTTTTATTAAAACTGACTAAAAGCAGTTCATAGGAAAGCGAATCGCCCTTCCCCGTGGCGTAATAATAGAGCGGCGCGTCTATTTTTAACACGAGGCGCAGGCGCAAGGTGTCCTCGGTCGCGCCTTGTACCTCGCCGCCGAAGGAAACCACTTGCCCGCGGTAAGCGTCGGGGTTTTGCTCAATGCCGTTTAAATAGTCCAGGTTTTGGTCCTTATACGGAATCATTGAACTGCACGCCGCCAGCAGGCACGCCAGTAAAAGGGAAAATAGCCGCTTCATACCTATATTATAACTTTTCTGTTTGTGTGTGGGCTTTTCCCGTCGTAAAAAGGGGAAAAAGACAATAAAAAAGGAAGAGGGATCTCGGCCTCTTCCTTGTAAAACGCCTAACTGCGAAGACAAAATAAAAACGCCCTCTGGGAGAATCGAACTCCCCTTTTCGGATTGAAAATCCGACGTCCTAACCGATAGACGAAGAGGGCATTTGAAAGTGCGCCCGGTGAGACTTGAACTCACGGCCCCCCGCTTAAAAGGCGGATGCTCTACCACTGAGCTACGAGCGCATAAAAAGCAGTCAAAAAAACTATCTGGGTTTAATCAAGTCTTGGGTTAAACCCAACATAAATATTATACTAAAAGTTTTGCCGTTGTGCAAGAAATTTATTTTTTATTTTTAACTTCTCAACTTCGGGCTTTCTTTTGATAATTTATTATAACACTTTTTCCAGTTTTGCGTCAAACATATTTTTACTTTAAAAAGTTTGACAACCCCCGCCCCTCTTGCTACCATATAACAGACGGGCCTCTGCCCGAAATTATTTGTGAGGGGTATATGAAAAAAGTTATCAATTCCAATAATGCGCCCAAAGCCATTGGGCCCTATTCCCAAGCCGTAGAGGACGGCGGTTTTATTTTTACGTCCGGCGTACTGCCGGTGGACCCGGTTACCGGCGAAATTTACAGCGGCGATGTGCAGGTGCAAACCGAACTGATTTTAAATAATTTGGAAAATATTTTAAAGGAAGCCGGCTGCTCGTTGAAACACGTCGTCAAAACCACCGTTTATATGACTGATTTAACTAAATTTGCGGAAATGAACGCAACGTATGCGTCTTTCTTTAAAGAAAATCCGCCGGCCCGCAGCACGATTCAGGTAGTGGCTTTGCCCAAAGGCAGTGCGGTAGAAATTGAAGCCATCGCCAAAAAATAATATGACGATACAAGACCAAGTGCTTTCCGGCCGCTTAAACGGTATTTTGTTGCCGCTTTCCGCAATGAAGACGGATAGCGACTGGGGCGTGGGCGATTTTGCTTCCTTAATAGAGTGGACGGAATTTTTTGCTTCGCTGGGAACAAAAATCGTACAAATCCTGCCGTTGCAGGAAACGGCCCCCGGCGAAACGTGCCCGTATTCGGCGATGAGCGCCTTTGCCACTGACCCGGTGTATGCGGATATTTCGTCGGTGGAGGATATTAACGCCAGCCAAGAGGCCAAAAATTATGTAGCCTCTTTGTCCGCAAATATTGCCGCGTGGCACCAGGCCAAGCGCGCGCCGTTTAACGCGGTGAAACAAGCCAAATTAAAGGCCTTGTGGCTGGGATATAAGCACTTTTTGCAGGCCGAAGCCGCCGTTAATTCCGCGCGTTTTCAAGCGTTTGAAGCCTATCAGGCGGCGGAATCCGGCTGGTTGCGCGGTTATGCACTGTTCCGTGCGGTAAAGGAATTTTACAAATGGCAGACGTGGACCGCTTGGCCCGAAGGCCTTAAAAATTTTGAACCAAGTGCCGTAAACGCGTTTGAAGCGCAATACCGCGAGTACGTTAATTTCTTTGCCTATGTACAATGGATTTTAGATTTGCAACTGCGCAAAGCCAAAACCGTTGCACGGGAAAAGGGCGTGCTGATTTTTGGCGATATTCCCTTTGGCACGAATTTGGACAGTGCCGAAGTGTGGTCCGAGCGGGAAAACTACCGCTTGGGGTACGAAATCGGCGCTCCGGCGGACCAATTTTCCAAGGGTGGGCAGCGCTGGGGACTCCCGGCCTATGACTGGGTGTACCAGCACAGCCATAATTTAAGCCTGTGGCGGCGCAAAATCCGCCGCGTAACGGAATTATATGATATCTTCCGATTAGACCACTTGGTGGGGTTCTTCCGCACCTATGTTTTTGCGCCGGGCGATGAACAGGGCGCCTTTGACATTGAGGGCGAGCAGAACCAAATTGACCGCGGGTATAATTTCTTGCGTATGGTATTGGATGAGGCCAAAGGCAAATTGCCCGTGGGCGAAGATTTAGGCGTTATCCCGAATTATGTCCGCCGGATGTTGGTGGATTTGCGTATCCCAGGCTACAAGGTGTTGCGCTGGGAACGCGAGGACAACGGCTATTACCGCGAACCGCGCAATTATCCCGTGGTGTCCTTAGCCACTACTTCTACGCACGATACCGAAACGGTACGCGGCTGGTGGGAGACGATGGACCAGCACGAACGCGCGAACATTTGGGAAATGATTTCCGCCCAAAAAACAGACGGAAATGTGCCCTTTAATTTGGATACCCAGCGCGCTATTTTGCGCCGTGTGTTGGGTTCCAATTCCGCCATTACGCTTTTTTCGTGGCAGGATATTATTGGCACCACGGACCGCGTGAATACGCCTGGAACGGTGGGCGAGCAAAACTGGACGTACCGCAGTGAATACACGCCAAAACAGGCGGCCGAAGCCTATGGCGCCCAACTGGCAATGTACCGGGAATTGTTAAAAGAAACGGGCCGTAATTGACCTTTTGGTATGTTGCAAAAAAACCGCTTTTACGCGGTTTTTGACAAGTAAAAAGAAGTTTATTTTTTGGACACAGCCGCTTTCTTGTTGGAGGCGGCTTTTTTATTGGCGGATTTGGTTTCCCCGGAGGTTGTTTTTTCCTCCGCGGGGGTGGTTTTGTCGGCGTTTTCGGTGGGGATATTTTCAGCGGTTTGTCCATCGGTGGAAGCGGTATCTTCGTCCGTCGTTTTTTCTACCGGCTTGGGGAAGAGTTCATCTGCCAGTTGTTCGGCGTATAAGCGCGCGGTATTGTACTCTTCGGTGGCTTTTATAAATTGGGCCGAAGGGCGGTTCGTGTCCGTATTTTTGGCAATTTCCAGTTCCAGCCGTGCCTTTTTAAGTTCAAAATCCTCTATCGCCAGGCGCAGGCGGATTTGGTTTACCAAGCGGTCCTTTTCGTCATTTACCACCACGGGGCAGGCTTTTAAAGCGTCATTTAAAATAAGCAAATTGCGGTTTGTAATGTCGCGCGTAACAGCCTGTAAAGCCGGGTTGTCTTGCGAGAGCGGCGGCACGGAAACGGTGGCCGACAGCGTAGCGGCCCGCTCCGGCAGGAACATATTTCCCACCAGCATCCCGCCCACAAACAAAAGGGCCATCGTAAAAAGGTATAAAATGTAACGCATATATAAAAATCCTTACATATATTTTATCAAAATGGCGAAATATTACTATAATAAAAATACAAAGATATTTTTTACGGGAGCGTTTTATGGCAAAAATTAAGTTTGGCAAGCAAGGTCATTTGGAACTGGAAATCTCGCCCTTAACCATTTGGTCCAACCCCGGCAGCGAAGGGGAATTTATGGAATACCAAATTGGGCTGTATTGCGAGGGGGAAAGCGTTTTCAGCGAAAAATGGACCGATAAGTTGGTGGCGTTGAAGGACGAGGAAAACATTTACCTTTCCGATTTTATTGCCGAAACGCTTACCGCGCGCAAGGAAAACAACTGGACGATGTTAGAACCCAAGGTGTCCTTGTATATGCACCCGGGGCAGGCGCCGGGGTGCTGCTCGGCCTTTAACCGCCCGGACCCGTTTATCTTGCAAATTACCTTGGAGCAAAACATTTTTGCGGGCGAGGATAAAGTGTTCGGTCCGTACTCCAATACGGGGTTGACAATTACCTTTGAGGCCGAAGGCAAGGCGTGGGCGCAGTTTGCACAAGATATCCGCGCCGAAGAAGAAGACTTTGACGAGGAAGACGAACAAGAGGACCCCTACCGCAGTTAATTTTTTGCCGCCTAAATGTAAAAAAGCGCCCCGCTTGTAACGGGGCGCTTTTGGCTAGAAGTAATTAAATTTCCAAACTTTCCAAGTCGTCCGGCACATAAACGGGGCCGGAAAATTCCTTTTTGGCTTCGGCTGTATAAAGCGTCTTACGGGCCGCAAGGTTGTTGTCTTGCGTGTGGTACAAAACCAAGTTTTTGGCTTGAAGTTCCCGGGCTACGCGGGCCGCATCCAAAGCGGTGGAGTGGTGCTTTTCATAGGGCTTAAATTCCTCCCGCTCGTCATACAGACAAAACGCTTCCGACAGTAAATAATCGGCGTTTTGGGCAAAAGACAAACAGGCCGGGTTATACGGTTCATCACCTAGGCATACCAAAATTTTTCCGTCCGGCAGTGTTAAACGGTAACCGAACTGTTTGGCCTTGGTGGATAAAATATCAAAGGCTGTTCCCTTAAAAGGCCCTGCTTGAAAATCGTCTCCGTTTTTTAGGCAGACAAATTTTATGCCGTTATCCAATACTGCCTGCAATTTGGCGGTTAGCGTCATTTGGCAGAAGGTACGCAGTTTCTGTTCGCACTCATCGTGGCAGAAAATAGTAAGCCCTGCGTGTTTGCCGCGCGTGTAGAGCGAGGCCACCATACGGATAACCCAAATTACGCCCAGAATATGGTCGGTGTGCCCGTGGGTTAAAAATAAATTGCGGATAGAGGATACAGCGATATGTGCCTTTTCCAACTGGGCCAAAATGCCGTTTCCGCCGCCTGCATCAGTGAGGAAAGTCTCTCCCGCGTACTGCAAGGCAAAGCAAGTGTTATAACATTTGGTAACGAGTGCGTTACCCGTCCCTAAAAAAGTAATTTTTGTGGTCATAAAATTTGAGTCAGAAACAAGGTTACAAAAAAAGCAGTAGGGTTCGTACTATTCCTTGATAAAGCATAATTAAAACCAATAAACCAGAGATGCTTCCTAAAATAATTCCTTGTTGATTATATCCGCTGGAAATAGCATATAAACTACTGGCACATACAACCATTGCAAGTACTGCCGGACTTATTATTTGCCGGATAATGGAATCCCCGAACACACTACCTAAGCCTGTTAGGATTCCAAGTCCGAACAGTACGCACCAGACAACTGTTTGCCATTGTGCGCCGCGGAACCGTAAACGTACAAACAAAAACATCGATCCGCCTTTCAAATCCCTACGCAACACCAAGCAGTTGGTGTTGCTCCTACTCTCCTGTAAATTAAAATCCTCGCTTATGCGAGGGATTTAATTTACAACGGTGCTTTTAGTTTCTCTAGCACAATGCTATCATTTTTTTATTGAAGGGACAATAAATGTGTGGCAAAGCATTTTTTCTCTGCTAAACAGGGAATTTACAGGGAAATTATAGAGATTTTCTACAAGTTTCTAGTGTTTTATGTAAGATGTTCCTATACCAGCCGCTTAAATTCCCTAAAACATCAAACAGGGAATTAACTTGGAAAATATTTATTTTTAAGGATATTTTATTTTGTTTTAGTGCCACCATTGTAAGGTACACCTAAGCTGTTCTTAATGAGTTCTTGTGTTAAACTCTTATTGTTTACCACTACATCACAGAGTAGCCGAAAATACTTATCCCGCGTGCAGTTTTGTAAGGAAATCTCGCTATTAGAGAGAATTTCTTGGGTAAAAGTCTTGGCTTGTTTAGCGCGTGCTTTTGTTTCTGGCGTTCCCCCTTTCATTTCGGGACAATCAACTCCTCTTACTCGTATAGGAATATGTTCGCAAAAAATGGCAATATCACAAGATGGAATATCCACATAAAAAGTATCTCCATCGTACACAGATCGTAAAATGACTTGGCGGAAATTTTCGGTGGTTATGTGTTTAGCGTGCACGATGTGCGTACATACTGTTAGTAAAAGTCCAATTGCTATAAATAATATTCTATTTGTAAACATATCATATCCTTAGTAGGGCAGTTTGTTTCTTTATTATAAGGCAAAAAACTGGCGTTTTTTGACAATTTGTATTGAAAATAATATACAATGACTTTATTATGAATCTAGTAATACCTACAAAAAAAGATTTTCAAACCAATTATAAACAGGCAGAATATGCTCTGTTAGAGTATATTGCTTTGGTTGTATTTCCGTGCAACAAAGAGAGCGATGAAAGGGCTTCGCGTTTTTTTGAATTTTGGCAAAGCGGTTCTATTGATTTACAAGAATTTTGGAATATATATGGAGAAATTAATGAACATAAGAAAGAATTTTCGGACTTTTGCATAACCAAAATTGGGAAAGGCGAAGACTGGGAACGAGGTCCGCTCTCGGTGGGTATTTCAGAAGATTTTGACAATGAAGGATATGAATCAGACAATAAAAAAGGAGAAAACAACTTACTGGATGAGGCCACAAATGTAGATGACTTTACACGGAAGTTAAAGGAATTCCTATCGTCATTGCCTAGCAACATTTTTAACAAATTTTTAGTATTTTTCTTGTCCACTCACAATTTTATTGTTGTGAATGCTGCCAAATCTCCTTCGGATATGCCAAAAGAAGTCCGAAAACATATGCCGGAATACAGGGGACATTTAACTTATGAGAAAAAGAAAGAATATCTAGATAAGTTGTATCCTTTTTGGGCTTTGTTGGAGCAAGTTTTAGGTGATAAATATATTTTGTCTGATCAAAAAATCCAGCAACAACAATATGAAAAAATGTACAAGATGGCTCATATTGCAAATTCAAGTCGTGAAAAGAAAAAGTTGGTACAAGTTATAAGTTCTTTTTTTGATAAGTTCCCGAAGCAATTTAAAGAGTTCAAAGAGCCGATTATACAGTCTATTACGCGTGCTCCGCTACAAACAACACTGCAAAAGTTGCCCCAACAAGTAATAAGCCGAAGAGATCAAATGCACATTGCATTGCCGAAAGTATTTAAGGGATGCTTTCAATACGACAAAGAGCGACTATTTTTGATAAGAAATGAGTTTATTAAAATGGAAAAAGTTGCTATGACTGATGCTTATTTAGAACATAGGCGGACCTGTGCCAAGTGTAAACAAGCCGAAGAAGCTATGCGTGAAGTGATGGCATACCGTTATGGCCGCTTGCAAGAAATGATGAATAAGCCGATTTATCCCATTCATTCCCCCAATAATGGCCAAATAAGCGGGGCAAATACTAAAGGATTAGTGCGTTATTATACAGAGCGTTATCATAAAATTCCGTGTGAATTGCACAAATACTATTTGGCCTTGGCATATAAGCAAAATGGGGATTTGGACAAATCTAAAAATTTACTGGCATCTAATAAAACCGGTGCCCCTGCCGAAAATTTAACTATGGGAGCGGTCATATCCGTATATTGTGCTTGCGGTAAAGAGGATGAATACCATTTGAATGCTTTGCGTTCCCCTAAAATTGCTATTGGACGGTTAGATAAAGAGGAACCCTTGGACATTCCGCAAATTAATGTATGTCAGCCGGATGCTCTAGTTATGTCTCGCGATATGTTAACTCTGGAATATCAGGCGAACAGGCAAGATTGGTTGGTGTGCCCTAAGCAAGAGCAAGAAGGAAACTTATGGTTTTTATCCCAAGATAAATTATTTGATTTACTAGAAAGGCAAATAGGTATAGCCGAAGAACTGAATATTGATTATGCGGAAAATTTTGAACGGCTGACGCAAAATGTATGGTTATCAGATATCGCGGGGATTGGAATGTTTTGGAAAGGGAGCGTATCGTTTGAGGGAAAATTGCTACAAGGAGTAAACCACCCCTTATTAGGGCGGCTACCGGTGGGGTGGTATATAGAAGTAAAAGCGCACCGCCGCAATAAAACGATTATGAAAAGTTTTGCCGACAAATCGTTTGTAGAGTAAGTTATGCCTAAAACGCAATATATACAACAAAAAGAGAATTTCCAGCGCTTGTTTATGAAGCGCGGGGATATTTTATCGGAATTTTTTGAAATATCCGATAAAGCCCGCGATGGTGGTATGGGGAATGTATTTTTCTGCCGTGACAAACGAGATAACAAGTTTTATGTGTTGAAGACATTTAGGGAAATTCAAGAAAGCAAAGATAATTGCAATTTGAAAAATTTTGATAAAGAGGCCCTGGCCTCCTTGCAAATGCCTCGTTTGCCTTATGTGGTATATACAAAAACGCTTATTGCGGATGGGCTGAGACAATATTTAGTAATGGATTTTATCGGGGAACCACCCCGTAATTTGAATGAAATAGTTCAAGGAAAAACGCTTTCGCGGGTTTTAGAAAGTACTAAAATAGAGTATAAACAATCATTGATTTGGGCTATTGAGTTTTGCCGTGGTATGCACAATTTGCATAAGTATGGCATTGCTGTACATAAGGATATTAAGTTGGATAACATTTTGTTAGCATCTGATAATAGTATTCGTATTACAGATTTTGGCCTTGCCGTGTTGGATAAAAAAGGGGGGACAAAAGGATATCTGCCACCTGAATATCGTGAATCTTCTGAATTAACAGAGCAAAGTGATATTTATTCTTTCGGAATAGTGTTATATCAATTGTTTTTTAATACTTGTTCGGTTAAAATAGACAAAGAACGAGTAGAAAAAAATCGTCTGTTACAAAAATGCCTGAAGACTAATCCGAGAGAACGTTATCAACATTTTTCTGATTTAGAAAAAGACCTACAAAAAGAATTAAAACAAAAATTTCCCCAGTACAAATTTGCTGCTATGCCTGATTTAACCACAACAGCAGATGATTACTTTTTTAAAGGCCTAGGTTTATATATTTTAGGCTTCCGGCAAGATAAGGAACCTCAAATCCTACAAACCGCAGAAAAATTATTAAGTAAATCTATAAGATTAAATGTTCATAATGCAGCGGCGCATTATTATCGTTCTTGCGTTATATCAGCGTTGTATCCTGTGGCGGCGTATACTATTACCCATCTGAATAGCGGTTTTATCCTTGGCAAAGAGGAGTCTAAAGCACTTGGCAGAATAAAACGCGATGAAAAATATGCCCAACAATATAGTGCCTTTTATGCTAATCTTATAGAATTAGAGCGTTACCGTACGCAAAATCCAACAATACCTTTTGTTTCTTTTTTACGGAGATTCAAACGACATTTCGCTCAATTTCCTAGTGACCCGTATTTAACTAATAATTTAGGTTTTTTTGAAACAAAACAAGGAAATTATAAAAAAGCCATTGAACTGTTTACAAAGGCCATTCAATTGCAACCCAATTATATGGTGGCATACGCAAACCGGGCAACTATATATTTATTATTAAATCAAGAAGAAAAAGCCTTAAAAGATTGTGCAAAATATACACAATTACAGCAAAGTACAAAATTTTTTATTCCAGAAACGTTATTTTATGGAATTTATGTGGAAATTTTTAGGTGGTATTGTTGGAAAAAAGAATATAAAAAGGCATATGCTTGGTATGAAAAACACTTGGATTTGTTTCCAAATATCACGACAGAACAAAGTTGCAGAATGCTCAGCCAAGTTCGTTTGTATATCCTTCATCATCGTTTAACTCATTTATCATCTAACTATGATAAAAAGGAAGTCCTTAAAGAATATCGGACTTTTTGGCAATTGTATAAGCAAACCCAACAAGAGAAAATTGATGTTAATTTAGAGGATTGGTTTAGTTCGGAAGAAACACAAAGTTTACAACTTAGCAATAAGGGTTTTCGTTCTAAAATATTGGCAAGACCTGTCATTTTTAATCGTATCTGTATAACGCATTCGACTGCTTCCGTTTTTAATGAAATGGGATATGATATCGCAGGGTGGAAGCATAATGTGCAATGTGTTAGACCGCATCCTTTACAGCAGGCTCTTTCGTATTTTGAGAAGGCTATTGCTGCGGACAAAACCTATGCCCCCGCCTATTATAACCTAGCCCGTGGGTATCAAGAAAGTAAAAAATATGCAAAAGCCATATCGGCCTACACCCAAGCTCTTGAATTAGCACCTGAGCAGGCCTATTCCTATCAACCCCGATGTGCCAGATATATGCAATCAATATATGAAATAGTATTTGCAGGGGTTAACTGGAAAGTTTTGGCTAGTCGGAGGGGAATAGGTGATTTAATACCATTACCTAAAAATGAAAAAATTCAATATTCTAGCCACTATATTGGGGGGCATTTAATAGTTGATACAAAATATAAATGGGATTCTAAGTATAAAAATCCGATATATTTTACTGTGCTTGGAAAGGCCAGCGTGTATTTTCGACTTGGTAAGTATAATAAAGCGTTATATTATTTCAAAAAAGCAGAGCAATTAGAAGCACCGGCTCTTTATTCACTAAAAGGTGCCTGTTTTTATAAATTGAACCAGTATCAAGAAGCCTTAAATTGTTTTCTTAATGGGTTGAAAAATACGCGAGAACATGCCTGTTCTAATGCGAATATTGCTTTATGTTATGATAAGTTAGGAAATTCAAAAAAAGCGAAAACATATAAAGCCAAAGCTAAAGCCGAAACCGAAGCCAAAGAATCTTATATTTTGAAAATTCTTCCCGGTTATTTTGAATCTCGCTATAAGTACTGTTTAGAAAATGGCGCATTGTTTAGTTTGGCGGACCTTCCTGTAGAGGCTGCGGATGGGACTCTTTTTGTTGATAATGCCTATTATCAGCGCGCTGAATGCTACTTTGCGCTCCGAAATTATAAAGCAGCTCTACAAGATTACGCAAAAGTTTTGCATTCAAGTAATAGTTTTCCTGCTGCCGTTATTCCAAAATTTATTTTGCAAGTTGAAAAAAGGATAACTGCTTGTGAAGAAGAATTAAAACTTACATCTAAAAAGTAATCTTAATTTATTTGTAAATTTCCTATACAACTGTCAAAAAATGCCAGAAAGCCCCTATTAATGAGGGGCTTTCGTGTTTTATGGATACTTCACAGAATTCCACGAGGTCTACAATTAGGGCGTTTTATATGAAAAAATAGGTTTTGTATAGACAAATTGTCATAAAATGCCAGATTTGTTTGTTAAATAGCAAACCAATTACAGGAGAAAACGTATGTTTATAGAGGCGTTAAATCATTTTTTTGATTGGGAGGGTCGTATTTGCAGAAGGCAATTTTTGTTTTTATTTATCTTATCCATTGTTGCAGGGTGCGTACTTATGAGTATGTTGGGGAATGGCAGTTATGGGGTGATACTGGTGGGAATTTCTCTACTTTTAATTCCCAATTATGTGAAACGTTTGCATGATATCGGGTGGTCTGGTTGGCTTATTGTCTTGTCATTTATTCCGCTTGCTGGGATGATTCTGTTTTTATTGATGTTGATATTAGGCGGCACAGATGGACCCAATGAATATGGCCCAGATCCCCGGGAACCTAAAAAATATACAGTTCCTCCTGTGGCGCGCAAAACAGTCGGGCAGAAACAGACTTCTTCAGCAGAAGAATTTCAAATGTTGGGAGACGGTTTGGCAGAATTTATTTTATTGGCTACCGATAAAGATGTTCTTGTGAAGAGTTGGCAAGAGAAATTAGAGATGCGCTATTTGCTGCTAATGGAAACGGACCGGTTACTCTTTTTGAATTTTGGAAAAGGCCGAGAGCCAATTATGGCAGAGGTATTGAAACGGGTTCTTTTAAAAAGCAGTACAAACGAAAAAACATTTAAAAAAGTAATTGATGAATACCATAAACGTATTCCTGTCTATATGGTATGCAGGGAACTGATTGGTGAAAACGGCTGTCAAACGGGAACCCGTGTATTTGCGTTAAGTCATTTTCTGCAGAGAGCGCGTGGCAAAACGACAGGAAAGGATATGACGAGTGTGATAATTGGAAAAAGAAAATTAAAGGCCGAAGATACCCCAGAATTTTTGGATTTTTTTGAGACAATTCCGTTAGCAGTGGGCGTGTCACAAAATGTAATCAGCATTAAAAATATTATTGATAAATTCAAAGGAAAATGAGGAACCTGCTATGTTTTTATTGTTAGTAATACCAGTTTTAATCGTTATATGGTTTGTTTATATAGTTAGACTCTCATATTGCAATATGAAACTATTGGATTATGCAGCTATGGGGGATATATATTGTGTGCGTGATTTTTTGCGCACTCGGGCAGATATAAATGCGCATGATCCCAATGGCAAAACCCCTTTAATACTGGCTTCTCAAAATGGGCATATCGATGTTGTGAAATTATTGCTGGATGCGGGAGCGAATCCTCATTTAACGGATAATATGGGTTTAGATGCGAAATATTATGCGCTACAGTGCTTCCACCCAGATATTGCGGCTTTAATTGAGGAGTATATGTGATTTAAAACGCAGTGGACAGCGAAAGAGAGGGCTTTTGCTGAATATGCGTCTCCACAGATTACTAGGCAACGGATGCTCCAAGGTTTATTGCACCAGGAACGGTCCGATACAGAAGGGCGACTGGAAAATAGCCTTGCTTGTTATCCCAGTATGGGTATTTATAGCTGTACGGTATTTTCATATTTAGTGTGTCAGAAACTGCCCCAAATGTGTAATTAATTTTCTGCAGGGGAAGGAAACCTTGAGTTTGTTAATTGCCCCTAAATTTCAATTAACAGCGGGTTTTACGGAAACTGTCGGATTTAAGTATGCAATTGGTTCAGTGGAAACCTGAAATTACTGGTTATATGCGTACAATTATAAAAAGCGACTCCTTCCGTAATAAGAGCCGTGAACTAGGCCAATAGAGGGTTCCGGTAGGGCGTCGGCCAAGCATATTTTATTCCACTGCTTGGTGCCTAGTAGCCAATTTTTATGAATACAATGTCATAAAATGCCAGTTTTGTGCTTATAGTGTAGGGGGCCACACCCGATAGGGAGTAATCCCATAGTTGGCATATCTTAGTATTACCCTTAACAAAAGGGGATAAATAAGGAGAACGCCATGACCAGTCTTATCATTGATGGTTCCAATGTGATTCGTTCAGTTTACAGCCCTCAAGGAACCCCTAATTTAGCCTTAGAAGCCGAATTATCAGACCAGTTGGTTAATTACCTTTCTGGTTTTAATGCGGATGATTCTCGTACGATTGAATGCTATTTTGATGGCTTCAAGCGTGCGATTGCAAGGCCGGATGGAATGAGCGTATTTTTTTCAGCACGCCACAAAGCCGATAAACTCATTGTAAATTCCATTTACGAACATACGCAACAATATGCGCACCAAGTTTGTGTAATAACGGCAGATAATGAAATTATTAAAGCCGCTCGCTCTTGTGGCGCACAGGTGCAATATACTTATGCCTTTTTAAAAGGTTTTTGGTCTTATATTAACTTCTAAGGAGAACTTTATGACAAAACAAATTCTTTCTACTAAATTGCAAATGACTGACGAAATTAAACAAGCCATTTATCACATTAACCACGGGGATAATGTATTTATTCATGGCCGCCCAGGAACAGGGAAATCTACCTTTTTAAGGGGGTTACGCAATTTCTTAAGTGTAAAAAGTAAAAATGCTATGTTTGTAGCACCAACAGGCATAGCCGCCTTGAATATTCAGGGGCAGACGATTCATTCTTTTTTTCATCTCAATCCCAGTGAAATCCATGCACCGTTGGATTATGCTAACCGTAATACCTTGCGTACGGCATGGAAAAATTTAGATATTTTAGTTATTGATGAAATTTCTATGGTTCGGGCAGATATTTTTGATAAAATGAACGAACGCTTGCAGGAAGTATTAGAAGATGACCGGCCTTTTGCACATAAACAAGTAATAGTCGTGGGGGATTTGAACCAATTGGCCCCTATACTAAATGAGAAGTCCAATTTGTTGCAAGATAAATTATGCAAAGAGGAATATAATACGGCGTATGTGTTTGAGGCGAAATGTTGGAAGGATATGGCTTTTAAACATATATTCTTCACCAAGATTTTCCGTCAAACTGACCAAGAATTTATAACCCATTTAGCGGCGTTGGAATCGCCGTATGGTGAAAATTTTACCAACGCTCTTGCGTATTTCAATAAACGTGTGACGGATAAGCGCCCGAAAGATGCGGTTTGTTTGTGCGCGCGTAAGATAGATGCAGAAAAAATTAACAAATCTGAACTAGATAAACTTCCGCAACCCATTTATAAAATCCCGGCCTTTCAGAGTAGCCGCTACGATAATGATTGGAAGGAAGCAAATTGTCCGGCCCCAAAGGTGTTGTATTTGAAAATTGGTGCGAAAGTGATGTTTGTGCGCAATGACGAAAATAAACGCTTTGTAAATGGCACAATCGGCTATGTTAAAAGTATTAATCTCCTAAAAGAGCATACCATAAAAAGTATCACTGTGCAAATTAACAAAGACGTAGAAGCCGAAATACATGGTTACATTTGGTACAAAATGATATTGAATAAAAAGACGGGACGGCAGGAAAAGGATTTGGGTAATTTCTTTTGTCAATTCCCCATTCAACTAGCATGGGCCACTACTATCCATAAAGCACAGGGAATGACGTTTGATTCTGTTTATGTGGATTTAGGAGAAAAAGGTGCTTTTAGTACAGGGCAAACCTATGTGGCTTTAAGTCGGGTTCGTTCATTGGATGGCTTATGGCTTAAAAATCCACTTCAGGCAACAGATATTTTATCTAATCCGGCCGTAGAAAAATTTTACAAAGACATAAAAGGAGAAAAATTATGGAATTAGTGGGTGGAATCGGCGTATTTATCTTGCTGATTGTGGGCGGACTACATAGTATGCTGCCTCAACATCACAAATTTCGCATGGGCATTTGCATTGGTTTAGCAGTTGGCCTTTGCTTTACCGGAACAATTCATGGCGTTTTGTTAGCCATTGGATTAATATTTGCGGAACTGATTGTGAATAAAGTTATTTCCTGTTGGAAAAATATATCATTATAAAGAGGGCAATCCCTATGAAAAGAACATTTTTTCTTGTTTGGATGAGTAGTTTATTTATTGTTGCGTGTGGAAAAACATTACCGACAATAGATAGTCGCACGCCGGAAACATATAAGACATCACTAGAGCAAGTGAGTCAGTCCGTGCCACCAGAAAAAAAATATAATTTTAGTTTCTCTATCAGTGTATTGGCCTTAAAATCTCTTAAAGAACAGGTTGTTAATGGCGTTATACCAACGGATAGAGCGCAAGAGGAGCAGAATGAGAGAGCGTTCCAAAAATCCTTACACGGCCTTAATTATCAACAAATTCTGGCACGGGCCAATCAACTTATGAAATCTGCCGTGGAAAGAGCCGAAGAACAATATGCGGAAGCCTTGGAACAAGCTATTTATGATATTGTAGCCGCGAAAAAAACTAAAACGGAATTGGCTAAAATCATCATAAGTGAAAAGTCCATAGATAGTAAAAATTTATCTATGAATTTAGAAAATAAAACAAATTCTTCGCTAAAGAAACTTTTATTGGTTGGGATGGTTTCTCCTGCGGAGAATTCCTTGCCAGATACACGGGTTGTATTTATTGATTTTGAAAAACCGCTTGCTCCAAAAGAAATTAGAACCGTTATAATTCCATTAAAAAATGAGAATGGCTGGGAGCCGACGGATTACTTGGCGATTCCTAGAATTACTTTAGATATTATCTGTGCTGAAGATATAAAGAAAAAAGTTGTAATTAATAAAAAATTGGCCGACGCCTTTGGAGAATATGTGAAACTCAAGAGGAATTACCAAGAGTTACAACCATTATTGCAAAGACAGGACGACTGGGTGTCTGTTTTTACGGTAGACAATATTTCCAAAGGATTTTTTCCACTTCAATAATATTGTTTGACTTCCTTGGCATTATAAGCGGTAATGTGTATAGGAGAGAATATGCCGAACTATACACATTTAACCGCCCGGGAATTAGAGTTAAAATGGCTGGAGTTAATAGGCCGTCCTGTGCCGCCAATCGGACGAGGTTTAGTTATTAAATACTTGTTATGGTATGAACAAGCCAAGCGTGAGAAGATTTCTCCGCTTGGCTTGTTTCGTGAAGTGGCCCGAGCCGTTAAGGGAACAGACAAACACCCCAAATCCACCTTAGAAATAGGCTCAAAACTAATCCGTTCCTACCAAGGACTCAAATACGAAGTAGAAATCGTCCCACAAGGGTATCTGTATGAGAACACACTCTATAAAAGCCTATCCGGGGTCGCCAAAGCCATTACAGGTAAGAGTTGGAACGGAAATGTATTCTTTGGAGCGAAGAAATGAGAGACAAGAAAATACATTGTGCCATCTATACGCGCAAATCAACGGAAGAAGGATTAAAACAAGAGTTTAATAGTTTACAAGCCCAGCGGGAAGCGTGTGAATCCTACATTAAGAGCCAAAAGCACGAGAATTGGCAATTATTGCCTAATGAGTATGATGATGGCGGGTATTCAGGCGGCAATATGGAAAGGCCGGCCCTAAAACGACTACTCCAAGATGTTCAAAACGGTCTTGTTGATATTATCGTTGTTTACAAAATAGACCGATTAACCCGCAGTTTAATGGATTTTAGCAAGATAGTAGAGGTATTAGATAAGCACAATGCCTCGTTTGTATCTATTACCCAACATTTTAACACCACTACCAGTATGGGGCGACTTACGCTCAATATGCTTTTATCCTTTGCCCAATTTGAGCGGGAAGTAACAGGGGAACGCATAAGGGATAAGATTAGCGCAAGTAAGAAAAAAGGTATGTGGATGGGCGGCAAACCGCCGCTGGGGTATTACCGTAAGGATAAAAAGATATATCCTGATGAAGGAAAAGCAAAACTTGTTACCGATATATTCCAAAAATATGTAGAACTCAAAAGTACCACACTCCTAAAAAACTGGCTCTAACAGCAAGGACATAATATATCCGTAGGGAACTTAACCTGTATTTTGCGCAATAAAGCCTATATTGGTTTAGTAGGCCATAAAGGGACATGATATCAGGGGGAGCACCAAGACATAATCCCCATAGAACTATTTGAACAGGTCCAAGCAGTAATGGCGGACAACCGTATTAATCGTCAGCATTATGACCCAAAGAAAAGCCTTTTGTCCGGCAAACTATATGATGATAAAGGCAACGCTATGAGCCCCAGTTGGAGTACAGGTAGTAGCGGTAAAAAGTACCGCTATTACATAAGCCAAGCCATTATCCGCAAAGAGCCAAATAAACTAGGCAAAATCGGGAAAGTCTCTTTGCCACTACTGGAAAACTTTATAGATAGTTGGTTTGAGCGTTTCTTGCGTGAAAAGTCTAAAATACATTTGTATATCCAACATTTTGAAGTTGCTAAGCAGAAAAAAATATTAAAACTTTTATCTTCCTATACCATAACCCGGAGCATAGAAAAAGCATTGATTAAGCGCGTTCAATTAAGCCCACACAAAGTAGAGATAACCTTGCATACAGAGCAAGTAGTAGAACTATTTAATGCTATCTATGAAAACCGGGAAATGCGCTTGTTCAAACCAGAAGAATTAAAACAGGAAAGTTCCTATACAGAGATGTATCACATTGGCACGATAGATAATGGGGCTAAAATAATTATAGGGCAATTTACAAAGCCAGATAAACAGCAAACAAAAAATCTTACCAAAATACTAGCGCAATCATTTAAGTGGCATCAAGATATATTAAATGGGGCTAGTGCACAACAAATCGCTAAACAAGAAAAAGTATCGTATCAATATATCATTCGGCTACTTAATTTGAGTTTCCTCTCTCCGCGAATTATCCGTGCTATCCTAAACGGTATCCAATCGGCTGATTGTACCCTTAAAAAATTACTCTCAATAAAAACCTTAAATTGGCAAGAACAAGAGGAAATTCTCTCCAAATAAGCGCATTCCAAACAACTTCTTATCTAGTGTTGTCAGCATAAAATCCAATAAATTTGTATAAAACCCAAAATAGGTTCTGAAATACTATGCTATCGGTTGTTTATAAAAAAATCCCCGTCGGGAGTTAAGCCTAACGGGGATAAATGCTAATTATTGACAACTACAATACGGAGAGGGAGGGATTCGCCCTGCATAAATTTCCTGACGGAAATTTTGCCCGGGCCCGCCCTCATTGTGTTCGCCTTTCGGCCAATGGCCTCAAACTCACACCACATTGCGGGCTTCAAATCCCTGTGGCATAAAGTCATTTATGCCGCACCTCATATTTTCATAGAAATCAAAAATCCTGCTCCCGCAGGGTTTTCAATTTCTACGGAGAGGGAGGGATTCGAACCCTCGGTGGATTGCTCCACGCCAGTTTTCAAGACTAGTGCCTTAAACCGCTCGGCCACCTCTCCATTTCTTTTATTTTATTAATTTTCCGCGCCCCTTGCCTAGCCTGTTTTATGCCCGGCGGGCTCCCGGCCAAATTGGTATAATACCTATAAGAGGTATTATATGGAACAACAACCTACGCCAAAAATCGTGTACCGCTTTGGGGACGGCGTATATATCAATTTAACAAACCGCTGCCCCAACTTGTGCGCCTTTTGCATCAAAACCAAGTGGCATATGGATTTTCACGGCAACAATTTGAATTTATCATCCGGCGAGCCCACCGCTAACGAAGTGGTCTGCGCCTTGGAAAAGGAACTTAAAGCCGCCCCGTTTAAAGAGGTGGTCTTCTGCGGCTACGGCGAGCCGACAATGCGCTTAGATATACTTTTGTTTGTGGCGCAAACGCTCAAAGGCTGGATTGCCCAGGCCAAATTTCCGCCCTTTAAAATCCGTTTGAATACAAACGGATTGGGTAATTTAATTAACCATAAAAACATCGTGCCCGAATTGCGCCGCGTGGTGGATATCGTAAACGTCAGTTTGAATGCCGAAAACGAAACTGTCTGGCGTAAAATTGTCCGCCCTGTTCCCGGATTTGAGGCCGGCTATGAGTCCGTGCGCGAGTTTATCCGCCTGTGCGCGGCGGCGCATTTTGACCGCTTGGTCGCCAGTTGTGTGGATAAAACCGGGGCGGATGCACAAGCCGTTAAAAAGGTGGCCGAGGCCGACGGGGCCGTCTTTTATTTAAGGAGTTTTTTGGATGCCCAAGATTAAAAAGCCGGGTGCGCTTTTCGTGTTGTTTTTAATTTTGATAGCGATCGTGCTGACTTGGTTTTTTACCGTGTCGGAGGATTATTATGATTATGCCGCCGATACGATTGAAAGTTCCGCTTCGGTGGCGCCGCTTAATAAAGAAAGCCTTTTGGCCAGCGCTAAACCCGTGAGCCAGCCGTACGATACCGAGGTGAAATACCGCAAATTTTATTTGACGGCTCCCGGCGCGCAAAAGGTGGAACTGTTGGCGGATTTTAACCGCTGGGGCAAGGACCCTATCGTGTTAAAGCCGTACCGCAAGGGCTATTTTGAAACCTCCGTCGCGCTGACGGGGGGAGAATATAAGTATGTGTTTTCGGTGGACGGGCAGGAAGTCTTGGACCCCGTAAACCTGGACCGCCGCGAAGTGGACGGCCGTGAAATTTGTATTAAGACGGTGAAATAATGAAAACAGCGGAAATTGCAACTCACTCCCGCGCGCAAACCCTGGCGCTTGCCGAGCGGTTTTCCTCTGCGCTTAAAGGCGGGGAAATTGTCTTTTTGCGCGGGCCTATCGGCGCGGGCAAAACGGTGTTTGTAAAGGGGGTGGCGGCAGCCTTGGGGCTTAAAAGTTCGCCGACCAGCGCCAGTTTCAGTTTGATGAAGGAATACAAAAATAAAAAACACCGCTTGTTCCATATTGATTTATTCCGCCTGGAAGAGGGCGAAGTGTTCAACCTTGGCTTTGAAGAAATGTTAGAGGACGAAAAAGCCATTATTTTGGCCGAGTGGCCGGACCCGATTCGCCATATGTTGCCGGCGGACAGGTTAGAAATGGATTTTATTTTAAAAGAAGGCGACGAACGCGTGATTAAATTGCAGTCTTTCGGGCGCGTGTCGGACGCGTTGTTGGAGGCATTATGCAAAGCAGCGAAAAATTAACCTTGGGTATGGACACGTCCGGCTCCCCCTTGCTGCTGACGGCGCAAAAGGACGGTAAAATTTTTTCCGTGCGCAGAAAAGGCGTCAAACAGGAAAAATTGCTCTTCCCCGCGCTGGAAGCCTTGCTTCATAAGGCCGGGGCGCAAATGGAAGACATCGGCCGTATTTTTATCATCCGCGGTCCGGGGCGTTTTACCGGGATTCGCATTTCGCTTACGTTTGCTTCTATGATGCAATTTTTAAATAAAACGCAGGTGCGCGGCGCGACTATGTTTGAGGTGCTTCGCCGTCAGGCCGAAAAGTCCCGCGCTTTTGCCACTTGGCAGAAGGAAAACCCGCAGGGCGCGCTGGCGGTTGTATTGCACGCGTTTAGAGAGGAATATTTTTTACAGATTTTTGACGGCGAGCAAAAGGGCCCGGCTTGGTTGTCCCGCGAGGAATTATTAAGCCGTTTGTCCGGTTATGGCAAACCGCTTTTCTTGGCGGGAAGCGATAAAGACGGCCAGCCCCTTGCCGGACTGGTGGGCCCGCACTATACTTTTGCCGCGGAAAAGGACTGTTTTGTCCGCCCGGCCACCTTGCTGGAAATGGCGCAAGAGGACGCTTGGAGCCAAAACGCGCTGGAACCGCTTTATTTAAAGCCCGCCCGTTTTGAACTGGTGCAACCCAAATGAAGTTACGCCCTGCCGTAGCGTTAGACGCCCCCCGGTTAGCGCAGATAGAAGCGGCCCAGCCGATGAGTGCGCATTGGGGCGAAAAAGGCTTGGCGGGCGAAATCATCCACCCGTTTGCACAGGTGTGGTGCGCGGAGGAAAACGGCGAAATTGTAGGCTTTTTGGCTCTGCGGCTGGCGGCGGGATTTTGCGAGATTTTAAATTTGGCCGTATGGCCGCAATCTTGCCGGAGAGGAATAGGCTTTTTGCTCCTTTCCCGGGCACTTGCCGAGGTGCGCGCCAAGGGCGGGCAGACGGTTACGCTGGAAGTAAATGTACGCAATATCCCGGCCATTTCGCTCTACCAGAAGGCGGGGCTGAAAGAAACGGGCCGGCGGGAAAAATTTTATAATGATACCGACGACGCTCTCATTATGGGGACGGAATTATGAAGAAATTTTTAGTATTGCTTTTGTGCTTATCCTTTTCGCCCGCGTTTGCGCTGCCGCTTACGGACGAAAGCCGCCAAGAGGTGCGCCAAATAAACACCTTTTTAAAGGCCGTTTATGCTCAGCGCGCCAATGATTCTGCCGCATTTGCTTTGTTGGAGCAAGCCCTAAAACTTTCGCCGGATTCCTCTTATATCAAGCGGCTTTTAGTGGCGCAGGCGTTGGCCGACGGCAAGCCCGAACTGGCCAAGCCGTATGAAGATTTCGTTCCGGCGGACACCACGGACCCCGAGGATTGGACGGTTTACGGGGCGTATCAGTGGAAATTGGGACAAGTGGACGAGGCCGAAAAAGCCTACGAGAGAGCCCTCGCCCTTGCGCCGGAAAATGCGCAGGTGCTGTATCAATACGCTTCGCTTTTGTCTTCTTTGGGCAGTATGCAGGCGGCCAGTAAACTTTTGGAACTGGCTGAAAAATACCCGGCGTTGGCGGCGGATATTTACACCACGGCCGGAAACATTTACGGGCGCAGTAAGCAGTACCAGCAGGCCTTGGCATATTACGATAAGGCCCTTGCTGTGTCGCCCAAGGACCCGGCGGCGATGTTGGGCCGGGCGGAAGTGTACGAAAAAACCTCCCAATATTTTTTAATGCTGCACGAACTGGAAGAGTTGGAAAAAATCGGCTACGGTTCGGCGGCAACTTATTCGCGGATGGGCTCCGTCTTTTTGCTGGTAAAGGATTTGCCCAAGGCCGAAGCGTACTTTTTAAAGGCCAAGGCCGACGATAACGGGGACGTGCCCACCTCGTACTTTTTGGCGTTGCTTGCCGAGCAAAAGGGTGATTATGCCCGTGCCGCTTCGTATGTGCGGGATGCGGCGGACTATAACGAAAACGCTTCCAAATGGGTTCAGGTCAGTTTTTACTTGCAACGCTTGAACCAACCGCAGGAAAGTTTAAATACCTTGGCGCAGGCCTATCAAAAATTTCCGGGCAATGTAGAGGTCGGCTATTTTTACGGCGTGGCCTTAAACGATAATGCCCAATATAAAAAAGCCGCGCGTGTCTTGTCGCAGGTGCTGGATACCAATTCTTCGTACGCGGAAGCGCGTTTGCAATATGCCTACGCGTTGGACGGGCTTAAAAAGTATAAGGCGTTAGAAGAACAGTTGGAAATGCTGATAGGGGAAAACCCGCAAAATGCGCCCGCGCTTAATTTGTATGCGTATTCGCTGGCCGAGCGCGGAGTGCGTTTGGACGAGGCTTCCGCCTATGCGGCGCGTGCGCTGGCGGTTAGCCCGCAGGACGCTTCGTTTATGGACACGATGGCTTGGATTTATTTCAAGCAAAATAAATTGGACCAAGCGCGCGATTTGCTTGCTTCTATTGATGGGGGAACAATGGCCGCCAATGCGGAAATAGCCTACCATTATGGGGCGGTTTTAGCCGCCCTGGGGCAGACAGACGAAGCAAAGAAATATTTGGAAATGGCCCGAAGCGAAATAAAGGCCGCAGATAAGTTATATAAAAGAATAAAATAAAAAACGCGCTCTTATGAGCGCGTTTTTTAATCTTCTATATAGAGCAATAAAAAGCCCTTGTCAAAGGTGATTTCTATTTCCGGCTGTTTGGCCACATTGCTTAATGTTTGGCCCGTCCGTCCCAAAGATAAATTGGCGTGTTCTAAGGGGTAAGTAAGCCCTTTTAGGGTTACGTTTTGGCAGTCTGCGGCCGGGATAAGGCTCACGCGCGCACCCGTGCGGACTGCCTTTTTAACGGAGTGCGTCAGCGGCCAAATCTTCCAGCCCTTGCCCGCCACGCAAATATCCATTTTATCCAAATACGGGTAAACCGATAAAAAATTCCCAAATGTAAAATCCCACCGCCCGCCGACAAACCCCGTCAGCGTGCATTGCGTACATCTGTGTGCGGACAGATAATCAAGCGCTTTTTCCAAATCCGTGTTATTCTGGTTGTTTACAAAAATTAATTTCTCCGCCGGAACCAAACTTTTGGCTTGGGGGGAAACCGAATCCAAATCCCCGATAATCACGTCCGGGCGGACCCCGGCGGACAAGGCCCTGTCGGCCCCACCGTCAGCGGCCAAAATCAAATCGGCCTGTTTGGCAAGGTGTTGTAAAAAGGCGGCTTCTTGGGTTTCCCCGTTACCGATAAGTAATGCGCGCAATGGGCGTTCCTCCTCTTTGGCGGAAAATCAGCAGGATGATAAGTCCCGTCAAAATTCCAATGTAAAACGGGTCCAAGGCTTCTAAAACTTCGTGCTTGGGGATAAAACGCCAAGCCGTCATCGTGGCCGCGCTGGTAAGCGAAGATGCCACAAACAAACGGTCGCTAATGCGGCCCGGATACAAATATCCCATTAAAATCGGCACCAATAAACAGGCGGAAAAGTACGAGCCCAACACAAGCCAAATTTCCTTAAAACTGCCGTGGAAAATATGCGCCATAAAAATAGCCAAGGCTCCCACCAAAAAGATAGCCACGCGGTTGGAGAGCACAATGTTTTTAACGCGGAAGCGCAGCAGGTCAAAACTTAACGTATTGGACGCGATGAATAAAAAGGAGTTTAACGTGGAAAGGATGATGGACAAAATCCCGGCCACAAAAAAGCCCTTTAAGCCCACGGGCAGTAACTGGATAGCGTAAAAGAAATACGCCTGCCCCGGTTCGGCCTGCGGCAAAACGGCCCGCGCATATAAAGAGCCCGCCGTGGTGCATAAGTCAAAGCAAAACCAAATAAAGGTGGAAATCAAAATGCCCTTTTTAACAACGGCCGGGCTTTTGGCGGCAAAGCACCGTTGGTAAAAACTGGGGTCAATAAGCGTAGAAAGCGCGATAAAGCCCCAAATAAGCGTATTTAGCCACGAATTGCCCCCGGTAAGGGTAAAGTGCGAGGCGGGCAAATTGGCCTTTAAAAAGGAAAGGCCGCCAAAGGTCCCTACGGAAAACAGCACCACAAGCAGCACCGCACTGCACATTACAAAAAATTGCACCAAGTCGGAAAACACCACCGAGCGGAACCCGCCCCACGCGCTGTAAAGCCCTGTAAAAAGCGTCCCCAGCACCATACCGGGCAGTACGCCAATGCCAAACACCATATGCAAAAACATCCCTAAACTAAGCACATACGCCACCGGGGTAATGTAAAAAAAGGTAAAAACGGCGGCCACTTTGGCGGATTTGGGGCCGAACATTTGGCCCGTTAAATCGGGCAAGGTAACGGATTTAAAGCGGGCGATTTTATCGGTAATAAAAAAGGCGAAAATTAAGTAAGAAATATACCAAAACGCCCCTTGCGTAACAAAGTTATAAATGCCGTAGTTAAATGTAATTTCGTTCACGCCGAAAATTCCGCCGTACCAAGTGGCAACCAAGGTAGCCACAAACAGCGGGAGCGTAAGTTGCCGTCCCATTAACAAATAGTCCAGCGCGCCGGCGGGTTTAGCCGCTTGCTTTTTATTTAACCTGCGGATGCCGTACACCGCGGCGGCCACGGTGGCGGAGAGCACGGCAAAAAAGACCGCCCAGTCCAGCCAATGGAAATAAGAAATGGTTTTTAATTCGTTTAACATATTTTAAAAAGCCCCTTGGCGGGCCAAGGGGCTTATTGTCATTTTACCAAATATAGTAGGCGGGTATCAGCAGCAGCATAGAGAGTACAATTAAAATAATCTCTAATTTCATAAACCACTTTACCCACGCCGGATAGGATATCCCGGCCAAGGCCAAGGCCCCCATTGTAACGGGAGCGGTGGGGATAATCGGGTTGCCCCAGCCTTCCCCAAACTGGTAGGCCAAAATGACCGTTTGGCGCGACACGTTTACCAAGTCGCCCAGCGGCACCATAATCGGCATTGTCAGCACCGCTTGGCCGGAGCCGGAAGCGATAAAGAAGTTCAGCACCGTTTGGATGATAAACATCGCCTGCGAGGCCAAAATCGGGTGCAGGCTGCCCACGCTTTGGGTCATAAGGTGCAGGAAGGTATCCAAAATATGCCCGTTGGTGGCTACAATTACGATAGAGCGCGCCAGCGCCATTAAAATACATACGCCCATCATAGATTTGGCACCGTCAATAATCGCGTCGGTCGTTTGGTCCAGCGTCAGTTTGCCAAAGTACGCGCTGGCAATAGACACGCCTAAAAACACCGCGGCAATTTCAATCATATACCATTGGTAGCGGATGACGCCGTAGAACAAAATGCCCATACCGATAATAAAAGAAACAATTACCAGTTTGTGCGCGCGGGTTAAGCGGAAGGATTCGTCCACTACCACGTCATTGATGATTTTCAGTTCGGCGCGTTTTTCCAAGTCCATTTTATAGGTTAAACTCTTGGTGGGGTTTTTGCGCACGCGTTCGCCGTACCAGGTAAAGAACCCCGCCACCACGGACGTAAAGACGAACCAAATCAGCAGGCGGTATTGCCAGCCGGAATACATCGGCAGTTGGGCAATCGTTTGCGCGATGCCGACGGTGAACGGGTTTACAAACGCCGAAGAAAACCCGGTAAACGCGCCGATAAACGGGATAGACATACCGACTACGGTGTCATACCCCAGCGATAGCGCGAGCGGAATAAAGATAGGGATAAAAATAAGCGTTTCTTCTTCCATCCCAAACAAGGCTCCGCATAGCGAAAACAGAAACATACATACGGGTATGAACAGTTTTTTGTAACGGGGCTTGTTGGAAAAGAACAGACTGACCTTTTTAATCATCGTATTGATAGCGCCTGTGCGTTCAATAATCGTAAACAGCGCACCCACTACCAAAATAAACGCGATGATTTCCGCGCATTGGGTGAACCCTTCCACCGGGGCGGCTAACACGTCGCCTACGCCTTGGGGGTTGCGGTCCACTTGGTGATAAGAACCGGCCACCGCATAGGTGCGGCCGTCCTGTTCCAAGCGGTCGTATTGGCCGGAGGGGACAATCCAAGTCAGCGCGGCCACGAACAGCATAATGGAGAACACCAAAAAATAGGTGTTGCACAGCATTTTTTTCATTTACTTTTGTTTTCCTCTTTTTAGGTACGGCATTTTTTTAATAAAAAACGCCCCGCCGGCTCAAACAAGGATTTTTATATTAAAATCCAAAAATTGCGGCGGGACGTAAAAAATTATTGCCACTTCATAAAATACGGCGGCACTAACAGCAAGAACGACAGCAAATACATCACAATTAACAAAGGCAGCATCCATTTCAGCCATTTCGGATACGCAATGCGCGCAAAGCCGATAGCCGCAATGGTTACAGGGTCGGTCGGGATGACCATATTCATCCAACTGCCGCCCAACTGGAAGGCCAGCACCATCGTTTGGCGCGTAATGCCGATAAGGTCGGCCAACGGGGCCAAAATCGGCATCGTCAGCACGGCCTTGCCGCTGCCCGAGGGGATAAAGAAGTCAATCACCGTTTGCAGCATCATCGCCGCCCACGAGGCACACACCGGGTGCAAATGTTTGATAGCGGCGGACATCCAGTTAAGCATTGTGTCCAAAATATGCCCATTGTTGGCGATAATTACGATCGCTTGTGCAAAGCACAAAAGCATTGCAATTTCCGCCATACCGCGCACGCCGTCAAAGAACGCGTCGGTAAATTTTTGCATATTCATTTTGCCCAAAAATCCGCACAAAAAGCCCACGCCCAAGAATAAGGCGGCAATTTCGGTAATGTACCAGCCCTCGGCTTCCAAGTGCAGGATTTCCATTAAATCCACGCCCCACATCCCTTTAATCATTTCGCAGATTTGGGGTTTTAACACGCCGATAACCAGCCCCACCATCCCTAGGCCAAAGGCTAAGAGCACCCATTTTTGGCGGCGGGTCATTTTGGTTTCTTCTTTATTGAGTTTTAATTCTTTGCGTTTTTCAATATCAAACTCATAAGTTAAACTTTTGGTCGGGTCCTTGCGGATTTTGCGCGCATACACGCTTAACCAACTGATAACTACCGTCGTGCAGATAATCCAAATGGTAAAGCGGTATCCAATGCCGGAATACAGCGGCACTTGGGCAATCCCCTGCGCGATACCCACGGTAAACGGGTTGGTAAACGCGGCCGCAAAGCCTACGCCCGCGCCGATAAACGGAATTGCGGTACCGAGGGCGGAGTCGTATCCCAGGGATAGAGCCAAGGGGATAAAAATCGGGATAAAGATAAGGGCTTCTTCGCACATACCAAATGTCGCCCCGCACAACGAGAATACAATAATTCCAAGCGGAATAAACAGAAAGCGCAGTTTGGGTTTGCGTTGGAAAAATCCGCTGGCGGCCTGAATACCGGCGGCAATCGCGCCTGTTTTTTCCACCACGGAAAGCACCCCGCCGATAACAAGCAGAAATACAATTACCTCTGCCGTATTGGAAAAGCCTTTAATGGGGGCTTTTAACACGTCAAACAAACCTTGCGGGTTGGCCGGCACCGCGTGATACGTTCCGGCTACGACGACCTGGCGGCCGTCCACGTCCATTTTGTCATAGGCGCCGCTGGGCACAATCCAGGTCAGCGCGGCCACCACCGCTACGATAGATAAAATAATAGCGAAGGTGTTGAGTTTAATTTTGGACAGAATTTTAGACATTTCCTTCTGTTTTTCCTCTGTTTATGTGAATTAAATAACAAAGATATATTTTACTAAATACGCTTTATGAGTGGTACATTTATTTTTGTAATTTTCCGCTTGTCCCTTCTTTTTTATATACTTTTACTATATGCTCTATATCGTTCCTACGCCTATTGGCAATTTGCAGGATATTACCCTGCGCGCATTGGAAACGCTCAAAACCGCCGACGCCGTTTTGTGCGAGGACACGCGCCGCACCCAAATTTTGCTTTCCCATTTCGGCATTTCTAAGCCGCTCTACCGCTATAACGAAAATGACGACCGCTCCGTCGCGCGCTGTTTGGAAGCGTTAAAAAGCGGCAAAACGTGCGCCTTGGTGTCTGACTGTGGCACGCCGTGCATTTCAGACCCGGGGTGGAAACTCGTCAAAGAAGCCGTGAAAAGCGGCATAAAGGTATCCTCTCTGCCGGGGCCCAGCGCGGTAGCGTGCGCCTTGGCCGGGGCGGGCATTACGGGCGGAGCATTTACCTTTTTGGGCTTTTTGCCGCGCAAACCGGGCAAGGCCGCTAAACTAATTGCGGTGGCGTATAGCCAAAACCACCCGGTGGTGCTGTACGAATCCCCGTACCGCGTGGTAAAAATGCTGGAACTGGTTGCCAAGACCTTGGGGGGAGAAACGCCCGTTATCTTGGCGCGGGAACTTTCCAAGGTGTATGAAGAGTGGATAAGGGGAACGGCGGCCTCGCTGGCGGCGGAATTGGCCAAAAAGAGCAAGGTTCAGGGCGAGTTTGTAATGATTTTGGACCGCCCGGCCGAAGCGGAGGAGGAACCCGATGAGCAAGACCCGTATTTTTAAAGTAAGCGAAATGACGGAAACCGATATTTTGTCCGCCGCGCACGCGCTGGACGAAGGCGCCGTGGCCGTAGTACCCACGGATACGGTTTATGGTATTGGCACGGGTGCATTTTGCGAAGCGTCCATTTTGCGCATTTATCAAATAAAGGAACGCCCCGCCACCAGTCCGCTTCAAATTTTGACGGGTTCCGTGGCGCAGGCCAAGGCCGTGGCGGAATTTTCCGCCGGGGCAGAACGCTTGGCACAAGCCTATTGGCCGGGGGAGATTACCATTATTTTGCCGCCAACCGCCAAGGGCAAAAGCCTTACACGCGGTTTTAAAGGAATTGGTTTGCGCGTGCCGGGCAATCCGTTTTTGGTGAACATATTATCCCGTATGGCGCATCCGATGGCCTGCACCAGCGCCAACCTGCACGGACAGCCCGTACTCACGGACGAAGAAACCATTTTAAAGACGTTTGACGGTAAGGCGGACTATATCTTCTTGGGCGGACAGTTGTCGCCCACGGCTTCCAGCGTGGTGGATTTGACGGACAAGCCCCTGCTGCTGCGCGAGGGGGGCGTATCCCGCGCCGATTTGGAAAAAACCTTGGGCCAACCCTTTACGGTAAAATAGGAGAACGAGATGACTTTTTGGCAGATTATCGCTTCGTATTCGTTGTTGGTGGCATCGTTGTTGTCGCTGCTTACTTATTGGCTGACGCGCAAATTTGTGCTCAAAAAAATGAAACGTACCATTATGAAGGCCGAGCACAACTACCAGCAGCAAATTGCTACCTTGCAAATGCAACTATCCGGCAAGGTAAATGTGCTGGAACATATGGTGGAAAAGTTGCGCCTCTCCAATCAGGAACTAAACCGTTTGAACGAAATCCGCGCCAAATTTATGTCTATCGTGGCGCACGACCTGCGTCAACCGCTTTCCTCTATTCAGGGCTTTACCTCCGTGCTGATGATGGACAGCCCGCAGGGCACGGGCGGTACGAACGAGCAAATCGCCCTGAACAACATTTTAAAAGCCACGGACAATATGAATATGCTTATGGCGGACTTAATGGATATTTCTATGATTGAGTCTGGGCGGTTTAAAATGGATATGCGCCCCTTTAACTTTAACGCGCTTTTAAACGATGTTATTACCTTGCAGTCGGTAAACGCCCAAAAGCGGGGCATCTTTCTGCAAAAGTGCGAATATCCTGCCGAGGTAACCGTAGAGGCGGACCGCTTCCGCATTTCGCAGGTGATTAATAATTTAATCGGCAACGCGCTTAAATTTTCGCCCCAGGGCGGGCGGGTGGAAGCGCGCTATTATGTATCCAACGGGTGGCTGACGTTTAAGGTAATTGATAACGGCCCCGGTATTTTGCACAGTGAAAAGAGCAAAATCTTTCAAAAATTCCACCAGTCCGAAAACGACCGCACGCTTAAAAAACAGGGCTGGGGATTAGGATTATCCATTGCGCAGGAGATTGTAAACGCGCACGGGGGCGAAATTGGCGTGGAAAGCGCGGGCTTGGGGCAAGGTTCCACCTTTTGGTTTACAATTCCGCAAACTTTGGCCAATGCGCCTAAAAAAGAGGTTACTCCGGCCGGGGATAACAAATCCCCAGCGAAATAGAACGAGTTCTTTTGTCATTTCCGAGTGTTGTTGTCGGGAATCTGCTGTGTTCCTCTTTCGGAGTAAGATCTGTCAAGAAAGTAAAAAATTTATCATAAAAAATCCCCCGGTTTTCGGCCGGGGGATTTTCGTCTGTACTGTTAAATTATCTGCCCCAATTGTGCAGGCCCTTGTAGTAATAGTAGTTTTTGAGGGCGCGCAGGACTTCAATGTATCCGTAAGCACCTTCGTTTACGTTGTTGTTGTACCACAAGTAACCGTCCATACCGTGGGTAAACAAATCCTTTTCGCCCGCTTCGCCACGGTCGTATTTGCTCATAGCAATCACGGGGACGCGGTCGTCTTTCAGGCGCAGGTCCTTCATCATCGCCTTGCCGCCGTTGGGAACCAACAGGTCCGTGATGACTAAATCGTATTTGATGTATTTCATTGAATCCAAGAAATCAAGCCCGTTTTTAAAAGTATCTACGGTGGCTCCTTCGCCAAAGTAGCCTTTTTCGGCCCAGCCCTTAAAGTTGACCAGCGGCAAGGTGTCGTCGTTGATAATGGCGATGTGCATACCCGCCGGGATGTGCTTTAAGAGTTCGGTGCGTTCAATGGCGGCATTTTCTTGCGTAATGGGCGGATTTTGCTGGCGCATACGCACATAGGCGTAGGAATCCATTTCTTCCATTTCATCCGGGTCCAAAATCAAGGTGTCGGCCTGCGGCAATACATAATCCGTACCGTCCGGGTTCATTAAGTCAAATTCCTTATGGTCAAACTTGCGGAAATCCCCGCGCGGCATTACGGCTTGCGTGCGGATATGCCCTGCCAGTAGTGGGTTAAAGCCTTCGTAGGCGGTGGCCCAATATTCATCCTGCATAGCCAGGAACGGATCGTCCGGCAAATCCGCCTTTAAATTGCGGATAGCCATTAACGTGTTATACATTGCGCTGCTTAAAGCGTTTTTTTCTTGCATATTCGGCACGCGTCCTTCCCCAGGCAGAGAAGCATAGGTAAAGAAAGCGGTAACCTCCTGTTGGTTCTTATTAATTAAATTAAGAACCTTTTGGTAGCGTTCCTGCATATAGCGCATTGTTTCGTCCGGTACCGAGTGGCGCAAATAGGCGGCGATATTAGCCGATTGCTCCTTGGGCATTTTGACGGACATATTTTGCAATTCTTCGCGTACCACGCGGTAACGTTCCCGTTCCTTGCCGTAGATGAGTACGGAGTCCAAATTGGGCGTAACGGGGATTTTGGGGTTTAGCGCAGTGGCTTTGGGCGCTTTGTTGGACGGCACAAAATTAAGCGCTTGGGACGGATAAACTGAGTGAGTGGCCTTTGTGGTAAAAGCGGGAACCTTTGCCGCTTTTACTGTTGATTTTACCGCCTTATCAAGTCCTTTGGCAACGGATGTATTGGCTTTTATTACGGAGCCGGGCCTTACTTGCGCGACGGCGTTTTGCGCGGGCCAAGCGGCCGCGGCAATAAGTACAAAAGAAAAAAGTTGTTTAGTATTTAGCATAAATTCTCCTTTAATACTTTCAGTATAATAGTTTTTAAACCAAAAAAACAGAGCCAAAGGGCCTATGTTTTGTCTAGGACCTATACATAAAAAATCCGCGCTTCCTGGTTGAAAACGCGGATAAGCAACCGATACCCCGGATTCTGTCAGCCTTTTCAGGCTGTGATAACCATTACTCTTGGCGGCCTACTTGGTCGCGAACGCGGGCCGCGTGTGGACCGGTTTGGCCTTGCTCCGTGCGGGGTTTGCCGTGCCGCGTTTATTGCTAAACGCGCGGTGCGCTCTTACCGCACCATTTCACCCTTACCCTTGCGGGCGGTTTGTTTTCTGCTGTACTTTCCGTCCAGCGGGGTGATATAGCCCCGCCGTCCCGCCTTTTCAAGCGGCGCACTTGCCCTATGGAGTCCGGAAGTTCCTCCCCCAAACCGAAATTGGCCGGGAGCGGTTATCTGGGTTGCCCAAAATATTGTAGCAAAATTAATCAAAATCCGCCGAATAAATCCATTTGCTCGGGGAGCGGCTTTTTAACTTTTTTAGCGGCGGGCTTCTTTTCCTCCCGCACCACCGGGGTTACCTCTACGCCGTTTACCACATTGCCTTTGGCCTGAGGTTCGGCAAAGATTTCGTCGTCCGTGGGCAACTGTTTAATAGGGTTATAGCCCACCGATTGTTTGGCGTCCATCGCCTTGTTGGCCAGGGCGTCGGGTGCTTTATTTAAATGGCGTAAAACGTGATTGATATGCACGGTAAACCGCGCAGCCAGGCGGCGGATGACCAGCATACGGGCGGCCAAATCGGGGTTTTTAATCTTGTATTCGCCCAGATATTGCTTTACCAAAAGTAACGAGTCTGAAATGATAAAAAGTTCCGTAGCACCCAGTTCCGCGGCTTTTATAAGCGCGAGTTTCAAAGCGGTGTATTCCGCCTGGTTATTGGTACAATGGGGCATAAAATGCCCTTCTTGCGCTAACATTTTGCCGTCCATTGCGCAAATCACATAGGCCGAGGCTCCCGGCCCGGGGTTTCCGCGGCTGCCGCCGTCAATATTGATTTTTACTTGCATATCCACATTTTACCAAATGGCCGCGCGCGGATAAAATAGTACCGTTATTGGGTTCAAATTCGTATAATAGAAATGTTGTGCCAAAAGAGTATATATGATTAAATTCAGAAAAAGAAAATTACACCTCAAATTAAAATGGGGCTTACTGCCGGGCGTGATTTGCGCCATTGCGGCGGGTATTGCGTGCGGGCTCTTCTTCCCGGAGTGGCTGGTGCGCGTGTCGCTAACCTTTAACGGTTTGTTTGGCAACTTTTTGGGCTTTATTATTCCGCTGTTAATTGTGGGCTTGGTAGCCCCGGGCATTGCGGAACTGGGCCGCAGTGCGGGGAAACTTTTGTTTATTACCGCCGCGCTTGCCTATGGGTTTACGTTGGCTTCGGGTTTTTTTAGTTACGGCGTTTCCGAATTGACTTTCCCTTATCTCTTGGATGCGACGGCTAAAACCACGCAGTTTGCCGCCAGCGCGGAGTTAAAGCCGTATTTCACGGTAGCGATGCCGCCTTTAATGGACGTAATGACCGCGCTTGTGCTGGCGTTTACGCTGGGGCTTGGTATGGCGGTTATTCAGGGCAGTCGCTTAAAGGGTGTAATGCTGGATTTGCGTGATATTATTGACCGCGTGATTGCACGCGTGATTATCCCGCTGCTTCCGTATTACATTTTTGGCATTTTTTTAAATATGACGGTTGCCGGGCAGGTTGTCTCAGTGCTGGGCGTATTTGCCAAAATCATCGTGCTTATTTTTGCGATTACGGCCGTGATGTTGGTATTGCAATTCACGCTGGCGGGCCTGATTGCACGCCAAAATCCGTTTAAAATGCTTAAAACGATGTTGGTGGCGTATATGACGGCGCTCGGCACGCAGTCCTCCGCGGCTACGATTCCCGTAACGCTTAAACAGACCATCAAAATCGGCGTGCGCGAAGAGGTGGCCGGCTTTGTGGTGCCGCTGTGCGCCACGATTCACTTATCTGGCAGTACGATGAAAATTGTGGCCTGTGCGTTGGCGATTGTGTTTATGAGCGGGATGAATATGCCCTTTGAACAGTTCGCCGGGTTTATTTGCATGTTGGGGGTAACAATGGTGGCGGCTCCCGGGGTGCCGGGTGGGGCCATTATGGCGGCGTTGGGTATTTTGCAAAGTATGCTGGGCTTTGGCGAAGCGGAACTCGGCCTGATGATTGCGCTTTACATTGCGATGGACTCCTTCGGTACGGCCTGCAACGTAACCGGGGACGGGTCTATTGCGGTGATTGTGAATAAAATTTATTCCCGCCGCAACCCCCAGCCACAGCAGCCGGCGGCAAGTGCGCCCAGTAATTAATGGGTAGTTGTACTATTTAGAAATCCGGGTTTCCGCCAACAAGCAGAAACCCGGATTTTTAACACTAAAAACATCAAGTAACTTATACTAATCCTTGGTCTATCATTGCGTCGGCTACTTTTTTAAAGCCCGCAATGTTCGCACCTGCCATATAGTTGCCCGTTAAACCGTATTCCGCGGCTGAGGCCAGGCAACTGGTGTGGATGTTGGACATAATGCGCTGTAAGTATTTGTCCACTTCTTCGCGCGTCCAATACACGCGCATACTGTTTTGCGTCATTTCTAAGCCCGAAACCGCCACGCCGCCCGCGTTGGACGCCTTGCCGGGTGAATATAAAATGCCAGCCGCCTGAAAGGCCGCAATCGCTTCCGGCGTGCAGGGCATATTGGAGCCCTCGCAGACGCATTTGCACCCGTTTTTAAGGAGCATTTTAGCGTCTGTTTCGTTTAGTTCATTTTCGCACGCGGTAGGACAGGCGACATCACACGGAATATCCCACGTTTTTTGGCCCGGGCGGAACTGGGCGGTTTTGAATTTTTGGGCGTATTCTTTTAGACTGCCGCGGCGCACAAATACTAAATCCTTTAAGAAGGCAAGCCTCTCTTCGTCCACGCCGTGCCCGTCGTAAATACTGCCGTCATAATCCATAAAGCCCACGACCTTTCCGCCTAATTGCGTTAATTTTTCTATGGCGTAAATGCCCACATTGCCCGCACCGGAAACAATACACGTTTTACCCTTTAAACTATCCCCGCGCGTGGCCAGCATTTCCTGCGTAAAATACGCTACGCCGTAGCCCGTGGCTTCCGGGCGAAGCAGGCTGCCGCCCCAGTTGGGCTTTTTACCTGTAAAGGCACCTGTAAAATCGTTGGTTAATTTTTTGTATTGGCCGAACATATAACCGATTTCGCGCGCCCCGCAGCCCAGGTCGCCCGCGGGAATATCGGTATGATAGCCGATGTGGTGGTACAGTTCGTTGATAAACGAGTGGCAAAAGCGCATTACCTCGCTGTCGGACTTGCCGCGCGTGTCAAAATCGCTTCCGCCTTTTCCGCCGCCCAAGGGGAGCGTTGTTAAACTGTTTTTAAAGACCTGTTCAAACCCTAAAAATTTCAGCACATCCTGCGTAACTGTGGCGTGAAAGCGCATCCCGCCTTTGTACGGGCCCAAGGCGCTGTTGTATTGCACGCGGAAACCGCGGTTGACGTGGATTTCACCCTTATCGTCCTGCCACGGCACGCGGAAGATAATGGTGCGCTCCGGCTCTACGATGCGTTCCAAAATGCGTTCTTTTATGTATAGGGGTTTTTGTTCCAAAACGGGCTTTAAGGTGCTGACCACTTCAAACACCGCTTGGTGAAAAACCTTTTGGGCGGGGTCCTTTTTGGTTTGTGCTTCCATAAATCCGGCAATATAACTGTTCGTATCCATAAACGCTCCTTGGGGTGGGATACTCCCATATAAGCAAATCTACCAAACAAAAGCAAGAGGATAAAAATATGTTAAGATATACACAAATCTACTACGGGGGAAAGTATGAAATTAACGTCTAATATGGAAGATTATTTAGAGGCTGTCTCTCTCTGTGCCAACGAGGAAGGCATTGCGCGCGTGAGCGATATCCGCGATATGTTGGGCGTAAAAACCCCCAGCGTTACGGGTGCGGTGAAGGCCCTAGCGGAAGCGGGCTATATGGTTCACCAGCCGTATAAAGGCATTGAACTGACGGCCAAGGGCCGCCGGGCGGCGGAGGACGTTAAAAAACGCCACGCCATTTTGAGCCGCTTTTTAACGCAGGTGCTGGGTGTAACGCCCAAAACGGCCGATATTGATGCCTGCAAAATGGAGCACACCATCAGCCGCGAAACGCTTGAAAAACTGCACGATTATTTGCACCGGCAAACGGGCGAGGAAAGATAATATGAAAGGTTTTACGCTTGTAGAAATGTTGGTGGTTGTTTTAATTTTAGGTATTTTGGTATCGGTTTCAGTGCCCCAATACCAGAAGGCGGTTGCTAGGGTAAAGTATGGGAATTTGCGTTCTTATGTAGAGCAAATTTATAAAGCGGAGCAAATGTATTATTTGGCAAATGGTACATTTACCCAAAATTGGGAAGAACTGGATATTTCATTTAGTGGCTTTCAAAATGGAGTGTCGGGACCAGACGGAGAATTTTACAATTTTTCACCAAACCCAGAAGTTTTTTCTACGTATAGAAAAGATAAAACAGAACTTATCATTGGAAAGGAGCCTTTTCTTATGATTATAGGAGATGACGATACCCTGCCAGCCAGTTTTCAGATTATGTTTATTCCGTGGCTTTTAGATGGAAAAGGACTTTTTGTCCGGGCATGTTATTTTACAGCCCCAGAGGTGGATGCCCAAGAGGCGAAAGAGGGTGCCAAATTTTGTAAAACAATAGGTGCACGACAAAATGAATCAGAGGCGTGGATTTTTTAGCGTACGGGGCGTTTTCTTTTCCTTAAATTTTCTATAATATAAATATCCTTATATATTGGAGTGAATTTTTCAATGGCAAAAAATAAGTATTCCCATACCGTTTTGTTACCTAAAACGGACTTCCCGATGCGTGCCGGTTTGGCGCAAAAAGAACCCAAAATTTTGGACTTTTGGAAATCTATCCATTTGTACGAAGCAATGCTCAAAAAGAACGAGGCTGGCAGACATTTTGTCTTGCACGACGGCCCGCCCTACGCCAACGGGAAAATTCACATCGGTCACGCGCTTGATAAAACCATTAAGGATATTATTTTAAAAAGCCGCTCTATGTCCGGCTATTATACGCCATATGTGCCGGGGTGGGACTGCCACGGCCTGCCGATTGAACAGGCGCTTTTAAAGGAATTAAAACAAGACAAAAAGCACATTACCGATGTGCCTGCCTTCCGCAAAAAAGCGCGCGCCTTTGCGGCTAAATTTATTGATATCCAACGCCAAGGCTTCAAACGCTTGGGCGTGCAGGGCGATTGGGATAACCCGTATTTGACGATGTCCCCGCGTTACGAGGGTATTACGATTGGCGTATTCTTGGATTTGATTGAAAAGGGCTACGTCTATAAGGGCCAAAAAACGATTACTTGGTGCGCCCATTGCGAAACGGCCCTCGCCGATGCGGAGACCGAATACAAGGATGTTAAATCTTCGTCCATTTATTTGCGCTTTAAACTGGTCAATCCCAATAAAGAAGTGTTGGGCAACCTGAATTACGAAAAGCCGATTAGCCTAGTGATTTGGACCACTACGCCGTGGACGATTCCGTCCAATATGGCGGCGGCGGTTTCCAATACCGAAGATTATGTAATCTTGCAGGATTCCAACACGCAGGAATACTACATTTTGGCTGAAAAATTGGCGGAAGAATTTTTGAAGGTGTCCGGCTTGGATTGCACCCAAGCGGGCAAAGTCCCCGGAGCCAATTTGGTGGGGATGAAATATTTCCACCCGCTTACGCATAAGGAAAACCCGATTATTTGGACCGATTTTGTAACGATGGATGCGGGTACGGGTATTGTGCATATCGCACCCGGCCACGGCGAGGACGACTTCCGCGCCGGCAAACAATGGGGCCTAGAAACCTTCTGCCCCGTGGACGAAAAGGGGTGCTACACCAAGGATGCGGGCATTTTTGAAGGGATGCACGTCTTTGAAGCCAACCCGTTAATGGTTAAAAAATTGGACGAAATCGGCGCGCTCATTAAAGAACAGGAAATTACGCACAGTTATCCGCATTGCTGGCGCTGCCACAACCCGATTATCTTCCGCGCCACGGAACAATGGTTTATGAGCATTGACAAGGATGGTTTGCGCCAGAAATTAATGGACAATCTCTCCAACGTCAAATTCTACCCCGCCGGCGGCGAGGAACGTATGCGCTCTATGATTGGCCTGCGCCCGGATTGGTGCTTGTCCCGCCAGCGCTTCTGGGGTACGCCCGTAACGATTCTATATTGTAAAAAATGCGGCAAAGCCCAAGTCAACCACGACTTGTTTGCCTTTATCAAAAAGCGCGCAATGGCCGAAGGTTCCGATTTTTGGTTTACTGACCCGGTGGAAAAATTAATGCCGGAAGATTATCATTGTGATTGCGGCTGCCACGAATTTAGAAAGGAAACCGACATCTTGGATGTGTGGTTGGATTCCGGTGTATCTTGGGCGGCGGTGTTAAAGGACCGCGGCTTGGATTTCCCGGCGGATGTGTATTCCGAAGGGTCCGACCAGCACCGCGGTTGGTTCCAAAGTTCCTATATTCCGTCCTTCACGCTGGAAGGCACCGCTCCGTTTAAAACCATTTTAACGCACGGTATGGTGCTGGACCAGCAGGGCCGCCCGATGCACAAATCCTTGGGCAACAGCGTGGACCCCGAAGATGTAATCAACAAATACGGCGCTGATATCTTGCGCTTGTGGGTGTCGTTTGCCGATTACCAAGGCGATGTGCGCATTTCGGACGAAATTTTGGGCGGGCCGATTGATACCTACCGCAAAATCCGCAACACGGTGCGCTATGCGCTGGGCAACTTGTCCGATTACGACCCGGCCTTGCATAAGGTGGCGGGCAAAGATTTAGCCGAAATGGACCGCTATATGCTGGGCCGCTTGGACGCCTTAATCCAAGAAGTCCACGCCGGGTACGAGGAATTTAACTTCCGCCGTGCAATGCGTGCCATTACGGATTTCTGTATTTTGGATTTGTCCTCCTTTATGTTGGATGCGTCCAAGGACCGCTTATATACGCTGGGGGCTTCGTCTCCGGCGCGCCGCAGTGCGCAAACCGTACTGGCGGAAATTGCGGTAACGTTGTTGCAATTAATGGCGCCCGTGCTTTCCTTCACGGCCGAAGAAGCCTGGCAGGAACTGCGCAAAACCGCCTTGGGGCGCGACTTGCCGCAGAGCATTTTCCTTTCTAATATGCCGGCGAACGCTTCGCTGATTCCGGATGTAAAACTGGAAGAAAAGTGGAACAAAATCCGCCGCGTGCGCGAAACCGTGCAAAAGGTGTTGGAGGATGCCCGCCAAAAAGGTGTGATTGGCTCCTCGTTGGAAGCCAAGGTCATTTTTAAAACGTCTAAGCCGGAAATGAAGGCTTTCTTGCAGGAAACTAAGGACTTGTGGCCGGAAATCGCCATTGTGTCCGCGGTGGAAATTGCAGACGGCGAGGACGAACTGACGGTCTCTTGCGAACACGCCGCCGGGCATAAATGCGCCCGCTGCTGGCAATGGAAGGAAGATGTTGGTTCCAACGCCCACTATGCCGACTTGTGCGCCCGCTGTGCTGGCGTGCTGGAAAAAGAGCATATTTGCGTGGACAGCGAGGAAAAAGTTGGTGCGTAAGGGGTTTAAAGCCGCCCTTACTTGGTGCAGCCAGAACAAAGCGGTGCTGTGGAGTGCGGCCGGAATTTTATTCTTGGACCGTCTGACCAAGGTACTGGCCTTGCGCCTGCTGATTGAAAAACCTTTGGAACTGTGCCCGTTTTTCCACTTACGGTATGTGGAAAATACGGGCGCGGCCTTTGGTATGATGCAAAACGGCAACTTTGCGTTAATTTTTGTAATGCTGGCCGTGATTGCGTATATTGTATTTAGTTGGAAGGACCTGACGGAGCACGGAAAACTCGTCAAATGGGGGGCTGTCTTCATTTTGGCGGGTGCACTGGGCAATCTTTATGATAGAATAACGTTAGGCTTTGTAGTGGACTTTTTGGATTTTCGGGTTTGGCCCGTGTTTAACGTGGCGGACTCTTTCATTACCATTGGGGCGTGCTTGTTTGTATTATCCTTATTTTTTCACGCACCCAAACGGGAGGCTAAATGAAGAAAGTATGTATCGTTTTGGCGGCCTTGTTGTTGGCCGCGGCTTGCAGCAGCGACACGCGTTTATTTAAGGAAGCCCAACTGGCTACCTCTAAGGGAAATTTCACGCAGGCTATCCAACTCTATACCCGCCTACTAAAACAAAACCCCGAAAACGCCGCCGCCTTGGCCAACAGAGGCTTATTATGGGAGCGTTTACCCGTCAAAAACGCGCAGGAACGCGCGAAGAACCGTTCGTTTGCGGAGCGGGATTATTTAAAATCCATAGAGGTAAACCCCAATTTGCCCGAAACATATAACAACTTGGGCGCGCTTTATGTAGATACGGGGCGCAATATGGACGCCGCTTTTTATTTAACCGAAGCCTTGGCCCGCAATCCGCGCTATTTTACGGCGTATATGAACCGCGCGTTGGCGTATTACCGCTTGGGCCGCACTTCTTCCGCCTTGGCCGATTTTAACAGCGCGTTTAAACTCCGCCAAGATGAACCCCTTTTGTTCTTAAACCGCGGGCTTACTTATTTTGCTATGGGGCAGTATGAGTCTGCGGTGGACGACTATACATATATGATGTCCTTGGACCCCGATAACGCCCGCCCGTACTTGGAGCGTGCCCGCGCGTTTATTAAAATGGGCTACCCCGCCAATGCGTATGCCGATTTGGAAGAAGCCGTAACCATTAAGCCTACCTATGCGCTGGCCTATTATTATATGGGTGATTTGATGTACCGCAAGGGCGAAAAGGATTATGCCTTGGGACTTTTGGTAAAAGCCAAGGAACTGGCCAGCCAGTATGTGCCGACGTATGATTTAATGGGCGATATGCTGGCGGTAGAGGACCCCATTGCCGCGACGGCCAACTATATGGTTGCCAAAAAGTTGGACCCGGCAAATGCGGCCAAATACGATGCCAAAATTCAAATGATGCGCACCGAACAAGGGCGCGAAAGAGTCTTGGCGGCGCGGTTCTTCCCGCGGTAAGGTATGAGCGTGCTACTGCGTAAGTCTTCCCGCCCAGTTTCGGCGGCGCTTTCGGTGCCGTCTAAGGCTTACACATACCGTTTTTTCTTATCTGCCTGCTTTTTGGTGCTTATTTTATTTTCGCTCACGTTCCGCCACGCGGACGTGGGCATTTTTATTTTGTGTTTGATGAACTATCTGTTTTGCTCGGATGTATTTTTACGCACCGCCCTAAAAGATATTTGGGAAGGGCGGATTTCTTGGGCGGTTTTGGCGGCGGTTTGCACTACTTCGGGGCTATTATATTCGGCATTAAATGTATTTTTAACGGTTCCGCTTTTTGGTCCGGTGCCGGATTTGTACTTATATACCTCGCTTTTTATCACATTATCCTTATGGGCGGAACGCCGCTTGGTAAAGGAAAAGGAACGCTCCCGCGTGTTTGTTAAAAAACTGGACGATTTCTTGCCCAAATCGGGCCGCTTGTGCGTAGGGCGCAGTTTCAAAAAAGTCTTTGCGGGGGAACTAAAAAAAGGCGACCTGATTTTTGTAAAACCCGGCGAACGCTTGCCAGCGGACGGCATTGTCAAACAAGGCAAAACCTCCATTGACGAGCAATTAATTACGGGCAATATGTTGCCCACGTCCAAAAATGCGGGCAGCCGCGTGTTTGCGGGTACGCTCAATAAATCGGCGGAAATTTATATAGAAGTTACCGAGGTTTTAGCCGCTTCCGCGTTAATGAGCGTGGTGTCTGCCATAAAAAAGAGCGAACTCGCGCGTAGCGGTTTTAAAAGCGCGCTGGACGGCTTTGCCTGCTGGGTGCTACCGCTTACCATACTATTAGCGGCGGGGGCTTATGCGGCCGTACTTTACACAAAAGGGACCACGGAGTGGTTTTTATATTTAGGCGTTTTACTTTTTGTGCTGGCGGTTGCCAGCCCGGCCGCGCTGGTGTTTGCGGCGGTTTCCCCGTCGTTTTTTGCCCGCAGCGGCGCGCGCACGAAAAAAATCAAATTGCAAAATATTTACGCCCTGGACGAAATTGTCCACGCCGATACCGTGTTTTTTGATAAAACGGGTACGCTTACTTATGGGGAATTGCGCGTGTCGGGCATTTATCCGGCTAAAAAAGTTTCCCAGCGCCAGTTGTTGGAAACGGTCGCTACCGCCGAGCAACTGGTGGACGGCCCGTTTGCCGATGCCGTAACCGCGTGCGCCAAGGAGCACAAAGCCGCGCCCAAGCCGCTTTTGTGCTTTGATGTACTGCCCGGCCTGGGCGTATCGGCCACCAGCGGCGAGGATAAAATTTTGGCGGGCCGGACCCAATGGTTAGAGGAGCAAAACATTAAAACGGCGGCCAAAATCGCCCGTGCGGACGAAGCCGTCATTTGCGTAGCCAAAAACGGCAAATATATGGGCTATTTAACGCTGGCCGATGAACTGCGCCCGGGAGCCAAAGAATTAATTGCTTTCTTAAAATCACTTGGCAAGGAGGTTATTTTGGTGTCCGGCGATAACGAATCGTCCGTTGCCGCGATTGCCAAAGAAGCGGGCATTGAAAAAGTAAACGCCAATGTGCTGCCCAAAACCAAGGCGGAAATTATCTCCAACTTGCGCGCCTTGGGCAAGCACGTGCTAATGGTGGGGGACGGTTTTAACGATATTATTGCCTTACTGCGGGCCGATGCGGGGGTGGTGTATGCTTCGGGCCGCAACGTATATAATAACTGGGTGGACGTACTAATTAAAAGCCGGGACTTGTACCCGGTGGCCGATTTATTTAAAATAAATAAGAAGTTGCACCGGATTATAACGGTTAATGTATTGCTGGCCGTACTGATTACGTTTGCAGGCTGTGCGGGGCTGGTGTGGTTTATGCCCCAAGCCGGGTGGACGTGGATTGTCGGTGGCGCGTTGGCCGTGGCCGGGCTCGTCTTTTTAAATTCAACAAGGATGCTTAACATAAAATGACACACACTAACGATATTGACTTTGGTTACACTACTGCACACGCCCGCAAAAATGCGGATGCCGTCTTGCCGGAAATCCAATGCTGGCCCAACCAGTATAAGCGCGATTACGATATTAAAATTGAATTGCCGGAATTTACTTCGGTCTGCCCCAAAACGGGCTTGCCGGACTTTGGCGTAATTACGATTGAATACATCCCGGACGAACTGTGTCTGGAACTTAAATCCCTTAAATATTATTTGTTGGAATACCGCGATATGGGTATTTTTATGGAAAACACGGCCAATAAAATTTTGGACGATGTGGTAAAGGCCTGCAAACCGAAAAAAGCCACCGTTACCGGCGTGTTTACGCCCCGCGGCGGCCTGCGCTCCGTAATTACGGCGCACTACGAGAAGAAAAATGAAAAATAAACGCAATATCCATTTGGCCTGCGCCTTTGTGCTGGTGTTTTTGGCCGGTGTGGCGTGTATGCGCGTGTGGGATTCCTTCCGTATGCCGGAGCCGGAGTTAGCCGAGGTGCCGGGCAGCAGTTCGCTATTGCTGGTCAACTTGGCGGACCCCACCGGGCCTGCCGACCTGCCTGGCGAGGACGAGCCCCCGCAGGACTATAAGGACGCTTCCACCGTGCCCAGCCATTTGCCCAATATCAAAATGCAAGGTGTGGAAAAAATCACCTTTCTGCCCGCCAGCAACCAGCAGGAAGAGGAAGAAAACACGCCAAAAACGCCCAAATCGCCCGTTAATTTGGGTTCGGCGGACCACATAGCCCCTAATGCTACCACTCCCCAGCAAATGCCGGAGGAAGAGAGCAAAATCTCTATGATTAGCGTGCCGGTACAGGTGCGTGTAATCAAAACGCCGGACGAATACAAGGCTTTTAAGCGCGTGGCGCGCGGCAAATACCCGCAGGCCAACTTCGCCAAGGATAACATTATTACATTGGAATCCACGGGGAATTGGCCCGATAAGGTGTTTGAAATCCAAGATGTGGTGGAGCAAGATGGCAAAATGGTGGTGCTGTACCGCGTAAATATTTTTGGTATGGATAAAAAGACCAATACTCACAGTGTGGTGCGCGTAGCCAAGCGGAACTTGCCCGTAGAACTCAAACAAGTGCTTTAATGGTTGGTTTTGTCAGAAAAAGGAGCCCCCGGCAAAACCGGGGGCTTTTCATATTAGGAAAACTATTTCTTTAAAATGTTTTCGGAGGGTTTAAAGCGCACCTTTTCCTTGGCAGGTACTTGCACCTTGTCGCCCGTTTTGGGGTTGCGGCGGGTAACGGGGCGGGCGGTTTTTAAGTGGAAGGAGCCAAAATTGCTGATAACCACTTTGCCGTCGCGCTTTAAGCCGTGCTTGATAATTTCAAATACTTTATCTACGGACATTTTGGCTTGCTTTTTGTCCAAAACGTGCCGGGTGAGATGTCTGATTACGTCGTCCTTATTCATATCCTGTCCTGTCTTTCGCCGGGTGTTAAACCCAAGCGGTAAAATTATTTGTTGCCCCGGTTGGTAAATCCCATAGCGTGCAAAAGCACCCAAGGTTTTTTGCCTTCGCAGACGATTTTCCAAATAGCGTCCACGATAGGGGTTTTTAAATTGTTTTTGCGCGCAATGTCGTACACGCTTTGCACGGAGTTCACGCCTTCGGCAATGGTGCCCACTTCCTTTTTGGCTTCCTCTAAGGATAAACCGGAGCCCAGTTTTTCGCCCAAGCGGCGGTTGCGGGAAATGGCAGACATACCCGTCAAAATCGCGTCGCCAAAACCGGCTAAACTGTAAACCGTGTTGGACTGCCCGCCTTGGCTGGTAATGATATCGTTCATTTCCTGTAAGGCCTGCGTGATAAGGGCCGCTTTGGCGTTGGCCCCGTCGCCGATACCGTCAATTACGCCGCAGCCGATGGCGAGCACGTTTTTAATACCGCCGCCGTATTCCACGCCGCGCCTGTCGGAGGACGGCACCACAATAATCGGGTCCCCGCTCATTACGTCGCGGATTTCGTCCACCAGCGCCGGGTCCTTTCCGGCCAGCATAATTTTGGTCGGCACGTCCTGCGCCACTTCCAGCGCAAAACTCGGGCCGGAGAACGCCAAGGCTTTGTCCTTTAATTGAGGTAGTTCTTCTTCAATCAGTTCGCAAATCGTTTTAAAGGATTTGTCTTCAATCCCTTTGGAAGCGCTTACCACAGGCACTACGTGCCCGTTTAAAAGCGGTTTTAATTGTTCGCGGCAGAAGGAGCGGATGGCCTTGGACGAAATGACGAAAATCATCAAATCGGTATCCTTTACGGCTTCGGCCACGTCGCCCGTTAAGCGGATGTTGTCGTGAATTTTAAAGTTAGGGATATTGGGGTGTCTGCCCATTGTTTTAAGAACATTTAACAACTGCTCGTTGTATTCCCACAGGCTGACGTTGTACCCTTTGCGCGCGAGGTGCTGGGCAATTACGCTGCCCCAAATGCCCGCGCCGAAAACGGTAATTTTATTTATGTTCATTTTCTTTTCTCTTTTTGGCGCCGTCTTCAAATTTTAATTCCTTTTGTTGGAGCAGGCGTTTGATGTTGGGGACGTGCTTGTAAATGACCAACGCGCTGACGGCGGTTACCATTAAATTAACGGACAGCGGATGATTGCCGATGAGAAAACTGCACACGGGCAAAACCACGCACGCGCAGATAGAACCGATAGAAATGCGGCCCCACAATGCCACGCACACTACAAACGACGCAAACGCAATTGCCGTAGGGATAGGCAATAAAGCGGCAAATACGCCCGCCGAGGTGGCCACGCCTTTTCCGCCGCGGAATTTCAAATAAATCGTCCACATATGGCCCAAAATGGCAATTACGCCGCACGCAATGGCTACCCAGTAGTTATCCGGGCAGAAATGGCGCGCCAGGCACACCGGGATAAAACCCTTTAAGCCGTCAATTAAAAACGTGCTGATGCCCGCCCATTTGCCTACAATGCGGTACACATTGGCCGCGCCGGGGTTGCCGGAGCCGTGCTGGCGGATATCAATACCCATAACGTGTTTGGCAATCATATAGCCGGTCGGGACGGACCCGAGTAAGTAACTAAACAAAACGAGGATAGTAATTGTAGTAATCATATATCTCATTATATTAAATTTAGGGGCCTTATTTGCGGTTTCGTTGGTATTTTAAAGGTTTTTTATATATACTAACAATATGAAAAAACTCCGTTTTTATCTTTTGATGATACTCCTTTTTGGGGGAACTTGCGCTTTTGCACAGGATGCGTTTGACTATGCCCAAAAGGAATACGAACTCACGTTTACCGTGCGGGGCAAAACGCAAACCGTGTCTTGCCAGGCGGTGCGCTTCCATAAAAATTGGTTTTTGACGGCGGCCCATTGCGTAAGTCCGTGCAAAAATTATTCGTGCCAAATGCGTATGTGGCTGGCGGTCGGCCCGGCGCGTGCGGCGGCGTTGCTTTCCCAGAAAAATGTTTTTATCCCGGAGGAATACCAGGATGAATACACCCTTCCGCCCGGCGTACAGCCCAAGCGCGGGGAACTGCCCGCGTGGGATATGGCGCTTATTTATTTTAACACCCGGCAGGCACAATACGCCTATTACGATGCGTACGGCAAAGTAAAGGAAAAGGATTTTCTGCTTTCTTTGGATAAGGCGTTTTGGGATAAAAAGACGGACGAAGCCTTAAAAGAGTCGGCTAGGCTGTATGAACAGAGCCGCCAATACGCGGCGGACGGACAAGCGCAAATTGCCCGCCAACTGACTGAGCAGGCGCAGGCGTTGGAAGAGGAGGCGGACGAATACCGCGCCGCCGCCGAAGCCGCGCCCTTACTCAAAAAACAATGGGACGGCGCGATGACTCCGCGCTTGGCCCCGCTGCTTGCTTACAGCGATAAAGACGAACATTTTTTGATGAGTAATATTTTGGTGCCGCGCTGGACCCGCGGGGCGTTTGAAATGCTTTCCTCGCCCAGACAGATTTTGTACTTTGGCGATAACGCCGCGCCGTGGCTTTCGGCCGGGTTTGGCGTAGAAAAAGGCAACTCCGGAGGCGGGGTGTTTTTACCCGTATATAACGGCGGCAAAAAACGCGCGTCCGGCCTGGTGGGCATTGTGTCTGCAAAATCTTTGAACCAACTGCCCGAAGCCGCCCGCAAGCGTTACGCGCTGTACGGGAGTGAAATCTTTTTGTTTAACGGATTTAGCGAAAGCACGACCTTGGGATTTATCCGGCGGGTATTAACCGAATACCGCGACACGCCCAATGTGCAACCGTTGGAAAGTTACGGCCAGTTAAAAGAGGTCGTCAAAAAGGCGGCCCCCAAAACCGCTAAAAAGAAGTAAGTTTTTTTAGGATACTGTGATAATTGCCGTCTGTGGCCATAAGGGTTAATTCCAAGGCGCCGGACGGCAATTCTTTTTGCCCGCTAACCAAGGCTTTGCCGTAGATAAAGCCGATGAGCCCGCGCGCCTTGGGTTCCAAAGTTAGTCGTCGAAATTTCCAGCGGCGCGCCACATTTTCCTCTACTTTTTCCAACAGTTCGGTAAGCCCCAGTTTGTTTCCCGCGCTGATAAATACGCCTTGCGGATTTTGCGCTTGGAGCAGGGCCAACCGGGCGGGCGGAAGCAGGTCAATTTTATTAAACACGTCAATAACCGGGATAGTCTGCGCGCCCAAGTCGGTAATGATTTGGCGGACGGTGCTTGCTTGCGTGTTGCGGTGGGGGGATGAAGCGTCGTGGACGTGCAAAATCACGTCCGCAAACGAGGTTTCCTCCAAGGTGGCGCGGAAGGAACTTACCAAACTGTGCGGCAACTTTTGGATAAATCCCACCGTGTCCGTAAACAGCATTTCCCCACCAGCCGGCATATGCACGCGGCGGGTGGTCGGGTCCAAGGTGGCAAAGAGTTTATCGTCCGCATACACGGCATTTTGGCGCGTGAGCACATTTAAAAGGGTGCTTTTCCCGGCGTTTGTGTAGCCCACAATGGCAATCTGCGGCAGGGGAATTTGCGTGCGGCGTTCACGGCGCAGGCCGCGTTCCTTTTTTACCTGTTCAATTTCCTTTTCCAGTTTGCTGATGCGCAGGCGCAGACGGCGTTTGTCATATTCCAGCTTTGTTTCGCCCGGGCCGCGCAGGCCGATACCGCCCTTCTGCTGCATTAGCGCGGTGCCCTGTCCGCCCAGGCGTGGGAGTAAATATTTTAACTGCGCCAGTTCCACCTGCAATTTGCCCTCTTGCGTGCGGGCGCGCTGGGCGAAAATATCCAAAATTAGCCGAGTGCGGTCAATCACCTTGGCGGGGATGACTTCTTCCAAATTTTTTTGCTGGGCGGGAGAAATTTCGTCGTCAAAAATGACCGTTTGCGCGTTTGTCAGACGGACCGTTTCGGCGATTTCTTCCATTTTGCCGCTGCCGATAAGCGTGGCCGGGTTAAAGGCCTGTACGCGGATTTGAAAAGTGCGGACAACTGTTCCGCCCGCCGTGTGGGTGAGACGTTTTAATTCTTCCAGCGAAGAGGTATCGTACGGGGCGGTTTTTAGGGTTACGCCCGCCAAAATGACGTTTTCCATAAACTAACGTTTTTTACTGATTTGGGCTTCTTTGGCGGCTTTTAATTTGGCTAAAAAGGCGGCCTTTACATTAATCATATTGTTCAGCGGGGCCGTTTTTAAATGGCAAATGCCGATAGCCACCGCGTCGGCGGTGTCGTCTGGCGACGGGGCTTTGTCCAAATGGAGCGTAAGTTGCACCATACGCTGAACTTGCTTTTTGTCAGCGGTGCCTGTGCCGCAAATCATCAGTTTGACGCGCTTGGGCGGATAAAAGGTAATTTGTTTTTTTGCCTGCTCGCACGCCAAAATAATCACGCCGCGCGTCATTACCGTGTTGGCCATAGTGGTTGCGCGCTTTAAAAAGAAGTTTTGCTCCATAGCCACTTGGTTGGGGGCGTAGGTTTGCAAAATTTTGGTCAGTTCGTCAAAAATATAGGAAAGGCGTTTGGGCAGTTCTTGGTCGGCCCCGGTATGGATGAGCCCACAAGCCCGTAAAGACAAAACGGAACGGGCGTTCCGTGTGAGGATTGCCCATCCCGTTCTGTCTAAACCAGGGTCTATACCTAAAACTGTGGTCGTATGCTCTTGCAAGAGGCCTCTTATTTGGCTTCTAACTTAGCCATAATGGCTTCGTCAATGTTGGAGTTATCATAGACGTTTTTGGTATCGTCGTGATCGTCCAACGCTTCAAGCATATTCATCAGCGTTTCGGCGGTATGTTCGTCGGTAATGCTGACTTCGGTATCCGGAATCATCGTCAGATCGGCCGATTCGGGCGTAATGCCTTTGGCTTCAATGGCTTTTTTGACGGCTTCCAATTCGTTCATATCCGGGTTGGTGATAACTTCGTACACATCGCCCACGGTGCGGACGTCTTCGGCGCCGGCTTCCAAGGCCAAGTTCATCAAGTCGTCTTCGGAAATGTCTTCTTTCTTAACGACAATCATCCCTTTGTTTTTGAACATATAGGACACGCAGCCCGCGGTGCCGGTGTTGCCGCCGTGGCTGGTGAAGATTTTGCGGATTTCCGAGAAAGTGCGGTTTTTATTGTCCGTGGTGCATTCCACGATGACCGCCACGGAACCGGGGCCGTAGCCTTCGTAAGTGATTTCTTCGTACGAAACACCGGGTAACTGGCCGGTACCTTTCATAATGGCGCGTTTGACGTTATCAAACGGCATATTGGCGGCGCGGGCGTCGTCCACGGCTTTACGCAAGCGGGGGTTCTGGTCCGGGTTACCGCCGCTCATTTTAGCGGCGATGGTGATTTCTCTTAAAATTTTAGTAAATACTTTGCCTTTTTTGGCATCAACGAGGGCCTTTTTGTGCTTAATGCCGGCCCAATGCGAATGTCCACCCATAGGTGCGCTCCTTACTGCAAATTTAGATACTTTTATTTTACCAAATTTTTTATGTATAGGAATATATATAGGTAAAAAGAAGGCTTTGCTTGGAGATCTGCAAGAAGCCCGAAAGCCATTTTAAGCGGAAAACTGCCCCGCACAAGCAAAGGAAAAATACCGCCACAACCTGGAAGTATTTTCAAAATAAAATGGCTTTGATTCTAGGCGCGAGGAGGAAGGTACACTGTGCAGGGCCGCGCGGTAGCGCGGAGGTGTCCGACCGGACGAGCAACAACGGAGCAAACCATTTTAGAAAGAAAACTGCCCCGCACGAGATTTGAACTCGTATCCTCGGTTCCGAAGACCGGTACTCTATCCAGTTGAGCTAACGGGGCCTTACCTTTATTTTATCAAATTGCTAAACTAATTAAATTTTTTGCCCTGCAAAAATGACCGCCCGCGCTAATTTATGCTAAATTATACATATGAAATCTATTAAAAACGAAGGGACGGCGCATTGTCCCCACAAGTGTGAACCTTTTGATGTAGAATACTGGTCGCTCATCCGGGCGGACCAAGACCCCGATTTGAAAACCGCCGTTATGGGCGGAGAATTAAATTTGGTACGTTGCCCCGAGTGCGGCGAGTTCTTTCACCACGACGGTGATTTAATTTATTTTGACGCCCCGGCCGAAATTTTGGTATTTGTATTTTCCGAAAAAGACCGCCAGCGCGAGCCCGAACTGGCCAAGCGTATGCGGGACGATTACGAAACCATTAAACACGTTTTGTTAAAGCAATTAAATATGGATTATCCGCCCGTGTCCGTTTTCGGGCTGGAAGAATTAAAACTGCTTTTGCAGGCGGACGAAGAAGCGTCCTACGAATCCGAAGCCGTGGCGGCCGCCTCCGCCGCGCAGGGGTTTGCGGTAACGCGTTTGAAGCCGTCTTATGCGCGGGAACATCATTTTCCGTTTTATGTGCCCACGCCAACCAAAAACCAGTCGGCCAACGAATACGCCGTGGCCGCCGCCAAGGTGTTAAAGAGCGGCCTGAACAGCACCCTGCTTCGCAACTTCGCTGACCGGATGAGCGAGGACGGCGCGAAGCCGCCAATGGTGCTATGAATATAAACCTCTCCTCCAATATACCTAAAAAATACCGGGAACAGTTATACTCCGTGGGAGCCTACGCCAAAAAACTGGGCCTTTCGGCCTGGGTGGCTGGCGGTGCAGTGCGCGATTTTTACTTAAAGCGTCCCACGCTGGATATTGACCTTACTTTTAGCGGCAACCAGGAATCCGTAGCCGGGTTCTGCGTAAAACAATGGGGGGGAGGAAAACGGAAATTTTCGCAATTCGGCACGTTCCGCGTGAATATGGCAGACGGGCTTAAATTTGATATGGTCCGTATGCGCAAGGAAAAATACCCATATCCCGGAGCGTTGCCGGAGGTGGAGTTCTCGCCCAAGGTAAAGGACGACCTCTTCCGCCGCGATTTTACCGTAAACGCTTGGTGCTTTTCCATTTTGCCCGATACCTTTGGGCAGACATACGATGCGTTTGGTTCCCAAAAGGATATTGATAACGGCATTATCCGCATTTTGCACGATAAAAGTTTTTTGGACGACCCTACGCGTATGCTGCGTGCTGCGCGTTTTGCGGGGCGTTTTGGGTGGAAGTTGGCCCCCAAAACCGAGCGTCTTTTGCGCGAAGCCGTGAAGGGGGAATATTTACTGCTTCTGACGCGGGAGCGTTTCAGCCGCGAATTTTTAAAGGTGCTGAAAGAAGAGAAAATCAAAAATATTTTCCTCTTAATGGAAAAGTACGATATGCTCAAATTTGCTTGGCCGGGCCTCCAATGGCACGACGCGTTGCTCCGCACACAGGATGTGCAGGAGCGTATGGGCATTTTGGTATGCACCTTGGGCGCAAGTGGCGAGGACTTTTTGCGCTCGCTACACTTGCCGAAGGAATTTTCGCAAGAGATTTTAGGCGCGTGGAAAGTAACGCGCGAAAAAATGAGTCCCTTGGGTTCGCTGTCGCCCTTGCAAAAGGAAATTTTAAACGCGGTACTTCCCGGCCTGCCGCCAATGGCGTTGGAGCCGTGCTTTGTGCGCGGGCGTGAACTGAAAGATTTGGGCCTTGCAGGGCGGCGCATTTCGGGCGCGTTGGATCGTGTGCGTCAGGCGCAATGGGCGGGTGAAGTGAAAACGCGCGAGGAAGCGCAAGCCTTTTTGAAAGCGCATTAAAAAATAGGTTTATTTGAGAGGATTACCCCCGGATAAAAATTATCCGGGGGCTTTTGCGTTAGCGGGGAAAAATGTAAACCACCCGCAGGGGGAGTGGTTGTTATCAAGATAGGGGTCATTCTGAACTTGTTGTTGCCGTCATCCTGGAAAGTTGTAGTCCAGGATCTGGTGTTATAAAAAAAGGAAAACAACAGATACTGGAACGCTCCGCGCCAGCAACCCTTCCAGTATGACCTTTTTTAATAACAACACACCAAACAACCCAAGATGTAGATTCTGAAAACCTTGCAGCCCGCTAGTCCAGGATGACGGCAACGACAATACAGAAGCCAAACAACACAATCGGTAGATTCTGAAACAAGTTCAGAATGCCCCCCATTTTTATAACGGCCTTGTTTTATGTATTGTTGCTGTTGTGTTTGTTTGCGACATTACAAAAAGAGTGTGGCTCCATTAGTCAAAAGAGGGGGAAAAGGTCGGCCACCCGCAGGGTGCCGTCATCCCGGAAGGTTTTTATCCGGGATCTGTCGTTGCCGTGGTTGTCATCCCCGAGGAATTTAGTCGGGGATCTGTCGTTTCGTAAGAGAACAACTACGACAAACAACGGATTCCCGACTACGACCTTCGGGAATGACGACTTTACGAAAAAGGAAGTCATCCTGAACTTGTTTCAGGATCTACTTTTTGGGGTTTTTGTCGTTGTTGTTTGGCAGTTGTTTATAAAGGGGTTGTTTCGTTTTTTTTTTTTGTTAAAATTTTGATAAATTGCGGTGGTCGTACCCGGATGTATCCGCCGTATAAAAACGCGTATAAAAGGCCGTTTTAGGCGTT